>Ga0302189_10004489_pt1 | contig 10369 bp, 8 predicted proteins | sample II_Bog_E2_2_FD_194551 | JGI IMG/M metagenome (GOLD analysis project Ga0302189, IMG submission 194551) | Peat permafrost microbial communities from Stordalen Mire near Abisko, Sweden - II_Bog_E2_2 | ecosystem: Environmental > Terrestrial > Soil > Wetlands > Peat | place: Sweden: Abisko, Stordalen...
ATCGAGTTCGGTTGCCCCATCCAGCGCAACGCGAACCTCTCCGCCTGCCCCGAGCGCCTTGAGCAGCAGAGTTTTCAGCTCCGCCGCGCAGGCAATGTCGATCTCCCCGTCAAGGCGGAGCACGCTCGAATTGTCCCCTTGTTCCAGAGCGATTCCCATCTGCACTTCCCTGCGATTCGCAGCGCCAAACACCGAAGTTCAACGGCGAGAAACGACGACCCCAGGATCGTCGCCGACGCCCGCCTGCTTTGGAGAGTTTGCGATCGTCAATGCGACAGCGATTGGTCGCCGTTTGAAGTTGGAGCTCCCATTGCGCCGTGAACGGACGACTCCCCAATCAAGCATCCATAGGCCAGGTTTTCCCGGCCTTCAAGCTGCTTCATCGGCATTCATGGAGCAATTGAATGGTGGTTTTGTTGCGAACTGTCTTGGATTTCTCTCAGAACCTGTCCAGAAACTGCGACTGCCAGGACTGTTTTCAAACGGAACGGCGGGCTACCAGCGTGCTGGGGTGCCCCAGAAGCGCTAAAGTAATACAAATTGCTTCCGGTTTGCCGGCGACACGCCCGGAACAGCGTCGAGTTCGGAAAACTTGCGAAAAGCTGACTTGCCGGGACTATACGGCATAAGGGAGCCCAAATGCCTACCGGATAGGCCCTTATGTGAGTGGGCAGTTTTCCCGGTATGAATTGCTTAATTCGCTCCCTTTTCGATCCAGGATTTCACGAATTGCACACATTCGGGCAAGCGATCTCGAACTTCATATACCCAGAATCGCTTCACTTCCCATCCGAGCTCTATCAGGCGCTGATTCCTCAGCCTATCGCGCAGGCAGAGTTCCCCTGTCCAGCTTCGGTGGTAGCGTTCGCCGTCTACCTCGATATTTAAACGGCGGTCCCCGGCAATCAAAGCAAAGTCGAGGTCATATTGCTCAACTTCGTATTGAGGTATTACCTTGATTCCCGCGCTGTACAAGGCCGGAAATAGAACCTTCCGCTCCCAATCCGAAACACGCTCAGGATGTACTACCGGTGGATACTCTGGCCCGAGATTGTCCACGGCCTGCTGTTCCTGCTGACCCTCGTGCTCCAATTGCTGAGAGTACTCAGCGAATCTCCTGTAGTATGGGACCTCGGATGCAAGCGCAGCATTGCGATCTCCGACCACGTGCAACACCCCACGAGCGCGCGTGATCGCGACGTTAAACAGATTGCCATTTGATCTCAGAAATCCCACCGTCTCCCGTGCAGCACCTATGGAGATCACTGGTGAGAAGAGCATTACGTCTCGCTCATCACCTTGAAATCTGTGTATTGTATCGACCAGCAATTCATTGCTTGAAATCGCGGCGACAAGCTCCGCGCACTCGTTATTCATTGATCGGATCAATTCCTTCTGCGCTTTGAACGGTGTTACAACTCCGACGGTTCCTTCAAAATGCCTATCAACTATGAGATTCCGGAGTACAGCCACTACAGCACGCGCCTCCTCTTCGTTTTGCGCACTTGATCTGTTTGGCCGAACAGTGTTGCCGACCACGTCATGCCACTGAATACCCAGTCTCTGCCCGCGGGGTCTTTTCAAATATGCATAGCGAGTCGCAATCCGCAACCCCCGCTTGTAGAATTCATTGTTCGAGAATTGGATGATGTGCGCATGGCTGCGATGATGATCCAGTAAGTTGACAATACCCGACGGGTTCGCAATGCTTGTGGACAAGTCAAAGAGAGAATTTGCTCGATACATCCAAGATTCGCGTGACTCAAGCAGACCGTATTTGTCTGCCAATTCAATCTCCTTGCTTTTCGTGAGTGCACTGATATGCCGCAATTGTTGAGGATCGCCGATAATCACAGACCTCTTAGCACGGAACAGCAGAGGAAGTGCGGACGCAATATCGCATTGGCTGGCCTCATCTATCAGTACCAGATCAAAATGCCCCGCTGTGAATGGCACACGCCCCCATGCAGACAGAGACGTTACCGCCCAGCACGAAAATAGATGGCTTACCTTTCGCTGAATTGCCCGCAACTGATTCCGTAATGCCTGATTTGGTGCGTTTCCATCCTCCGGTCCTTGAGCACGCAGAAGCGCAACATAGGCAGACAGGTTCCGTCTATCCTCCGCACTAATTCGCTTTGGCGTCAGTTGTACCCAGGCCTGCCAAAGTCGCTGCGAGTTCTCGCAGATTTCTTCTGTCAGCTTCTTATCCTTGCCGGCTATTTCCTCAAGCGATGGCACTGCGCGTAGTTCTTCCAAGGTCTGCTGGAATTTGCAAACGACCTTAGCTGCGTCTACTCTTTCCCTTAATCCAGCGCACCACCTATTGATCTCGTCGATGTTTGGTGCGGCTCCGATTTCAACTGGCCTGTATTCCAGCAGTGCGAGATGCACATCCAGGGAATGCTTTGCTTCCAGCGCTTTCCGAACCCTACTCTTGCGTGAAAAGCCGAGGATTAGCTTTCCAAAGAGGTTTTGTTTGGCTGGATCGAGGGTGCCTACTACCAATGCAAAGCGATTCAGTTCGGATTCAGCTTCCTGCGTTGTGGCCCCGTTGAGTTTTCTGAAATTCGCCTCGCCGAATACATCGCGGAGGGACTCGGCTTCAGATTCAAGTCGATCAACAGCGTTCCGGAGTTGAAGTGTCTTCCCCTGCTGTTCCTCCAGTTTCTGACGCATCGACGACAACTTCTTGTGGCGTTCCAGAGCCTCATCATAATTGACTTGGTCATCCTGCGTTACTGTTCCCGCGAGCATCGAACTGAGGAACTCGGCAAGATCGGCTTGGTGCTCTCTTGAGCCCAAGCGCATCAGAGTCGGACGATTAGCCAATCCGTTTACACGTCCCTCTACAACGTCCACGGCCTTGTTGTTCTTACTGGCGAAGAGCACCTTCACTCCGCGCCATGCCGCATTCACCAGAATGTTGGTTACGACCTGCGATTTTCCTGTACCCGGCGGCCCTGTCACAACGGTGTGCGCCGAGCTCAAGGCAGCTTTCACCGCTGCCCGCTGCTCTGCATTCATCGGCACGACCTCAAGAATCGGTTGAGTATCGGTCTGATTGTTTGGCTTTGTTGGATTCTCAAGCCATTGGCCCAGAATTGTTCCACCAAGCTCATTCGCCCGAACATCGCCTAACTTTTTAAGTTCAGATTCCAAACCGCGTGTAAAGGGCGAGCGCTTACCCGGTACGATAATTGCTCGGTTGTATATTCCGGTTCGGTTGATTTCTGAAAGCGGCAAGCCAGTTGAACACTCCTCAGGATTCATTGGCTCTTGCCAGTCCCAATCCGGGCGGATGCTCACCAGTCGGCGGACCATTTCATCCATTTCCGGTCTTTCTTCTGGTTGCCCGTTGAACCCCAGTTCTTCTTCGAGCAGCGCGGCTTCTTCGACCGATGCGGCAGGATCGCCCATGCCAAATCGCTTTAAAAATTTTGAATTTGGCGTTGGCAGGTCATCGGCAATCTCTGCATTACGTTGCCCATGTTCAGGAATTTCTACAGGCCAAAGCATGACGGGTTCCACAAAGAAGCCGCGCCAATTTGCGGTCTGGTGCTCACGAATGCGTACAGGATATCCAAGCCATGCGACTAGATTTGATCTGTCATTTCGGACGGCTCCCAGAACCGTCTGGACACCCGGTGCATTCATCCAGTCTATCTCCGGGCGTAGCATCGGCAGGACTGGAAGCTCGGCGTAGTTTGGGAGGCCAAAGTTGCTGCGAGCAAACGTACTCACTCCTTCGTCCGCGTCAGGCCCAACACATTCCAGGTAGTACTTGCACAGGCGACCAATCTCGGTAATCTGTCGAGGAGCGGTTACCGTTGGCGCTGGAGCCGCAGGTTGCGCATTCCGTATACTCCATCGGTAAGTCTGATCCTGCTGAACCTTGGTGCTTAGTTCGCCATAAAGAAGCTGGTTGACTTTTGTGCGGTCAACGCCGAGCACACGTGCCAATTCGACGCCCTTCATTGGGCGACCTTGGAGCGCCTTCAAGATTTGTTGTGGAAGTGGGATTTGTCCGGCGTGATCCTGTTCGATCTGCGGCATTTTGCGCTCCAGCGGGCGAGGGTCTACTGCAACAGCGATTCCCAAGCATAAATGGGCTGAAAGCACCATCATACTGCAATCTTCGGCTCAACCCGTTGGATCCAGGCCGACTCCCCTAAGTGGCTTAACGTGACCCCAAGGGCAAAGATACCGATAAACGCCGCAGGGTCGAGCGATAGGGTAGCTCCTGGATGGTCGCCACCCCGGAAACTATCGCTGAGCAGAACTTCGTCCCCGACCGACAAAGATAGGCCGTCTGTCCGGGCAGCTTACGTTTGCGCCGATGCGGGGTACACGCAGGGTCGGGTCGGGGTGCCGTGCCATAGCTGTCACCCAGGGCCTTCGCCCCGCGAAGCCAAATGAGAATCATTTCGAGGTATCGTTTTCCCGCCCTGAGACCTGAAAACCGGCGGCAACAAGTGATATCACTGCTAGCACTTGTCTCAGCGTTTGCACATTTACCGGTGCAGTTTTGTGCGCAAAAACGCATCGAAAACGCGTAAAAACGCACTTATTTGCTCTTAAATGGCCTTATTTTGTGCATTTTTGCACTATTTGTCACGCGTTTGAGTTCGCGTATACGCGTACGCTACGCTGTGATTTTCACCGCGCAATGTACGCATTTAACCACACACGCGGCGGCGGCTTTCCATGCGGAATCGACGCCCAACACGTCCGCATCGGGCTAGTCCCTAGTCCCTCAGTCCCTAGTCCCTCAGTCCCTGCTTTTAGAACGGAATATCGTCGTCGGAGATTTCGGCGGATTGAGCATAGTCGTCTCCTCCGGCCGGTGCCCGCTGGTCGAAGCTGGCAGTCGAGGTGGAGGAACTGGCTGCGCGGCTATATCCGCCCTGAGCGGACCCGGAACCCTCTTCGCGCCCGGTGAGCAGCACCAGCTCATTGACCAGAATTTCAGTCTTGTAGCGCTTCTGGCCAGACTCCTTGTCGTCCCAACTGCGGTTCGTAATTTTGCCCTCGATATAGAGCTTCGAGCCCTTCTTCACATAGTCGCGGACAATTTCAGCAGTGCGCTTGAAGGCCACCAGGTTGTGCCACTCGGTGCGCTCCTGCCAGTTGCCTTGCGCGTCTTTCTGGTTGTCGCTGGTGGCCAGGGTGAAGTTGGCTACCATGTTGCCGCCGGCGGTAGAACGAATCTCAGGGTCTTTCCCTACGTTGCCCAAAAGGGTGACTTTGTTAACGCTTCTTGCCATGTTGGTGCTCTCCAGTAAGTGAAAAGAATAACAGAGGATCAGCGGTTGCGGGCGAGATTGCGGTTGCGGAACCATTTGGCTACGCCGAGGGCCAGCAGCAGGCCGCCGAAGGGAACGCACATCAGCGCTACGATGAGCGCGAACCAGCCGGTGTTGGTGCTGGCGCCGGTGGGCGAGAAACCGCCCAGCAGGGTCTGCAGGAGAATGGCGGCCAGCAGGCCCGCAGACACCATCGACGCGCCCCATTGCAGCAGTTGGCGGGTGCCGTCTTCTGGTGAGCTTGGTGCGGGCATAAGTCCTTTCGAACCAATCAGGAAGCGGAGGCTTTGGCCGCGGCCAGCATGGCGTAAACAATCACCCCGGTTACCGAGACGTAGAGCCAGATGGGGAAGGTCCACCGGGCAACCTTGCGATGCGTGGGAATGCGGCCGGTGAGCGAAAAGAAGAACGTGACGAGCACCAGCGGCAGGGCGATAACCGAGAGCAGAACATGGCTGGCGAGGAGGATGAGATAGACAGTGCGCAAAAGGCTGTGGCCGGGGTAGTGGCTCTCGCCGTGCAAGGCGTAGTTTGTGATGTAGCAGACCAGGAAAATCGAAGAAAACGCGAATGCGGTGAGCATGGCGGCGCGATGGAATTTTATGCGGTTCGGATTGCTGCGCCGCGACCGGATGAAGGTGTAGCCGATCAGCAGTGCGGTAGCGCTGAGGCCGTTGAGCAGGGCATTTACGGCGGGCAGGAAGGTCAGCTTCAGGCTGGCGGCGTCGGGCGCTGGGTGTACGTAAATCAGCCAGAGGAGAAACAGCGTAGCCGCGGCGCTGACCCCCAGAATGGCGGCGATAGCGGGTCGAGTGCTGGACGGAGGCGCGACAGACGTCGGCATGTTGGATCTTCCTTAGTGCTTTTGGGTGGCGCAAAGCATGAGCGTGGTGAACAGCAGGGGCAGGTAAATGACGCTGACTTTCAGCAGATCGCGGGCCAGGCTCCGGCTTTCGGTCTCGGTGGAAGCGCGCAGAATTCCGGCGAACCGGATGGTATAGGCCAGGTAGAAGAGGCCCAGTGCGGTGGCCAGGGCCGCATACGCAATATTGGTCATGCCGAGCATCCACGGCGTCAGGCTGACCGGAATCATGATGACCGCGAAAAAGAGCGCCTGCGCTACGGTGGACCAGCCGTCGGGCTGGACTACTGGCAACATGCGAATGTTCGCTCTTGCGTAGTCTTCGCGGTAGAGCCAGGCGATCGCGTTGAAGTGCGGGAATTGCCATACAAAAAGAATGCCGAACAGAGCCACTCCCTGCCACTCGATCTGGCCACGGGCGGCTGTCCATCCTAGCAGGGGCCCCATGGCGCCGGGAAATGCGCCGATGAAGGTGGCCATGGGAGTGACGCGCTTGAGCGGCGTGTAAATGGCCACATAAGAAAAAGCGGTGAGCAGCGCCAGAGACACGGTAAGCAGGTTGGTGTTGAGCGCCAGCCATACCGCGCCAAGAAGTACGGCGGCGAGGCCAGCCAGGATTCCCTGAGCCAGCGAAAAGCGGCCAGCGGCCAAAGGACGCCCGGCGGTGCGAATCATGAGCGCGTCGGTTTTGCGTTCCAGGGCCTCGTTGAGCGCTCCGGAACCAGCGGAGACCAGGCCAATGCCCAGCAGCGTGTCCAGCAGGCCGCGTTGCAGGCTTGAGATTCCCGACATCATGGACCCCAGGTAAAAGCCGCCCCATCCAGTGACCAGCACCATGGTTACGACCTTGACTTTGAACAGTTCGCGAAGGTCGTGGATGAGCGTGGCCGTTGCGCCGGGACTGGGCGCATGAATGTGGGCGTGGCCGTGTGCGGGGTGCTCGGCCGCGGGTTCGGCTAGCTCTGCCGGAATTGCAGCCTGGGAAGCGGGAGTCATAGGAATGGTATGAGGACCTTTGGGGCAAGTCCGGATTGCGCACTCCGGGAGCCTGTCCTGATGATAGCAAGCGGGGAAGTTTTCAGAGGGAATTCATTCGGCCCAGCGGCGGCAATCGTATACTGGCGTCATGTTGCGTCTGTCTCTTTCCCGCCTTGTTGCTGCGGCCGGCCTGGTCGGGCTGGTTTGCTATGTTGCTCAGCCGCCTGAGGTTCACGCCTGGGGCAATGAGGGGCACCGGCTGGTAAACCGGCTGGCGGCGGAGACGCTGCCGGCGAGCGTGCCGGCGTTTCTTCGCTCTGAGGCGGCGGTAAACGAGATCGAGTATCTGGGTCCGGAGCCGGATCGCTGGCGGTCGCACGCCGAGCCGGAGCTAAGCGCGGCGCAGGCGCCGGAGCACTTCATTGACCTGGAACCGGCCGACGCCCTAGGCCCGCTGCCGCGGAATCGCCTGGACTTCGAGGCCAAGGTGTTTGCCGCGGGACAGCGGCCGGAGAAGATCGGCTTGCAGCCGTGGGAGGCGACCGAAGTTTGGGAGCGGCTGAAGGCGGCGCTGCGCGAGTATCGCAACCTGCAAGCTGCCAAGCAGGATACGCGCGGCGTGGAAGCCGCGGTGCTGTTCTACGCGGGCTGGCTGGGCCACTATGTGGGCGACGCTTCGCAGCCGCTGCACACGACAGACAAGTACAACGGGTGGGTTGGGCCGAACCCCAACGGCTACACGACCGCTCATCAGATTCACTGGCAGTTCGAAGGGCCGTTTGTTGCGGCGAACGTGCATGAGGCCGATGTGCGGCCCAAAATGACGGAGCCGAAGGCCATCGAGGGCGACCCGTTCGACAGTTATGTGGCCTATCTGCGGCACACGGCTACCTATGTGGAGAAGGTGTATCAACTGGAAAAGGCGGGCGGATTTGTGGGTGCGGGATCGGCGGAGTCGCGGGATTTTACCGCGGAACGGCTGGCCGCCGGCGCAAGCATGCTGCGGGACATGATTTATACCGCCTGGATTGAAAGCGCGAAACCGGTGCCCGACCCGTACGCCGGGAAGTAAGGCCGCGAGTGCGGTGATTTGCGTACATTGCGATGGCAAAAACAACCGCTTAGCGTGCGCATATTTGCGTAGTCAAACGTGTGACAAATAGTGCAAAACAGCATGAATTAAGGCCGTTTAAGGGCGAATTAGGGCGTTATTTGCGCGTTTTTGCGCACATAAGTGTGCGTGTAAGCGTTTACATTTTAGGGAAAGTGCTAGCAACGATATCATCTGGCGCGGTCGCCGCGCCGTATCAAAGCAATCCTGGCAGTCGCAGTTTCTGGAAAGGTTCTTGGAAAGATGACCTGGCGATTTGGTACTCTTCGGAAGCGAATCGGCGGGTCTCGTAGGCCAGCCGGATCGGCGTTTGCCGGAAGTAGTCCGTGACTGAAACGCTCGTGTGACCCCAGGTGTCAGGGGCGAGGTCCGGCGCCATTCGTCTTGAGGTTGTGGGGAACGTCCCGTCTGTCCCCATGTTTCGGGTCCACAGACGAACCCAAGAGCACATCCCGGACCCACTCCGACAGCGTCAGTCCCGCCGCCGCCGCGCGCGACTCCAGCACACGCAGCTCCGCCTCGGAGACTTTCGTCCCAACGGATTTCGTTCGCAGCGCACGCATCACTCGGCACCTCCGGCGTTCGGTTTTTGAAGGCCCGCTTTTGTTTTCCAAGGCAGTGATGCGCGAAGGCCGCACGGATTCCGTGCGGCCTCGGCTAGCAGACAGGCTGGCTGCTAAAGATAAAACTCTTCCGCGTGTGCTCGATGGGGACTCGGCTCATTCGCGTACTCCCGGCGCTTGACGCGCCTGGCTCCAGACCAAACGGCCCAGAGCGCATTTTTTCTTTAGACGCTGCTTTTCGGTTTCAGTTACTCTGCGGCAACCGAAGGTTACCGCACAGCTCCCGACTGGGGGAGACGTGTCCGCCTACTTCCGATGCCGTAGGCAGCGTGCTCTTCAGTAGATCGCGCCACCGCTGTTTACAGACGTAAACACGGCAAGCCGCCCCGGAGGACGGCTTGCGATCCCTACTTGCTTAACCTTTAGCCGGGGGGCGTTCCTGCAACCTTGCGCCTGGACCACCAAAGGAACCATACCAGGGCAACTTGCAGCGCAATCGTCGTCACAAGTATCGTCCAGTCACTGGCGCTCATCGGAATCCGAACCCACTTAAACAATTGCTCACCTGTTGCTACCATCTCCATCGGAGGACCATGTCTCCACAGCCGCCATGCAACCCCCGTTTCACAAAGCACGATGAGGGTCAGGAGAACCTTTGCCGCGAGTCGAGCTAGTCGCATCTCTCATCCTCCTCACTGTTCAGGGTTGGTTGGGGCTGCAAAGGATGCTGGCTCAAGTCCAGTCCGATAAGAACTGCTCCCGAGGCCCCAACCTTGAAAGGTATTGGTGTTGTCAATTTTGTCTTGTCTCATCAAATCTTGCGCATATGTCCGCGATGATTGAGTACCTAGGAATTGTTGGCCTAGCTCATGCTCAAAAACATTGCTGTCCGCGAGTAATGGTACGATTACGCTCGTCCAATTCGTGCTGCTTGGTCCTCCACCTTCACCTAATCCTTTGATATTAATGTAACTTTCTGTTAATCCTCCTGGCGATGTCTTGGAACCGCCATCTGGCCCCCCGAACTGCTTGTCGGTCACGAAGAAATTTAGATAGCCGCTTTTCATGCCTGTCCCGCTGCTGCCGTCATCCTTCACCGAGCCGTTTGTGTACGTGTAATCCAACTTGATGTTCGAGTTACCGAAGTCCTTCTGCGCCTTGCCCAAAAAGTCCTTTTGAAAGGCCTTCCAATCAGCTTTGGTCAATTTAGCGTTCTTGTCCAAAATCACGTTGACTTTCACAGTGATCGAGCACTTCGAGTCGTTCGCGCAAGAACTAGAAACAACATGACCGTCTGCATCGACTCGCGTCAACGGATTGTTCCCCACGTATGCATACAGATTCAGCGTCTGCGGATCATCCAACTTCGCATACGGAACCGGCTCTTCCTTCGCGCTCCAATCTGGCGACATGAACCGGCCCATGCTGCTGGCGTAGTACCTAGCCCCGAAATAGTCATTGCCGGATTCAGAGTCTCGTTCTTTGCCGGTACTACGCGACCCGACGCGAGTTTGGAACAAGCCGGATTGCAAGCCTAATGCAGTCGTGG
>Ga0302189_10004497_pt1 | contig 10361 bp, 10 predicted proteins | sample II_Bog_E2_2_FD_194551 | JGI IMG/M metagenome (GOLD analysis project Ga0302189, IMG submission 194551) | Peat permafrost microbial communities from Stordalen Mire near Abisko, Sweden - II_Bog_E2_2 | ecosystem: Environmental > Terrestrial > Soil > Wetlands > Peat | place: Sweden: Abisko...
TGAAATTCGACGTTAGGCGCCGCCCAATTGTCTGACCACGAATTTGTGAGAAGCACGACCAGTACTTTTGCGCTTGAGTAGCCGCCAAATGCGCCGCCGCCTACCCGGTATCCCACACCAGGCTCAGCGTACGCCTTCAAGAACTTCAGTTCTTTGTTTGGTTGGAAACGCGGAACTCTGAAGAGAGGAATGACTGCGGAGCCCTCCGTCGAGAAGCCGTTTTGACTCTGAATGCGGTCGTATTGCAGGTCAAGACTGAAGGGACCACCCATCTTGACACCTGCGAAGCTCGTGGGCTGATGAGCAGAATCCAGGCCTCCGCCACCGCCGGCGGCGAGTATTAGGCTTAGATATCCCTTCGAATCGTCGACTGGCTCAAGTCGAACTTCACGAATGCCTGCACGGTTGAAGACAATTTCGGTCACTTTGCTTTTTCCGAATGGAAGCAAGTCTCTTGAAACGAACAGACAAAACAGCTTGTCGTCGTTTGTCTTCTCAAAGTTGCAATGGAACCGCTTTTGAGTGACAACCGAGATCGGGGTATTCGGCCTGATGAATTGGATCATGGGCCAGTCCAACGTTTCCGCTGGTGCTGTTGAGACGGCCATCAGCGATGCGAACATGATGAAGGCGATGTGCTTTTTTCTCATCACCGCATGCTAAACGCGAAACGGACGAGAGTTGCAGCCGACTGGGACACTTTCGCAAGCGTCACAGCCGCATGCAAGGTGGGTGTCAGGCGATTCCCAGCACCTGGTTCAGCGTGCCGACGATGTACTTCCATACGAGGTAATAGGCTGCCATGGCGAATAGGAACGCCGGCACGACCCATGCATAGGGAATATTGCACACCTGGAACCAGATGAGGCCGTGCGCGCTGAATTGAAGAAAATTCAGACTGGTGGCGACAAGCGCGCCGATGGGCGCCATGAACAACGGCAGCACGGCGCCGTGCAGCCCGATGGGATGATGCATGCGCGTGTGCAGGCTGAGATAAGCCATGTTCCAGAGGCCGAAGAGCGACGGGACCACGGCCATGGGAAAGATCATGACCTGTTCGATGGGCGTGGAAATCTGAATCACGATGCGCGCCACGATGAACACGGTAAGCAGAATGGGCAGAACCAGCGTGGGCACAAAAATTCCTGCCATGTATGCGCGAAGATATGGATGGGTTTTCATAGCGTTCTCCTTTTCGACAAATTTCACGGCAAGAATGCGCCGGTTTAGAGGTAGTAAAGAAGCACCGGGACCGACGCCGGAAAAGCAGCGGCAACGCCTACCAGGGCCGCCAACAAAGCCCAGTCGAACCAGACTGGCAGCAACTGCGTCTTTGCTACCTGCTTTCGATCCATGCGCCGCAACATCGCCGGCCACAGGTCGCGTGTTGGTTCGGCGTCTTCAGCAACCGGCGGCAGAGCCTGCTGCAACAGCTTCTTCATGCGGTCTTGGTCTTGTTCATTCATGGTGTGATCCCCTGTCGTTCAAGGTCTTTTCTCAGCAATCGAAGTGCACGAAAGACACGTACTTTTACGGCGGCGACGGAGACGCCCAGCGCTTCGGCTACTTCTTTGCCCGGCAATTCCTCAATCACCGCGAGCGTGGCGGCAATGCGCAGTTTCGGCGGCAGCCGCGAAAAGGCCAGCGCAACTTTGCTGCGAATCTCGGCGGCAATCGCCGGATCGGTAGTAGCTGGAGCTGAAAGGTCCGCCGGTAACTCGCACTCCGCTCGCCGGGTGCGCAGCCAATCCAGCGCCGCATGTGTTGCGATGCGGCGCGCCCAGCCCTCGAATCCCTGCGATGGGTCGAAGCACGCATGGGCATTGTGGATGCGCCAAAAGGTTTCAACGGTCAGGTCTTCAGCCGCAGCGTGGTTGCGCACGATGCGCAGCAGCCAGCCGTAGACGGCGCGTTGATGGAGCCGGAAGATGGTCTCGAACGCGGCAAGATCGCCGTGTTGAAAATCGTTCAGGACGTTGCTCGATTCGTTCTGCATCCGTCCTTCCCTTTCCTGCGCTTTACGATCGTTCTCCCGGTTCATTGGTTGAGGTTTTTCACCCGATCTTCGAGACCGGATTGACAATGCCATCGCGCGTTATGTGCGTCCGTTCCACGGTGTCATGCGCGGTATCCAGCGCGGAACATGCGCGCAAAAAATGGGGTATTCGTCAGGGAACGTTCGCCGCAAGGTGGGTTCCTCGTACGTCAACACAAAAAGGTGAGTCATGAGCCAGGCACAAAGCCCATAGACAAACACACGAATATCTTCGAAGAGAAGCGCCTGGCCGATGATCAACGATACAACTGCGACATACATCGGGTTGCGGACAAAGCAGTAGGTTCCGGTAGCAACAAGATGCTTGGTCGGAAATACGGGCGCGGGCGTGCCGATGCCTTTAAGCGCGAAACGCAGAAACGCTTCAAGCAGGGTCACCATGCCTGCGGCCATCAACAGACCGCCGATCCAGCGCAGAGCCGTGAAGCCGAAGACGGATGAATGAAAACTCCATCTTCCAATCCACCACGGCACGAGGCCCGCTACTGTCCCGGGAGCGACGAAGAGAAAGATTGCCGTTCCTAAAACTGCCAGCCCGCGCGTCTTACGGTCAACGGTGTCCATCTTTTCTACTCCCATCCGGAGCCGGTTGCTTTTCGGCTTCTATCTACACTTACGGGACCGGAGGAGGGAAGGTTACATCGAAGAGGTGGCCATTGGTTGCGGGCATCTATTGGGCCACGATCGCTGACGGCTTTTCCGCCACAGCTTTCATCTTGAGATAGACCGCGTTGGTCCATCCGAAGCCGATCGCGTTTTCCTTGTACCCGGAGGTCACGTGGACGTTCGCGTTGCCGGAGACGACGTTGTATTTTTCGCGGATGGTGCCGTCGTGAGCAAAGGCGGTGTCCACGGTCGAGTCGAAGTGTTGCGCAATGCGCGCGGCGTCGGCATGATAGCCGAATGCTTCGAGGCCCGCGGCGGCAATCCAGTTCGTGGGCGCCCATCCATAGGGTTCATCCCACTGCATGCCGGAGTTGAAGTTACTCATGGATAACCCGCCGGGGCGCTCGAATAAGTTGAGCTGGCCGACCATTGTCGTTGATTGTTCGCGCAATGCGACGCCGGCCCATAAAGGATAAAGCGATGTAACATACGCATAACTCGAAGCTTTGGCGTGAACAAAGTCCCAGTCGGCAAAGACGCCCTCTTTGGGCCGCCAGAGATAGCGCTGCACTGCGGCGGCGCGGGCCTTGGCGCGATGATCCCAGCGGGCGGCATCTTCAGGCTTCGCAAGGAGGTGGGCAAAGTGTTCCAGATCGCGCTCATAGCGGTAGAGCAGGCTATTGAGGCACACCGGCGCGTAGTGATGCGTGGCTCCGTCGAAGGGGCCAAAGCGAAAGCTGGGATCGAAGCCGGATTCGCGCATGGCGCGGTCGCCGAGATAGAAGTCGCGGCTGAGCCGGTAACCGGCGGCCCATGCCCGCATGCACACCACGCTGGCGTGGATGTCGCAACTGGCCAGCTTCAATCGCGCTGCCTCGGCCGCATCGGGATGTTCGGAACCTTTGACCAGAAAACCGTCGCCGCCTTGCTTTGGATGCGCGACCAGCCAGCGAATGACATCGGGATAGTAGGCGCTGTCGTCGGCCATCTCCGGCACAGGGCCGGTCCCATAATCGAAGTAGCGCGCCAGTCCGGTCATGCCCGCCTTGTGCTCCGGGCGCATCCAGGTGGAGTAGTCTTTCTCGGCCAGCGTATAGGCGCGTTCGAGCCAGGCTCGGGCTTCGAGTCGGCCGGCCGGAGTGGCCGGAAAGCTGGCGGGATTCTCATAGACCGCCCGTATCATCGATGTTAGGAATGGCGGCTGCGAGCGGGTGAGATAGTAAGTCCGATTGGCGTTGAGTACGGCTCCATAATGCTCGATCTCAAACAGGAAGTTATCTACCATTCCTTTGGCCAGGGCGGCGCGGTGATCGGCTTCCAATCCGATAACAATGAAGTAACTATCCCAGCCGTACATCTCGTTGAATCGCCCGCCGGGAACGACGTACGGATTGGGCAGATAGAGCAGGCCGGGGGTGCGCAATTCTTCGGGACGGATGTCGCCGAGTTTTTCTATGCGGCGGGGGAGCGCGACGTAGCGCACATGGCACTGCTGGGCCAGGTTGGCTAACTCGGGTGGAGCGGTTAGCTCGGCGGGAAGATAGAGCACCGGGTCGGAGGGAACCTTGACGTCGACCAGGGAGTGGCAATCGGACATGTTGCGGGTGAGCATGTCCCACGCGCCGTGAATGTAAGCGAGCGTGGCGGCCGGATCGGGCTCGGCCAATTCGCTTGGCTGCGCTGGTTTGTTTGCCTGTACGGGCGCAGGCTTGGCGCCGGCATTCTGCGCGTGAACGTTTGGATTTGCAATTGCGGCAACAAGGAAAAGCAAACAAAACAGTTTCATGAATACTCCAACGGAAATCGTTGCGAATTTCTGGAGTTTAACGCACCGGGCGCCGCTTTCGCACATCCCGGGAACAGTTCCGGCATGCTCGGTGTCTACAGATAGCACAGTGGTTTCGATTGGGAGATGCGAAGTGCCGGGGCCTCCGGCGACAGCTAAGGGTCGTTGGAGTGGTAGAGGACCTTGAACAACGCTCGCCGCGTGATTAGGCGCGATGAGCGGCCTGATCTTCTGCGCTTGTAATGCCCTGTGCGCTTGTAGACGGCACTCTGACTCCCGGCCGGCGCGGCTGAAATTCGATTCCCGGGAGGCAGGCCATGTTTGAAGACTCCACTTTTGAATCCACAGGCAGAATCCGCACCCGCAGCCGCCGCTGGATGATCGCGGCATTCGCAATCAACGGCTCCATTGTGCTGGCGTTGATTCTGATTCCACTCATTGACCCGCAGGCATTGCCTCACGTCACCATGCCGTGGCTGATTGAAGCGCCGCCGCCGCCGCCGGCTACGCCGGATCAGCCGACTCCGCAGCCGGCACATGCTTCGCAGGGCGCGGGGACTTATGCGCCGACCGTCATCCTCGCCCCGACAACGATTCTGGACCACATTGGCAGGGATGATGGGCCTTCAACCCCGCCCGGCACCGGAGTTCCAGGTTCAGACGGCCCCGGCATTCCGGGCGGCGTGCCCAGCGGATTTCCAGTTCAGCATGGCGCGCCGGTTGTGGTACTGGCGCCGAAAGGGCCGGTGCGCTTGCCTTCCACGATGGTTGAGGGGATGCTTATTCACAAGACGATCCCTGTTTATCCGTCGATCGGCATCGCCATTCACGCGGAGGGCACGGTGGTGTTGCAGGCAACTATCTCCAAATCCGGGACCATTGAGAATCTGCGCGTGCTCAGCGGTCCGCCGCTGTTGCGGCAGGCGGCGATGGATGCCGTGGCGACCTGGCGCTACAGGCCCTACCTGCTGAACGATCAGCCGGTCGAGGTGGAAACCACCGTCAACGTGATCTTCTCCATGGGGCGGTGAAGGCTGAGTTGCGCGGAGTGCGGGAACTATCCGCCGGCAAGTTTTTCGCGGGTCAGCTCGTTCCATGTGGCGATGGCCTCGGGCATGGGCGGGCTGACTGCGCCGGGGGCGATGGGCGCGATCACCTTCTGCGGGTCGACGATGCCGCTGGCGTCACGCAGAATGCCTTTGACCCAGCCGACGGCGGCCAGGCCCTCCTTGCCGGTGAACGTCTGTTCGATGTAGAACCAGCGCTCGTTCCAGCAGACCAGGCGGGAGGTGAGATCGAACGCGGAGAACACGGGCAGGGAACGGCGGTAGGTGATCCAGACTGCGCCCACCAGCGGCTGCCAGCGCTTGCGGACGATGCGGGTGAGAATGCCAGTGCGAGCCAGCAGGTGGGTGCGGGCGTAGTCCATGATGTTGAGGTAGCGCGCGTTGTTGAGGTGGAAGTTGAGGTCGATGTCGTTGGGCCAGACGCGCATGCGGATGCGGTCTTCGTCGAGGAGGGCGAGCGCGGGCAGCGGGCGCAGATGCTGGCGGATGGCCAGCGCCGGGATGCGGACGAAGCTGATGAAGTGGGACAGGGCAGGCCTCGCGCGGTGCTGGAATCAGTTTAGAGGAATGTGCGAGTGGGGGATTTGACGCGAGGACGGTCAATTGTGCCGAGGCGCGGTTACAGGCAATCAAAATGTTGAGATCAAGATCGAATATACTTGCTTCGCATGATTCCAAAGTTTAGGTCCAGCGTCTTCGTTGGGGCCGCGTTTGCGCTTATGCTCCCGTACTTTGCTTTTGTGATTTATTTTTCACTTCGGCTTCCGCGGAATTACTGGCCAGACTGGTTTATAAACACGATTCTCATCTGGTTCGTCGCGAACTTCTTCGCCGTGATGCTCTTGGCGAGAAGAATGTTCCATAGGCGGGGAACTGCGGGATCGCAATCTGCATCACAGCCCACTGCGAGGGCAAAGCCCGCAGTGTGGATTGTGCGAATTGTGGGATCCTACCTTGTGATTGTATGGAGTGTTCTCTTCCTCAACGGAGTAAAGGGGACAATCCAAGGAAGATTAGCCCTCAGTCGTGCGGTCCCTGCTGGTGCATTTCTATTGATCTTCATCTGGGCCTTTGGATGGAGCGTGTACCGGACGTTCCAAAGGAAGGTTTAAAGCTCACAGGATACGGGGGCTGCTGCGAACTATTCAACTCTCGGTTTGTCTTTGAAAGCCTTGTTCGTATTGTTTCCTGCTCGGAGAATGCGCCACAACCTCGCCGAGAAGCATTCCCGCCGCTGGCGCGCCCTCAGCCCCATCGGTGACAATCGTTGCTGTCATGAAAACACTTTCCCGCCGTGAATTTCTTATTGCCGCTTCCGCCGCAACCGTTGCCATCGCCGCTGCACCTGCCTTTGCCGCTGGCCCCTCTGCGAAAGGGCGTCAACGCGTCTTCATTGGCTCGGGGACGCCGGATGGGATTCTGGCTTTTGATTGGGACTCGGTGACCGGCGAGTTGATGCCGGCTGGGGTCGCCGCAAAGATTGCTACTATCGATTGGATTACTTTTTCGCCGGGGCGGGAGTTTCTTTATGCTGCTTCCGAGGTTGACTCCTTCAATGGCAAGCCCACCGGCGCGGTGGCCAGTTTCAGCGTTCATCACGGCGAATTGACGCCACTCTCGGCGCAGAATTCAGCGAGCAAGGGGACCTGCCACGTAGCGCTCGACCACACAGGCCGCGTGCTGCTGGCGGCGGACTACGGCGGCGGATCGGCATCGAGCTACCTGGTGACGGATGGCAAGCTGAGCCCCGTGGTTTGGAGCGAACACTACACGGCGCATGGGCCAAATACTGAAAGACAGGAAGCGGCGCACGCGCACTTTGCGTCGTTCTCGCCGGACAACCGCTTCGCATATTTCAATGACCTGGGCGGGGATTGCATACACATCTACAAACTGGACGCGGCGACCGCGGTGCTGACGCCGGCGGGGACATTTCACTCAAGACCGGGCGCGGGGCCGCGGACGCTGCACTTCCATCCCAATGGCCACACGGCTTACTCGATCAATGAATTGGACTCGACCGTCGACGTGCTGGAGTGGCACAAAGCCGACGGCAGCCTGACGCTGGTGACGACGATTCATCTGCTGCCTGCCGGATACACCGGCGACACGCATGGGTGCGACACGGTGATCTCAAAGGATGGCAGGTTTGTCTACTTCGCGAACCGCGGCAACAACTCGCTGTATCTCTTCCATGCCGACTGGAAGACCGGCAGTCTCACGCCGGGTGGACGCTTTGACTGCGGGGGGACAACGCCACGCAACTTCACGCTCGACCCCACAGAGCGGTGGGTGCTGGTGGCGAATCAGGTTTCAAACAACGTGAGCGTGTTCGCACGGAACCCCGAGACGGGTGTGCTGGCGGAGAAGGGGAAGAGCGTTGCGGCGGCTACGCCGATGTGTATTTTGTTTTGAGACAGGGACTAAGAGGTTATCCGTAAATAGTTATTGAGTAGATCCCTTTGTATAAATCTGTTGAGGCTGGTCAGCAGAATTGGGCGAAGATTGGCACATCATGGCCCAGATAAAGTCGTGGACGGTTTCGGATAGTTTGTGGAGTAAGGTTGAGCCGCTGATCCCGGTACGCAGTCGGGAACCAGGGCGAAAGTATCAGCGCAAGGTTGGAGCTGGACGCAAACCCATGTCTCGTCGACAAGTCTTTTCGGCGATTGTTTACGTTCTTCGGACCGGTATTCAATGGAAAGCATTGCCACGCGAATTCGGTTCGGCTAGCGCGGTGCATCAGTACTTTCAGAACTGGTACAGAGCCGGCTTTTTCCAGAAACTGTGGCAGGGCGGCCTAGCCGAGTATGACGGGATGCACGGCATCGCCTGGCAGTGGCAGTCAGCCGACGGTGCCATGGGCAAAGCGCCGCTCGCTACCGAATGTGTTGGTCGGAACCCGACCGACCGGGGGAAAAAAAGGGCGCAAACGCAGTCTGTTGGTCGACGGCCGTGGGCTCCCGCTGTCGATCGCCGTCAGCGGCGCCAATCTCCACGACTCCAAACTGCTGGATCGGACCCTGGCTCAGGTCGTCGTCAAGCGCCCTGAAGTTACGGGATGGGAAAACTACCAGTATCTCTGCCTGGATGCCGGCTACGTGGGCTATCCGGTCAGCAGGATCGCACGCAAGCATCACTACTATCCTCGCGTGAAATCACGAGCCGAAGAGCGGCTCATCAAGTACCGCTACCCGGACTCTAAACCGCGCCGCTGGGTCGTGGAACGAACCCATTCCTGGCTCAACAGATACCGTAAACTCTTGGTCAGCTTCGAAAAGACCGAAGCCAGCTATACGGCCCTGCTTCAACTCGCCGCAGCCCTGATCTGTTGGAGGCAGACTATGTCTATTTACGGATAAGTTCTAAGTGTCGCGCAATTAGTCCTCCGGCAAGGATCAATCCTGGTGGGTACGGGGCTCGGCGTTGGCCTTGTGCTGGCATTTGCGACGGGACGGCTGGTAAAGAGCTTCCTCTACCAGGTGCAGCCGCTGGATGTGTGGACCTATATAGCTGTGGTTTTGGCGCTGTCGGTCATCGGATTGACGGCGGCCCTTCTTCCTGCGCGCAATGCCGCCTCGATCGAGCCGATGCAGGCCTTGCGCGAAGATTAGCGAATTATCCGATTCAGTACCCATGAGTCCGCCAACATTCCCGCGGCGGCTCATCACGATAGTCTGGACCTTATGCGGACGGCGTACATCGGGATGGGAGGGAACGTGGCCAGTTGGGCGGGGACGCCGGAGGCTACGCTGGCGGCTGCGGTTGTGCGGCTGGAATCCCTGGGGCGGGCGGTCTGCCGCTCTTCGCTTTACTCAACCGAGCCGGTCGGCTTTGCCGCGCAACCCCGCTTTGTCAATGCAGTCGTCGCCTTGGAAACCGATCTCGATCCGCACGCCTTGCTGGCCGCCCTTCTGCGCATCGAAAAGGAGTTCGGCCGCGACCGCGCATCCAGCTTCCAGAACGGCCCCCGCACCCTCGACCTGGACATTTTGCTCTTCGGCAACGTCAACATCTGTGAGCCGGGACTGGAGATTCCGCACCCTCGTCTGTCCGAGCGGGCCTTCGTCCTCATCCCGCTCAACGAAGTCGCGCCGCTCGCTCTCGACGCCAGAAGCGGAAAAACCGTGTCACAATTGCTCCAGAATCTCCAACTGGTTTTTGAAAGCGCAAAAAATGCCGTGGTTCAAGTGGAAAGCGAGGTTTGGCGCGCTGGCGCTGACCGGGGCGTTGTTGGCCTCGGCGACCCTCCGCGCACAAACCCCCGTGACCCCGCCAGCAACAACCCTGACGGCAACCGTTGAAGACAGCCGCGGCTCTGCGCTGCCCGGCGCCACCGTCGCTGACCCCTCCGGAAAGCTCCTCGGCCGCACCGATTCTTCCGGCCGCCTGACCATCGCCTGCTCCGTTCCCTGCCGCGTCCGCGTCTCCGCTCCGGGTTTCGCGGACCAAGCCGTGCAGATCACCGACGGCGCCGTCCTCCGCCTCCAGCCCGCCGCCAACGCCGAGCAGGTAACGGTCACCGCCTACCGCGCCCCGCTCGGCTCTCTCGAAAGCCCCGTCGCCACGCGCCTCCTCACTGAGCAGGCCCTCAGCACCACCGCCGCGCCCACACTCGACGACCAGCTCCGCCAGCTTCCCGGCCTCGAGCTCTTCCGCCGCTCCAGTTCGCTGGTCGCCAACCCCTCCTCGCAGGGAATGAGCCTCCGCGCACTCGGTTCCACCTCCGCCAGCCGCACCCTGTTCGCCGAAGACGATGTCCCGCTGAACGACGCCTTCGCCGGAACCATCCATTGGCTTGAACCCCCGGAACTTGCCATCCAGCGCATCGAACTCCTCCGCGGTG
>Ga0302189_10004505_pt1 | contig 10351 bp, 10 predicted proteins | sample II_Bog_E2_2_FD_194551 | JGI IMG/M metagenome (GOLD analysis project Ga0302189, IMG submission 194551) | Peat permafrost microbial communities from Stordalen Mire near Abisko, Sweden - II_Bog_E2_2 | ecosystem: Environmental > Terrestrial > Soil > Wetlands > Peat | place: Sweden: Abisko...
TCGGCGATTGCGCTGCCGGCAACACAAGTAAAGCCGGTTCCGGCTTCGTTGACCTTTGCCAATTAGCCGTCATCGATTGCAGTTCTTTCTTACTTTTTAAGGAGACGATCTCATGCAGCCCTTCACAGTTCCCGTGGTTCCACTGACTCCGCGCATTCGGCAGCGCACAGCCCTCGTAACCAGCGCCGATGGCAGCTTTCGCCAGCGGCTGTCGCACACACTCACCGGCCTGCGCTGGAGTGTTCGCGAGGCGGCGGGTGGCGCCGAAGCCTGGGCTGAAGCCGCCGCCACACCTTTCGAAGCCGTCATCGTCGACTCGTGGCTGCCCGATCTCGATCTTGGGGAATTCATCGCCGATTTTCACTGCAGTTTTCCCAATGTGGACATTTTGTCCGCGGATGGAACCGCATCTTCCGACGGGCCGCGTGGGCCCTACCGCCAAGAGCTTCTCTACGCAATGCGCCAGAGCCAGGACACGGACACAGCCGCCTGGAACACGGCTCCCGAGCTGACCGATGCCACATCGCGTTGTGTCGCTTCGCTCAATTCATTGCAGTCGAAAGCAGGCAGTTCGCTGACCGAGAATCCCCGAGGTGGGGGAGATGTTGCCGTTGCGCCATTGGCGGCGGAGCAGACTCCAATTCGCGTTGAATCGACGATACACCCTGACCGGCAGCCAGTTCCCGTCCGGGAGCCGGTATCTGAGCGGCAACTCGCAGTCGAACGGCTGCCAGAGCTGATAGGCAATGCAGCATGCATGCTGGAGATCAGCCGGCGCGTGCGGCTGGTGGCTCCGCGAATTACGCCGGTACTGATTGAAGGCCCGACCGGTTCAGGCAAAGAGATTGTGGCTGAGGCCCTTCATCGGCTTTCGACACGTTCCCGGAAACCGTTTGTCGCCATCAACTGCGCCGCGATTCCTGAGGCGCTGCTTGAGGCCGAGCTCTTTGGACATACGCGCGGCGCATTTACCGGAGCGGTGCAGGGACGCATGGGGCGAATTGAATCGGCCGACGGCGGCACGCTGTTTCTCGACGAGATCGGCGAGATGCCGCTGGCGCTGCAAGCGAAGCTGCTGCGCTTTGTGGAGTGCGGTGAGCTGCAGCGGGTGGGCGACAACGAGACAGTGAAGGTGGATGTGCGAATCATCGCCGCAACCCACCGGCCCCTGGCCGAACATGCGCAGACTGGCACCTTCCGCTCTGACCTTTACTACCGTCTTGCGGTTTTTCTCATTCGAACTCCCGCGCTCTCTGAGCATGCTCAGGATCTGCCCCTGCTTGTGGCACATTTCATGCAACAACTGGGGCGCCAGTCTCCATTGAAGCGGGTTGACGAGACCGTGATGGCGAAACTTGCGGCGCACGACTGGCCGGGAAATGTCCGCGAACTTGAGCACGTTCTGGAACGGGGCGTGATATTGGCGGGCGACTCACCGGTGCTGACCGCCTCGGAGATCGACTTTGGACGTCTGGTGAATTAGGTTGGGCGGGCGTTGATACAGTTCGTGCCGGAAGGAGGGATAGAAGATGCAGGTTGAAACGATGCTCAGCGATCAGATCGCGCGATTTCTTGACCTGGCAACTCAGGAAGCGAAGCTGACCGCCGCGAACATGGCCAACGTCGACACGCCGGGCTACAGAACCGTTGGCATGGATTTTGGAGCCGAGATGCAGGAGGCGATGAACGATGTGGCCGGGAACCGCGGTCCGAAGCGTACGCGGGTTATCGATGTGGACGGACTGATTTCGCGGCCTGACGGCAACAACGTCTCAATGGATCGAGAGGGCCTGAATCTTGCGGAAGCGCAGCTTAAATTCAAGACCGGAGTGGCGCTGCTGCACCAGGAGTATCAGCGGGTGATGGATGCAATTCACTCGGACGGGAAGTGACGCGTGGAGCGTGATTCGTGGGTCGTGGGTCGTGAATAAGGAGCTTGAACGATGAATCTCTTCGGAATGATGGACGCATCGGGTGGGGCAATGCAGGCGGAACGGGTTCGCGCCGAAGTGGTGGCCGCCAACATGGCCAATGCCGAAACGACGCGCACGGCCACTGGAGGTCCTTATCACCGCCAGCACGTGGTTTTTGCCGCCGACAGCGGCGATACAAAGTTTCTCGACTCCATGAATACGGCGTCCGGTGGGACGATTGCCGGATCTTCGCCGGGATCTGGGTCCTCGTTTTCCGCGGTGGGATCAACGGGCGGCGTTGCAGTGGCTCCGCTACGATCCGGGCCATCCCGATGCCGGACCGGATGGGTACGTCGAGTATCCCGACATCAACCCCATCTCCGAGATGGTCGATTTGATGGGCGCAACGCGCGCCTATGGAATGAACAGCTCAGCGGTGCAGGCTGAGAAGGGCATGATTACCTCGGCCCTTGAGATTGCGAAGTCGTAACGCATGAGACTAACGACATAAGGAGACACAATGCTGCCATCAATTGCTCCCATTAACACCATGCACACCGGATTCACCGCGCCAACCAGTTCTGTCGGCGCGTCGTCGTCGCCTTCGGCATTCGCTCCAATCGGCAACGGCGGCAATGCAACTTCCGGCGCGGTGTCGTCGCCTTCAGGATTCTCTCCAGTCGGCAACGGCGGGCAGCCGACTCCGTTCTCTGACTTGCTTACCGATGCGGTGGGCCAGGTGGATCAACTTGAGTCGCAGGCCCGCGCCGCGGTCTCCGGCTTGATGACGGGAAACGGCGTCGATGTGCATCAAGCCATGATCGCAACGCAAAAGGCGGATATGACCTTCGAAATGGCGCTGGCCGTTCGCAACAAGGCGGTGCAGGCCTATCAGTCGGTAATGGGAATGCAGTTTTAGGGGATTGCCGGAATTTTGACAGGGCATAAAGCGAATGGCACCTGGGGCACAACTCGAAAAGACCGCGCCGACTATGCCGGGGCAGCCGCAATGGACGGACCGCGTAGCGGGCGCATGGGGACGAGCGCGGGTGACGTGGGGCCGGTTGGCTCCGGGACAGCGCCGCGGCGCGATCGTTGGCGGAGTGCTGGTGACGGCGATGGTCGGGTTGGTGATCTGGCTGATGGCCCGGCCGGACTGGCGTACGCTCTACACCGGACTTGAGCCCGACGATGCGCGACAGATCGGGCAGATTCTCGCCGCAGCGCAGATCAGCTATGACATGACGCCGGATGGAACCGGCATCCGGGTTCCGGCAGCGATGCTGGACAAGGCTCGCCTGGCGGCCGCGGCCAAGGGCGGTGTTAAGAGCGGACGGCTGGGGTTTGAGATCTTCGACAAACCGAACTGGGTGGGCTCGGAGTTTGACGAGCAGGTGAATTACCAGCGCGCGCTTGAGGGAGAACTCGAGCATACGGTAGGTTCGCTGGCCGATATAGAGTCGGCGCGCGTGCACCTGGTGATGACGCACGACTCGCTTTTCCGTGACCAGGAGCGTCCGGCCAAAGCGTCGGTTGTGATCAAGCTGCGGCATCTTTCGCTGGCGGATGGAGAGGATGACGCGATTCGCAATCTCGTGGCCTCGGCTGTGGACGGACTGACTCCCGATCATGTGGTGCTTGTGGATGCGGCGGGGCGGCTGCCCCTGGGGCCAAAGACCGCCGAAGCCATGGAACTCGGTCAGGAGCAGGCGCTCGAAGACAAGCTGGTGGCGACACTCGAACCGGTGACGGGAGTGGGCAACGTGCGCGCGTCGGTCACGCTCGATTACGATGCGACGGCAACCGACCTTACGCAGGAGACTTACGATCCCAATCAGACAGCGACGCTCTCAATGCAACGCACCGAAGAGAATGCGGGCGGTCAGCCGGTGGCGGCCGGAGTCCCGGGGACGGCGTCGAACGCGCCCAACTCCCAGGCTCTGCCGGTCTATCCCAAACAGACCACTCCGCCCGAGACATCGAAGTCCGAGTCAGGCACCTACGGCGTGTCGAAGACCGTAAAGCACACGGTGGAGAATCCGGGGCGGATCCGCCGGCTTACCGCAGCCATTGTGGTAAATGACCGATTGATGCAGCAGGCGACAAAAAACAAGCCCTCACTCTGGCAGGCGCGCTCGGCCGGCGAGTTACAAAATCTGACCGCGCTGGCCCAGGCCGCAGTGGGATTCGATCAGACCCGGGGCGACGCATTGACCGTCCAGGACCTGGCCTTCGACCAGAATCGATCGGGGGCGCCGCCACCGGCAATGCCGCAACAGCTTCTGGCGACGGCTGAGAACTCGCCGGTACTGGTGAAGTACCTGGCGCTGCTGATGGCGACATTCGTGATTCTCATTTTCGGAGTGCGACCTGTGCTGAAGCGGGTTTCATCGGCGCCACTGGAGCCGGGCAAGAAAAAGACGCATGAGATTGGCGCAGGCGAATCAGCAGCGAACACGCTGCCGAAGGTTCCGGTGGAGCTTGATCCCGAACGCGCGCGATCGCAGGAGATCTACAACCAGGTGACGGACCAGATGAAACGCGAGCCGACGCAGAGTTCGCGGCTGCTGCAGAGCTGGATTCATTCGGATTAGCAGAAAGGGCGCCCAAACTTGGCAGACGCGGCAACCAACGGCTCAGGACGGCGCAGAAGCGCGGAGAATCTTTCCGGCATCCGCAAGGCAGCGGTATTGCTGGTGGCCGTCGGCGAAGATCTGGCCAAGGAGATTCTGCGCGCACTGCCGGAGAGCGACGTGGAGCGGCTCACCGAGGAGCTTGCCGACCTGCGCGGCGTTTCACCCGAGCTCTCGGCGGACGTGCTGGAGGAGTTCTGGGAACTTCTGGAGACGCAGGGCTTCGTGGTGCACGGCGGCATCGATTACGCGAGCCGCCTGCTGGTGGACGCCTTCGGCAAGCAGCGCGCGGACGATCTGCTGATGCTGGTGCGCCGTTCGCAGGAGGCCGCGCAGGGCAATTTGGCAAAACTGCAGCGCACCGACCCGCAACAATTAGGCAAGATGCTTGATTCAGAACATCCGCAGACGATTGCGCTGGTGCTGGCCCATCTCGATCCGCGCAAGGCTTCGATGGTGCTGGGCAGTTTGAGTGAAGAGCATAGAGTGGTTGCGGTCCAGCGGCTGGCCGAGATGCGGCAGTTCTCACCGGAGATGGCGCAGAAGGTGGCGCACATCCTGCATCGCCGGCTTGAGAGCGTGGGAGACGCGGCGCGCAAGAGCTATTCGGGCTTCAAAGCCGTTGCCGACCTGATGAACCGGCTCAATGCCGAAGAGTCCAAAAAAATTCTCGAGTCCATTGAGGAGGCGCAACCGGAGCTGGCCCTGGGCATACGCAACCTGATGTTCACCTTCGAGGACCTGATCACCGTACCGGCAGCCACGATTCGCGAGATCGTGTCGGGAGTCGACAAGCGGCAACTGGCGCTGGCGCTGCGCGGCGCCAATGAAGAGTTGCGGGCGCAGGTATTCAAGGCGATGAGTTCGCGCGCGGTGGAGATGTTGAAGGAAGACATGGAGGTTCTGGGTCCGGTACGTTCTCGCGAAGTGGCACAGGCCCAGCAGGAGATTCTGAACCTGGCGCGGCGGCTCGAGGCCGAAGGCAAGGTGATTCTGAAGCTCGAAACCGGCGACGAAATGCTGGCGTAAAAGGCAGTAGTCAGTCGTCAGTTGTCAGTGGTCAGTGGGGATCGGTTGAGGAGAGTGAAATTTGCAGTCAAAGCTATCAGCGACGATCGCAACGGGGGTCGAGGTTTTCGAATATCCGGCAAGCGGCGCTGAATGTGTTGTGGCGGAGTGGGATGGCTACGGAGTTGGTGAGTGTGAACCCGAGGATGGTTCGGCCGCGCAACTCAACAACCATCCCGATTGCGAGAAGCGCATGGCAGAAGAAGCGCGCAAAGCCTTCGATGCGGGTCGCGAGCGGGGCCGCGACGAAGCGCGTGAGACAGGACGAGAGGCGCTGACAACCGCGCGCCGGCAGGAAGAGCAGCGCCTGGCCGGCGTGATGGAGAGCTTTACCGCGGCGCGGGAACGCTTTCTGCACGCGGTAGAGGGTGAAGTGGTCAAACTGGCGCTTGCTGTCGCGGCCCGTATCCTTCGCCGCGAGGCACAGATGGATCCGCTGCTTTTGACCGGCGCGGTTCGCGTGGCGCTGGGGCAGCTTTCTTCAACGACCGAAGTTCGCCTGCGCGTGCCCGAAGGCGAACTTGAGCTCTGGCGCGAGGCAATTACACACCTGCCGAATCTCGCCATAAAACCTGAGGTGCTTGCCGGCGAGGAGCTTCGATTGGGCGATTGCGTGATCGAAAGCAATCTGGGAACAGTCGACCTGGGCATCCGCTCGCAGCTGGGCGAAATTGAAAGGGGATTTTTCGACCGGGCGGACGGCGAAGTTCGCGGTAATGCAACTAAGGGTTTGCCGGCATTGCGGGAGGCGAATGTATGACCGCGCTGCTGGAGCGTTACTTCGCGCGACTGGAGCGCGGCCAACCATGGCGATGGCGGGGCAGGGTTGTGGAGGTGGTGGGGCAGACCATTGAATCGGCTGGGCCGCTGGCCTCAGTGGGTGAGTGCTGCGAGATTGTTGACCGGTCGGGCGGTCATCATCTTGCGGAAGTCATCGGGTTCCAGGGCGCCAATGTGCTTTCCATGCCCCTTGAAGATGTCGATGGAATTCGGTTTGGCGATGAGGTTCGAGCGCTGGGCAAGGGACCGGAGATAGAGGTGGGCACATCGCTTATAGGGCGCGTGCTGAATGCAATGGGAAACCCGATCGACGGGGCTCCAGCGCCGGAAATTTCGCGCTCCATTACGTTGGAGGGCGCAGTTCATTCGCCCCTCGAGCGCACTCCGATCCGGACGCCGCTCGGAACCGGCATTCGCGTCATCGACTCAATGCTGACGGTGGGCCGGGGCCAGCGCGTAGGCATCTTTGGCGGATCGGGCGTGGGAAAGAGCACGTTGATCGGCATGATGACGCGCAACACCGAAGCCGATGTGACGGTGGTGGGCCTGGTGGGCGAACGGGGCCGCGAAGTGGGGGAGTTCCTTGAGGATGCCTTGGGGAAAGAGGGACGCGCGAAGTCGGTGGTTGTGGTGTCGACCTCCGACGAATCGCCGTTGAAGCGAATGCGCGCGGCGTTGACCGCAACAACGGTGGCTGAGTTCTTTGCTGAACAGGGCAAGAGCGTTCTACTGGTTCTGGACTCGCTGACGCGTTTTGCCATGGCCGCGCGCGAGATTGGGTTGGCAGCCGGGGAACCGCCCACGGCCAAGGGTTACACTCCATCAGTCTTTGCGCGGCTGGCGCGGTTGATTGAGCGGGCCGGGCAGTTCCGCGCGGGATCGATCACCGCGTTTTACACGGTGCTGATGGAGGGCGACGACCAGCAGGATCCGCTGGTGGACGCGGTGCGGTCGCTGCTTGACGGCCACTTTGTGCTGTCTCGTGCGCTGGCTGCGGAAGGCTGGTACCCGCCCGTTGCGGTGATGGACTCGATCAGCCGATTAATGCCGATTGTTTCCGGAACTGAGCATCGCGAACAGGCGGCTCTGGTGCGGAAGCTGGTATCGGTAATCTCCCGGTCGGAGGACCTGGTTCGCATAGGGGCGTACAAACCAGGCGTGGACGCGGAACTTGACCGCGCGCTGGCAGCGCGAGGCGCGATTCGGGAGTTCATGATCCAGGACGCGCACCAGCACATTGGTTTTGCCGAGTGCCTGAGCCGCCTGGCTGCACTGGCCCGGGAGGTATAGCCGATGGCGTCTCAGCATCTATTCGAGCGTATATTGCGCATTCGCGAAGTGGAAGAGGAGCAGAGCCGGCGGACATTGGAAGTGGGGCTTGCGGAGTTGGCGCAGCTGGAACTTGCGCTTCGCACGATGCAACAGAGAGAGCGCGCCGGCCGCAGCCTGGTGAATGCGAGCGCCGGCAGCGGAGAGATTGCCGACCGTATCGCCGGCATGGAAGAGTCGCGGAGCGCCAGTCGCTGGGTTGTGACGCTGGCATTGCGTCTTCGATCTCAAGAAGCCGCGGTGGCAAGCCTGCGGCAGGATTACCTTGAAAAACGAACCAGCAGGCTGCAGGCTGAAACTCTTGCGGAGACCGAGAGAGCGCGGGAGGCCGCAACCAATCTTCGCCGAAGTCAGCGGGCGCTCGACGACTGGTATCTGAACCGCAGGCAATCCGATGATCGAAGCGGCGATGGAGATCGCAATTGAGTTCTTGCCCGAGTCGGATGACTAAGACATAACTTGAGAAGAGTCCAACGATTTATGCCACTCGGTTCCTGATGTAGAACATCTTGTCCCAATTTCTGACAGCCTTCTAACCAGCCCTCACCTCGTTTGGCATACGTTCTGCTCGTTTCACTCGCGTGACAGTTGCCGCAAGTTTCGAAATCGCCGCCGGGATGCCTCAAGCACCGGGAACACAGGTTGCGCCCGGGACCGTTAAAGAATTTGGGTCGGGTGGAGCGCCAGGGGCACATAAGCTGGTTGGGGCGTTTGGAACAGCTGGGGGAAACGGCACAGCGGGGCTCAAGGTGAGCTCCACGTCAAACGGAATCGCCGCGCCGGAGAGCTTTCGATCGAAGTGGCAGCAGATGGTTGCGGCCCTCGACGACACCGCTGACGAATCGGGAGCGGCCGAAGTGTGCACGTCGCAGGCGGGCGCAACTGAAGATCGAACGGTTTCGGCGTTGCTGCACGGGAAGCAAGCGCCTATTGATCCGGATAGCCAGGCTCTTCAGGCGTCCGACAATCTTTCTCCACAAACGCCAACGACTTTAGCGCGTGCTGTTGCAGTTGCACAACAAACGGAAGGCCCTGAAATCCAGGGGGCGCCACTCTCAGGCACGGTGTTGCTTGCTGCTCTTTCCGGTCACATGAAGTCAAATGTCGCTGATCGGCCGGTATTTGAAAAGTCGCAGAAGCTGCAAGAGAATTTGCCTTCACCCAATGATGTGCCGGCAATGAACCTGGCACAGTTCTTTCAACCTGTTCAGCAGGCGATGACGGCGAAGAAACTCGTCAGCAGCGCCGCGCCGGTTGACACTGTGCTTCCATCGAATGCGCAGATCGGAGCGTTTACGGCGAAATCGCCTGTAAGCCCTGAGCCACATGACCCCATTTCAAATTCAGTGGTACGGGTGTCGGCGGCACCTGTGCAAGAAACTGAGACTATCGCGCAAGGCGCCATCGATCAGTTGGCTGAGGCTTCGGTGTCCGGTGCCGACCAGGTTCCAGCGTTAAACGCTGCCGTTCGAAACCATGCTCCTGAGAAAACAATGGAGTCGCCGTTCGCGGCCCCAGCGGACTCAGTATCAAGCGTGTCGGCTACATCTCAACTGAGGACTTCCGGCGCAGGGCAGGTGCAACCAATTGCGAAATCGGACGGCAGCGACGGAATCGTGAGTTCGGTCTCACCGTCCCCTGCTGCGGAAGTGGAACGGCCACAGTTTGCCACAGCGCGCGATGTGGCCGGCGCGCGGAGTGTACGCGCGAATAACGGCGATAATGCGCAGCAACATTCAGCAGCGGTCGAGGGAATGCACAGTCAACTCAATGACGCGATCGCGGGAGTGGCCGCAGCCCGGAACACGGCTCCCGCGATGCCCTCAAACACAGGCCCGGGGCCTGCCGTTGCGGCAACCGCGGGTGCTCACACGGCGGAGACATTCACAGCGCTCGATGGCGCGGGCAGTTCGATGCAGTCTACATGGTTTCATGCGGGGGCTCATCAGGCCGAGGCGGGATTCGAAGATCCTGCACTGGGCTGGGTCTCGGTTCGGGCCGGGGTGAACGCGGGCGGCATCAGCGCGGTGGTCGTGCCAGGTTCGGCCGACGCCACGCAGGCGCTTGGCGCACACATGGCCGGACTGCATGACTTTCTCGCGGAACAACGCAGCCCGGTCGAGTCGCTGACACTGGCGCAGAACTCCGGTGGCGATGCGGGCTTGAGCCAGAGCATGCAGCACCAGGGTCAGCATCAACCAGCGCAGGACAACCCGGCTAGTACGCAGACATCGGGTTCAGTTCCGCACTTTGCAACCGTTGCAACGCCGGAGCGGGCAACGCAGTTGACTGGCAGTGAGGGTCAACCTGGCGCTCCCGGGTCAGGTGGGAGATATATCTCGGTGATGGCATAAACCTGGATTAAGTTTGCAGCTCGAAGGGACAAAGGGCGAGCAGGATGCAGGAGAAATAACGGGCAGGGAAGCAAGAAGCATAGGTGGACTGGCAAACGGACTGGAAAGCCAAAGGGCATAAAGGAGTGCAGCATGGCATCAGCGATTTTTCATCATGCGATGACGGCGGGGCAGGCGCAGGTGGCGAAAGCCGCACCGCTGAACGCGGCGGCGCCGAGTACGAGCAGCACAAGTGGGACAAGCGATTCAGACTCATCAGACAGCTCGGCAACTA
>Ga0302189_10004518_pt1 | contig 10324 bp, 9 predicted proteins | sample II_Bog_E2_2_FD_194551 | JGI IMG/M metagenome (GOLD analysis project Ga0302189, IMG submission 194551) | Peat permafrost microbial communities from Stordalen Mire near Abisko, Sweden - II_Bog_E2_2 | ecosystem: Environmental > Terrestrial > Soil > Wetlands > Peat | place: Sweden: Abisko, Stordalen...
AAGATACATCGTGCTCTTGAGCATGGTATGAACCGGTTTGAAGTCTGCCAGTTGGTCGCCAAAGGCGTCAAAGCTACCCACAAGACAGGCGGCCGCTTTGAAGACTCTATAAACGACGTGCTGCAATACCTGGGCACTCACGATAAGCCCAAGGGTGGAATTCACCCGGCCGTCGCCGTGGCCGCCGACAAGGCCCTCAAGCCGGCAGCATAAAAACAGCTAACAGCTTACAGCTAACAGTTGTCAGTTAACCGCGGTCAGCAGCAGCCCTGAACCCGGTCGGCACGGTGGCCGCCAAAGGAATGGATCGTTCTGGTCCCGGCAAGAACTTCGCCGCCGTGCGGCAAGCCGCGTGGAATGAGATATTCCTCTCCAGCCTTTACCGGAATCCGCTCTCCATTGATGATCAAGATATAGCAGCCCTGCACAACGAGCATATATTCGTCGTAATCGTGGACATGGGACGCTGATGCCGCAGTTTCACGGCAGGTCCAAAACGCCATCTGGCTTCCGTTGCCGCCGTCAAAGACATATCCCTCAACACCTGGGGTCGCTTGACTGGCCCCCGCGATCCTGTTTGCGGGATCTTTCATGAATTCCGGAAAATCTTCCATAGTCGCAAGATAATGCCGATTCTCCCCCAGACGCAAGAAAGGGACGGCAGTTTGCCGTCCCTTTCTGTTTGAATCAAATACGGTTAAAAAGGGGGTAACCCTTAGAGAACCGTAACGTTCTCAGCCTGCCAGCCCTTGGGACCCTTGGTCACATTGAACTGAACGCGCTGGCCCTCTTGCAGCGAGCGGAAGCCGCTCGACTGGATGGCGGTGTGATGTACGAAAACGTCCTCGCCGTTCTCACGGCTGATAAACCCAAAGCCCTTGGCGTCATTAAACCACTTAACTGTACCTGTTTCCACTGTGTTGCTCCTCTGTTACTGATTTACCGCGAACGCAATGAGGAAGTTTGCGTGCAGGTGGTTACCGAAACAGGCAAGAACTTCAGATCGAATTCTACGATGTATATAAAGTGTAGCATGGTTTCTGCTATTCGCAAGAAAATATCTTGGGCACTGTAAATATTCCTGAAAAGTCCCGATTTGGAACTGAGAGCTATCCTGACTCTCTTTCAAAAGCGCGTCCTGAGCGGGGAAGTGCAGGCAAAGAGAATGCAGGCATAAGCGGCAGCGGCAAGCGTGGAAGCGTTTCGAACTGAAGTGTATCGTAAATGAATATGGCTACAGAACCCTTGTCTCCTTCTGAGACGCTCGGCATTTCAGAAATCCTGCGCGCTCTGGAGCTCAATTGCGGTAGCGAAGACAGGGAAACGGAGCCTTATCTTGTGATTCCCGGAAACAGCGGACCTCGCTGGCTGCTTCCAGCGCGGTCCAGCGCCGCCGCATCCGTGTTAGGCATTTGGCATCCTTATAACTTGTCAAGCCGAATGAAATGGCTCGCCATTCGCATGGCCGCCCGTGCCGGCGCGTTGCGGTTTGCTCGCTCCGTTGCGAGTGTGGAGACTTCCCGCCGCGGAGCGCGGCTCTGGTTTGATCGATGCGGAATTCAGGCGCGGGACGGAGAGATCGTCGTCCTGATCGGCGCCTTCTCTCCCGACAGAAAACTGATTGCCTTCCTGCTCGATAACCAGCATCGCATTGCCGCGGTGCTCAAGGTCGGACTTACGGCCGGAGGCGGATTGAGCATCCTCCATGAAGCTGAGGTGCTCGGCAGGCTTGAGCAGTATTCCTGGGCGCCGAGGCTTCTGTCGGTTCATCCCAGCCTGCGGGCCGCCGCGCAGGAATACATGCCCGGCGCCATGCCTGATCGCGGGTTTCGTCCCGAATTCATGGACCTGCTGTGTCAGCTGCCTCGAAGTGGAAGCTCCATAAGTCTGGCGACCGTTGCGCAAGAAGTGGCAAACCGCCTCAGCCCATTCAAAGCTCAGTTCGATAAGATGGCTCCCGGTCTGCTGAGCCGCTCCCTGGCCTGTCTGGACCTCGATATCGCCGTTCCCACAATGCTGGTGCATGGCGACTTTCTGCCATGGAACATTGTGAGGAATCCCAAGGCTGGTGATGTGCTCGTCGACTGGGAATGGGCTGACTTTGCCGGTCTCCCCGCGCACGACCTGCTCCATTTCCAGTTCAGCATCGACCGCCTTTTCGGCGAAAAGGCGGGAGGCTATGCAGCCATTCAATCAAGCTCCATTTGCGCCGAATACTTCCGCCGCATGGATCTTGACGTGGCGCTGTTGCCACAGCTTGCTATCGCCTATCTGCTCGATCAACTCCGGCACTTTAACAAGCATCTGAGTCCCGAGCACGCCGCCTATCTATTGCGTCAACTGGCAGCTGCGTCTCTGACCGCTTGAAGTTGCACTCTTCTCCGTGCCCCATCCTTTCGCCTTTTTACTGGCGAAAGGGTGGGAGACCACGAACCTGCAAGTAAGATAATGATGCGGCCAGAGACCTGGCGTGATCTGCGCGGCTCCAAACCTCCAAACCTCTGATGACGCGCTCAGTTCCCTGATCCTCAAGCCGTCTTGACTCCACATCGGCAATCGCCTTCAGTATTCCTGGGCTCGCTTTCAAGCACAGCGGTAATTTCCTCAGCAAAGCGTTCCGGGCCGAAACGTTCCAGGGCAACCTGCCGCGCCCGCTCGCCAAGACGCTGCCGCATCTCCGGGTCCTTCGCCAGAGACGCGATTTTGCCGGCAAGATCGGCCGCATCCAGAACATGGAACATCAACCCCGTCGATCCCTCGTCGATAATCTCCGGAAAAGCGCCCGCATCGGCTGTCACAATCGCGCGCCGCGCCAGCATCGCCTCCACCACAGCCAGGCCGAAGCCTTCCCCATTGCTGGGATGAACATAGACATCCATGATCCCCAGCAGCTCCCTCGCGTCCGGCCGGGGACCCAGAAAGTGAATCCGTTCGCCTCCCGGAATCTCCCGCGCCTGCGCTCGCGTACTCTCCCAGAGTTCGCCGGTCCCGATCAGCACAAGATGCATCTCCGGAAAGTCCGCTGCTAACTTGGAAAAAGCGGCCAGCAGCGTTCGATGTTCCTTCCATCCGAGAAAAGCAGCCGTGTAGCCGATTACAAAGGCCGCGCGCGGAATGCCCAGGGCATCGCGCTGGCTAAGGCCGCATGGCGGATCAGAGAGGGAGACATCTTCAACACCGTTGAGAACGGCGATTTCTCTCCCTTTGTGGCCGGCATAAATATGAGCCTTCTTAACCTCCTCGGAAATGAAGATCAAGGTGTCACGCCGGGCGGCCCATCGATACACTGCGACTTTCCAGCGGTTTTCGATCAGCATCGCAATCGCGTGAATCCAGTACAGCACAGGGCATTTTGATCTTACCGCCAGCTTCGCGACCAGATACGCTTTCAGAGACGTCGCGACCACCATGTCGAAATTCTGCTCCTTGACGATACGGCGCAACGCCAGGGCCGGCCTTAGGTACCCCGCATCCCCAACTTCGTGCAAGGCCCCGCCGGTCTGCGCGAGAGCTTCCGCCATGACGGGCTGAAACGGCATGAAGCTGGCGAAATGAATCTCCAAACGCTGATGGTCGCAGTGGCGCGCGAAGGTCAACAGGACGTGTGGAACGCCTCCGGTCTGCGGGAAATTGCGGTTCAGCATCAGAACCTTGAGCTTTTTCATTATCGTAAGTCCAGGCTTCGTGTTGATTCTCTTCTTCAATTCAGCGCCAGAACGAGGCGGATCCAGCTCGCAACGCTCAGCGATTCTGCCTGCGCTTCTTTCGCATCGCAGTTACTTGTGCATAGATGTCTGTCAATAAAGTGTAATTGATCTCCGCAGTGAATTTGCTCAGAAACAGATGATGGCAATTCGCACGCATTCCTTATAGCATTTTCACGGATGGTGTAAGAAAGCTCCGTGCCCCACCCATTTCACGTTCTTTGTGAAATGGGTGGGAAACCACAAAATCAACTCTACAGGAAAAGTGAAAATGCTCTCGTAGTCTCCCCCTGCTGGAAGCTCGCGCAGCTCCGGCTTCCAGCGCATCAACATTCCCGGCGCAAATGGACACCGGGTTGCCACTTTTGAAACTGGCTCAGCTTATCCAGATTCCACCGAGGGACTTGAGCCACGCAACAGTTTCCTCGACGCCATCTTCAAGGGAGTACTTCGCTTCTCCCAAAACTTCTATCGTCGGCGTCATATTGATAAGGTAGCTTTGCGTCATGCTCCGGTAGCGGCTGGTAAACAATGGGAATGAATGCCCTGTCGCCTTGACCATATCTCCTATGAGCGCAATTCCCCGCAGAATCGGCCTGGGGACAACCAGCGGTTCGCGGCCCGTGAGCGCCCTCGTAAACGCGGAGGCCCATAGCTTGATATCTCCTGGACGATCTCCCAGGTAGAATGTCTTCCCGGACACCGCATCCGCCGGCGCAGCCAGTATCTTCACGGTATATTCCGCCACGTTTCCGACATATCCATATGCGCGGATCACCGGCGCGCCCCCCGGATGCAGATACCGGCCTTTCTTGACAACCAGCCAGAACTCCTGTGCATAGCGAGGATGCCAGGGACCCCAGATATTGGTTGGCCGTACAATCGTCCAGATACCGGGAAGACCTGTATCCTCACGGACCATCTCCTCCATCCTGCTCTTGCTTTCGCCATATAGATTTACGGGGCGGTATTCACGGTCGCTCTTTGGCAAAGGCCCCGGCCGCACTACATACTGGCTTGAGTAAAAGACTGTCCGCTCCACGCTTCCCGCGGCCTTGACTGCCTTGATGAAATTGGCGCTTCCCTCCATGTTCACCCGATAGTCGTCCAGCGCTGTTCCGCTGTCATCTGTGCGGGCGGCCATGTGAATCGCATGAGTCGGACGAAATTCCTTCACCGCCTCCATGAATGTTGACGAATCCAGAAGATCGCCTTTGTGCCAGTACTGCAGATGCTTGGATAACTTTGGCTCTTCGCGGTCGACGTTCAGCACCTCGGCGTCCGGATAAAGGCTCGATATCTCCTCAATCACCCGCGTCCCGATAAATCCGCTTCCTCCAGTTACAAATACTCGCATATTCTTCTCACCTATCCTTCCACTGAGATAAAGCACTTTCCATCGCCCTGCGATGCGCCTCAACCGTAAAATAGCGCAAATATCTTTCCCTTGATTTTTGGCCCATCCTCTCCCGCAGAGAAGCATCCTCGACCAGTTGCGCCAAAGCGTCGCGGCAACCTGCGGCATCCCTGGGTTCGCAAAGAAGCGCACAACTGCCCTCTTCAACGACTTCGGGAATTCCCCGCCATCTGGCCGCAACCACAGGAAGGCTGAAACACATCGCCTCTAGAAGAACCACAGGGAATGTCTCTGAATGGAAAAAGCTTGGAAAAAGAAAAACGTCCGCTTTGCGGTAGTATTCCCACTTCTCCGCCCCCGCGATAACTCCGGGAAAGTCAAAGCAATCCTTGAATGCGGGCTCAATCATGGCCAGCGCGCGAGCCTCCAATTTGCCCGATTCCCATTTTCCAAGACAGGTCAATCGAAGATCGGCGCCTTTCCTCAGCAATTCCAGCGTTGCTTGAATCGCGACTAGAACGCCCTTGTCTTCACGCAGCACAGCCACAAACAGGATATTGATTCGTGCGCCGCCGCGGGTCGATCTTGCAATGGATTCGCCGGCTGCGTCCGGTATGCCATTTGGGATCACAATTTCACGCTTGCAATTCATGCTCAGGCCATCTCGCGGTCCGCCGTTCGAGATGTGAATCGCCAACTCCGGATTGGCAAACGCAATTCTAACAAGCGCCCTTAGCAGCAAACTCGACTTCTTGACATAGTCGGAAATCCCGCTTGCATGGAAGTGAAAGACGGTAGCATCAAACAGCCACCGGGTCATGCCCAGAATGATGACATCTCTGAGGATCGGCACCAAACGGGGCCCCGATGGCGGGTAGTACAGAATCTTGAGCCCATACTTGAATCTGGCCCAGTATATCTTGCTTATTACTCGGAACAGCTCGAGAACCTTTGCGAATTCCAGCTTCCCGGCCGAGTCCAGGCTTTTGGAGAAGTTCATCCTTACATGAATCAGCTCAATATCTCGATATACTCCGTCGAGAAGAAGTTGAATCATTACGGCCTGTCCGCCAAGGGGAGGTGGCGTCTGACCTACTACAAGAATGCGCAGTGGCTTCTTGTGTGTTCGCGAGCTTTCTGAGATTTCCACAAAATATCCCCTGATCAAGTCTGTGTGCTTCACGCTACCGATTTACGCACGCTGACGTCTGTGATGCTGAGAAGATGCTGCCGGCTGTGAGTTACCAGCATACTCAACCTCTGCCCTCCACAAACTCCAGCTCAAATAATGTCGAGGCGATGGTCTCTCTTCACAGGCATTCTAGCTGTCAAGCATCGGTCGTGCCAGCACTGGCGGCAGCAGGAAAACTGATTCCCGCATGTTCATGGCGCTCCAGCAGATGATCCCGTCCGAGCGAAGTCCTTACCCTCCCCCGCGCGCTCCGTGCTTACCAGACAGTCAAAAAGAAGCAGCCATGGAATCGGCAAAATGCAGAAGGCCGGGATACCCTCCGTGATTCCCTTCACCAGGCACCACACAACTGCGCATAAGGCGATGATTCCCGCAATTCCGCCCCTCTGCTTCAAGGCCCTGACCGACGCATATGCCAGAGCAAAATACGATCCAAAAACCAGGACCACGCCTACCAGGCCAAAGTTGAACCACACTTGCAGGAACTCGTTGTGCGCCTGCTCCACCCGATCTATACCGGGAAAGGGACTGGGACCTATAAGTCGAAATGCGAGTAATCCGAAGCCTCGTATAAAGGGTCCGGAAGCGATTTGCTTATATGTCAATGCCCACAGTACCGTTCTCCCGGTCAGGGTTTCGGGCGCCGCTCCTCCTCCTCCACTCTGATATTCGGCAATCTTCGGAAAAAGAACAATTAGCGCGAGCGCCATTCCCAGCAACATCCGCGAAATAAGAATTGAACGGCGCCTCCAGGATCCCGACGAATACAAGACATAGACCACTCCCGCCACCGCAAGCGCAATGATCTCGGTTTTGCCAAATGTAAGATACAGCGCAAGGAGCATGGATAGGACAAAGAGCAATGCGATGCTCTTTCTGATATCCCGAATCAGGCGAAGATACAAAACTGCCAGAATCCCCAGGCAGGCCGAGGTCGCAATCGCGCTGAACACAGCAAGCTCCTGCCCCAGCCGCCCGCCCGAATAGCCGGTCAGCACAATAGCCAAGAGCGTAGAAATCGCGGCGGCATACGCCGTTCCTTTGAAGACGTTGCGGAATACGTCGCGTATTGAGTAAAGCTTGCATAACATGTAGGAGATAAGGATTTGCACAATATAACTCAGATAGTATGCCACTGCGGAGGCGGGCGCCGGAGTCCACAAGAGCGACAAGCCGCTCCAGGCCAGGAAGATGATGCCGAGTCCTGTAGCTGCGCCAAAATGATTGGGGATCCGCGTTGAGCATATGCCGCGCAGCTTCCCCCGGCGCACAAGATAGACTGAGAGCAAATAACTGCAATAAGCGCCATAGATAAGGGTAAAGACCACCGTCGCCACAACCATTGCGGCCACTCCGCTTCTGCTGCTGGTGAGCGCGGCGTAAATCTCCAGAATCTGAAGGCCCCAAATGTAGGCGGAGAGCCTTAGGCCAGTCGGTTCTGATGACGTAGTGATAGCTTCTCTCCCTTCAAGTTAAAAAGTATCGGCAGAGCTGTGCTGCTCATCCTTATCGAGTCCCTGAACCCGCCCGTTTCCAAGTTACAACGATACAACTGAAAATCTCAGAAAAACTGCCCGGACACATTTGCAAGTCCTTCCCATCCAGCGATCCGGATGTTGGATGCATGGTTGGCGCTCTGGCAAAACATGGCGGTTACTACATAATCGTACACAACTCCGTGCATTGTCTCTTCGACCCATCAACGGCATCCGGCAAATGCTTCCATTCAATTAGTGCGATCTGCAAGGCGCTTTCTTGAAGCGTCCAGAACGCTGTCAATCTGTGCGTAAGTTTGCGACACCACATTTCTCCAGGTGTTTGCCTTGGCGGCTGCCAAAGCCTCGCGTCCCATCTGAGCGCGAAGCTCTGAATCGCTTACGAGTTTTCGCATCGCTTCCGCCAGATCATGAATTACTTCCGACTCGCTTCGATTCTTTACCGCAACCTTGATGCCGCAGGACAGCGGAAGAATCGCGCCAGGCCCGCCAGTATCCAGGCAAATCACCGGTAGCGCTTGTGACAAGGCCTCAAGAACTACATTTCCACTGGAGTCGTGCAGACTTGGAAATACGAAAGCCGTATAGTGCCCGTAATGCGCCCAGATTTCCTCGTGTGAAATCCAGCCAAGCCACTTTACGGAATCACCAAGTCCCAGCGCCGTGGATAGTTTTTTAAGCCATGCCTCAGCAGGTCCCGTACCTATGACCGTGAAGGTTGCATCGGGCTGATTCCGTCTCAGTTCGGAAAACGCCTTGAAAGCCAAATGCAGTCCCTTCAAATGAAGAAGGCGCCCTGCGTAGAGGAATTCCGCACGCGCCACCGGAACCCCGGCCTCGCTCATAATGTGTTCAGGTTCCAGGCCGATCTCCAGTTGCACCCGGCTTTTCTCCCGGCAGAAATGAGGAAGAACCGCCAATGTTTCCGGCGTCTTGCAAAATATCAGGGTTGCCTGCTTATACATTCTGGAGAGAGATGGGTCCAGATATGCGAGATGATTTGACAATTCACGAAGCCGTTCCTTAAACGCATCTGCTGATGGAATGCCGCCGCGCAGTAAGCGGGGTGTAAGGTCTCCACCGCCGAGCGGGCCAATAACAAAAGGAAGCCCGAGCCGGCCCATGAACGAAGGCTGGCGGAAGACTCCGAAAGTTATATGATGGACCAGGTCAAACTGCGTCTTCGATGCCAGTTTCCTTGCCAGGTGGTATGCGCCCCTCTGCCATAGCCAATAATAAAGGTGCAACCCCTGGCTTCCGTGCTTCCACCATTTTGCCCATGGTCGAAGATCGTAGTAGTAAAAGCTCAGTCCGGCGAAGCGAGTTTTAGCCAGCGCCTTGTCGATTGAAGCCCGGTTATTGGATCGCGTGATAACTGTAACCTCATGACCGAGACCTGCCAGTTCCGTTGCCCAGCGCCAGCCAACTCCAGGCTCTGAGCCCTTATCTGGTTCGCATGCATATGCGGAAAGCAGGACCTTCATCGTTCCTCCAGGAATATAGCGGCGGCTCTTTGTTTTCAGGCAGAGGCCTGAGCTGCGTTGCCGCTCAGTTCAGATGCAGCCGTCTCGCGGTTCGCATTTCCATCAAGGCCAGGGTCCGGTCCGCGCACTCGTCAACCACCTTGTCCAGAGCGCGCGCCGCATCCACCAGCACTCCTCGTCCGCGAAGAACAGCGGAATTGGCAATCACCCGATAGGACTCCGCCTGGCGCGCGGACTCTTCCCTGGAAACCTCCTGCTTTCTGGCCTGCAGCACGCCGGCCGGCGCATCCAGAAAGAAAATCAAATCCGGCATCGGAATCAGCTCCGCAACCAGACGCGCCAGCCATCTCGGGCCCCCATAGCGAAAACGCACCGCATCGATCAGTAGATCGTGATAGTAACGATCGAAGACAACCAGCGTAGAACGCATCAGGCGCGGGCGCACGCTCAGATAGTATCCCAGCACATAATCAACCCACAGAAACAGCAGCTTCGCCAAGGACGCCGAAGTCCCTCGCGGCGTCTGGCCTTGGGGGTCGGTGTTGACCGCCTGTGCCGCGGCCGAGCCGCGCAGCAGGTGAGGCCGCAGATGAAAACATGCGCTTTGGCGGAAGGCCGGCCCCAGTGCGGCGAGATACTGCTCGATGACGCTCGACTTGCCGCTGCCATCGGGCCCCATAAAGGCAACACAGATTCCGGTGGGCGCGCATATCCTGGATACTTTGCGGACCCCCTCCATCAGGAGATAATGAGCGCGCGGCTGAAGGCCATCCAGAGCCGCGTGCTGGTGCATCTCCCGGCGGATCGCGGTAAACTCCGGCCGAATCTTATCCCACGTTCCGGAGACCAGCGCCTCCTTTAACAAGCTCGCTGTCCTCGGAGAAAACACACGCTCCAGATAAGCGCCGGCCGCGGCGCTGCATTCGCGATAGATGACCGATAGCTCGCTTTCCGCCTGACTGGTAATCTTTCCTTTATTGATTTTCTTGATCAAATGATAAACAAACCGGGAGATAGGCGCCGCGACATAAAACCCCCTGGAATCCATGAAGCGATCCTGCAGCAGGTCCTCCGACCTCAGCCATAGGCGG
>Ga0302189_10004523_pt1 | contig 10315 bp, 10 predicted proteins | sample II_Bog_E2_2_FD_194551 | JGI IMG/M metagenome (GOLD analysis project Ga0302189, IMG submission 194551) | Peat permafrost microbial communities from Stordalen Mire near Abisko, Sweden - II_Bog_E2_2 | ecosystem: Environmental > Terrestrial > Soil > Wetlands > Peat | place: Sweden: Abisko...
CGGCGAAAATGCACCGATGCTCGACCAAGTCAAACTGCATGCCACTCATTGGATGGAATGGGTGTGTGATCCGTATTCGCCGAACTTCATGGCTGGGAATGGGTGCAATCGAAGGGACATTTAAACAAATGGCCACTTTGAGGGTTCTGCTGCAACTTGCCGACAACAAGGGCATAGAGGCCATTAAAGCTGAGACGCATATCGGTTCCGCCGGTTGCGACAAAAATGCGCGTGGCCGCGCCTAGACCAAGCATCGGGCTACGCCTGTTCGAGCACGGCGATCAGCCGTGTCAGCGTGGCTGCGTCGAAACCACAAGCCACTGCAATGCGCCGCCCGTATGCTAATTCAACCAGCAGCGGTTCGTGCGGCATTATGTGTGTTGTGGACTTCTCGACAAACTCCACCTGTGCCAGTGGCAACTCCCCCGTGCCGAGGGACCTGCTCATCGATGCGGACTGAAGAGCATCGCGATGGCGTGCATCCTGGCAATACCTGTTGTGAGTAGACAGGGATACACCATGCTGACGACAGAACCGTGATCGGCTCAAGCCACTTTGCGGGTAAGATGACGCGATCTGCGCCACCTCCGCACGGCTGCGACAAGGGCCACGATGGATAGAAGAAGCGGCATGTTCACTCATGCCTTCAGTGAATCATCTTCAAAACCGTTCGGAAAGAACGGTCTTCCCCGGAGGGATACACTGCATGCGCTGCTGAGCCGTCGCGGATACGAGGTGAACGTGAAGCGCGTCTACCGGCTGTACGTCGAGGAGCGCCTGATGGTGCGACGCAAGCGGCGCAAGCATCTGGTGCGCGAACGGGCTGCCGAACCTCGGCTGACGGGCGCCAACCAGGAATGGACGATGGACTTCATCGTCGATGGGCTTGCGACCGGCAGGATGGTGCGTATCCTGAGCGTGGTGGATGCATACACGCGCGAGTGCCTCGCGCTTGAGGCCGACACCAGCCTCGACTCGGGTCGTGTGACGCGCGTGCTGGAACGGCTGATCGACGAGCGTGGCCGCCCAGAGAACGTGCGCTCGGACAACGGCCCGGGGTTCACCTCGCGGCGGATGCTGGGCTGGGCCGAGGACTGGAAGGTTGGTCTGGTGCACATCCAGCCAGGCCGGCCCATGCAGAACGGCCACGTCGAGAGCTTCCACGGACGGCTGCGCGACGAATGCCTCAACGCAACCTGGTTTAGAACGCTGAACGATGTCCGGTGTACTTTGGCAACGTGGCGTCAAGAGTACAACTGCGAGCGGCCCACAGCTCGCTCGACTACCGCACGCCCCAGGAGTTCAAGCTCGCCCTCGAAGGGAGCCGGGCCATGGCCCGGCTCCCTTCGCAAACCACAACCATCCAAACCAATGAGAAACTCCAGTTATGAATGGTTGAGAAAAAGGGGGCAGGTCAGCGGCACTCGACCAGCAGACCATGGAGATCTGCCTGCGCGAGATTGATCGCTGCCAGCAGACCGGCATCAAGCCCAACTTCATCGTGCTTCTTGGGGATCGCTACGGCTGGCGTCCGCTGCCGGCGTGGATCGAGGCCGGCGAGTTCGAAAGGATTTGCGATCGAGTCGCAGACGCCGAAAAGCGGCAGATCGACGACTGGTATGAGCGAAGGCATCGCTGGGATCCTCGACACGCTCTTTGACCAACGGGCATCGAACGCCAATCATGGGCCGGTGCTTGTGGAGCGCAGCCTGGGCTATCTGGTGGCGGCGCGCTACAGGCTGACCGAGGGCGAAATGCTGGACGTACTGGCTGCGAACGACGTGGTCTGGATGATTTCGACAAGCGCAAGCACCACGAGGTGAGCGAGCGTCGCTTGCCGGTCGTGGTGTGGTCGCGGTTGTCGCTCGATCTGGAACCTTACCTCACGGAGAGCGCCGCGCCATGAGGAACGGTGATCGCTTTCTACCATCGCCAATTGGCGGAGCGGGTCTGTCAGTACCGCGGCGGCGACTTCGGACGGGCGGCACGCCGTCTCCGCTTCCTCTGACCAAACGCTCAAGGTCTGGGACATCGACACCGGCGCGCCCGTCGCTGCTTTAGTATGCGATGCCGCGATGTTCTGCTACGCCTGTGCGGACGACCGGCACATCGCCGTCGGCGACCATGGGGGCCGTCTCCACCTTCTCTCGCTCGAACTTCCCTCACATGGACGAGGTTCGGCAGCTGCCACCTGTCTCTCTCCGCTTGGTAGCATGGCGGACAAGTTCTCGTCTCTTTCTGAAAGGAACCTGGATGGCCGTGAAGATTCTGGTTACCGGCGACGTTGTACTGGGCGTCAACAGCTACACTGGCGGGCGGATGACGCCTGACTCCACCGAGGCCGGCACGCGCGTGATCAAGACGGCGGGCGGGGTCACGATTGCGCATGCCCTTCTGCACAGGTTGGCCGGGATGAAGACCGATCCACGGCCCGATCTTGGCTTGACGATTGGCAGGGGTAAGTCGGGCCGTCTGCACTGGCTGGAACTTGTGGACTGACTGATCCAGGGCGGCTGGCCGAACTCAGTCTTCCAGTGTTCACTGCTGCCGGCGCCCGACCCATGTAGAATGGCGTCGATTCTGGGCGGGCGAAAATTCTGTCGCGGAGGAAAGACTCGATGAGCGGCCAGGTGGATACGAAGACCGTTGTTTTGACCGGGGACCTGACGATCGACTGGAACCTGGCGCGCAGCCGGGGACCGGAGGCCGAGGCGCCTGCGTGGATGCCGGATGTTTGCTCGCATGTCTCCTGGATGCGGGGTGGCGCGGCCCTGCTGTGCGATCTGCTACAGATCGTTGCAGCCGCGGAGGGCTACGAGATACGGCAGCCCAGCTTTCCCGGCAAGGATGGCGCGCCTGCGCAGACGGGTGTTCCGCTGCCGCCGGCGGTCACTCCTGAGGCTCTTGAATACCATCACTCGCACGCATCCTGGATGCTGCACAGCCGCACGACCGACAAGAACGATAAGGCGAATGTCTGGCGCATCCACGAGCTGCTGGGCGTGAACAAGTGCCGCATCGGATCGCCTCAAGGTGACTGGGCTAAGGTGCAGAACGACGACGAGAACGCCGGGCTTGTGGTGCTGGACGATGCGGCTCTGGGCTTCAGCGAGGATGAAGCGCTGTGGCCAGCGGCCCTCACCACCGCCGGCAAGACTCCCCGCGTACTGCTGAAAATGGCCCGGGTTGGGCCAGGCAAGCTGTGGCAGAAGCTGCTCGACGATCATGCCGAGCGAATGATCGTGATCATCAACGCCATGGACCTGCGGCACCGCGAGGCCCAGGTAAGCCGCGAGCTCTCATGGGAGCGGACAGCGCAGGACCTGGCCTGGGAGATTACCTACAACCCGATCTTTAATGCGCTGGCGCGCTGCGCCCACGTGATTGTTCCGTTCTATGCCGACGGAGCTTTTCTCTACTCTAGGGGAGCTGAGAGTAGCAGCGCCACTTACCGGCTCGTCTTCGACCGCGGCGGCATCGAGGGAGAATGGGCGCGCAGCCGTCCTGGCCTCGTGATGGGTGGGACGTCGTCGTTCACTGCCGCCGTCGCTCGCGAGCTGATGTTTTGCCCCGCGCAGCCTAATATCGAGCGCGGGATACAGGCCGGGTTGAGCGCGATCCGCGCGCTGCATAGTGAAGGCTACGGCGGCCAGAACACGAGTGCGCACGATGTGAAACTCGATTTCCCGCGGCAAAAAGTCTGTGAGGCAATCACGGCAGGCGCGGCGCAGCCGTCCTTCTCGTCGACCAGCGTCCGGCTGCCGGGGTTGATTCACAAAGGTTCCGCCACCACAGGTGCGGGCAAGCTCTGGACGATTCTCGAAGAAGTTTATCCCCACCAGGCTGACGCGAAGGCCCGCGAGGTGATCGAGAAGGGCGTGGAAAAGGCTCTGGCCAACGTCCCGATCGGGAAGTTCGGCAAACTGGTGACGGTCGACCGGCAGGAAATTGAGAGCCTGCGAACCATCGGCGCACTCATCAGCGAATATGCCGACCAGCCTCGGCCGCGGCGTCCGCTCTCGGTCGCAGTCTTTGGCCCGCCGGGAGCCGGCAAATCGTTCGGCATAAAGCAACTCGCCACATCTCTGCGGCCGGACGAGATCAAGGTTATCGAATTCAACATGTCGCAGTTCAAGACGACCGCCGAACTGGTCTCAGCCCTTCACCAGGTGCGCGACGCGGGACTGAGCCAGAAGCTGCCGCTGGTCTTTTGGGATGAGTTTGACTCGCTGCTCGACGCAACGCCTTTCGGCTGGCTCCGCCACTTTCTGGCCCCAATGCAGGATGGAACCTTCCAGGACGATGGGATGGACCACCCCATCGGTCGAGCCATCTTCGTCTTTGCCGGCGGCACCAGCAGCCGTTACCAGGACTTCGGCAAACCGAGGAGCGCGGAAGAGAAAGACAGACGAGACGAGGAAGAGCGGCTCAAGACCCTCAAGGTCCCTGACTTTATCAGCCGCCTGAAGGGCTTCCTCAACGTCCTTGGCCCCAATCCCAATGGCAGCGTTCTCGATGATCCTTTCTATATTTTGCGCCGCGCAATCCTTCTTCGCTCGATGCTAGGCAACTATGAAGCCATCATGAAAGACGGTGCGCCGCAGATCGATCCGGGCCTGCTCAACGCATTCCTCCATACGCGCAGGTATCGCCACGGCTCCCGTTCCATTGAGACCCTCATTGCCTGTAGTCGCCTCAGCGGCCGCAATAAGTTCGAGCGCTCCAGTTTGCCGCCCGAGGACCAGCTTGAGCTGAATGTTGAGGCCCGAGACTTTATCGGTAGGCTGAGCAAGCTTGAATTCACCGGAGATCTGCTGGAGAAAATGGCACGCGCGGCTCACCAGATGTTCTGCGATTCTCTGCACAAAGAAGGATGGACCTATGGGGAGCCGGAGGATAAAGTTGCTAGGAAGCACCCGAACCTGAAGCCATACGACGGTCCTGGAGGGATCAGCGATGAACTGCGCGAGTCCAATCGCGGGCAGGTGCGTGACATTCCAACCAAACTGGCCGCGGGCGGGTACGATCTGCTGCCTGACCGGACAGGCTCGACTCCACGCGAGTTTCCGCCCCAGGTCGTCGAAAAACTCGCCATCATGGAGCACGCCCGCTGGATGCGCGAGAAGGCCGAAAACGGCTGGAGCTATTGTGAAGTTAGGGATACAGTTCTCAAGACAAATACCTGTATGCTGCCGTGGTCGGAGGAGGACCGCAAGAACCACCAGGAGTACATTGATCGTCTTGGCCCAAGCCCACTAGTCCTCTCCGACGCCGAGAAAAAGAAGGATCTGGACGCCATCCGCAGCATTCCCACCATCGTGGCGCTCGCCGGCTTCAAAGTCGTCGGAGGGGACGAGGAGAAGAAGTAGGCATTCGCGAAGCAAGGCACTTGAGTCTGAGCTCTCAAGCCAGCCTTTCTTGCCTCCTCTATCGGGCAGATTGGCTGCTTTACGGCTGCGGGGCCCGCAAAGCATTGTCCGCCGACAACCTTCGGTATAGTCTGTTGCCTACCTCCACAGCATGCAAGGAAAGTGTATGAGAGTCTTCCTGTCGTGTGTCAGCAGCGAATTCCGATCATGTCGCCTCAAGCTCGCCAGCCAGCTTGGTGCGCTCAAGGGCCAGCCTTACGAAGTCAATGTGCAGGAGGACTTCAAACAGGGCGGGTTTACCCTCCTCGATAAGCTGGCTCAATTACGTGTGCGAGTGCGATCTCGTCATTCATCTGGTTTGCGACGCTTGCGGGGCGCGGCCGACGGCTGAGTACCCGCGAACAATGTTTAGTCAATTGCGTTTTAGCTAAGCAAGGCTGTAATAAGCAGAAGGCGGAATCGAAACGTGGATACTCCGGAGATAGGGAAGTTCGACGGACCTACCAGAATCGGGAATTACACCATTCTCAGTATGCTAGGCAGCGGAGTAACGGGACGGGTCTATCAGGGCCGGGAAGAACGAATAGGCGGGATCGTCGCGATTAGGATTCTGGCGGCAGATATCCCAGAGAAGCGTATGCGCCATTTTGAGGCCCAGGCTAAAATGCTGAGGCACCCCGAAATAGTGATCGTCTACGATATCGGGGAATACGGAGGAAAGCCCTATATCGTAATGGAATATGTTGCGGGGGAGTCGCTTCAGAAGGTTCTTCTCTCCGGCCGTCAGCTCACACTTCTTGAAATCCTCCAAATTATATTGCACGTGTGCAGCATATTAGCCTATGCACACCGCAAGGGGGTCACCCATGGCTTTATCAAACCTTCGAGCATCCTCGTGGCTCCGGACGGGAGCATCAAAGTTAAAGACTTTGGTATCCGTGAATTGGCAACCTATACACTCCTCGAAAATGACACCAAAGAGGGCGACGCCATGTGGGCGGCTCTTAGGGGGCCAATTGTGTATATGGCTCCTGAAGCAATTAAGGGCTTCGACCGAGACAGCAGGTCTGATATCTGGTCAACAGGGGTCCTGCTCTACCGATTGGTTACTGGGCGATTCCCTTTCACCGGCAACGAAGAATTCGTAGGCTACAAAGTACTTTTGAAGGAACCTTTCGAACCTCCCGGAAATAGGGTGAAACCCTATCCACCCGCGCTTAACCGGATCTTTGAACGCACACTAGCGAGCGATCCGCGGGATCGATTCACCAAGGCAGAGGATCTGTATTTGGAGTTAATTCAGGTTTTCGAGGACGTTAAGCGGGTTCACGCGATAGAGGGGCTCGCAGGGGCCAGACAGCTCCTTGAAATGGAAAAACTCACGAGTGCCAAGGCGGTCTTGACCGACCTGCTCAGGGTTCATCCGAAGCATAATGAGATGAGAACCCTCCTTTCGGAAGTGCAGAAAAAGCTCTTTGAACAGCAGAGATTGGCGCGGGTCCGTCAGTGGGCATGGGAAGCAGAGGGGGCACTTCTTCACAAGAATTATGACAAAGCAATCGAACTTTATGCCGCGGCATCTGAGCTGAACCCAAATGACTCGGAACTTATAGATCAGCTGAACCAAGCTCGAGAGTTAAAAGAGAAGGCGGACAGCGTGTTCTCGCTGCTGCAGCAGGGAATTGATGCCCGGCAACGCGGTGACTTCAAGTCCGCGGAAAAGATGATCGGTCAGGCGTTAATAATTGACGAACACGATCTAGAATTGCGCGGAGAATGGGCACGAATCAAGAGGGAGCCCGAACGCCTTGAGTTGAGTAGAGCCGGGAGACAAATGCTCCTTTCCTGGGATTTCCAAGGGGCAATCGAAAGCCTGCGTAATGCGTTGGAGATTGACCCGAAAGATACTGAAATCCAGGAATTGTTAAAGGAAGCGGTAGCCAAGCGGGAGGAGCAGGAAAGGCGGACACGCAGGGAGCCGGAAGGGTATTCCCTTCAACACGGCAAGTCCCATTCGACAGATGCGTCGGAGGCGTTAGCACAGCTTCAACAAACGCCGGAGGTAAACCCCGCAGAGCCGCCCTTCGAAGCTTGCTCAAAAGCAGAGCCTTTCATTTTTGTAAGTTACAGTCATGCAGATGCCGGATTGGTCTATCCCGCAATTCAGTTGATACATCAGATGGGATTCCGCATCTGGTATGACGAAGGAATCGACCCGGGCAACGAATGGCCCGAGGAGGTGGCGGAAGCGCTCGATCGCAGTTCCTTCTTTCTGGTATTCATCTCCCCTCAGTCAGTCATTTCCGAAAACGTGAGAAAAGAGATTGACTTTGCAATTAGTCATAAGAAGCCACTTGTTGCGGTCCATTTGGTGGAAACGCTGCTCCCGAGAGGACTTGAACTTCGCATGGGCAATATTCAGGCGATAATGAGGTGGAAGATGAAATCTGATCGGTATATCCGCCAGATGGAGAAAACTCTGCCTCAATCGCTTAGAGCTTAACTGTCTTCATTAAAAAGGCTGTCTCTGCATCATAGCCAGAACCGAATTCAAATCGAGCTTGGTTTGGAGTCCCGCTGTCACTGCGACGATAGGTTCCCCATCAGCTCGCCTTAATCTCCACATACCGCATCAGCATCAGCCAGTCCTGCGTTTCGCGCAGCATGATTTCATCCACCTGCTGCAGAAGGCTCTCAAACCGCTCCGGATCGGTGGCAGAGGCCATTTGCCGGCTCACCCGCTCCAGTTGAGGTCCCATGTTTGCGCTTCGCTTTTCCAGCCGCAGGTGCTCGCGATGCGCTTCCATGCCGGCCAACGACGCGGCAATCGCCGGAAACAGCAGAGCGACGAACGACAATCCCTGATGGAACCCGCGGTGCAATAGATGAACCCATTCCGTCGCCGTGCCAGCAGGAGTCCACCTGAGCAGAAGCAGATGCAGCGCCGCCGCCGCAATCGTTATAGGCAGTACAATCTCTCCAGCTCTCTTGAGGCGGTGTCGAGCCTGCGCTTCACGTTCTTTCTTGCCGGCGTGAAACTTGATCTGCTCCCCGATCCATACCTCCCGCACATAAGGGTTCAGGATCAGGCACTCACCGTCCGTGCAACCTGAGAGCCGCGGCAGCCGGTCCCATATCTCATCAAACACACGAACGGTCCAGTCATTGACGGTCTGCGAATGGCCCATGTATGGAAGCACTTCGATGGGTCTCGGTTCCACGCCGCAGATGGCCATGAAGACTCCGCAACGGATGCGCTCAGCAAGAAAACGATTCTCAATCCAATGCTGTTGAAAGTGCTTCCGTAGTGCCTGGCGAAAGGTCAGCGCCATCACAATCAGCAGCACCAGTTCCGCGCTGAATCCAAGCCACGCAATCGTAGGAAATAGAACCGCCAGCGCTGCACATCCAACGGCCGCCGCAGAGAGAACATAAACGTACTTGCCTGCCCGGTGAAACCTATCCCGATACTGCTTGGCTATGATCGAGGCCTGCGCGTAATAAGGGAAGAGGCGATCGTTGATCAACTCCCGCACGCTGGCAGGGATTTCAGTTGCGTTCTCCGGCTTCTCAAAGTGGTCCTGGTCAAGGCTCTTGATGTAACTCGCTCTTTCGTCGGGTGTGATCGCCTGCCGGTTAAACTTGTCGATACCGTCGAGTGCGGAGGCATCGAGACCATTGCCGTGGTTCAGCACTTCAAACGAATCTCCCCACACGCGAATGATGGGGCGCTTCTGCTCACGGGCATACTGCACGATCTCGGCCGTGCCACCCCGTCCGCGCGACGGTTCCCCATCCCAAACGGCGATCAGGACATCGCAATGGTCAACCACATACCGGCCCACCTGGGCATAGGCGTCGCGGCGCAGTTCGGCCTGGTCGCCTGGATCGTGACGGTCGTCCGCGATACGCCGCGTTCGCAGCAAAACCGGTTTCCTGCAACGGCCGAGCAGTTCCTCGAACTCCTTCCGCGACTCCTCAGTCGCAAAGTCTTCGAGGTAATCTTCGAGCGCGAGAGGAAGAACGGCATCGAGGCGCGCATCCGGCTCAGCGAGCACCGCCCTCGCCACCACGCGGTCCGCTCCTTCGGCCAGCGGGCTCAGAACTCCGAACGAAATCGCGGTAGTTTCCGTCTCGCGAACGCCTTTGATTTTCTGCCTCGACTTTTCTGAAAATAGCTTCTCGATCTCGATGTCAATGGCCTTCTTCGCGAGCGCCTCAACCGCTGCCGGATCTTCCAGCTTCCGGTGGCCGGTGACGCCAATGCGGATGCGGTACGGAATTGCCTCAAAATCTGCCACTTGTGCCCCCATGAATCCCATTGTTTACCACGGAGATCCAGTCAGAGTTAATAAAACCAGACGATTTGCACAAAATCGATCGTTCTCGACCCAGTGGTATAAATATCCATCGAGAAAGACTACAGCGAGAGACGATCTGAACCTTTGCTCTGCTTGCGCTCCGCTACTGGCGGAGGCTGACAGACGTTGGCTTTCTGGTGTTGTCGGCGACATGACACGGGCTGCTTGGCAGAGCATGTGCGCAGGAGAGCATCTTTCTCAGTTCTGAAGATGCGTAAGTTAGATCTTGGATAGAAGGGTTTCGATAATGCGGGAATACCAGAAGTGCCGACGGTGCGGAAGAATCTTTGCACAGATCGATCGAAGTGGATCGCCCATTAGCGTGATGAGTGAGTCTATGCGTCGGGCCGACGAGAAGGAATGCCCCGATTGCGGAGGTCCCGTCATATGGGTTGATAACCAAGATTCGCCATTGAGCGAGAACAAACAAATGGAAGAGGCGAATCGCCATCTGAGGATGGGGTGCCTCTGGAGCTTTATCGCTTTGATTCTCGTGTACGTACTCTATCACTTTGCAAGGAAATAAAAGGGAGGGGTCTTAGAGTCTGGTCAGTGCTAAGTTCTCTCTGTCTCATGCGGCGATCT
>Ga0302189_10004525_pt1 | contig 10312 bp, 7 predicted proteins | sample II_Bog_E2_2_FD_194551 | JGI IMG/M metagenome (GOLD analysis project Ga0302189, IMG submission 194551) | Peat permafrost microbial communities from Stordalen Mire near Abisko, Sweden - II_Bog_E2_2 | ecosystem: Environmental > Terrestrial > Soil > Wetlands > Peat | place: Sweden: Abisko, Stordalen...
GCCGCATCGGTGTTTTCCTTGATCAACGCCGCAATCTTCGCGCCCAGTGCATGTGCCGCCCAGCCAAGGTGCGTCTCAAGAATCTGACCGACGTTCATACGGGAAGGCACGCCGAGGGGATTCAAAACAATCTCCACCGGTGTTCCATCGGGCAGATACGGCATATCTTCCTCAGGAAGAATGCGCGCAATCACGCCCTTGTTGCCGTGACGGCCAGCCATCTTGTCGCCCACGCTCAGCTTGCGCTTCATGGCGATGTATACCTTCACCATCTTGATCACGCCCGGAGGAAGCTCGTCGCCCTTCTGCAGCTTGGCAACCCGCTCGTTGGTGATCTTGCGCAGCACTTCGATCTGACGCGACGTCATCTCTTCGATCTCGTCGATCTGCTCGTTAACCCGTGGATCCTTGTCCGTGTAACGAATCCTCTTCAGGTTCCTGGTCGCGATGCGCTCAATTGCTTCGCGGTCAAGAATGGTTCCCTTGGTCAGCAGGCGCTTGTTGGTCCGCTCATCGTGCAGATCGGCCAACACTTCCTTCGCGCCCAGGATCCCTTCGAGACGCTTCAGACGCTCATCTGTCAGAATGCGGATCTCGTCGGTCAGGTTCTTCTCGAGCTTGGCCACGTACTCGGCTTCAATCAGCTTCGCGCGCTCGTCCTTCTCCTGGCCCTTGCGGCTGAAGATGCGGACGTTCACGACCGTGCCTTCGATACCCGGAGGGCACGTCAGCGAAGCATCGCGTACATCGCCGGCCTTTTCGCCGAAGATCGCGCGCAGCAACTTCTCTTCCGGAGTCAGCTGTGTTTCGCCCTTCGGCGTAACCTTGCCCACCAGAATGTCGCCGTGCTTGATCTGGGCGCCGATGCGGATCACGCCGCTCTCGTCCAGATCGCGCAATGCATGCTCGCTCACGTTCGGAATGTCGCGCGTGATTTCTTCAGGTCCCAGCTTGGTATCGCGCGCTTCAATCTCGAACTCTTCGATGTGAACCGAAGTGTAGTAGTCCTCGCGAACCAGCTTTTCACTGATCAGGATCGCGTCCTCGAAGTTGTAACCGCGCCACGGCATGAAGGCGACAAGAACATTGCGTCCCAGTGCCAACTCGCCCTGTTCGGTGCAAGGTCCGTCCGCGATGACCTGACCCTTCACAACCCGATCACCCTCGCGCACAACCGGCTTCTGGTTGATGCAGGTGTTCTGGTTCGAACGCTTGAACTTGATGAGCTGATAAATGTCCGAACCAACTTCGCGCGAAAGCTGCGTCGGGTGATGCTCACCCTCGACACGCACGATGATGCGCTCGGAATCGACCGAATCCACAATGCCGTTGCGCTTGGCAAGAATCACGGCGCCGGAGTCGCGTGCCGTGACACCTTCCATGCCCGTGCCCACCAGCGGAGCTTCAGCCACCAGCAGAGGCACAGACTGCCGCTGCATGTTGGCTCCCATCAGCGCGCGGTTCGCATCGTCATGTTCCAGGAATGGCACCAGCGATGCGGCCACGGAAACAAGCTGCTTCGGCGAGACGTCGATGTAGTCAACATCATTCCGGCTCACAAGCACAAAGTTCCCCTGACGACGCGCATTCACCAGGTCCTCGGTGATTACCCCCTCGTCGTTGAACTCGATGTTGGCCTGCGCAATGGTGTGCTTGTCCTCTTCCCATGCGGACAGGTAAAAGCTGAACGGAATGTTGTCGATTCCACGCTTGCCCGCCTTCTTCAGGTTGGCGTTCAAGCGCGCTGCTTCTTCCTTCTCAATGTGGTCGCCTACGCGGAGGCCGCTATCGCCGGCGTTGGCAATCTCAACGTAGTCCAGAATCCGCGAGTCCTTCACCTTGCGATAAGGCGACTCGATGAACCCGTATTCGTTGATGCGCGCAAAGCAGCTCAGTGAGCTGATTAGACCGATGTTCGGACCTTCAGGCGTTTCAATCGGGCAGATACGTCCATAGTGCGTCGGATGCACGTCGCGGACTTCAAAGCCTGCGCGCTCACGCGACAGCCCCCCAGGTCCAAGTGCCGAAAGGCGCCTCTTGTGGGTAATCTCCGAAAGCGGATTCGTCTGATCCATGAACTGCGACAACTGCGAAGATCCGAAGAATTCGCGGATCGCGGCCATCACCGGCTTGGCGTTGATCAGGTCGTGCGGCATTGCCGTCGAAAGCTCCTGATACACGCTCATCTTTTCCTTGATGGCCCGCTCCATGCGCACAAGGCCGATGCGGAACTGATTCTCCATCAGTTCGCCGACCGCGCGTACACGGCGGTTGCCCAGGTGATCGATGTCGTCCACCATGCCGATGTTGCGGCGCAGCTTCAAGAGATACCGGATCGTCGCATAGAAATCTTCCGGCGTCAGGGTGCGGTGATCCAGATGCGTCGCGTCCTGGTTCTCATACAGCTTGATGTTGAACTTCAACCGGCCTACGCGCGAGAAGTCATATTTGCGCGCATCGAAGAACATGCCTTCGAACAGCGCCGTCGCCGTGTCCAGCGTCGGCGGATCGCCCGGCCGCAGCTTGCGGTAGATTTCGATCAGCGCTTCTTCGGGCTTGCGCACCGAGTCGCGGCGCAGGGTGTTGGTGATGATGTTGCCTACATCGTCGCGCTCGGGGAAGAACACTTCGAAGCTGGCCGCACCGCTCGAGAGCACCTTGTGCAGACGGTCGGCGGTCAACTCGACATTGGCCTCGACAACTACTTCGCCGGTGTTCAAATCCACCACGTCGGCGGCGGTCAGCGCACCATCCAGTTCAGCCGATTCCACTTCAATCCGATCGATCCCGGCCGCGCGAATGGCTTTGATAGTGTTCTGGGTGACCTTCCGTCCCGAGTGCGCAATCTCGTCGCCCTTGTGCAGCACCGCATGCGCAGGCTTGGCGCCTACCAGGTGCGTACCCACCTTCGCGTCAGGCTGCACGGCCCACTGCAACTTGCCGTCGACAATGTGAATCCGGTCAACGGTATAGAACGTCTTCAAAATTTCCTCGTCCGAGCGCAGGCCCAGGGCGCGAAGGAAGATGGTGCCGAGGAACTTGCGCTTGCGATCGATGCGCACGTACAGCGTGTTCTTCTGGTCGTATTCGAATTCCACCCACGAACCGCGATAGGGGATGATCTTGCCCAGGAAGTAGGTGCGGTTGTTCGCCGTCTCGAAGAACACACCGGGAGAACGGTGCAACTGCGAAACGATGACGCGCTCGGTCCCGTTCACAATGAAGGTGCCATTCGGCGTCATCAAGGGAATGTCGCCAAAGAAGACTTCCTGCTCCTTGATGTCGCGAATCGACTTGGTGCCGGTCTCCGCATCCTTCTCATAGATGGTCAGCCGCACCGTAACTTTCAGCGGCGCGGAGAAGGTCATGCCCCGCTCTTCGCACTCCTGCTGGTCGTACTTCAACTGCAAGCTGACCGGGTCGCCGCACTTGTTGCAGAAGTCGGGCGTGTTCTTGTTGTAGGTGCCGCACTTCTGGCAGAGAACATCGCCAGGGAGAAACGGATCGGTGATCACCATGGCTCCGCAATGAATACAAGCGGTGCGGAGGTGATGCAGGCCTTTCAAGTGGCCGCACTTGCACTCCCAGTTGCCGATCGAGAAGTCCACGAAATCCAACTGCGAAATGCCGCGGAAGTCGGTGATCGGAAATACCGACACAAACACCGACTGCAAGCCCGAATCGTCGCGCTCGTTGGGCAGTTTATCCATCTGCAGAAAGCGCTCATACGAACGCCGCTGCACTTCAATCAGGTTGGGAATCTGGGTTGCGGTGGGAATCTTTGAAAAATCGAGCCTGCTGCGAATCGCGCGCTTCTCGTTGGGCATGCTTCACTCCTGAGCCTCTTCTTACCGAATCCACCCCAACGATTGAGGCCTGATCCGGGCCAGCACCCGAGTCTCGTCGGCGCCGGCTGATTACGGTAAAAATTGCTATCCATACCTTGAGACCCGATCGGATAAACTGCACTCCAATCCAGTCCCGCCCATTGGATTCTGATGGCTTTCAGTTCATCCTGAAAGCACACAGCACCCCTCGCCCATGCCAAGCGTGTCGCGTGAGAGAAGCGTGAATAAAGCGTCTGGGGCATTTGCCGCACATCCGGCAAGTGCGCTAGACTGCGCACAATCAAGGAAGAACAGGCACACCGGGGAATCCCCGACAAAGAAATTTGTGTGCCGCAGGTGGATCATGCCCGAAAGGCACGAAACCCGCCAGTTAAGAGACACGAAAAGCCCACGAGGACGCAATGCCTCGCGAGCGTGGCTTGTTGCCTATGCCCCTACCGAGTTCTCTAACCCTGTTCTCGCCGATCCCAAAGCTCGCTTCTGCCGCTCGCTCGCCACCCGTCAACGGGATTCCAGCCTGACACCAGGCTACCCCGGGGCTTTCCCCCGGTAATCCATTGACCCTAAGACACTTAATCGAAGCGCTCATCCCGCACGCCAGAGTGCTTGGCACTCCTCTGGCCTACAGACGCCTACGTGCCCTTCTACCGATTCCAGATACCAGCCGGTCCGACCTGCCCATCCCAGCAAAACGGAATGACCCGGAAAGACGCGCAACAAGTATCGTAGCGCGTCCCGGCTTTCCTTGCAAGTCTCGTGCCATTCCGCGTCGAGCTACTTGATCTCGACGGTCGCGATTCCTTCGAACTTCTTCTTGATCGCTTCGGCTTCGTCCTTGGTTGCGCTTTCCTTGATCGCCTTCGGAGCGCCGTCAACCAGGTCCTTCGCTTCCTTCAGACCAAGAGAGGTCACTTCGCGAACCGCCTTGATCGTGTTGATCTTGTTGGCGCCGAAATCCTTCAGGATCACCTGAAACTCGGTCTTCTCCTCAACCACCGGAGCTGCCGCGCCACCCGCCGCCGCTGCCACCGGAGCCGCGGCCGCAGCCGAAACTCCGAGCCGCTCTTCCAGCTTCTTGACCAAAGCCGCCGCTTCCAGCAGGCTAAGGCTTACAATTTGCTCTTCCAACTGCGCTAGATCCGCCATTTTCTTCTCCAATCAGAATCGTTGATTTTGATGTTTCCCGGCCGCCGTCACTGCCTGGAAGTTTCCGATGCGCCAGACCCGCGCACTTCCAACCCGCTCCGCGGCCAAATCTTGTTTCAAGTTCACAGTTCTTAGTTCACAGTTCGCAGTTTAGGGGTTACGAACTGTGAACTAAGAACTGTGAACTGCTGCCGTCAGGCAGCTACAAACTTTTCTTTCTCCACGCCCTGGCCCAGAACCACCGCCAGATCGCGCCCTGTCGCGTTGATCACCGTAGCCAACCGCTGCCCCGGAGAATTGATCAGGAACAGAAGCTTCGAGAACAGCTCTTCCTTGCCCGGCAAAGTGGCCAGCGCCTTCACTTCTTCCACGCTCAGCAGCTTGCCGTCCACAATGCCCAGCTTGAACTTGAACTCCGCGTTCTCGCCGACCCATTTCGAAAACGCCTTGGCAAGCACTACCGGGTCGCCCGCGGTGAACGCCACGGCGCTCACACCCTTCAGGCCCTTTAGCGCCGACTCCACCTTGGTGCCTTCGCCGGAGATCGCAGCCAGCTTGTTCTTCACCACGCGATACTTGCCGCCCGCCTCGCGAACCACTTTCCGCAGCGCAAAATCCTGCGCCACAGTCAGCTTGGCAAACGTGCCGATAATCGCTGTCGTCGAGGTCTCCAGCTCCTTGCTCAGCAGTTGGACCTTCTCTTTTTTCTTCGCCCTTGAAATCGCCATATGTCTTCGCTCCGCTTCGACAGGGGTCAGAGATCAGGGATCAGGGGTCAGCTTAGTTCTGCTTGCCGCCTCGATCCTCGTTCCCTTTTCCCTCTCCTCACCCGTTTGGGGGCGCATGTTCCAAATCCCGTTTCACTGCTCGAATCAGGCCATGCGGAAGCCGGGCTTTACTGATCCCTGATCCCTGATCCCTGATCCCTGCTCTTCTAGTGTTTTCCCGCCGCGTCCGCAACCGCCGAATCCAGCGGTACCCCGGGGCCCATCGTCGAGCTCAGCGTGACGCTCTTGATGTACTTGCCCTTGGCCGCCGACGGCTTGCTGCGCACAATCGCGCCGATCACGGTGGTCGCATTGTCAATCAGCTTTTGCGGATCGAAGCTCAGCTTGCCCACCGGCACGTGTACCAGGCTGGTCTTGTCGGCGCGGAACTCCACTTTACCTGCCTTGATTTCCTTCACTGCCGCGGCCACATCCAGCGTAACCGTGCCCGTTTTCGGGTTCGGCATCAGGCCCTTCGGTCCAAGCACCTTGCCCAGACGGCCCACAACCTTCATCATGTCCGGCGTCGCAATCAGCGCATCGAAGGCGGTCCAGTTTTCTTTCTGGATCTTTTCCACCATCTCCTCGCCGCCCACAAAGTCCGCGCCCGCTGCGATTGCGTCCTTCTGGCGGTCGCCCGTCGCAATCACGGCCACAATCTTGGTTTTGCCCAGACCGTGCGGCAGAACCACGGTTCCGCGCACCATCTGGTCTGCGTGCCGGGTGTCTACTCCCAGGCGCATGGTCAGGTCGACGGTTTCGTCGAACTTGGCATACTTTACCTGCTTGAGCAGCCCTACGGCCTCAGGCAGCGCATACGCCGGCTTCTGTACAGCCGCGCGCGCCTTCAAAATGTTCTTCGAGTCTTTTGCCACGTTTCCCTCGTCTCCCACCGCTTTTGCCAGCCCCGCTTTGCAGGGAGCCCGGAAGTGCCAGTCGCAGGAGTTGAGCATCAACATGCCCTGCAAACCACACCCTCGAACGGACCCAAAAACCGTGGTGCCTATGACTGTCCAGGGATTCCCCCGAACGCATCTACCGATCATAGCGAATGGGCCGCCAAAATGCAACTCGTACTCTCTTCAATCCGGCGTTGTTCATCGAAGCAGCCATGCGGAAAAAAGTGCTCAGCGCGAGGCGACCACCGATTCGCCCTTGTCGGAGGAACTCTCAATGGGCAGGCCCACCCGCCGTGCCAGATCCTGAAAGCGGGGCTGACCGCGAATCCCGTCCAACCCCGGATCCACAAGCATGGTGACCAGCCACCAGGACCGCTCCCGGTAGGCATCTTGCAAGGCCGCGTAGGCAGCGTCAGTCTGACCCGTGGTGGAATACAACCCAGCCCTCTGATAGGAGGTGAAGCGGACGCCGCTCTTTCCACTGACCAGCCGCCGCACCTCGGCGCGTGCCTCCTCCAGCTTGCCGGCCGCCGCCAACCGGTGGATCTCAACCGCCTGAACCATTGTTTCGTCGCCCGTCTTCTGCCGGTAAAATTGCGCCTCGGTCATGGCCTCGTCGAATTTGGCCTCCTCGATCAGAACCGAACCCAGGTAGCTGTGCCCCGGCACAAAATCCGGGTAGAGGTCGATGATGCGATGCAACTCCGCCTCGGCCTCGGCGCCGCGGCCTGCATGCAGATAACCATCGGCCAGGTCGCAACCCACCATCGGCGATAGCGGGTCGAGTTCCTTCGCCTTCTTGAGTTCCGCGATGCTCTGATCAAAGCGCCGCAGGTCGCCGAGAAACTCCCCATACCATTGATGGGCGATCGAGTCGTTCGGATCCAGCTCGATGGCTTTTTTGAAATCCCGCTCGGCGGCGGCGAAGTCCCAGTCCTGGCGGTAAGTCGCCATAGCCAGGGCGTTATAAGCCTCGGCCGCCCCGGGATCGACCGACAGCGCCTGCTGCGCGGCGGACTTGGCGCGCTGGAAGGCCTCCTGCGGCGGCAATGAGCCGAGAGACATCAGGTCGTAGCTATCCGCCAGCCCAACGTAGGCGGGTGCATATTGCTTGTCAATGGCAATAGCCTGTTCGAAATAGGAGACAGCCTGTTCCAAATCCGCCTGGCTGCGCTGATTCCAATAGAACCGCCCGGTCAAATATGCCTGCCGGGCCAGGGGGTTGGGCGCCGCGGTGCCGATCTCAGTTGGAGAAGCAGCGCCGGTGAGCCTCATGGTAACCGCGCTCGCAATAGCCGAGGCCAGCTCATCTTCGCGGGAGAGCATCTCGTCGGTTCGCCGGGTAAAGGTGGCGCCCCAAAGATGCCGGTCCTCCCTGGCGTCCAGCAACTCGACCGTCACGCGCCATTCATTTCCGGCTTTGGCGGCGGTGCCCCGTAGCGCCAGCGCGGCATGGAGCTGGGCGGCGATCTGGGGCAGGGGCAGACGACTGCCCTTGAAAGGCATAACCGACCGGCGAGAAATGACCTGGATTCCTCTGGATTCTCCCAGCGCGTCAATCACGCTGTCAGTGAGTCCATCAACCAGCAAATCGTCCGGGGAGTTCTGGTTCTCGAACGGTAGCACCACAATCATGCCTCGCTGCTCGCCCCGCTCCGCGAGTTGCCCGGCGGAATGCACTCTCACGGCCCAAAGTCCCACGGCCAGCAAGGCGCAAAAAGCCAGGGCAACACCGGCCCACTGGTAAGGATGGGCGCCGCCGAACGTCTTAGCGGCGATTCGGTTAGGGATGGGCAGCGTTTCCGGGGATGCGGCCGCTTCCGGGGCCGGGTCCGGCTCAACAGCAGCGGCGCGGGAGCGGGCTAGCAGCCAGGCGTCGATCTCGTCCGTGAACGCATACACGCTGGCCCTGGCCCGATGGGCGATCCGGTGGACCGGCAATGCCTCATTCTTCTCCCACAACTGCACAGTGCGTGGATCGCGATCCAGGTAGGCAGCAATCTCTTTCCAACTGTTCAGCTTCACAGTCGTGCGCGTCTCAGAGTCGAGAAACCGGGATTTCGGAATCGTACTCATAGGAAAACGGCGATGCCGCGCATTGAAGGCCCTCGAACAACCCCGCCGGTCAAAACCTGCCGGTCTGTTCCCCCACTACCCCAAAATCCTCGCGGTTTAGCGCCAGTCGGGCTCTTTCCAAAGGGATTAGCATGAAGATTCAACCACAAACGACAGAGGACTGTCCATCCACCGCATTTCGTATCCGCACCACGAAATTTAGCGAAATAGAACCAGTTCGTCTGATTTCCATTGCATCAGCCTCGCGGCATCCCTAAAAGAGAAGTTCTACGTCATCATCGAGGCCGTACAATGTCCCGGAAAAAGCTTGCCCTGGTTTCCCTTGCAGTTTGCCTTTCAGCCAATGCGTCAATCTGGTTAACCGGTTGCGGGGGCAGCTCCTCCAAGCCCGTCAGCGTTGCCGTAACTGCTTCGGCCGCGACTGTCGACGGGACGGATGCGGTGACCCTGACCGCGACCGTAACCAACGACAAGAACAGCGCCGGCGTTTCGTGGAGCGTCAGCGGCGGCGGAACGTTGTCGAACACCACGACGACGTCGGCCACTTATACGGCCCCCGCGGCTTCGAGCGCAGCGCAAACAGTAACGGTCACGGCCACATCCGTAGCCTCATCCGCTGACACCGCAAGCACCACGTTGACCGTGCCGGCCGCAGTAGCGATCACCACCACTGCGTTGGTAAACGGCGCTGTCGGGACAGCCTATACACAGTCGCTGACGGCCACAGGCGGCATCCCTCCGTATTCCTGGTCGCTCGCAAGTGGAACATTGCCGGCCTGCCTCACAATCACGCAATCGGCCTCCGGAGCATCCATTGGCGGTACGCCCAATGCTTCCTGCGCAGGCAGCTCCCAGGTGACCTTGAAGGTCACAGATTCCGGAGCTCCAAATGCCTTGACGGCGACGTCCGCCGCACTCACGTTGGCAATCACCGCGGCTCCGCCTATCACGTTCCCAAGTCCAGCCACGCTGCCCGCCGCTACCTATAATGTGGCTTACTCGGGCTCCGTCGCCGCCATCAGCGGCGGCGCGGGCGCAGTCACTTACAGCATTTCCGCCGGGGCGTTGCCTACAGGCCTTCAGCTCAATACAGCCACTGGCGCCATCACCGGAACTCCCACAGCAGCGGGCACGTTTACCTTCACCGTCAAGGGCGTAGACAACTTCGGGGACTCAGGTTCGCTCGCGTTTTCCATTGCCGTTACCTATCCGGCGATCACCATTGCCCCTGCCACGCTTCCTGCCGGCTACGTTGGATTGGCCTACACGCAAACAACGCTCTCGGCTTCCGGCGGTTCGGGCACGGGATACACCTGGACGGTCGCGTCCGGCTCCGCGCTCCCCGCAGGCTTAAGCCTCTCCACCGGAGGCATCATCTCGGGCAAGCCCACCGCCGCGGGCACAGCCACCTTCACCGTCAAAGTCACGGACTCCGCTTCGAATACCGCAACCAGTTCGCTCTCCATCACCATCAACGCCGGCGTCAGTATCACTACCCCCATCACTCTACCCGCCGGCTACGTCGGAGGAAGCTATTCGCAAACGCTCGCAGCCACCGGCGGAACAGGCACCGGCT
>Ga0302189_10004530_pt1 | contig 10290 bp, 16 predicted proteins | sample II_Bog_E2_2_FD_194551 | JGI IMG/M metagenome (GOLD analysis project Ga0302189, IMG submission 194551) | Peat permafrost microbial communities from Stordalen Mire near Abisko, Sweden - II_Bog_E2_2 | ecosystem: Environmental > Terrestrial > Soil > Wetlands > Peat | place: Sweden: Abisko...
ACCCAACCGTTTCCAATGCTGATTTTGGTTGCAGGAAACTTTACCGTCTCGACCATTTTTATGTCCTGGAGCACGCGGGAACAGGTTGCGTCAAAGACAGAGAGGTCTTCGCCAATATAAGGACCATAGGAATGCGGATTGCCCTCCCCGCGGCCATACGGGTCCGAATCGTCTTTGTAGTGGCCGAGTCGCTCCTTTAGCAATTGGCCGGCCTTGGGGTTTTCCAGGGCAAGTTTCTCGGTTTCCTGGCGAGCGATTTCGCTGTTTAGCTGCGACCGCCATATTCCGATCATCGCGTAGTGATCGCCGGCAGCCGCATGCCGAACCGCGACGGCCCCAAACCTGGACACCGCCTCAGCGCGGGAGAAACGGCCCGAATGCAGATCCTTAAAAAAAGAGTCCAGCGCTTCCCCAGTCGATTGGGTGATTAAGGCCTTTGAGGCAAGGGGCAGCAACGTGAGCGCGGCGAAGCCGATGATGCCGATCACCACTAGCGTTTGCACTAAGGTTAAGCCGCGGACGTTTCGGTGGTCGTTCAGGAGGATGGGCTTCATGGTATAAGTGTGGGTTGTGGTATTGTGGATATTGAGACTGCGCGTTTTCATTGTTCAGGAAGGGATGGAGCACTTGCCGGCATTGGTCGGGTCAGAAATGGCGACCGGTTTCCTGTCAGACTTGTGCATCCGCAATAGAGGCAGAAATTGCCCGCGCGGGAGATTTAGCGCACGGACTTTACGGACGAAAAATTTGTGCCTCATGTGGATGTAGGGGTGTTCGAAGAAGAGATACGATACGGGCTAAGATGGGGCTGCGTCGTCTCAAGAGCGTTTGTTTTGTTCAGGCGGGCGCGTCGGAAGAGAAGCCTCAGACCGTCTCCACCTCGGCATCGGTGGCCATGACGATACCCTTGCCAACGACCTTGATGAGGTGCTCCTTGCCGAGTTCGCTGAGGGGCTGGGCCGTCCGAATGCGGAGAACCGTATCGTGCTCATCAAGCGTGAGCGAAACAATGCGGGTGGAGGGTGCCGTGGCGAGGGGGCGTGGAGGTATCATGGGAAAGAGCGTGGTTTGCGGAGTTGAGGATATTGAGACTGGGCGTTTTCTTTGTTCAGCGATTCGGAAGCTCCTTGACGCCCTTCAATGCGGTATCAATCCGCCGAAGCGCACGGAGGCGGTTGAGGATACGAATAGCCTTCTCGTGCTCGCCGATGTAATAGTCCAATGTCCGATCATAACCCTCGGCGCGCATGTTCTTGAACTGATAGTAAGTCGGCCCGCTTTGATCGCCCTGGTGATCGGAACACTTTCCGAGTTCGTCATCGACGGCCCGCTTTCGCCCGCAGAGCCGGAGCAGCTCTTGTTCAACCTCCAGCGAGGACTTGGGGGCTCGCGGTGTCGAGCGCACTGTGCGAGGCCGATCTGCGGGCGACTTGTCTGGGTTCATAATGGTCGAGTTGTGTGCTCTTGGATTGTCCGTCTCTGGGCTCTAGAGTGGGTCGGCAGGCTCATGGCCGAGAAAAGTGAATACGAGCCTCTTCCAATCCTGCGGATTAAGATGCCCCGGGCGTTCGTGCGCCCATTTGGCAAGCACGGCAATCTCTTCGTTGCTAAGGCGTTCGCGATGCTGGAAATACTCTGTCCCGCCGGTGTCTGCGCATCCGAAATGCGATACACAATAAACCGACTTGCCGTGTAGGCCGCCCTTAAATCCGTGCTTGGTGCAATATTCCGTCTCGGATTTTGAGAGGATGCCGTCGGAAACGCATACGTAATGTTCCCTTGCCCTGTCGAACTTCGTCTCCGGTTCAAAGTCGGTCGCTCTCCTTGCAAAAAAATGTATCCCACCCATCCCGGCACCGACCACAAGAAGCGCGGCAACGGCGTTCAAATTCGGGGAGTGAGTCAGCGTTCCACACGCAATCAAGAGCACACCCAGGACTTCGACACCTATACAAATTCTGGGTTCACGATGAAGAAACACGTTATGACGCCTAATAAGTTCGGCCCGCTCGCGAGCTTCTTCCTCTTCGCCGTTTGGGAAAAAGTGCTGAAACATGGCCTTGGAGAGCGACACCCATGGGTTGTCCGGGGTGGGCGAAGTAGTGGGCTGCGAGGAATGCTGGATCGTGCTCATAGGTGAGAATGGAAGGCTTTTGTGGATGACCGGGAGAGTTAGGACGGGTGGAAACGCTCGTGGAATTTGCAGAACAGTCCGTTCTTTCCATGACCCTTGAGCCGTTTGCATTGATGGCTCAGCGGGCTTCGGCCGCCGTCCGCCACCGAATGCGCGCAATGAGCGGGGCTATACGGCGTCCCCTGAGGGTTCCCACCCCATCGGTTGTAACGGTAGGAGGCCAATCCTTTGGAAGTTTCGGGTAGGTTGAAGCTCATGCCGGGACTGCGTTAGAAGCCATATCGAGTCCCGCCAAGATGATCGGCAGGGACTGCTTTGGTTTCAAGGGGACTATTGAAAAAAAATGCACCCTCCGCCGCCGACTGCGTTTAGACCCAACACCAAAGGCGGTAGCCGCCGTAGAAGAGCAGCGGGACCACGAAGGTCGAAACCCATGTCACGCCTGCCCCCGCGGCCATGGCCTGCCGATAATTCAGCCGATTAGGGTTTCGGTAGATCCACTGCTCCTTGTACATGCGTAGACCGTTAAGCAGGCCGATCAGGCACCAGATGGCCGACGCCAAAGCCACATGAAGAGTGTTCGAAGATTGCTCCGTTGGGCTGTTGGCAGGGAATCCGCCGGCGGGCACCAAGATGAAGGAGAGCAGTACAGTGGAGACTAGGGCCGAAACAGCTCCGGCAAAGTAGCCGGAGGTGTCTGGCGTGATCCGGAGAACGACAGTGTAAATGGCAGGTGCTGCACTCGCCCTATTGGCGCATGGGGCATGGCGCCTCAGCGGTAGTTGATCTTCGAGCCGTTCAACTGCAAGTGCGGGTCGAGGACGTACGGAATCCCGTTGAGGCGAAGAGTGTCGCCCTCGATCACGAAGCTTTTCTCGGTGTTACTGCGGCTGCCCGGAACCGGGTACGAGAGGATTACTGTGCCGTTGGTTACGTACCAGTAGCCCATGGTCGCGTTCGCGAGCGCCTGAACTTTGGTCTGGATCTGCATGTTGTAGACCGGCCCGGAAAAGAGCGTCCCGTCTGCGAGGAACATCACGAGTTCGTTTGGCGAAATGAATGCCTTGTGGTCGGTTTGCTTGCCGAACTCGTTTTCTGCCGCAGTCCTTGCGTACGGAACTGCCGTCATGAAGCGGGTGTACTTCTCGGACAGAACGTCATCCACCGAGCCGAGTTTGTAGTCCCTTATGTCGGCATCGAACTGCGTGCGGGAGGCGTTATTCTGGAGATTTCGCTTGGAGGCGGGCCTCAGCCGAACATGGGCGAAGAGCACGGCCACCCGGTTCGAGCCTGCTACCGACAGTGCGGTAATGTAATCCTTTGCGTAGGCAGGCATCATGACGATGGAGCCGAACTGGTCCCAGTGGTGGATAATGATACCTTCCAGATTCCCGCTCTGGATAGGGCCGATGGAAAACCCGCCGTACCCGAGGTCGAGATTGAGCGTGGGCGTGCTGGCAGTAGTGAAGAACGACTTGTTGTCGGGATTGTAGCGGTACATCATGAGCCTCAGCGTCACAGGAATGTCCTGGGTCCCGTCCAATACCCGGTGCGCCCAAGCGAGCGCCCCCGTGTTTTTCTCAGCCTCGCTCTGACCGCCGCCGGTCGATGAAAACTCGTCGCCGCCTCCTTCTCCGAGATTGAATCCGCGAATAAAGGTCTCTTCATCCGTGTTCTTGAGGAGGTACAGGAAGGCGGCTTCCTGCCGGCGCGAAACCGGGTCTCCGAGGAAGGTCTTGCAGAGCACATTGTCCGTGTTCGCTGGAGGGATCTGATCCTCGGGGATGCACCCTGCCGACGGGGCGGCGGCCGCAACCGGGGCGGGCGGTTTCGCGATGGGCGCCCCAAACTCGTCGGTTTGGGCCGCAGCGTAATTAAAGCCTGCCAGGGCAAGGACTGCCGCGAGGAGGCAAGTGACGGAGCGAGTTGTGGTCATAGGGAGGTTGCGCCGGGATGATTCGAAAGAGACACATCTGACGCATCGCCCCAAAAGGGCCGATCCGTCGTCTTTTGCGGGCTTGAACTTATTAAAGGCGCACATGGGTCTGCTCGATTGGGACGTGGTCCGATTGTTGGTCGCCAAACAAGCTAAGAGAAATCGACCTCCTTGCGGGCTTCCAACCTGGCTAATTTGGAGCCGTAGATGATTTCGAGGTTCTTCCGGATTCCGTCGATCTGATCCCGGCATTTTGCGGTGACCCCTTCACTATCAAGGAGCAATTCGCCAGCTGCAAAGCGTCGGAGAATAATTCCTGCATAGGTGGCGATCATGTCGAGCCACTGCTCCTTTGCGAAGGAGACAGGGTATGGCTCCCCTCGATCCGCGGCTTCCTGTGCCGATTCCTTGAGGTCCTGCAAACGACTCCATAACGAAAAACATGCGTCGCTTAAAGGACCCGTCCCGTCGGAACAGTCGTTGCCTGTTAGGAGGCGTTCTTCATCGGTGAGTAGAGCCGCGAAGGCGATCTCAGCCTCGACGATTTTGGTGAGAGCCGCAGCCCGGGATGTGTGAGTTGAGGATGACATGGTGAAAAAGCGTGCTTCGACGGACGAATCGCCGCCTTATCCAATTATGGGAGGCGCCTCCCACGAAACCTCCTCGTGGCAACCAAAGAGAGGGCGGCCTCACGCCTTCAGCGAAGCTATTGCGGACGGAGCATATCCGGCCAACCCCATCGTGCCTGCTGCACCAGGCAGCGACGCTGATGTTGCACGATTCCCTTGGTGGTGAAACGCAGGCCGCACGCGCATAAGCACTTAGCCGTCCCCGAAGATCCTGTGTTAAAGGTTCCCCTGGACCTTCGGCGCTTGTCCGCACGAGTCTGCAAACGAGCCAACTGATCGGCGGAGAGCTTGAGCGGTTCCCTATGCATGGGGGTTGCCAAAGCGCCCTACCCCACGCTTTCTGGTGCGAAGTCGGCGTAGTGGAGCGCGGCTTTCTCGACGAAATGCAGGTCGAGCGGCGGAAGGCCCTCAAATTTAGCCAGGTAGCCGGATTCGGAGAAGGACCCCACGTACTCGATTTGCTGCACCCTCATGATGCGTGCTGGCAGATTGCGGTTTGGGTATGTCACTGCCACGAACTCTCCGCGCTCAGGCACCCACCTCGCTGGCGTCGATCCGTCGGGCAGTTCAACAGAGACGGCCCGCGGCCGATAGCGAAGGACCAGGATGAGCACTGCGAGGAAGACCGCAAGGGCCGGGATCGTGGGTAATGTCGAGGGCATGGGGAAGTCAGTCACGGCCTGCGTCGGATGTGCCGATCCATGAAGCGCTGGCCATGCAAAGGAGAGCTGCGCCGCCAAAAGCCACGGCCATGAGCCCGCCCGAGCGGAAGCACGCACCGAAGCAAACGAGGCCCGCGGTCACCGCGAGAACGGTGTTGCGGAGGCTATAGGTGCAGAAAAATCGGGTAAGGTTCATTCGTTACAGGAAGAGGGTGGACTGGCCTACGCCGGGGTTGAGACTCCCGGCACCGGCTCTTTGATGTCGCCGGCGTCGATCCTGGAACGAAGGACTGCCGCCGCAGCGGCGAGACGGTTATACGCTTCGATGGTGCCGATCTGCACTTCGAGACTGCGAACTGCGGTCTCAAGCCCGAAATCGCATGGCCTCTTGATAATCTCCGGAGCTTTGGCGAGGAAGGCCGGAGAGGTAAGCACATCGCCCTTGGGTGCAGTTGGAGGCATCGGGTGGCTATGTTGAACTGAGGCAATTATCGTCTTCGCGCCCGTTGACGAATCCAGCGTTGTAATGCGGTTCCTGGCCAGAAAATCCCGAAGCCTACGGAGAGGAACCCGATCATGATAAAGACATCGTTCTCAAGGGAAGCCCACCGGCCTGCATCGTGGATCGCAAAGCCAAGGTATCCGCAAACGACTGCGAGAGCCCCGAAAGCGACGAACAGAACGCGGTCGAGGATCTTCATAGCGGCACTGCCACAGGGGCTTTGGACGCTCGGCAAATGAATTCGCTTAGGCATTTACCGCAAACCGGGAGAGCATAGGGGTTGGCGGAGATTGGCCCGCCCTCCTCCTCGAAAAGAAACGGCTCGTCGCATTGCGGACAGCGGATCTTTCCAGACGTGACCATCGCGGCGTCAAAGGCGGATTCAGCTGCGGCCTCCATGCGCTCAACTTGATCCATCATCGAGATTTCGGGTTGAGGGATTGGATGCGAGCAACGCCTCGTCAACGAGGGGCGACTCCGAAAGACCGCCTCATGATGCTGGAAGCAAGGAGGCAGGTTCCTCCGAAAAACACGCCGCGAACACTGTAGGTCGCCGAGTAGGTCGGGCAATCAGGCCAGAACGTGGCGAGCAAGAAAAGCAGGAGTCCAAGGCCGAGAAGTACGAGAGTGGCGGGTTTGCGAGCGTTCACGGTGTAAGATGGGAGAGGTTACGGGGAGTTAGTCTGAGCGTAGAGAACCCCAGCCTTAGACATATAGTCCTCAACCGTAGTGTGGTCCTGAATTAGATCGTGGACAGGGAAGGTGTTTTTGGTGTGCCACTGACCGTTGGCTTGCTCGAATTGAATCACCCAAAAGCCGATGGCCGCGCTCGGGAAGAACGTGTTAGTGATCTGAGCCCTGCCGGCAGTCCCGTCGATCCATGGGGTCCAAGTGCGGTCCCATGTCCGCGACTGCGAACATTCAACCACGAGTTTGAATCGCTGCGACACCCCATTCATGCGGTCGGTCTCCGTAACTGGCACGGCGTAAATGGATGTTCGCGGACCGTGGAGTTGAACGAGTTGTAGTTTCTTTGAGCCGAGGAGTTTGTTGACCGCACACCAGTCACCAGTGGTCGTCAGGCGAAACGTGCTGTTGAGCAGCGTGTCTGCTTGAATCTCGTTCGCGGACGGAGCATGCGCCAACTGGACTCCCTCTCTCGAACAAGCGCAGGTCGCGATTACAGAAAGGAAAGCGAGTGTAGCCTGGAATTTCATTGAACGTGGGCGAACTGGCGTTGGTGGAGGTATCAACCCGCCGTGTGAACTGTGCTTCGTCGAAGACGCCGAGGGTTGATCGCGGAAACATCCGACCCGTCTTCGAGACGAACGGCCAATGCGAACATGCGCTTCGAACTTACGGTCACCCGTTTCGGAGGCATTGCACGCCGAAGTCGGGTTGCATGGTCGCGGGCTCGCTCAAGCACGGCCTTGTCCGGGCAGCTGGCGCCACTGACCTTCTTTTCGCCGGGAAGCTGCCCAAACCTGGGCGAGCAGGCGCGAACCAGTGATTCGAGCACAACGAGAGTGTCTTCGTGACTGGAGGGAAGGCTTCTGGAGGAACGGATCTGTTTCATGGGGGCTTCAGGACGGCGTGTTGACGAAGACCCATTCGCCCGGGAATTCATCTCGTGTGTGCTGGGCCGAAAGGGAGTATCCGCCGTACTTTCCGCTGGCTGAATAGAGACTCAGGTTGCCGGAACCGAAGGAGCGCACTTCGCACATCTCCCAGGGATGCTCGGGTGCCTTTCGGTACTGCCAAAACCCAACTTTGTCGGGAAAGCTTGTTTTGCCCTTCGGGCAATTCCTTGGGAGTGGCGGATACGGCATGAAGTGTGTCGGTCGTGCCGTGACGGGATCGCGGTGGTTAAGCCAGAACCCCTCTTCGCCGGTAGTGGGGTGAAAATAGCTGTCGATCCCGATCACATCAGCGTCGTTGACCACTATGACGGGGTCGGACCAACAGCTCCCATTTGACGGGGGCACCCCCGGTGTCCAATCGCCAAAGCGCGCTACAGGCGATAAACCAGGTGCGGTCGGCGGGCGAGCAAGGGTCTTGGATGTCATGATGGTTTAAGAGAAGATGGGTACCCCCCGGGGGGCCTATTTGAAGTACGGCACAAGGGGGGTTTGGTAGGCAAGATAGAGAGGATGAATAGGGCTTCCATTGATGTTCTTGCCGAAGCATAGAACCTTGTTCAGGCTGCACACTTCGCGAAGAAGACGCTCGACCTCGGCACCGCGGCCATGCTTGTGCCCTGGATTGCCCCAGCACACCACGACGAAGCGAGCGGCAGGAACGATCTTCCGAATCCACTCATCGTTCTCGGGAAGGTTCACACAGGGGAAATCCTTCAGTCTGGTCGATGCCGTCAACCTGATCGAAAGAGCGTTCAACTGGTAGTAGCCGCCAACACTCCAGTGATCCCTCGCACGGATGACCATTCTATCGACGGTAGAATCGCCGAAAATTTCGTCGGCCCGACTGGGGTTCATACCAATCCCGACAACGTAATCATTGGGGTTGCGCTCCTCGAAGGCCCGAAACCACGTGAACCGATGCGCGCGGTCCGCGCTAAAAAGTGTTCGTGCTACGTCCTGAGGGTGCTTCGCCCTTGTGAGATCCGGCTTCGGCGGGAGAGCACCTGGGGCGGCGGACGTGAAGCCGCCTCTCTTTCCTTCCCGAAGAGAAGGAGCCGCTGATTCGACGGCTAGAAAGGATAGCTGGGAAGAATTGGGCACGTGAATGCGAAGTCGGCTCGTTCTCGTTGCTCAAGGGGGCGAGGGAGCGTTGCCAGACTTGGCCGTCTCAATGGCCGCCTTTAACTTGCGATATTGAGTCAGCTCGGCGAGATGGTCGCCAAAGCCTATCTTCCAAGCAAGAATCACGTTGCCTCCCGTGGTGTGAAGCGTCACTCGGGTGCTCCGGACGAAAGAGGCCACGAGCCAAAAGAGCAGCAAAGGGAGGAGAGGTATCAAGAACACCTTGAACATGAAACCGCGGAACAGGACTGCTAAAAATGCGCAGGGAACGGCTGTAGCCAGCAGGGGAATAAGGGCAACGGCGACGAAGTTAGACGAACGCACATCGACAGAAGACACTTTGTCGAGGAACAAGGTGTGGTTGGCCGTGCGAATCTCGGTCCTTGTGACCGTGATGGTACCGTCGGAGTAGTAATTTTCGGGAGGTGCCATTGGGGAGGGAGCGCCATGTTCAATTATGGGGGGGGCACGCCATAGAGGTGCGGGAGGTCGGCGGCCTATTTTGAAGTCGGGACGCGTTCAACAGTGAGTGCGATCCCCGTCGGCGTCGTGACTTTGTGGACAATGTAGACGGAGTCGTAGTTGGCTGCGACCAGAATCTCACCTGGGATACGGTGGTTAGACAGCTGGTCCTGAAGGGAGATCAAGTTCTCCAATGTGTCGCGCACACGGTTGGTGCGGTGGTCGCCTTCGTCGCAATGCACCGACATCAGGGGGTACCCAGGCGTGCGGTTCAGCGTCTCCATCAGGCGTTTCTCGTCCTTGACGTGCTCCTGTGTATCAAACCTTACGGCAAACCGGTGCCCCTCGTAACAAATAGCGCCAACGACCAACCACACCACGGTGGCTAGAAGGAAACGAGGGGTATTCTCTGCGACGGTCTTTTTCTTGTCGCGAACAGAAAGGCAAATGCCGAAGAGGATCGCCAGTGCGAAGAGAACATTGAGGAGGGTGTTCGAAGTGCTGTTAAGGGAGTTGGAGAAGCTTGCGATCATAGGAGGAGGTGGTTTGAGGTAAGATGGTCAGCCCAAGTCTGCGCCCTCGGGTAGCTTGAGGCGATAGAGAAGCCCCGAGCACCGTTCGTTCGGCTTGTTATTTGCCACAGCGATGTGGAGCGCGCTTCGGTCACCGATCATGACCACTAGCTTCTTCCCACGCGTGACGCCGGTATAGACTAGGTTTCGGGCGAGCATGATCGAGTAGCTCCGCGTCATGGGCAGGATGACCGCCGGAAATTCGGAACCTTGGCTGCGGTGGACCGTCATCGCGTAGGCGAGAGTCAGGTCGCTCAATTCCTTCCGCGTGTACTCGACCTCATTTGCGTCGAACCGGACGACGACCTTGCCGGATTCGCGGTGACGGCCAACAATAAAGCCGACCTCGCCGTTGTACACCCCGAGATCGTAATTGTTCCGGGTCTGAATTACGCGGTCACCTGCGCGGAACGTGCTGAACCCATTTGAGATAGCCTCCATGCCGGGACGCTCGGGATTGAGGAGCGACTGGAGCATCTTGTTCAACTCCCCGACCCCCAGGGGGCCTTTGTGCATCGGGGCCAAGACCATCACGTCTTTCATCGGATCGAGGCCGAATTTCAGAGGGATGCGGTCGAGGACCAGCTTCGCGATGGTGGCGCGCACCTTTTCGGCAAGATCCGCCCTCCAT
>Ga0302189_10004537_pt1 | contig 10284 bp, 9 predicted proteins | sample II_Bog_E2_2_FD_194551 | JGI IMG/M metagenome (GOLD analysis project Ga0302189, IMG submission 194551) | Peat permafrost microbial communities from Stordalen Mire near Abisko, Sweden - II_Bog_E2_2 | ecosystem: Environmental > Terrestrial > Soil > Wetlands > Peat | place: Sweden: Abisko, Stordalen...
TGACCTCTTCGCTCAATGCGCGATTGGACGATCCGCTGAAAATCTTGAAGCGCTTGTCTTCACTCAGCTTGGGAGAGCGCTTCCGCTCCGTAGCTGGCTTTGCTCCCTCGGGAGCAGCCTTTGGCGTGATTCCATCTGCCGAAGACTTTGGTGCAGGCTGAGGATTTTTTTCTGGCTCCTCAGCCTGACCTGAAATAGGGGAAAGGACCGCAGTCGTGTCTTGGTTGTTCACGTCGAAACCCTCCAGGCTGGTTGACCTTGATAGCTCCTGCTGCTTTACGTCTTACAGCGCCTTGTTGCGGCGCTGCTACTTCGCCCTGCGAAATATCAGGCTGGAAACTCCAATACCCGAGACATGCCCTTCAAACTTCTTGCTTCTGAACCTCTACATTCATGCCCATTGCGGCATACTCTGCAAAATCCAAAATCCGTCCAACTTCCGCGGCATGTTGCTGCCGACGAAAAGAACCCTAAGTGCTTGTTCGCGTTGTTTCCTGAGCGTCGACTTTTTGGCTGGGCGACCAGGATTCGAACCTGGACTGTCTGCGTCAAAGGCAGATGACCTACCGTTAGTCGATCGCCCAGTACGTCATCGGTGTTCCCACCCGATGAACATCACTCTGCGAACATCGTCGCCCAGTATTCCGCTCTTGGCAAGGTTTCCGTGAGGATTGCCTTGCAGCCGGAGGCCTGAACGCGCTGTTGAGCTGCTTTCGCATCTGTCTCGGACCGGTAAAGTCCGAACAGAGCGGAGCCTGAACCCGAGAGCGCAGCGTACAAAGCCTTGCCGCTCAAGTCATCCGGACGGCCTTCACGAAGCCCGTCAGCCGGTGGTCCCATCAATTCGTGCTTGATTTCACGCAGGAGGGGATACTGAGGAAAGACGACCTGTTCAAAGTCGTTTCCGATCCCGGTGCGGACAAGCGCGAGAAGAATGTTCCCGGCCAGACCGTTCAGTGCGCTGCCCTGTTCAGAGGTTTTACTTTGCCCCTCTAAACCACCCTGTTTTGTCCCAGAGCTGAAAGAATCTTGGCGGCTACGAACGATACCGGATGTGTCAGACGCTAGCTCTGGCTGGAACCCAACCCCAAAATAAGGGCGAACTCCAAAAACAGACGCATACACGTGACTCAACTCCTCTAGCCTATCGGGTTGTGGAGGGGAAGTCAACCCGGAGGCTTTCTCTGCACACAGTCCGTCCCATTCCTGAAACGCCCTCGGCGTCGAAACCCCCTCGTCGGGCACGGCGACAACACACCACGTCGACGGCAGGTCCGGCATGGGGGCCACCAAATCTCCGCGGCCCGTCCCCAACACCGCGCCACCGACAAGAAACAGCGGCACATCGGAACCAACCTCGGCAGCGATCGCCAGCCGCTCCGCTTCCGGCAACGCCAACCCCAACTCGCGCTCCAGCCCAATCAGCGCCGCCGCCGCGTTTGCCGAACCTGCCCCCAACCCGCCCTGCACCGGCAACTCCTTTTGAATGTGAATGCTGACCTCGGCTGCCACGCCCATCCGCGCCAGCGCCAGCTCCACCATCTTCCAGGCCGTGTTTCGCGCATCGGTCGGAACACCAGGATGATTGGTCGTCAACGTGATCGTTTCTGAGATAGGCCGGGACTTCAATCCCGGCATCCCAGGGGCGGAATCGATGCGGGCTTTAGCCCCGGGGACAAGCTCCCCGCCTTCCCTCGATCCTCGAACCTCGAACCTCGAACCTGGCGCCAGCCTTGCCTCCACCGTCACCACGTCGTGCAGCGCCAGCGTCTGATACAGCGTGGTTAGGGAGTGGAAACCGTCCGCCCGCACCGGCCCAATCGCCAGCCCCAGATTAATCTTCGAGTACGAACGAACACGCGTAGCCATCGCATTGATTCTACCCACCACTCGCGCCCGCAGCCTCAGAAGATCTGGAAGTTCACCTCGACGTTCAACTCCACCGCGACGGGCTTGCCCGCCTCCCTCGCCGGCTTGAACCGGTACTGCTTCACTGCCGCGACCGCCTTGTCGTCCAGCCCCATGCCTACGCCTCGCAGCACATGAACATTCACCGGCCGGCCTTGCTGGTCCACGATCAGGTTCACCAGCACAACGCCCATGAACTTCGCTCGCCGCGCTTCCTCGGAGAACTCAGGATCAACCTTGAAGATCAGTTCCGGTGACGAAACCCCGCCGCCAACCTTTGCCAGCCCGCCGCCAAAATTTCCTCCGGAGCCCGGCCCCAGCCCCGAACCGCTGCCAGAGCCAAGACCTGCCCCCAATCCGTTCCCCATCGATGTCCCAATCAGCGGCGAGTTCGGCAAGCCAATGTTCGGCATGTTGTTGGTCGCCATCTTCAGGTCCTTCTGAACCTCGATGGTCGCCTCCGGCATACGAATCTTCGGCTGCTCCAGCGGAGGAGCCTTCGGCGGCGTGATCTGCGTGTCGGCGAACTTCGGCAAGCGGCCCTGAGTCACCGGAGTCGCTCCACGCTGTCCTCCGCCCCCACCCATCGTGTCTCTTGCCGGAGCCATCGGCGGTGGAGTCGTCAGCGCGGTCACCTGCATCGCCTTCTGGAAACTCGCGAACGGCACATGCGCCTTCACCGCCCAGAAGAGCAGTGCAATGGCAGCGACATGCAGCAGCGCCGCCGCTCCCGTCGACCGCGTGTCGCGCTTTGGCGACATCTGCGCCAGGAAAACTTCCGGAGCGAACACCACGGCGCTGGGCCGTCGCTGCTTCCTCTCCCGCACCCACACCCGCGTCTGCACATGCACGCGCACCCGCTCCGGGATCTCCGGATTCGCCGCTGTCCGCAGCACGTCATTCAACAGCACATCGAACTCATCGGGTCCAAGCACCCCTTGCGTACCCCGCATCTCCGTCGTCATCGCCTTATCTCCCATCCTTGTTCTCAGTTCTCAATCCGTGCTAATCCGTGTCAATCCGTGGTGGTCCTTGTCTCTCGCTCTTCTGCATTGCCTCGAATCTCCGCTTCAACTCCGCCCGAGCCCGCATCACGCGTGTCCGCACCGTTCCCTCGGGAATCCCCATTGCCGTCGCGACCTCGCGCGACGACATCTCCTCGATCGCCGACAGCACCAGCGGCTGCCTCAGATCGTCCGGCAGCGCCTCGATCAGCCGCCGCAGTAACTCGCGCTCTCCGTGCCCCACTAAACTTTGCTCAGCCGACTCGCCGTTGGCAGTAAGCTCGCGCCCCGCCTCGTCCTCCAAACCCTCTGTCAATCGAGGGCGCCGCGCCACAATATCCAGCCCAACGCGCCACACCGTCCGCGCCAGAAACGCCTTTTCGTCCTCCATGCGCAGCCAGCCGTCGGTGCGATAAAGCTTCAGCAGCGACTCCTGCACCGCGTCTTCGGCGTCCTGGACGCTCCGCAGCAGTCCATGCGCCACGCGAAACATGAAGCGCGCATGCCGCTCCGCCATCTCCGCAAAACGCCGGTCGCGCTGGGCGTCGTCGAGGGAAGACGTTGCGGCAACGCGCGCCGATTCGTCCTCCTCAAAACCGGGGTCAAGGGGAAACTCAGCCACCGCGCCTCCAGCATCTCGCGTCAACGCCCGAACCGGAAGACCCATCTCATTCGACCTCAGTTCCTGCTTCACTACCTAAGACTGGCCCGCGCAGCGAATCGTTCACATTTCTTTGGGGCGTTCACACGCCTTTTTACTGCTTCGCGTTAGTCCTCCCGTCGGTCGGCACAGAATTCGGCTTGCGACCGTAGGGAGTAACACGCGAAGCCCAATAAAAGTCACGAAGTGACCGCTCCCCGCGCAGGGCGCCCGTCCGGCAGGACACTATCTAAACAGACGAGATATTCTGGCAACAGCCTCTCAACCATTCATCCTCACCTTCCGGAGGGTCCGCATGCGTCTACGCGCACGAGTCACCGCAGGTTTTGTTGCCTTAGCTGTGTCATGCTCGTCGATAGCGGCCCAAAGTGGCGTGCAGGCAACACCCCAAACCAACGTGCCCAATCCCTACGCCATCGTCAGCCCACCGCCCACACCTGCCAAACACGCAATGGTGGTCAGCATCCACCACGACGCCTCCGATGCTGGCCTCGCTATGCTGAAGCAGGGTGGCAACGCAGTCGACGCTGCCGTCGCCGTCGGCTTTGCGCTCGCCGTCGTCTTCCCCCAAGCCGGCAACCTCGGCGGCGGAGGCTTCATGCTCATCCGCATGAAGTCCGGCAACGCCCACTTCCTCGACTATCGCGAGAAGGCGCCAGCCGCAGCCACCGCCGACATGTATCTAGACGCACAGAAGAATGTCGTCCCCGGCCTATCCACATTGGGCTATAAAGCCATCGGGGTTCCCGGCACCGTCGCTGGCCTGGTTTACGCCGAGAAGACCTACGGCAAGCTCACCCTCGCCAAAGTCATGGCCCCCGCAATCAAGCTCGCAAGCGAAGGCTGCATCCTTCCCGAGGAAGTAGCTAACAACATCCGCACCGCTCGCAATCTAGCTCAATTTCCCGAGTCTCGCCATCTCTACCAGCGCGACGGAAACTTCTACAAGCCCGGTGATCTAATGCTCCAGCCCGAGCTCGCTGCCACTTTGAAGCGCATCGCCGCCGATCCCACTACTTTCTACAAAGGCTCCATGGCCGCCGAGATCGCCGCATCTGTCCAGAAGGGCGGCGGCCTCATCACCTCAGCCGACCTCGCCGGCTACGAGGTCAAAGACCGCGCGCCGCTCTACGGCAGCTATCGCGGATACGACATTGTCACCGCGCCGCCGCCATCTTCGGGTGGCATCGTGCTGCTGGAGATCCTCAACATCCTCTCTGGCTACGACCTCGCAAAGATGGGCGACCGCACGCCGCAACAGGTTCACCTCATCGTCGAAGCCTTTCGCCGAGCCTACATGGATCGCAACGACTACCTCGGCGATCCCGACTTCGTTTCGATGCCGCTGAAGCAGATGGCCGACCCCGCCTACGCCGCCGCCTGGCGCAGCAGCATCGATCCCGTCAAGCCCTCGCCCTCCGCCACGCTCGTCCGTCCCGCGGGCTTCATGCCGCCGCCGCCCAAAGTCGAATCGTCCCCCGAGCCCACCCAGACCACCCACTTCTCCGTCGTCGACGCCGAGGGCAACGCCGTCGCCAGCACCTACACGCTCAACAGCTACTTCGGCTCGGGAGTCACCGCCGGCTCACTCGGCTTCGTGCTCAACAACGAGATGGACGACTTCACCTCGAAGGTCGGCGTGCCCAACCAGTTCAAACTCATCCAAGGCCCGGCCAACGCCATCGCCCCCGGCAAGCGCCCGCTCTCCGCCATGACGCCCACCATCGTATTGAAGGATGGCAAGCCGCTGCTAGTCCTCGGCTCGCCCGGTGGATCGACCATCATCACCACCGTCGCCAACGACATCATTTCGATCCTAGATAACGGCCTCAACGTGCAGCAGGCCGCCGACGCTCCGCGCTTCCACCACCAGTTCCTGCCCGACGCAATTCAGGTGGAGAAGGCGTTCCCGCTGGATGTCCTCGACAAGCTGAAGGCTGACGGGTACACCGTCACTCGCAACAACGAGGCGGACGAAAAGAACCCCGGAGTATGGGGCGTCAGCGAGATGATCTACATCGACCCAAAGACCGGCACGTTGCTAGGCGCCGACGACCAGCGGCATAAGTTCGGGAAGGCAGCGGGATACTGAAATGCAACCCTACATCAAGAAAGTTATCCTCATCTTCGTCCCTTGCTATGCGGTGATTTTGCTGGCGCTTACGTGGCTCCTTATAACGAAGAGAATCACCTCCTTCCAATTCGGTATCGTTGGCGGCGCCATTTACGTTGTTGGCTTTGTCACACTATTCATCCTGTTCCGTAGGGCAAAAAAGCGATTTCCTGAGCCCCAAAAACTTGATGCCGCTGCGATTCAGCGCCTTCGCCGCAGCGTCAAGGCCATGAGAATATATGTCGTATATTTCGTATGTTCGTTCGTCTATGCCGCATGGGCAACCCGCGACGCGCCCTTGCTCCGACGGCTCGCAGGTGCCGCAATTGCTATCTTTTTCATCGGAGTCTTCGTTCGTTCAATTCAACAGGCACGGAAAAGAATTGCAGCCGCCGAAGTGGAGACCTCGAGCCACTCACAACTTCCGACAGATCTTCCAACCGACTCGATATCGTAATCCCATTACAGTGCGCTACTTCCCCAGCGCCCTCGCAATCCCAGCCTCCGCCAGTGGCGTCATAATCGCGAACCCCGCCGGAGTCGGATGCACTCCATCCAGGCTCAACCCCGGCTTCATCGCACCCTTTTCATCCGTCAGCGCGGAGTAGTAATCCACCCAAACCACGCCCTCGCTCTTGCACCAAGCCTCCAGTTTCGCATTCATCGCCTTGATCTTCGGCGCAGGCTCCAGCCCCTTGTTCCAATAGAAATCGTCCGCCGGCGGAATCGATCCCACCACTACCTTGATCTCATTCGCCCGCGCCATCTCCACCATCGCGCGAAAGTCATCCAGAGTCGCCTCCTGCGTCATCGGGCCGGTCTTCTCCGCGATATCGTTCGTGCCAGCCAGGATCACCACTACCGCCGGATGCAGGTCCACCACATCCTGGTGAAATCGCACCACCATCTGCGGCGATGTCTGCCCGCTGATGCCGCGGTCCACATACGGCTTGTCGCCAAACGACGCCTTCCAACTCCGCCCCCAAATCTCCGTAATCGAGTCGCCGAAGAACACGACCCGCTGCTCGCCCGCCGCAGGAGCTGCCAGCGCCTCATTCCGCTCGCGGTAGTAACCCAGCTGCGCCCAGTCCAGCATGCGCTTCTGCAGCGTCGCCAGCTGCTGCTCCACGGTCGGCGTGGGACGCGCTGCCGCCGCCGATTGTGCCGGTGTGGCGGCCGGAGGCGCCGGTGCAGTCTGCGCTCCGCCCGCTACCGTGCAAAAGCCGACGCCACCGAAAACCAATGTCCGCAGCAAAGTCTTCATGGTGCATTCCCTCCGGGAGAATCCGCGACCTGATTGTAGCTGGCTGGGCCCGCGGTTAGCTCAGCGGCTCACGTGCTGGAACAGCTCCCGATCGACCGATTCTTGTGGGAAATCCAGTAATCGGCGGCATATACTGCCGCTAGCAAGCCGGGGTGAACGTGGGCAAAGAAATCCAGATGCGCGGCAATGGAGGATCGGCGGACCAGCGGCAAGCGAGGCGTTACCGGCTCCGCGGCGAAGCGACCGCGCGGCCACTTGAAACCGATATCACCATGCCCGGCCGAGTGATCGACCTCAGCGCCCAGGGCTGCCTGCTGATGGTGCCCAGTCTGACTGGCTTCGAAATCGGTACGATCGTCGACATGAGCGTCAGCACAGACACGGTTACCTTTCGGGCCCTCGGTAGAGTCCGCCACCGTGCGCCAGACCACTGGCGACTTGGCGTCTCCTTCGTGGATCTCAGCCGGCGCGGCAAGTCCGAGCTTAGCCAACTGATCGAAGTGCTTGAAGAAGCCGCACAACAGGGCCGTCCCACCATGTGCGAAGTCACGGTCCTGAGGGTTGCGGAGTGTCCACCACTCAAGCGGTTTTCGCCAATTGACTAACATCCGGCGCCGCAGGCTGATAGCCTAACAAGCGATGCAACCCGGACTCTCCACCCACGTCTTTTTCCAGCATCGCCTGCACCCCGGCCTGCTGGATGCTCTCGCCGCTGCCGGCGCACGCACGATTGAAGTCTTCGCCGCGCGCCACCACTTCGACTACACCGACACGCCCGCCGTCCGCGAACTCGCCGCCTGGTTCCGCTCCAACGACGTCCGCGCCGTCCTGCATCAGCCCATCTACATTACCGACCGTGCAGACACGCAGTGGTCGCGCCACGTCGCGCCCAACCTCGACCTCATCGCGCCGGAGAAGTTCAACCGCATCGCCGCGATGGATGAGATCAAGCGCGCGCTCGAATCCGCCGAACAGGTGCCATTCACCGCGGTCGTCCTCTCGCTTGGCCTCAATCATTCCCCGTGGGACGAGCCCGCCGTCGAGCACTCCCTCACGGCCATCGAGCACCTGAAGGCCTTCGCCTCGCCGCTCGGCGTTCGCCTGCTGCTGGAGAATATGGAGAACGAGGTCACCACCCCCGCCCATCTCCTCTACATCCTCAAGACCGGCCACTTCGACTCCGTCGGCGTCTGCCTCGATATCGGACATCTGCACCTCTCCATGCCCGTGGCGGGCGCGCCCAAAGACTCAGGCGTCGGCGCCGCCATCGAACTCCTCGGCTCGCGCATCGCGCAACTCCACCTCCACGATAACCACGGCCCCTTCAGCGCCTCCACCGACATGAAGGACGAGCACCTCTGGCCCGGCGAAGGCGACATCGACTGGACCGCCGTCTCCGCGTCACTCGCAGCTCTGCCTGCCACCACCCCTGGCATCCTCGAAATTGCCAGCGACCGCGATGAGCCCGCCGAATCGATCACTCGCAAGGCAGCAGCCTTCTTCGAAAAAGAATCCCTCGCAGAGCAGCGCACAACCCGCGCATAACCCACCCTCACTCAACCCGCAAACGGCCCATACCGCGCGCCGCTGCCCTGGTGTATGCTCTACCGGAACCCTCCCAGCTTACCGGCCCCCAATAAAATTCAATCCAGGATGACGCCGCCAATGAACGACCTACGGCCCGACCACATCATGCAGATAGGCCTCGGCTTCTGGGCCTCCAAGACCCTCCTCAGCGCAGTGGAAATGCAGGTCTTCACCGAACTCGCCAAGCACCCCGAGCCGCTCGCCGAACTCAGCGGCCGCCTCGGCCTGCATCCCCGCTCCGCGCACGATTTCCTCGACACCCTCGTCGCTCTCGGTTTCCTTGAGCGCACGGACGGCGTCTACTCCAACACGCCCGAGGCCGACCTCTTCCTCGACAAGGGCAAGCCCTCCTACATCGGCGGCATGCTCGAGATGGCCAACCAGCGCCTGTTCGGCCACTGGAACCACCTCACCACCGCCCTCCGCACCGGCGAGCAGCAGAACGAGGCTCGCGGCGGCGGCGAGAATCCCTTCATCTCCCTCTACGCCGATCCCGAGCGCCTACGCACCTTCCTCAAGGCCATGTCCGGCATCAGCCATGGCGCGAACATGACCATCGCCCGTCAGTTCCCCTTCGCGAACTACAAAACCGTCGTCGACGTCGGCCCTGCGCAGGGAGACCTCATCGCCCAGGTCGCGCTCGCCAACCCGCACCTCACCGGCATCGGCTTCGATCTGCCCGAAGTCGCCCCCATCTTCGAGGACTACATCGCCGAAAACGGCATCTCCGACCGCGTCGGCTTCGCCCCCGGCAGCTTCTTCGATGCACCCATCCCCTCCGCCGATGTCGTCATGATGGGCCACATCCTCCACGACTGGGACCTCCCCACCAAGAAGATGCTCATCCGCAAAGCCTACGAAGCCCTGCCCTCCGGCGGCGCGGTCGTCGTCTACGAGACCCTCATCGACGACGACCGCAGCAAGAACGCCTTCGGCCTGATGATGAGCCTCAACATGCTCATCGAAACGCCCGGCGGCTTCGACTACACCGGCGCCGACTGCACAGGCTGGATGAAGGAAGCCGGCTTCCACTCCACCCGAGTAGAACACCTCGTCGGCCCCGACTCCATGGTCGTCGGAATCAAGTAACGCGCGCTCTCACGCAACCAGCCATCCAGTATTACGCCGCACGCACTCCGTCCAGGCCGCGCCCGCAAAGCGCGTAAACTGGGCGGAGTCCCTATGCCTACTACAAACCAGCCTGATACAAATCCCGCACCCATCGCCACCATCTCTTCGCTAGCCGCCCATGAAGGCGAAACCGTCACCCTCCGCGGCTGGCTCTACAACATCCGCTCCTCCGGCAAGCTGCTCTTCCCCTCCTTCCGCGACGGCACCGGCACCATCCAGGGCATCGTCCCCAAGGCAGCGGTTTCAGAAGAAGTCTTCGACCGCGTCAAGTCCCTCACCCAGGAATCCTCCGTCATCGTCACCGGCAAGGTTCGCGCCGACGCCCGCGCCCCCTCCGGCTTCGAACTCGACGTCGCCGACGTCCAGATCGTTCAACTCGTCCCCACCGACGCTCCCTACCCCATCACGCCCAAAGAGCACGGCACCGACTTCCTCATGGAGCATCGCCACCTTTGGTTCCGCACGCCGCGCCAGTCCTCCATCCTCCGCGTCCGCGCCACCATCATGCGCGCGGCCGCCGAGTACTTCGACACCAACGGCTTCATCCGCACCGACCCGCCCATCTTGACCCCAGCAGCGTGCGAAGGAACGAGCACGCTGTTTGAGTTGGACTACT
>Ga0302189_10004553_pt1 | contig 10265 bp, 7 predicted proteins | sample II_Bog_E2_2_FD_194551 | JGI IMG/M metagenome (GOLD analysis project Ga0302189, IMG submission 194551) | Peat permafrost microbial communities from Stordalen Mire near Abisko, Sweden - II_Bog_E2_2 | ecosystem: Environmental > Terrestrial > Soil > Wetlands > Peat | place: Sweden: Abisko, Stordalen...
GCCCGAAGGGATGGCGCTGATGGGTCGGCTGACTGCGCCGGAGTACCTGCGCTTTGTAGGCCGCATGTACGGGCTGGACGGCGCCATCACCAACCGGCGGACTGCGGAACTGCTGGAGTTTATGGATCTCGCGAATGAGAGCCGCAAGTTGGTGGTCGACTTCTCGCATGGGATGCAGAAGAAGCTGGCGATGGCAGCGGCGGTGATTCACGGACCCAAGGTGCTTTTTCTCGATGAGCCGTTCGAAGGCGTCGACGCAATCGCGGCGGGAATGTTGAAAGCCATGCTGACGGGGATGATCAACCGCGGCGCAACGATTTTCTTGACCACTCACGTGCTGGAGATCGTGGAGCGGTTGTGCAGTCACGTGGCCATTATCAGCAAGGGGAGGCTGGTGGCCAATGGGTCGCTGGAGGAACTGCGCTCGGGTGTGGCTTCCACATTGCCGGGGACGGAACAGGAGCAGCGGCTGACGCTGGAAGAGATTTTTCTGTCGATTGTGGGAGCGGACGGCGGGCATGAGCCAGCCCAGGAGCTGACATGGTTGGCATAGAAGGAGCCGGCCTGAGCGGATTAGGCGCCGGGGGCGTGCTGGGCGCGGGAGCGCGGGCGCAATATGCCGCGATGGCCCAACTGCGGTGGAACATGTTTTCGCATAGCCTCCATTCGAGCAAGGGAGCGTTGGAACTGGGCGCGCGCACGGTGGCAAATCTGCTCTATGCCGCCATGGGCGTGGCCATCGGGCTTGGCGCGGGTGCGGGCTCTTACCTGATCGCTTCGAATAATGCCTGGCAGTATGTTCCTATCGTGTTCTGGGCGATGTGCTTCCTGTGGCAAATGGTTCCCATTATGCTGGCCTCGTTTCAGGAGCAGTTTGACCTGGGTATTCTGCTGCGGTTTCCAGTGCTGTTCGGGTCCTACTTCCTGCTTTACGTGGTGTCGGGCCTAGTGGATATCTCAACCATTCTAGGCGGCCTTTGCTCGGTTGGCATCTTGGTTGGAGTGACCATGGCGAGGCCCGATCTGTTTGGCTGGACACTGCTGGGTCTGGCTGTCTTTGCAGCGTTCAACATCCTGCTGGTAAGGGCAATTTTTGCGTGGATCGACCGCTGGCTGGCGCAAAGACGGACTCGCGAGATTCTGGGCGCAATCTTTATGGTGATGATTCTGAGCTTGCAATTGCTTAATCCGGCGCTGCACCAGCGCAGGCACGCCGGGCGCAACGGTCAACCAGCCCAGCGTGAGTCGGTTAAGCAGCAGACAGAGGAATTGAAGGCCAGGTATGGGCCGTGGCTGCAGGCCGCCAATCAGGTTCAATCGTGGCTTCCGCCTGGGCTGGCGGCGCGGGCACTGCGGCAAGCCGCCGCCGGTGAGCAGTCTGGGAATGGCGCGGTTCCGGCGCTGGGATCGCTGTCTGTGCTGGGGATGTATACGCTGGCCGCTGGTGGAGCGCTGGCGGCGCGGCTCAAGTCAGAGTATCGCGGCGAAAACCTGGGCCAGGCTCCGAGCCGGAAAAAGGTTGACAAGCGTGACAGAGGATGGCTGCCGAATGCGGCAGGCCCTGTTGCCGCCGTGATTGAGAAGGAGTTGCGTTCGCTGCTTCGCACCATGCCTGTGCTTTATGCGCTCGGAATGCCCGTGGTGATGGTGTTTTTCTTCTCGGCCATGTTTCACAATGGGACATCCCGCAGCCTGCACCCACAATTGCAAATTGCCCTGCCAATAGGAGTTGCATACGCGCTGCTGGGGTTTACCCAGTTGTTTTACAACAACCTGGGGGCCGAGGGAGCAGGGATCCAGTTGTACTTTCTTTCGCCAACACCCATTCGGTCTGTGATGCTGGCCAAAAACCTGTTTCACTCCGCGCTTTTCCTTTTCGATGCTCTTGTTGCCGGTTTCGTTGTCAGTTTTCGCATCGGCGTTCCAAACAATCAGGTGATTGCGGCGACGGCGGCATGGCTGCTTTTTGCGCTGCCTTCGAACCTTGCCGTCGGCAACATTTTTTCCGTCACTATGCCTTACCGCGTGAACCCCGGGAGAATGGCGCGGCAGCGCGGATCGCAGGCCAATGCGTTGCTCAGCCTCCTGGTGCAATTGGGGATTCTGGGAATCGGTGTAGCGGTCTTTGCGCTATGCACGTTCGCTCAAGCGCTGTGGCTGGCAATACCCATTTTTCTGGCGCTGGCCGCCGGCGCGATCGTTGCATGGTTGCGCGTGCTGACCAACATAGACGGAATGGCCAACCAGCGCAGAGATTCCCTGATGGCTACGCTCATGAAGATGGGGTGAGGAAAGCAGTTGTCAGTTGACGTTCCTGAGTCAACCGCCTGAAAACGGCGCGCAGAGCTATCCGCCGTGGGATTAGAGAATCGCCCTGGCTACGGCTTGCAACGGCAGGACTCTGTCAACTCCGCCGAGCTTGATTGCCTCCTTCGGCATACCAAACACCACGCAGGTCGCCTCATCCTGGGCAATGGTTGCGGCTCCGGCCTGCTTCATCTCCAGCATTCCGCGTGCGCCGTCGTCGCCCATGCCGGTCAGGATTACTCCCACTGCGTTCCGCCCGGCATAGCGAGCCGCGGAACGGAAGAGCACATCGACAGAGGGCCGATGGCGACAGACCAGCGGTCCATCCTTGATCTCAACGTAGTAGCGCGCCCCGCTGCGCTTGAGCAGCATGTGATGATTTCCCGGAGCGATTAACGCGCGACCGCGAATGATCGTGTCGTTTGTCTCAGCCTCCTTCACGGTGATGGCGCAAAGGCTGTCGAGGCGCGATGCAAAGGCTCGCGTAAACAACTCCGGCATGTGCTGCACAATCACAATCCCGGGAGTATCGGCGGGAAGCGCCTCGAGGACTGTCTTGAGCGCCTCCGTTCCGCCTGTCGACGCGCCGATCACCACCACCTTCTCAGTGGTTTCGGCCATGGCATGTGTGGCGGGAGAGAGAATGCAATCGGCGTTCAGCTTGGGCTCTACCGTGTGGCTTGGCCTCAGAGATTGCAGCCTCGCCTCGCCCGCGGCCTTTACCGCATTGCAGATGTCGATTCGCGAGTCCTCGAGAAACTGCTTGGTCCCCATCCGCGGCTTGGTCACTATCTCCACCGCGCCATATTCCAGGGCTTTGAAGGTGCTTTGCGCGCCCTCCTCCGCAAGGCTGGAGCAGATTACCACCGGAATCGGATGCTGGCCCATCAGCTTTTTCAGGAAGGTCAGCCCATCCATCCTGGGCATCTCAATATCCAGCGTGATTACGTCCGGAACTTCCTCGGCGATGCGCTCGGCGGCCACAAACGGATCGCCGGCGGTTGCCATCACCTCTATCCCCGGGTCCGACTCGAGTACCTCGCGCAATGTCTGGCGAACTACAGCGGAGTCATCCACAATCAAGACGCGAATCTTCTTTCCACTCATAAGCCGAACCTCGATCCCCTCTTTCGCCACTCTTTTTGCCGCAGCGGACCGGCCAGAAGGCCCAAGCGGATTGGCCGCGTTTGGACTTCATCCGGTCTCAGGTATGCCGCTTGAGCAGGACTTCGCCGGTGCCGGTGTTGAAATAAATGTTGATGCCGCGCTTGCCTCCCAATGAAGAAGCGGTTACCGCAAAGCCTTCCTCCGCGAGAACCTTCATCGCCGCCTCGCTGTTCAGCCGGCCTACTGTCGGTCGCGACTCATCGCTCTCCATCAGCAACACGTCCCCTCCACCGAAAATCTTTACCTCAACCTCATCGCGGCGCGCGCCCAGACCATCGAATTGCCGCGCCAGATCCCGGATCGCGAAATCAACATAACGGCGCCCGGCGGAACGGCTAAGAGCCACCGCCGGTCGTGTCGGGCAGCGAGGCAGCATGGGATGGCACAGCGCGCCCAAGCTCAGCCGTGGAACGCGAAACGCAATCCCTACACAGGAGCCAAGCAAGGTCCGCAGAATCGTCGGCTCTCTGACCAGGCGCGACTCCCCAGGCTGCAGATACACCTCGGGCAGCCCTTCGTTCGCCACTGCATCAGCCTCCGCCATCGATCCTCCTGTAAAGAGCCGGCGCCACCGGCTCAAGCGGTAGGTTCATGTCATGCAGCGTCTCCGCGTGGCCGACAAACATGTAGCCGCCCGGAATCAGGCAATTGGAGAGCCGTTGAAGAATGCGCTCCTGCGTGGGACGATCGAAGTAGATGATCACATTGCGGCAGAATATGGCGTCGGCCTTCTCGGTCATTCCGTAATCGCCATCCATGAAGTTCAAGCGGCGAAACTCCACCAGCCGCCGCAATTCCGGAACCACCCGCACCCGGTCGGAGCCCGGCTCGCGGCTGCGCATGAAGTATTTGCGCCTCAGCGCAGGCTGCACCGGGGCGGCAATGTCGCTTGTGTAAACCCCTTGTTCGGCCTTGGCCAGCACGGTGGTCGAAATGTCGCTGGCCAAAATGCGAAAGCGAAAGCCGGGATGCGTCAGCCCGTACTCGCTAAGCACAATGGCCATGGTGTAGGGCTCTTCCCCGCTGGAACAGCCTGCGCTCCAGATCAGGAATCGCCGTCCGGCGTTGCGTTCCGTCAAGTCAGGCAAAGCCTTCTCGGTTAGAAAATCGAAATGGGCCGACTCGCGAAAAAAGTCGGTCTTGTTGGTCGTCACCACGTCTATCAGGTGTGTGATCTCGTTCTTGAGCCCGTTATGTTCGAAAAGGTAATCGCAGTAAGCTCCATAGGAGTCCAGATTGAGAATCTTCAACCTTCGCTTGATGCGCACCTCAAGCATCGTTCTTCGTTCCGTGCCGAGGTGAATGCCCGCCTCGGCATAAATCAACTCCCGCAGGCGCGCATAGTCTCTTCCGGAAATCGTTTCATCGCGTGTGCTCATCGTGTGAACGGGGCGGATTCAGCCGCCCCGTTATCCCTTTCAGGCAGCCGCTTCCATCGGCGGCTTGTTCGGTTCCGGACCCCGCACCACGGCAAGCTCATCGGCGGAGAAGACGCGATCGATATCCAGAATCATGATGAATTGCGTATCGCGCTTGCCCATGCCCTTGATAAAGTCCGTGCGGATTTGGGTTCCGATCCTCGGCGCAGGCTCAATCTGATCCGGCTCCAGGTCGATCACCTCCTCCACCGAATCGGCAAGCGCGCCGATTACCGTCGATTCGTTGTCCAGCAGCACCTCAACAACAACAATGCAGGTGTTGCGCGTGCTCTCGGTCTTCGACATCTCGAAGCAGAGTCTCAAATCGACAACCGGCACCACGCTGCCCCTGAGGTTGATCACCCCCGCCATGAACTCCGGCGTCCTGGGGATCGCGGTAATAGTGGTCAGGTCAAGCACTTCTCTCACCTTGGCAACATCCGTCGCAAAAACCTCGTTGCCGAGCTTGAAGGTCAGATACTGCCGTGTCTCCGTGATTTCACAAACACTCATATTTCCACTCCTTTCTCACTGTGAAGACTGGGCGATTGCCGCGCGGGCTGAGTGTGGGGACTGAAAGCTCCGCCGATCACTCCGGCCGCGCGGAAAGCCCGCCCGTGCGGCCAGCACTCAGTAGCGCTCGAACTCACCATCGAGGTCGTCGTGTTTGTCTTTGAGGCGGAGACTTATCCCGCCCCCGGCTTTTGCTCCGCTGGTAGTGGCGTGGCCATTCGGCTTCACCGCCCTTGCCGGCGCTGCCTGCATCGGTCTGCCCGGTCTTACCGGCTTCCGCGCCCGGCCTCCATCCTCGTCCCCGGTGTGGAAGAACGACAGCGCACTGACCAGTTGATCGGATTGGCCGGTCAACTCTTCAGTGGTCGAAGCCATCTCTTCCGATGCGGACGCGTTCTGCTGAATCACCTGCTCCAGTTGCTGCAGTGCCTTGTTGATCTGCTCGGCGCCGGTGTCCTGCTCCTTGCTGGCGGCAGTAATCTCCTGCACCAGTTCGGCTGTGCGCTGGATGTCGGGCACCAGCTTGTCCAGCATCTCGCCGGACTTCTCCGATACCTTCAACGTGTTGGCGGACAACTGGTTGATTTCGCCTGCCGCCTTCTGGCTCCGTTCGGCCAGCTTGCGCACCTCGGCTGCCACCACGGCAAAGCCCTTGCCATGTTCGCCGGCGCGCGCCGCTTCAATCGCGGCATTCAACGCCAGCAGGTTGGTCTGCCGCGCAATCTCCTCGATGATCGAGATCTTGTTGGCGATCTCCTTCATCGCGGCCACTGCTTCCAGAACGCTCTTGCCGCTCTCCTGCGCATCCTTGGCGCTCTTGTTGGCAATCTTGTCGGTCTGCTGCGCGTTGTCGGCGTTCTGCTTGATGTTGCTGACCATCTGCTCCATCGACGAGGAGGCTTCCTCCGCGGCCGCCGCCTGCGCGCTCGCGCCTTTCGATACCTGGATCGAGGCCGTCGAGATGGACTGGCTGGCAGCCGAAACTTCGCCTGCGATCGACCGAATATCGGAGACCGTCTGCGTCAATCCCGCCACCATGGAACCCAGCGCCTGCATCAGCTTGTCCTGCGGCGACCGTTCCCGGATGGTCACTGTAAGATTGCCGTTTGAAATCTCCTCGGCTGCGGAGGTGATATCGTTCATGGCCACGATCAGCGTGTTCAGATTGTTCTTGATCAGGTTGAAATCGCCATGATACGTGTCGGTAATCTGCGGCGGAAGATCTCCGATGCTTATCCGCTCAACGTATTTCGCAGAGAAGTTCAGCGGGCCGATCACTGCGTCGAGAATGGAGTTCACACCGCGCACAATATTCGAATAGGCGCCCTGGAACTGATCGTGCTTCCCGCGCTCGGAGAGCAGCCCGTCCTTGGAAGCTTCGGTCAGCCGCGCCAGCTCCTTTTGCAGACCCTGCAGAACCAGAGCGACGTTGTTGATGGCCTGCTTCATTTTCTCGTGATCGCCCTTGTAGGTCTGCGATATCAGCTCGTCGATCTTGCCGTTTGAAACCTGCGCCAGGATGCGATTGCCTTCGCCAATGGGCAGAAGAATCGCATCCAGCATGGTGTTGACGCCGCGCACGATTTCCGCATAAGCGCCCTGGAACTGCTCCGGCTTGCCGCGATCGCTGAGCTGGCCTTCTCTGGAAGCTTCGGTCAGCCGCAGGAGTTCCTTTTGCAGCCCTTGCAGGACTTGAGCCACATTGTTGATGGCCTGCTTCATCTTTTCGTGGTCGCCCTTGTAGGTCTGCGCAATCAGCTCGTCGATCTTGCCGTTGGAAACCTGCGCCAGAATGCGGTTGCCTTCGCCGATTGGAAGCAGAATCGCATCCAGCATGACGTTGACGCCGCGCACGATTTCCGCATAAGCGCCGTGAAACTGCTCCGGCTTGCCGCGCTCGGAAAGTTGCCCTTCCTTCGAGGCCTCGGTCAGCCGTCCCATTTCCTTTTCCAGCGCCTGAACGACCGCGGCCACGTTGTTCACCGCGACCTTCATCTTCTCGTGATCGCCCTGGTAAGTCTGTGTAATCAGCTCATCGATCTTGCCGCCCGAGATTTGTGCAAGAACTCGATTTCCCTCGCCGATGGGCAGAAGAATCGCATCCAGCATCTCGTTGACGCCCTGGATCATCTCGCGCTGAACGCCGTTGAACAGCGTAGCCTTGCCGCGCTCGCTGAGGCGGCCCTCTTTCGATGCGTCCACAAGACGCATGATCTCCTGCAGCACAAGCATCGAATCGTCTTCGTCCCTGTGTGTCTTGACACTCAACTTGTCGTGGTCGCCCCGCCCGTTTCCATGGTGACCGTTCCCGCCATTGCCATTGCCGGAGCCATTGAGCTTCCGGCCCTCACTTGCCAATGTAGTCGGCATTGAATCCGCCCCTCCCTCTCGCCTGTATTCGCGCTCACCCAATTTCGTCCGCCCGATCGGCAACAGGCCTGCGGGCGAGGAACGGGAAGAGCGCGAGACTCAGCTGGTTGAATCGTTATTTGACATGCGCTGACGTTATTCACCAGCACCGGCGAAGCCTTGAATACCTTTCACAATCGTCGAGTCCCTCGACCGGCCACTCCTTGCCCCCAATGCGTAATTCCCGCGCGAACGCTGCGAATTCAGCCGCACCGCATCCTGTGCCAACCGTTCCGGATCGAGAATGAGCGCCACCATGCCGTTGCCCAGGATGGTGGCGCCTGATACCACCTGGACGTGCCGGTAAAACCGGCCCAGGTTCTTGATCACCGTCTGGCAGTTTCCCAGCACCTGGTCCACCACAAAGCCATAGCGCCCCTGTTCGGTCTCGACCACCATGATCTGCTCGATCGCCGGGCGTTTGGTGCGGATGTCGAAGTGCTGGCGCAGGCCTATGTAGGGAATCAGCTCCCCGCGCACGTTGGCCATTTGCTTTCCATTGGCGCGCTCAACATCCTCGCGGGTCAGTTCGATGCACTCCAGCGTGTTGGCCAGCGGGAGCACAAAAAAAGCCTCTCCGACACTCACCAGCAGGCCGTCGATAATCGCCAGCGTGAGCGGCAGGCGCAGCGTCACGCTGGTTCCCACTCCCGCCTTGCTCACTACGTCGATGCTGCCCCGCAGACTGTCGACCCGCTGGCGGACCACATCCATTCCCACCCCGCGGCCAGAGACGTCGGTAACTGTTTTTGCTGTTGAGAATCCGGCCTGAAAGAGCAATGCATAGGTTTCCGCTTCGGAGAGAGAAACATTCTCGGCCACCAGCCCCTTCTCGATGGCGCGCCTGCGCACGGCCTCCGCATCGATGCCGCCGCCATCGTCCGACACGCCAATCAGCACGCTGGCACCAGAGTGCCGGGCCGAGAGATGGATCGTCGCTGTGGGCCGCTTGCCGCGTGAGGCGCGCGTGGCGGCAGGCTCAATTCCGTGATCCATGCTGTTGCGGATCAGGTGCATCAGCGGGTCACCGAGCTGATCGATGACTGTCTTGTCCAGTTCCGTATCGGCGCCCTCAAGCGTAAGCTCAACATCCTTGCCCAGATCGCGAGCCAAATCGTGAACCAGTCGCCGGAATTTCTCGAATGTGGCTCGAATCGGCAGCATGCGAATGTTCATCGAGTTCTCTCTCAGCGATGAAGTCAGCCGCTCGACCTCCTCCGATACCGCAGCCACATCCGGGTCGTCGCAGCGCGCCGCCAACTCGCTCAACCGGGCCTGCACCGTCACCAGTTCGCCCACCAGGTTCACAAACTGATCCAGCTTGGCTGCCGGCACCCGCAAGCTGGCCGCATTGTCCGCCTTGTCGTAGTTCCTGCGGCCTCCGGAACTGGCACGCGGCTCATCGAGCGCCCGGGCCGCTATCTCAGAAGCACACCCGGAAGGATTCGATTCAGAATCGGTAGCCGAGCTCGATGCAGGCTCGATCGTTAGCTCGCAATTGTCCTCGACGAAGATGAACACATCGCGGATCGCATCGGGGCCGGCCCGGGTTCCAAGCACCATATCCCACGCCACATAGCAGCGCTCCGGGTCCAGTTCACCCAGTTGCGGAACCCCGGCCATGCTTGCCGTCACCGCAAGGTCTCCCAGTTGCCTCAGCTCCCGCACCAGCAGCAACGGGTTGGAACCGTTCAACATGAATTCCGGTCCAGGAGCAAAGTGGATCGACCATTCCCGCATCTCTCCCGTGGCATTCACGGGAGCAGTTCCGCAGGCGGCCTTCAACGGCGCGGCTGTCCTTTTGGCCTCCACCCCAGGCTTGCCGGTCAGTCGCCGCACCCCGGCCAGAATCTTCGCGCAGGCCGCGGGGTCCGCCTCCAAAGCCCCATCCGCGCCCTCTTCGAGCATGGCCCGAATCTGATCGAGCGCCGACAGCGTCAGATCCACCAGTTCGGAACCAACCGCGAGCCGCCCGTTGCGCACCTCATCGAATGCGTTTTCCAGGTTATGCGTAAAGGTGGCCAGGTCTTCGAATCCGAACATGGCCCCCGAACCCTTGATGGTATGCAGGGCGCGAAAGACCCGGCCAACCAGCTCCAGATCGCCGCGGCGCTCGTTCAGCTCCAGCAGAGCCGCTTCAAGGTCCACGAGTATCTCGCGGGCCTCTTCCCGGAAGCTTTGCTTGAACTGCTCGGCCTGGCTTACGGTTGACAACGAACCACCTCGCTGAGCTTGCAGGCGTCCATGGTTGACGCGAACTCTTCAAAGCCGGTCAGGAGCAGACCGGAGAGGACCGGTTCCGGCGTCTGGCCTTCAAACGCGAATCGCACGCCTGCCCTTCCCGCTTCGCGTTTGGCCGCCCAAAGCAACTGCACAGCGGTCACATCCAGCTCGGTCGCCTCATCCAGCGCAACGCGAACCTCTCCGCCTGACCCGAGCGCCTTGAGCAGC
>Ga0302189_10004555_pt1 | contig 10260 bp, 8 predicted proteins | sample II_Bog_E2_2_FD_194551 | JGI IMG/M metagenome (GOLD analysis project Ga0302189, IMG submission 194551) | Peat permafrost microbial communities from Stordalen Mire near Abisko, Sweden - II_Bog_E2_2 | ecosystem: Environmental > Terrestrial > Soil > Wetlands > Peat | place: Sweden: Abisko, Stordalen...
GATCCCCGGCTTCAATCCGAATCGCCTTTTCATCCCGATGCGGCCGCGTTATGGATTGCAGACGTGCGACCAGCTCTAGAAATGAAAACGGCTTGGTCATATAATCGTCCGCGCCCAGGTCAAGTCCCTGAATGATGTCGTCCTCAGCATCGCGCGCAGTCAGCATCAACAAAGGAGTGGCGCTCTTGCGTTCCCGCAGCGCCTGCGCCACCGAAAACCCGTCGCGGCGCGGCAAGCCAATGTCAAGCACGATGGCGCTAAACTCATGCGCCAATGCGATTTCCAAGCCCGTCTCTCCGTCGGCTGCGGTCATCACCGTGTACCCGGACTCATACAGTCCTTTACGCAGCAACTCCAGCATGCGGACTTCGTCGTCGATTACAAGTATGCGCATACACGTGTTCTCACGGCTGGCCGAGACCCTATTTCAACTGGCGTCCCCGTCACATTAATCTCAGCACAGGTGCGTGCCGAATCGCACAACGGATTCAAACGTTACAGAAAATTCACAATTCAGGTGTGACGGCGGGAAGAACTTATGCCGAACCTTAGGGAATATTCACAAGATCGTTAACGTGGCTTTAAGAAAGGCCTCTACGCTCTAGACAGGTCGAAGCATAGATCCCAATCTTGCTTTACTGACCGGCCACTCGGCCATGACTAGGAGCGCCATGTTCAAGAAAACCCATCTATTCACGCTATTGTGCCTTTCCTTGTTAGCCCTTGTGCCGGCATCCGGCCAATCGACGAAGGGTGTACTCGCCGGTGTGGTCAAGGACTCAGCGGGAGCTGTGCTGCAAGGAGCCAGGATCGAATTGATTCCTGCCATCCGGCCCATCACCACGGATGGTCAAGGCGAGTTCATCGTACCAGAGGTGGATCCCGGTAGCCTCTACGTCTCCGACGGGTCGAATGCGGAGCTCAGGCTCTACAAGGGCACTCCGTTTAAGCTTGCCGGCAGCATCAAGCTCTCAAACGATGCGGACGACATGGTCTTCGACGAGGCACACCACATGCTCTACGTAGGTCACGGCGGTGGAAGCGCGGCTGTTCCGGCCAAAGTCGCCGTGATTGATACCGTGAAGTTCGCTCTGTCTGCCAACCTCACCATGGCCAGCCATCCCGAGGGACTCGATCTTGATGAGCAAAACCGCCGCATCTTCGCAAACATTGCCGACTCAGCCGAAGTCGGAGTAATCGACGGCGCGAGCAACACCGTTGTCGCGCACTGGAACCTGACAGGCGCTGCGGACAATGTTCCAATGGCTTATGACAGTGCACGCCAACGCCTCTATGTTGCCTGCCGGATACCGGCTACGCTGCTTGCGCTGAACGCAGCTACCGGCGCCGAGATTGCGCGCGTGACGACCGGCGATGGTGCAGACGATCTCTTTTATGATGCGGCGCGAGGCAGGTTGTACGTCATCAGCGGCACAGGCGAGTTGGATGTCATCCAGGCGGACGGCGGCACGGGCATGACAACCATCGGCGTGACGCACACAGCACCCGGCGCAAAGACCGCGCTGTTTATCCCCGCTGAGAAGAATCTGTACGTCGGCGTACCGGGAACAGCCGGGAAGCCGGCAGAGATTCGCGTCTACTCCACCGCGGCACAAAAGGAAAAGCCATGATGCCACTTTCTGCGACCTGGCGCACGGCCTCGATCCTGAGTGCCCTGGTGGTCGTAACACTGTTGCCGCCGGCGCAAGCCTTGGCGCAGAGTGCCACGTCCGCCCCCGCTGTGAGCCAGCAAACATCCGATATGTTGAAGTACGTAGTCATTGTCAGCCGGCACGGCGTGCGCTCGCCCACCGGCAAGACTGACACCCTCAACCAGTATTCAGCCAAGCCCTGGCCGCAGTGGACTGTGCCGCCTGCGGGCGAGTTCAGCTTCAGTGGGAACCAGGCGACCCTCGCAGGCAGCCTTGAGCACGGAGGCGCGATATCGCTTGAGATTGGCCTGCACCCGCTTCAGCGCCGCCGTCGCCGCATCCAGCCGCGTGAACTGCTTGTCGATCTCATCTACGATGCGGTCTTGCTCTTCGGGGGGAGCCAACGGCAGGTTCAGACGGCTGAAAAACGATGCAGGGACGCGAAGCTGTCCTGCCGCGCCCTGCATCACCATCCGAGCGTTCCGCCTGACGTCTCGTTGCAGAAGAAAGTGAAGTAGATACTTCTCGCGCACCGCTCCGTTGGTTCTCAAGACATGAAATTCGGTCGATCCAGCGCCAACCTGGCCATGGAGTTCCTTTGCAATCGCGATCTTCCCGTTTTCCATACATGGAGTGATCTTTGCAAAAAGTACATCCCCTTCTTGAAACTTCGTATGGCCCTTGCTGACTTCATGCCATGGGCGCAATTGGCTAGCGTCCAAGATTCCGCTCTCGGCTTCAACGCTAGCCATTCGCACGAACGAGACTTCCCCATCTTGGGGGATCGGAATCGAGGGCTGCGGTGGATTCACTTCGGCAACAGATGAAATGGGGACTCCCGCCCATCCCCTCGGCAATTCGGTCATGCCGCAAGCACCTCACTGAGTCCATTGAGCAGCGGAGATGGAGAGCTGAGAGTCCGGGCCTGAAGGCCTGTCCCGTTGAGATTTGGTTTCGGGAGCCTGAAGGCTCCCGCTCCCTCCGTCCGCCTTGCGGCGCTTGTTTCAGCTAATTCCGTCATGCCGCCAGCACCTCATTTAGTTCGTTGAGCAGCGGCAGGAACCGATCGCCAAAGACCTGCCGTGCGCGGCCGAGGCCGCCCCAGCGATTGAAGGGATCGAGTTCCAGGTCTTCCGGCTCTACCGCAAGACTGGATGCGATGTGGTCGCGGATGGCCTCAAGCCAGCGAAGCTGATCCTGTTCAAAGAGGACTCCGGCGCTCTGCTGTGCGGCGAGCCACGCGGAGAAGCGCGACTCGACCTCTGCACGGCGGGGCTGCAGCTCGCTTTTCTGCTTAAGCGCGAAGCGGACCAGGTTGACGAGGTCGGCGGCTACCTCAGTGCGGGTGCCGCGAACGTGCGCTTTATCGATGCGCTCATAGGCATGCCAGAGCTGGTCGGGCGTGACGCGCGGACTTCCGTCCACTGGTTTCTCAATCAAGCCAGCCAGCGCCTTGACTTGCTTCAAGCTCAGGCCCACGGCGTAGGGCTTGCTATAGAGGATTTGCAGCACTTCAATCTCGTCCTTATGGTCGCGTAGAAACTGCTCAAATGTCTGGGTGATACGAAGGGCGCGTTCGCGAACCACTTCGGCGGGGCCGGCTTCAAGGAGCTGGTCCTGGTTGATGCGGTCGATGACCTGCTCGTAGCTCTTCTTGATTCCGAGTATAAGGTTGCGCAGGGCGGGGTTGGCGGCGAGCGGCTTGGCAGCCTGGTTGAAGAGCAGCTTGCGGGCCTGGGCCAGCTCCTCGTCGTTGGGTTCGACATCAGGTGCAAGGCCGACAGCGGCGCGCGCGGCATCGATGCGGCGGTCGGGATCGAGGGCAGCGACGATGTCCCCGGCGATGGATGCAAGCGACTGCCCTTTGGCTGCTTCGGTAAGAGCAGTTCGGTCGTTGGGAGTCAGCTCGCGGTCAAGCCGGGCCAATCTAGATGCAATGCTGCTGAGCACATCTTCATCGCGATTGCCGAAGGTGACGAACTCAAACAGCCTCTCAAGGCTGACGTTGCGCTTGCGCTCCAGCGGCTGCGTCTCCTGCATCTTTTCCGGCTCAAGGCCGACGGCGTCAATGATGACGAAGTGATCTTTGCTGTGGCCGTCGGGAGTGACGTTCTGCAATTCTGTTGGCGTGACGGTGCGGGAGCCGCGGCCCTTCATCTGTTCGAACATGGTGCGGCTTTTGACGGCGCGCATGAAGAAGACGATTTCAAGCGGCTTGATGTCGGTTCCGGTGGCGATCATGTCGACCGTGACGGCGATGCGGGGATTGTAAGCAGTGCGGAACTCGGTGAGGCGCTGCTCGGCCGTGAGCCCTGAGGATGCCCACTCGTCCACTTCGTACTCGTTGCCCTGCTTGTCAGTCTTTTTGACGCGGACCTTGGCGGAGCCAGTGCGATACGTGATTTTCTGAGCGAAGTCGTTGCCGCGGCCAAACTCCTCGCGGAGGATCTGGACGATGTCGTCGGCGTGGCTGTCGTCTTTGGCGAAGATGAGCGTCTTAGGAACTTCAGTGCGGCCGGGGAAAATGTCGGTGAATAGCCGGTCGCGGAAGGTGCGGACGATGGTGCGGATCTGGTCAGGAACAACGACGCGGCGGTCGAGTTCGTCGGCGTCGTAGGGAATGTCCTGATCGGCCTGTTCCCAGCGGATCTTGCGGGTCTGGCGGTCCCGGTAGTCCACCTGGAAGCCGGCGTTGATGACGCTGCCGTGCTGAGAGATGAGGGTGCGGATGGTGTAGAGGTCGAAGTCGACGTTGACGCCGTCGGCGACTGCACGCTCATATGGGTACTCCATGATCAGGTTCTGATTGAAGAAGCCGATGGTCTGCTTGGAGGGCGTGGCGGTGAGGCCGATGAGCGAGGCGTCGAAGTATTCAAGCACCTGGCGCCAGAGGTTGTAGATGGAGCGGTGGCACTCGTCAGTGACGATGAGGTCGAAGGTCTCGATGGGGATGGAGGGGTTGTAGGCGATGGGCTCGGGCGGGCGCTTGAGCATTTCAAGCGTGGAGCCGGAGAGTTCGTCCAGTTCCGGATCGAGTTCTTTGCCGGCGAGCATGGAGTAAAGGCGCTGGATGGTGGAGATGCAGACCTTGGCGACAGGATCGATGCGGCTGGATTGCAGGTGCTGGACGTTGTAAAGCTCGGTGAAGATGCGGCCATCGTCGGGGGTGCGGAAGGCCTGGAACTCCTTGAGGGTCTGGCGGCCGAGGTTGCCGCGATCGACCAGGAACAGGACGCGGCGGGCGCCGGCGAATTTGATGAGGCGATAGATGGCGTTGCAGGCGGTGTAGGTTTTTCCGGCGCCGGTGGCCATCTGGATGAGGGAGCGGCGGCGGCCGTGGCGGAGCGAGTCTTCAAGAGCGTCGATTGCGGTGATCTGGGCAGGACGCAGGCCGGCGCGGATGAGAGCAGGCATGGAGGCAAGTCGGCCTTTGACAGTGGCGCCGGGGCCGGCGAGCTCGGCAAGTTCGTCTGTAAGCCATTGTGAGAGAGTTTCAGGCCGGTGGAAGCTGAAGACGCTGCGGCTGGACGCGTGGGGTTCAAGCAGGTTGGTGAATCGGGTTTCGATGCCAGTGGACTGATAGAGGAACGGAAGTGGACGACGGGGAGCAGGTAGGGCAGCGGGGATTCCTTCACTGTACTTCTGGGTCTGGATTTCAACGCCGATGAGGGTTGTGCCCAGCTTCTTGGCCTCGATCACGCCGACCGCCTGTCCGTCCGCGAAGAGGAGATAGTCGGCCTCGCCAAAGCCATGGCCAAGTGCAAATTCTCGAATGGCTACGCCGCGGCCGGCTTCGATGTTGGCGTCGGTCCGGTTCTGGATGAGCCATCCGGCGGCAGCGAGCATGCCGTCTATGGTCGCGCGGGCTTGTTCTTCGGGTGTCAATTTGAGATGAAAGCTCTTGGCCACCAGTGTATGACAAGGCACTGGAGATCTCTAACCCGACCGCCACATTGAGAATCTCGGCTGCTGCAAGGTTGCAGAGTGCCTCGAGCTGCCAGTCGTCAGAAACCAGCGTCGTTTTGCTTCGATTCCGAATCCGCTCTCCGCAATCCGGGAACAGGGTGTGCGCAATCTCGTGTGCGATCGAGTATCGGAGACGCCCCGGGGGGCGCGTCGGGTTGTATTCGATGACGAATCGGTTTTGCCCGGCAGGAACAGTCCGAGCTTCTGGTATGTCCGCTAGAGGGGAGACGGCAATTCCTCTCAATTCTGCGAGCTTGAATGGATCGTACGGAGGACCAAGCCAACCCTGATCTATCGCTTCCAGGACCATTTTCCTGGCGGCCTCGACGATGACCTGAACGGGATCGCGTCCCTCCGCCAGCCGTCTTACTGATTCGTTTGACCAATGGTGTGCGGTCGCCCTCAAGATTCCTCCAAGTCCACAATCGTATCAAGATTCGAGAGATTTGGTTCGTGAGACGCCGATGCATCCTGCGATTGAATGATTTAGGGATGGCCGATACCGAGAAGGTAGGTTCAAGTTGCGATGGCGCAGGAGTGTTCTTGGAACCAATATTCCCCACTTTTCGCGTGCATGCACTGAGAATCTCGGGTTGAATCTCGGGTTGGAGAAAACACCTAAACCTCTATAAGTTACTGATAAATATGGTAGGCACGACTGGACTCGAACCAGCGACCTCTTCCGTGTCAAGGAAGCGCTCTAACCAACTGAGCTACGCGCCTGCAAAGCAACATTTTGTAGTTTATCAGGATCAGGGCGTCAGGGAAAGTTCAGGGGTGCTGTTTTCGCCGCATGTTATAGTTTCGCCGCATGTTGTACCATCGTTCACTAACGAGGGACCACCCTCTGCTTGGTGTCCCTTCGCCCGGTCTCATCGAATTGCGGCAGATGTTCCCGAATCGCGCTGAGTACCTCGCCCGCAGGCGACAAGAAGTTGCCATGGCCGAAGATCCACACTCCCGAATGAACCCGTTCCGCACGGCGCCCAACCTGCTGACATTGCTGCGGATATGCCTGGCACCGTTTCTTGTAGCGGCAATCCTGGAAAGTCAGTATCGGCTGGCTTTTGGGTTATTTGTGGCGGCCGGATTGACAGATGCGCTGGATGGGATGCTGGCGCGCGTGCTCAAGCAGCGCACCGACCTGGGCGAATATCTTGACCCGGTGGCCGACAAGTTGTTGCTCAGCACGCTTTTCATCGTGCTCACCCACATGGGGCTGATTCCGGCAAGGGTGACGGTGCTGGTCTTCGGCAGGGATGTGGGAATTCTGGTAGTGGCGGCGCTGCTTTACGCCGCGGTGGGGCGGCGGGAGTTCATCCCAAGCCTCCTGGGCAAAGCCAACACCGCAGTCCAGGTCAGCGCGGTCGCCATTGTGTTGCTGCACCAGTTGAGCGCCGCCATGTGGATCACCGACCTGCGCACCATCATGCTGGACGCCACCATGGTGCTGACCGTCGCCTCAGGATTTCACTATGCATGGGTCGCATCGCGGCGCGCGGGTACCCACTCGGGTCATGGACATGGCCCTGCGGATGCTGCTTGAGTGACGTCGTTTGGGAGCCGGTTCTACAGTTCGTTTTGGGCTTCCTCTGGTTCGGCGGTTTCTTCAATCTCCATGTCACGGAACTCTTCGGAGTCAAAGACCTCGCCACACTCCAGGCACTCGACAAACTCCGTGTCTTCGTGCCGGGAAACGATTCTTACCCTGGGGTGTTTGCAGATGGTGGCCATCGCTTGGGAATCGGGGTGGATCAAGTACTCTTTCCGCCAGATTGTAGCGGTCTTTTCGAGAATTTAAAACGGATATTTGTTGAATCTTTAGGCGTGAGTGCAGATTTTTTTGCCTTTACCGAATTGGCCCCCGATCCACACTTGAAATCCCGACAGATTCGGTCGTATACTAAACACGGACCGAAGAAGTCGGATATTCAATGCTCAAGCTCACCAAGAAGGCCGATTACGGATTGATGGCGCTCAAGTTCCTCGCCGAGCACCCCGAAACTCCAGCGTTGAGCGCCAAGGATGTGGCCGACGCTTACGGGATTCCGGCTCAACTGCTGGCCAAGATTCTGCAGTTGCTGACCAAGCACGGCCTGTTGCGTTCCCATGCCGGCATGAACGGCGGCTACGCGCTGGCCAGGGATGCCCGCCAGATCTCGGCTTATGAAGTGATTCTGGCCATTGACGGGCCGTTTTTCATCACCTCGTGCACCAAGGGAGCCAAAAGCTGCGACCTCACGCCGAGTTGCACCATCAAAGAGCCATTGGCGCGGGTGAATGACACCATTGCCGGCGTGCTAAAGAGCATCAGCATTCAGGATTTGGCAGAGCACGAACAGCCCGTTGCGCGGCCACACCCGGCGCATGGGCTGGTTTCCCTGACAGTTTAAGTTTTCGAGCTAACGATTATTTCCTCCGCACCAGCGGAGCAATGCATTGATAAGGATGGAGAAATAGGATGAGCACCGTAACCAGCCAAGTGGAAGTGCCGGCAGGCGTCACACTGCCAATTTATATGGATAATCACGCTACCAGCCCTCTCGATCCCCGGGTGCTGGAGGCGATGCTGCCTTATTTCACCACCAAGTTTGGGAACGCGGCAAGCCGCAACCACTCGTTCGGCTGGGAAGCCGAGCAGGCCGTGGAAATCGCGCGCGAGCAGATTGCCAAGCTGATTGGCGCCACCGCGAAAGAAATCATCTTTACCTCTGGCGCTACCGAGAGCAACAACCTGGCCCTCAAGGGCATTGCGGAGATGTACCGCGAGCGCGGCAACCACATCATCACCCAGGTCACCGAGCATAAGGCGATTCTGGATACCTGCAAGCGCCTCGAGAAGAGCGGTTATCGCGTTACCTATCTACCTGTGAAGGCGGACGGCCTGATCGACATTGAAGACCTGAAACGCGCCATGGATGAGAAGACCATCCTGGTTTCGATCATGGCGGCCAACAACGAGATCGGCGTGTTGCAGCCCATCCGCGAAATTGGCAAGCTCTGTCATGAGAAGGGCGTCATCTTCCATACCGATGCGGTGCAGATTGTCGGCAAAGTGCCATTCAATGTGATCGCGGACAATGTCGATGTGGCTTCGATCTCCGGTCACAAGATTTACGGACCCAAGGGCGTAGGCGCGCTGTATGTTCGTCGGCGCAACCCCCGCGTGCAGATCGCCGCGCAGATTGACGGCGGCGGGCACGAGCGCGGCATGCGGTCGGGTACACTCAACGTCCCTGGCATTGTGGGACTCGGCAAGGCCTGCGAGATTGCCTACAACGAGATGGATTCCGAGGCGGCGTATCTACGCGGCCTGCGTGACAGCCTGAAGGCAAAGCTGGAAGCGGAGCTCGACTACATCCATATCAACGGATCATGGGAGCATCGCCTGCCCGGCAACCTGAACGTGAGCTTTGTGTATGTCGAAGGTGAGTCACTGCTGATGGGTATCAACGACGTTGCGGTCTCCAGTGGTTCGGCCTGCACCTCGGCCACGCTTGAGCCATCGTATGTATTGAAGGCGCTGGGCCTGGGCGACGATGTTGCGCACAGCTCGATTCGATTTGGTCTGGGCCGCTTTAATACCCAGGCAGAAGTGGATTATGTGGCAGCCAAGGTGATTGAGATTGTGAAGCACCTGCGCCTGCTTTCACCGCTTTACGAGATGGTGCTGGAAGGCATCGATCTGACCAAGATTCAGTGGGCGGCACACTAAAGAACAGTGGTTAGTGATTAGTGGTCAGTTGTTAGAAGCGATTGACCGGTAACTAACCACTAGCCACTAATCACTAATCACTTTTCAAGCGGCTTCCCCGCAGAGGAGACGGACCATGGCATACAGCGACAAGGTAATTGACCACTACAACAACCCGCGCAACGTGGGCCAACTCGACAAGAGCTCAACCGAAGTGGGCACGGGCCTGGTGGGCGCTCCGGAGTGCGGCGACGTGATGCGTCTGCAGATCCGCGTGAACCCCGAGACGCAGGTAATTGAAGAAGCCAAGTTCAAGACCTTCGGCTGCGGCTCGGCCATCGCCAGTTCGTCGCTCGCCACCGAATGGATCAAGGGCAAGACGGTCAGCGACGCGCTCGAGATCAAGAACACTGACATTGTGAAGGAGCTTTCGCTTCCTCCGGTGAAGATTCACTGTTCCGTGCTTGCCGAGGACGCGATTCGCGCGGCCATTGGCGACTGGAAGAAAAAGAATGGCGTTGCAGAAACGGCGGATGCCGCGGCTGTAGCGCACTAAGAGGCTTCCCCTTTCCTTAGCGGGGCCGAGGCTATTCATTGCCGCGGCCCCGGGCTCAAAAAGGGAACGCAAGTGAAAAGGCAAGTATGTCGAACAACATGGTAAGTATCGAATCAAAGCCTGCGCAGGGAGCCTTTGCGGCCCAGCCGCAACCTGCTGCCGCGGCCAAGTTGGCGGCGGCGAGCGGCGCTGGCGCAACGGCTGGCGGACTGCAGGTTACCGAACGCGCAGTCAAGCGCATTCGTGTGGCAATGGCGAAGGAAGGCGTGTCGCCGGAAGAAGGCGGACTGCGCCTCGGCGTCATGGGCGGCGGCTGCTCGGGACTGTCCTACTCAATCAAGTTCGACACGCAGCCCCGTGAGCGCGACCGCGTCTACGAGTTTGACGGTGTG
>Ga0302189_10004558_pt1 | contig 10254 bp, 8 predicted proteins | sample II_Bog_E2_2_FD_194551 | JGI IMG/M metagenome (GOLD analysis project Ga0302189, IMG submission 194551) | Peat permafrost microbial communities from Stordalen Mire near Abisko, Sweden - II_Bog_E2_2 | ecosystem: Environmental > Terrestrial > Soil > Wetlands > Peat | place: Sweden: Abisko, Stordalen...
GAAGGTTTCCTTGGAGCTGGGCGGCAAGTCGGCCAACATCATCCTGGAGGACGCCGACCTCGCCGCCGCCATCCCCGCCGGGGTATTCGCCTGCTACCTCAACTCCGGCCAGACCTGCTCGGCGTTCACCAGGATGATCGTGCCGCGCTCACGCCTCGCCGAAGTCGAGGAGCTCGCCGCCGCATCCGCCGCGGGCTTCGCCCCCGGCGACCCGTTCGAGGCGACAACGGGCATCGGCCCGTTGGTTTCCGCCATACAGCGGGACCGGGTGCGCACCTACATCCAAAAGGGCATCGACGAGGGCGCCAAGCTCATCGCCGGCGGCGCGGAGACACCCGAGGGCCTCGACCACGGCTTCTTCGTCCAACCGACCGTCTTCTCCGAGGTGACGAAGGACATGATCATCGCCCAGGAGGAGATCTTCGGCCCCGTTCTCTCGATCCTCCCCTACGACACCGAGGAAGAGGCCGTCGAGATCGCCAATGACTCGATCTACGGCCTGGCCGGTGGCGTGTGGGGCGGCGACAAGGAGCACGCCATCGAGGTGGCGCGAAAGCTGCGCACGGGGCAGGTAGACGTCAACGGCGGCGCCTTCAACCCGTCTGCACCCTTCGGCGGCTACAAGCAGTCGGGCATCGGCCGCGAGCGCGGCAAGTTCGGCTTCGAGGAGTTCCTCGAGGTGAAGTCACTCCAGCTCTGATTCGACTCCGCACTGCGGTGCCCTCAGATCGATCGCCTACACTCGTGGGCGCGCGCCTCTAGCTCAATGGCAGAGCAACGGACTCTTAATCCGCAGGTTCTGGGTTCGAATCCCAGGGGGCGCACCAGGTGACCTAGACCCCGTTCCGGGGCTTGACAGTTTCGGGGACCAGCCTTATTAGCGGCTGCCCCAAGCCACGTTGCGACCACCGGGAAGCGACTCACGAAACCTGTATGGCGTGATGAGCGCACGGCCGGCCCGGGATGTGAGAACGTGGGAACTGGACCGAGGTGGCGCCGCACCGAACGTCCGCTGATGGCAGCCTGTCGGCAGAGGGAGTCGTCATGGTTGAGCAAAATCCCAGTGGCAGTAGCAAGGACCGCGGACGACTCGGTGGCGGGGCGATCGCCTCGCTCGTCGGAGTCGCGCTGCTGGTCATCTTCATGGTCCAGAACCGTGAGAAAGTCACCCTCCACTTCTTGGTCTGGAACTTCACTTGGCCGCTCTGGGTTTTCACCCTCGTCATAGCGGTTGTGGGCGCGCTGGTGTGGTTCGGGCTGGGTGTGCTGCGCCGGCACCGCCGCCGCAGGCAACGCCGTCAGGACCGGCGGGGCTGATTCGCCAAGATGAGGTAATTGATTCAACGCTCGGCAATCCCGATCCTGGCCGCAGAACGGATCCACGAGCGATGATCAGAGTTTCGCGGCGCATTAACGATCTGTTCGGGTTTGGTACCGGTGTCCTCGTCGCGTCTGTGACCTTCACAGCTCCGGAACCGTCGTGCAATGGCATTCCCGAAGGCGATGCGTTGCAAGCTCCGTCCACTCAACTCGATGCCAAGGGGCGTCTCGGAGGGAAGACCTCTTGGCCAGTCGCCCGGACAGGCCGGGGGACGCTGCCCGTGACGTTCAACCAAAAGCCGCCCGCGACCCGTGGCCGGGGGAATCGGCAACTACGACGCGAACCCTTTCACGGCGCCCAGAGGCCTTTCCGCCCGTTGTGCGGAGGGAGCCGATCGAGTTGGCCCGGTCGAGCCCGCGACCCTTCGAGCTGTAGCTCCTACCCGCCCACGCGCCAGGGCCATCTTGGATCGGGAAGGCCGATCGCCGCCGGGAGGAAACCTTCCCCGTCGCCCAAGAACTGCACGACGTCGCGACGCTTCCCGATGCCCGACCCGTGGCCTCGAACTCGGGATCTCCTCACCTTGCATCGCCATTCGTTCACTAGATGCAACCGTGCTTGCGGCCTAAATAATCCATTTATTTTTATTATTGCGAGATAGCGATTTCGGTTTATTTACTTTTAGGGTCGACGTGGGACTAGCCTTCATCGCAGTGCGACAGACGCAATCCATTTTGGCGACCGACGCGGCCCTGGCACCCGCTCGCCCCGAATTGAACCTTCATCGTCTCTGGCGGCCGCTCCTCGTCCTCGCCGGATGTGTCGCCGGAGTAATCCTCGCGCTGGCACTCTCGGCGGCCGGAGAACGTTTCGCTGGTGCCACCACCGTGCCGGTTGCACCAGCGACTCCGGTGCTCACAGCTGCGATCACGGCGGCCAACGCGACCGTCACGACCACCGCACCGGCCATCGACGCTGGTGCAGCGGTGATCCCGCCGGCGCTGGCGGACACCGTGGCGACGGTCAAACGGGCGCTCCCGGCCGTTGCCTCCTCCCTTCTCCCCGCCGGGACACCCCCGCGTGTGCCCAGTCCGCTCGCGGTGGGCACGCTGACGGCGGATACAGTTCTCCCTGGTCTCGCCACGCCAGCACCGTCAGCGACGTCAATGCCCGTCGGTCCCGTCGCAGCCAGTGCCCCGCGCACGCTGCACACGTCGATCCTCGACGAATCGGCGGCCGGGCCACTCCCACTTGCACTGTCGATCGGATCCGTCTCGCCGACCAACCCGTCACCACTCCCTGTGCCGCAAGCTCCCATGCCAGGCCCCATCGCCGGGAGCACCGTGGCAAGCGATACGCCCGCTTCCCAGGGAGGCGGCCCGCTGGGGGCGCACATCCCTCTCGGCTTGGCGCTACCGACGCTCTTCGTCATCGGCGTGGGGGTCCTCTTCAGACGCCCCCCGCGACTTCTCCTCGATCTCCGGTACTCCCGACCTGGCTAAGCACCTCTGTTGTGTTTTGTGGCGTACTCGCCACCACCAATCAACAGAAGAATGTGAAGACCAATCGTGAGGGAGATCTCTCAAATGAATAATTCTATTAAGCGCGCCATCATCACAATGATGGCCGCAGGAAGTGTCTCGATTCTGGCGCTGGCAACAGTCGGAATCATGTCCGGAACAAGCTCAGCCATGGGTGATTCGTGCCAAGGCGGGGTCTACGCGTCGCCAGCCGCGGGTGCGGCCCGGACGGCGGCAGTGCCAACCGACGAGGTCGGCAGCGCCGCCAACGCCACGATGACGCCGGTGACCGCCACGACCGAGACTGGTGGTACCGGCACAATGGCGCCGGTGACGTCGACGATCGAGACCGGAGCGAGCGGCACGACGCAGTCGACGCCCCCCTTGGTCAACGTCAACGCACCCATTGCCTCGAGTAGCGGTGGGGCAACCGGCGCGACCGGCCCCGGCTCAGGCACGTTGGTCAACGTCAACGCACCCGTGCTGTCGTCTGGCACAGTCGCCGATGGCGGCTCGGTGGTCGGGTCGTTGATCAATGTGAACGCCCCCATCGCCTCGAGTAGCGGTGGAGGGTTCGGGGCTTTGGGTTCCACCACAGGCACGTTGATCAACGCCAACGCGCCAATACTGTCGTCGGGCTCCTTCGTAGGTGGAGCATCACCCGTCGGTGCGCTCATCAACGCGAACATCCCGGTGCTGAGCAGCAGCACCGCCGGCTAGTCCGGTGCGGTGATCAGGCCAATACGACGGCCTGATCGAAGATGGCTCCGCACCCCGCCGCCGGCCTGCCGCGGCGGGGTGCGAGCGTCATCGGTCGCCTCAGATGTCGTCGGTCGCCGACGCCATCGGACCTGTCGGCTTCAGATGGCGGAACGGAGAATGGCGGCGACTGGGCCATGGCCAGGGATGTCCCCCGTCGGACGGCAAGAGCGGTGCCCCTGGCCAACAGCACGCAGGGTGCGGCCTCGTCGAGCACGCCGTCGTTCTATGCGTCGTATCCCGGGTCGAAGGTGAGGGTACCCGGCCTTCGTCAATGGTCCACGGACTGGTCATGGTCCACCAGCATTGACCGAGTTCGCCGTCGCCCATGCGGGTCGGAATGCGACCGACCACCGTCCCTCCAACGCGAGCGCGGGCTGTCTGCACCTCGTCCAAGCCGGGTCTCACGAGCGATGTGGGGGGGCGCACGGGGTCAGCGCGGGAGGAATGCGTGACGGCCTGGTGGCTTGAGCGATGGTCAACGCCATTTCAACTGGGTTGGCGGAGCGTCAGCGACGCGCAGACGCTCTTTTCTCCCCTCGTACCACCGAACTCGCACCAACTTCGGATCGTTCGTTATGCGGCTGTTGGAGACGTCAAATCCCTCATCACGGGGTTCAGAGCTCAGCTGACGAGCGTGTAGATGCTCTTCCCGATCAGCCAGAATCCGAGCACGAGTGAGATCACAACGATGACCTGGTCCGTATGGGAGTCGATCCACGCACGGGCCGTCGCGAGGAACGATTGGGTCTTCTCGGGCCGGAATGCTGCATAGATCTCGAGCGCCAGGTACACGGCGGTGGCCACAATGCAGAACAAGAACAAAGCGATGTAGTCCTGCCAGCTCGAGAGCTTGGCTTCGACGATGGTTGCGACGCCGGCCGCCACGAGCCCCCAGGGCTGGGTCAACGGAGCAAGTCCCATCGCGTACCAGGGCGACATGTTGTCGATACCCGTTTGCCACTTGGGCGTCTTCTTCGGCTTCTTCGGCTTTCCCATCTTGCGCCATTGACGCAAGGCGATGAGCAGCAACGCCACGCCGATCGCGATCTTGATTGCGATGGCAGCGAGCGACGGAGCGGTGCTCGGCTTGGGTGGCTTGTTGCCCGTCACCAAGATGGTCAGGGCGACGACGACCGCCAAAGAGAGCAGCCAGCCGAAGATGAAGCCAGCGCCCTTCCTCACCCCTCCCTTGGACGCCAGCACCAAGATGAAAGCAGTCAGCGGGATCGGTTCGAGCGTGATCACCAATCCGATGAGAATCAAGTCAAAAATCACAGGTCACCCGTTCTGTCTGTTCGCCGGAACGATATCTCGCGCGGCCCGGAAAAACCTGGTCTGCAGCCAGGTCAGGAGAGCCCGTTGCCGGGTGGAAGTGCTCGGACGGCCGTCAGGGCCTCCTCCTACCCGGGGTCGGCGCAAGAGTGACAGGCACGACGTCATGCTTCGTCGCCCTCGTCGGGCGGTAGGTGGCTCGACAACGCCAGCCGTTGCGCCGTGCCTGGTGGGTCAGCCGCTCAGCAGGTCGAGGAGTACGAGGGAACGCCGGGCCCTGATTGGGGATCGTCGACCGTCCCGCCGTCCCCCGGGCGCAGCACCGCTCCGAGATGCACGATGTACCACTCCCCCCGCCAAGAGATCATCGACGCGATCCCAAAGGAGCGTTCCTGCCCGTCGACCATGTACAGCACCCGGGAGTTCGGCACTTCGAAGTACCCGACGCCGTTGTAGCACGCCCCGGGCGCGACCCAGTGGGCATAGGCCGCGTCGACATCCACTCCCACCAACTGCGCAGACGCCGCATCGGGACCGAGAAGTTGATGGGCCGAAGCGACGTCCTCTTCGTACTCGGCGATCAATCGCTCCGTGTAGTCACTCGCCGCGCCGGAGATGTCTTTCAGCTGCAGATAGGCCGGCTCGGGGAAGAAGCCGGGGACCGCATTCTGCGCCACCCCGCTCGACACGCCGCTCCACAGCGCAGCCATGTTGGCCGCGAACACTGGGCTCGTCGTCGTCGGCAACGCGGAGGTCTGCGGCAATGACCCGGGCCCCGTCGTGGTTGTTGTCGTCGGCGGGACCGTCGTGGTGGTGGTTGGGGTCGTCGTCGTTGTGGACACGACGGTTGTCGTCCCAGCCCTGTGGCCGGTGGGGCCCAGGGCGGCGGAGTGGCTACTGCCGCCACCTTGGGCGAGAACAAAGCCGACGGCCGCGGCCGCGACGCAGGCGAACAAAAGCACCACCGCCCTCCTGCGGCGCACGGATCTCGACTGGCGTCGTCTAACTGGCACTTGGATCTCCAACCGCATGGTTGCACATTGCCGCCGTGCCCGGTTGCGCCGCTGGAGCCGTCAAGTGGGAACGACCTCGCTCCCGATCGCATCCGAGGGAACGGGTCGCAGCGGAGCAACGGCCACGGTAGGGGGGAGAAGCATTGGCGGATTCGAGCGAGCAGGCGCACGCCTTCGAGGTCGAATTGTCGCAAAGCGTCCCGCATTTCGCCAGTCACCCCGCCCGCCGGAAGGCTCGACCCTCCGAGCTGTGAGCGCACCGCTCGTGCGAGAGATCGGAGTGCCGCTCGCTGCGGACCGGCTGCAAAGCGCTCTGGAGTGCCACTTCTAGCGAGAGAAGGAGAAGGTGCGACGAAGGGGGATGAGGAGTCGAGGCACGCCCGTCGGGTCGCCCCGACGCCCACGTCCGCCCCGGTTCCAACGGCAAACCAACGGCGCCTGGCGCGTCACCGCGGCGGCTGCTGCCACAAGACCGATGCGGGTCGATCCCCGCTCGTGTCGGGCCGGCCCCTGACGAAGGTCACCGGTCGCAGGCGATGGCCTTGCCCTATGCGGCGGAGATGGCCAGCCTCGGGGCGGGCTGGCGCTCCCAGGGCAGCAAAGTGCATGAACCCGAAGAAGTGCCAGCCTCGGGGAACTCAGGCACGAGATACCACGCCTGACTCTGGTGGGGCTGGGCGCTGCCGTAGTCGATCGGGCACTGGACGATGCGTGCCCCGGGTTGGCACGAAGCATCCTCGACGCCGAGGACGCAATCCATTTCGTCCCAGATCAGGAAGGCCCCGAAGATGCCGTCTCGGTTGAAGTACTCAGACACCTGGTACCGCTGCTGCTCCACATCGCTGGGCTGCGCTCCGTCACCGTCCTCGAAGGCGTACAGGCGCTCGGCACGCTCGTGCCCCAACATCAGCTCCGATCGGTGGCCGAGCACCAAGCCGTCCTTGTTGACGAGCCAGTCCCGCTTGTTCATGTTCTCGCTGCCGCCGGCGCAGCGCCAGAGTCGGCTGGAGTCGCCTTCGCGGGTCTCAGGAAGGTTCTCCCAGCTCATCGGCATCTGGATGAGCGGGGAACCCCCCCGTCCGCCTTCGGCCGCCACGTCCAGGGCGAGGCCACTTCTGACATTGATCAGGTAATAGAAGTCCGGCATGATCTGCACTCCGTCCGTGTCCGTGGGCCAGTCGTGTCGTCGGCCACCTCTCGAGCCTCCGAGGTGTGGTCTTGGTTTCCTCAGACCACTCTGCGCGTCGGCGCTGACCTCCACCTCACACCGCACTCACACGGTGGCGTGGGCTGCCCGTCAGGGCTCCTGACCGGCCAACGATGTCGGTGCACGGACCCACGCACAGGGCAGGCCACCGACGCCAGGTTCAGAGCGAAGCACGCTGTGCGCACGCTGCAGCGTCGTCGAGCGTCAGCGGAAGGACCCGGCGCCCCATCCAGACGGGAGGATCGTCTGGATGGGGCGGGTCAGGAGAAGTGCGAAGTCCAGGTCGAGCGGGCGACCAGCCGCGGGGCGGGCTCGAGCGTCCGGGAGCGGGTGCCGAACCGGGAGGAAGTCCGGCTGGCGCCGGGCCGCCGGTGCTTCGCCCTCCTCCCCGGGGCGGAGAGCACCAGGATTCGGCCGGGCCGCCGGTGCTGCGGGCCCGACGGGGTGACGATCGGAGAGCTCGACTCCTCGGACCATTCGCGCGGGCGCTGACCTGCACCGCCCGAGTCATGTGCTGCGCCTCTGTCCGTTTGTCCCCTCCTTGGGAGCAACGAGATGCCGAACCATGACTTGCGAACGAATCCGGCCAGGAGGAGTGAGAAGAAAAACGCCCAGTAGATGGCTCCAGCGTCGATGGTGAAGTGCTTGGGGCTCTCCGTGAACGAGTAAATGATGCTCGCCACGAGGGCGAGCACACATCCTGACTGGATCATGGTCTCGCGCCAATACAGTGCGAACTCGTCCTCCTTGCGGGTCACCTTGTAGGTGGGCTTCCTCTTGGGCCCATAGACGAGCGCCAGGACCGACGCCTTTGTGAAGACCGGGAAGAGGCCCATCAACATGACGCGCATCCGCCAGCCGGCACGCGCCGAACCTCCCCCGGCCAGCATGACGAGAAGCAACTCGAGCGCCGCCACGAACGGCAGGAGATGTATCCAGTACTCGGCCTGGCTGGAGATCAGTGGGTGGATGTGGAAGAAGAGCGTGACAAGCGTGGCGTAGATCAGGGCAATCGTCCCGAAGCACTGGAGATAGTAGAGCCCCGGCTCCAAGAACTGGAGGTACTGGCGGATGCCCAGACCGCGAAAGTTCCCCCACAGCAAGAGGCGAATCGTGTCGAGCGCCCAGGTCCCGCGCTGTTTGTAGACGTTCGGGATGTCCTCGGGTGCGTGTTGCGAGACCACACCCACTATCGGGATGTAAGCCCCGCGCCAACCACGGCGCAGCGCATTAACCCCGGACTGCAGGTCTTCAACGAGGTTCCAGTCCGGGAACCCCCCGACGTCATCCAATGCCTCCCGGCGCCACACCAGACCCGAACCGCAGGGGAAGACGGCATTGGCTGCATGGCGGGCGAACATGTTGCCGCGGTAGAACGCGATGAAGTTGTTATCGAATGGGTCTCCCCCGGAGACCCGAGCGGTCTTGATCGTTTGGACAAAGGCCAAGTCGTCATCGGCGGTTAGCTGACCAAGGCAGTTGTTGAGGAAGTCCGGAGATCCGACCGCGTCGTCGGCGTCTCGGGTCTCAACCCAGTCGACGTCGTAACCGGCCTTGAGCAGCTCATAGCAAGAATTGAGGTTCCCCGCCTTGGCGTCGCCTCGCCGGCGTGCGTCACCGCGCCTCGGGGGCTCGTGGTAGATGATGCTCGACGCCGGGAACCGCTCGGCCACGTCATAGACAGCTTCGGCCATCTCATCGCTGTGCGCGTCGTCACCGACGATGATCACAAGTCGGTCCTGCGGCCAGTTCTGATCGAGCACCGATTCGATCGTGAGGGCGACCATGGACGGCGGCTCTCCGCAAGTCGGGATGAGGACCGCCACCGACGGCCTCGTTTCGGCGCTGACGTGGTTGGGTCGAGGGGCCCGTCGGCTCCAGTTGTTGAAGATGGCAAGCAACATCGACCCGGCGGTCAAGAGGTTCGCGCCGAGAAGCGGCATGGTCAGCCATGCGTCGTCGTGGCGGATGGACACCACCATCCAGGGCAGATACCAAAGAGTTGCGAGCACGAAGGCGACGGCCGACAGACGCAGCAAGACCGAGGGGACGGCAAAGGAGGGGTTGGGGGGCCCAGAGGGCTGGCGCCGTGTCTCTGTCCCCGGTCGTCTCCATTGCGCGACACCTCGACGCGGAGTGACCGTGCTTTGCGTCGAGGTGCGCACGTAGCGCGCCCCCGACGTCGCTGTCTGCGCCTGATGGTCGCTCATGCGAACTTCTGCAAGCGGGGCCGGCGGCGGCGACGTTTGCCGCTGAATGATGACCTCCCCCGAGGAGGGGCCCGTGTTCGGCTCATTTGGCCGGCTCCAATACCAGGCTGGCTGGCCGGGTGTAGGTGCCGTCTTCCGGCCCGCTTCTTCGGGGGTATCGAGCCCCTCGATTTCTTCCGCCATCTTCTTGTGCTCTGGCTATTGAGCTCGCACGGGGGAGAGTGACCTAGATGGGCCTCTTGTCACGAGACCATCCAATACAATCGAACTCCCGTGTGCTAGGGGTCCGTATAGGTTGCACATCCTTGTCGGTGTGTTCCCCAAGCCGGTACGCCTCTTTCGAAGGGTGCCAGGAGCTGCGACATCTGAACGCGCAGCGCGCCGGGGTGCGGTACAAGCGACAATTCGGGGACCAGCGCACTGAGCCTTGGGTGCCCAGAGCATCGGCGTATTTGTCCGAGCAGGGAAGCGGAGACCGGCGCTCCAGCAGCGACTCGGCGGGGAGAACATGGCAGCACCTCTCCGTCGGTTCGCGTTGAACTCACGAAAAGGACTGGCACCGACTCGAGCTCCCGACATGAGCCCTCCTGACGGACCGATCAAGGCCCGGAGAGTCGTTGCATACCGTCTTCACGTCACCACCTATTTAGGCGGTGACGATGAGTATGCATGTCGGCAGCTGGCATTGCAAGAGATTGTCAGCATTTCGTCCGGCGCTCCACCTGGTTGCTGGGGTGCAATCCGGCGCAGTGCATCGCTCATTCGTGGTTTTTGTGCCGCCATGCTTGGGCACAAGAACGCCGGTCCGACAAAGGGCCGTGGAGGACTTGAGGAGGCAGTCGCGGTGATTCTATTGACACCCCTACTCGTCGTGGTCTTTGCCGGGCTTGGTTTCGCGCTTCACGCGCTCTGGATCCTCGCGGCGATACTTCTCGCCCTCCCTGGGCAG
>Ga0302189_10004565_pt1 | contig 10248 bp, 9 predicted proteins | sample II_Bog_E2_2_FD_194551 | JGI IMG/M metagenome (GOLD analysis project Ga0302189, IMG submission 194551) | Peat permafrost microbial communities from Stordalen Mire near Abisko, Sweden - II_Bog_E2_2 | ecosystem: Environmental > Terrestrial > Soil > Wetlands > Peat | place: Sweden: Abisko, Stordalen...
ACGATGGTCCATGATTTTTCCCGCACAGGTTCACTCACGGAGGCCGTGAGCAAGACCTTTGACGGAGAGCATCTCTGCCCAATGTGCAAAAAAATTGCGGCGGCCCGTGCTGCTGAGGAAAAAGCTCACGCCTCCGTGAAAGCGGAAAAGAAATCCGAGGTCTTTCTTGCACAAGCCTCTTCCTCGCTTCCTTTTCCAGTTAGCTCCCCGATGGTTTTCAAATCAGCCCCCTTTGTAGGGATGCCGGAGCGCGTTGATGCTCCGCCGGTGCCGGTGCCCAGAGCCTTGGTTTCCTAGGTTTCTCTGATGTCCGCCCGAGTCATGAGACTTCGGGGCGTTAATTCCGATGCTGCACGGTTTTGAGAACACTCCCGCAATCGTCGCGGCTACTACCGTTTTATCAACAATTTACCCAATCCATTTCTTCTCTAATTTTATGAAAACCACTCTTTTGCGGCTCTCGAAATCCCTTTCGATAAGCCTTCTTGTCACTCTTTTTGCAATCACATTCCTCTTTACGACACGTTCTGCCCAAGCATGTGCTTGCGGCTGCGGCGTCTTCGATGTCGGTACTCTTTGGAATCTCCCCAATGGCCCCGGCGGCATGGTCTATACGGAATACAACTTCTCCCTGCAAAGCCACAATTGGCATAACTTGGGGCCCTCGGCTGCCGCTAACAACGGAGACAGGATTATCCAGACCTCATGGCTCACGGCAGGAGTTCAATACTTCTTTAACAACAAATGGGGTGTGGAGCTTCAGGTGCCGACGGCAAACCGCCTCTTTGTAGCAGGCCAGGATGATGGAACCCTGTCCAATACGGGGTGGTATACCTTGGGGGATATTCGCTTGATGGGATATTACACCGGCTTTTCGCCTGATATGTCCACCGGTCTGCAGTTTGGCCTGAAACTGCCCACCGGCACCTGGACGGAACCGAATGTGGATCGCGATACACAGATCGGCACGGGAAGTACCGATATTCTGCTGGGCTTTTATACCCACCACCCCTTCGCCAAATTCAGCCCATGGAACTGGTTTGCCCAGTCTCTTCTTGATCTTCCTGTGTATGGTCAGGGAGGGTATCATCCAGGTGTCGAAGTTGATTCCGCTGCGGGCGTTTATTACAACGGTCTGAAAATCGGCCGAGTGCAGATTCAGCCGATCGCCCAGATGCTTGTCTCCAACCGTGCTTCAGACAATGGCCCCGCTGCCGATCCACAGGATTCCGGCTACCAGCGGGTCATGCTCTCGCCCGGCATACAAATCGACATTCATCCGATCCGTATCTACGCCGATGCCGAGCTCCCCGTGATCAATGATGTAGTCGGACAGCAGCTCATCTCACAGTGCCTCGTGAAGGTGAATGTCAGCTACATGTTCTAGTTTTCCAAATTTTGAAAATTGTCGGTTGAGTTTTGAACGAGGGGGGCGAAAGCCCCCCTTAATGCCAATTAGAACTATCATCCTATCAGCATAGGATTCACCTTTGATCCAGCCCCCAAACTCGTGTCACCTCAACTCCACCCTGCAGACAAGCGAATCATTACCATCGCCCTGATCATCATCGGGCTTGTCATCACGGCGGTCGTGGTTGAACTGTACCTGGAGCCGCAGAGTTCTTCCACTGCGCCAGCCGCGGATTCTTTGATCATTCCGCCCGATCATCCCCGTCACTTGATTAACTTCTCCCTGGTCGATCAAAACGGCAACGCGGTGACGAGGCAGAGCTTCAAGCACAAGATACTGGTCGTGAGTTTCCTCTTCGCGAGTTGTTCCGTCGTTTGTCCCTATGTCAGTGAACAGATGGGCGAAATACAGCGCCTGACCACCAACGATCCGGATGTCAGCCTGCTCTCGTTGACCGTCGATCCGGTAGACGACACGATTCCCGTCCTGGCTAAGTATGCCCAAAAAGTCGGGGCTGATCCGGCCCGCTGGTCTTTTGTCACCGGAGAGGAAGCGGTCATGCAAAATCTCGTCTGCACCAGTTTTCTGTCACACGACACCAACACCAATGTCAGCTTTATGCCGGGAAATTTTGCCAACTCGCAGCGCATTGTTCTGGTTGATACGAATGGCCAGATCGTCAACTATTTTGACGGATTGAATCTGAATGCGGCGCACGCCGTGGTTCAAGAAATACGAAAGCTCAGGAAATCCATCCCATGAAATACCAGTTTTCTCGCATGACACTCCTTTGTAGTGCCCTGCTGCTCGTGACTGCCCGCGGTGTCCTTTTTTCAAGTCCTTCTCCACCTGTCGCTGAAGGTACGGTAACAACCTATCCCGTCCATGGAGTGGTTGAAAAGATCGCTCCCGACCATCAGTTGGCGACCATCCACCATCAAGCCATCCCTGGCTACATGATGGAAATGACCATGGATTTTCCTGTAAAGAATCCGGCGGAGTTGGCTGGCATCAATGTCGGAGACAAGATCACTTTCACCCTCAATATCGCGAAGGAAACCGAATGGATTGATCACCTCCATAACGAGGGACTTTCCCTCAAGACTCAGTCAAGTGATGTGGCGCCGCCGGTTGCCCACCTTTTCACACTCAAACTTGGTGACAAACTGCCGAATGGTGATTTCGTAACAGAAAATGGTGCCACGATGCATTTCTCGGATTTCCATGGGAAAGTGGTGGCGTTCACCTTTTTTTTCACCCGCTGCCCACTCCCGGATTACTGTCCCCTCATGAATCGAAACTTCGAAAAAACCCGTGAGATCCTTCTTTCCTCCTCTCCCGGAGCTTCCAAATGGGAACTGCTTTCCCTCTCGTTCGATAGCGGATTTGATCATCCTGAAGTCCTCTCCGCCTATGCCAAAAACTACCGGACCGACACTGCCGATCATTGGATCTTCGGCACTGCTTCAGCCAAAACTCTCGCCGAGGTCGGTGCACCCTTAGGGCTCATGATCATGAATCAGGGAAGTAGTATGGCTCACAATCTGCGTACCGTGGTATTGGATAAGAACGGCCGTATTTTCCACCAGTTTAATGACAACAGTTGGACTCCCTCCCAACTTGCCGAGGTCATGCAGGAGGCTTTGAAAGAAACTCCTGAAAAGTAGGCTGCCATTTCCTTCCCGGAGAATAGTGATTGGTTGGGAGTATCTGCAAACACCACATCCACGGTGAGACCGAACAGCTAGGTGCCCTTCAAATACTGGGAGAGACTCTTGCGAAGTTGCTCCCTTGCATGGCTGAGTCGACGCTCCACGGCTTTCACGGAACAAGCCGCCACCACGGCGATCTCAGCATGGGCGAGGCCTTCGTACTCACTCAGGATCAGCGCCTCGCGGAGATCCGGCGAGAGTGCGGCGATTGCCTTTTGCACCGCCCTGCTTTGCTCATCTTGCTGAGCGGAACCGGCGGGATCGCCTTCAGCCATGGGATCGTCCGCCTCATCAAGGGAAAGTGTTAGATGACGGCCCTGCCAGCGGAGATGATTGCGCCCGAGATTTGCCGCGATGCCAAAAAGCCAGTTAGAAAAACACCGGGCGGCAGGATTGGGGCGGTAACGGTTACGTGACTGGTAGAGTCGCACGAAGGTTTCCTGAGCAAGATCCACGGCGACTGCTTCGCTTCCCGTAAAGCGGAGGAGATAGGCGATCAGCCGACTCTTCCACCGTTCCATAATGCCGGTCAGGGCGCAATCATCACCGGAAGCCAGTCGGCGCATAGCTTCACTATCAGCATCGGCATCATCCGAAACTTTGGCGTTATCAGCCATCAGCGGGAACCACAGGACTCGATCACGAGTGGTAAAACTTTCAGCAGATAGTCGCGGCGTTTCTTCGGAGGTAATTCCGCAGCCACGGCATAAAAGTGCTCCAGCATCACGATCCGGGTTTCCGAGCGAATACGGTCCGTTTCCGCTATTGCGGCTTTGATCTCGGGGGTGACGCTGGACGAACCGAGCGTCATGTTTTCCAGATTGGCATTCGCCTCGCACATCTGGGTGCAGAAGGGGCCGCATCGGGATCCGTATTCCTTTTCCATCACCTTGATACGCTCTGTCTGTGCGGGCGTCAGACCATACTCGTGACAGAGCCATTCCGAGGGAGCGCTTCGAAAAAAATGCGTGGCAACCTGTTCGGCCACCACTCCCAGCAATAGTATCCCAAGCAGGATGAACAGTCCGCGTTTCATTCCGCTTAGTGATCCTGACGATGGAGTGTGTAGGGATTCAGAGATTGAAGATAACGATCCTCCCCGGTGGATCGGGCCTGAAGAGTGCCGAGGAAGAGGCCGCAGAACAGGGCAATGGCCCCGGCAGTAATGGCAATGCGAGGTCGAGCAAAGAGCTGAACCCAGGAGAAAATCGCTGCGGCTGTGATACCCTTGCGATTCTCCGCCGCTTCAATGAGCATCCAGACAGCACGGTTGAAATCACGGCTGTCAGCCACTTCCGGCTGCCAGCTTTGAAGCAGTTTGGCAAGATTGTCTGAGGATTTCATGGGGATGGTTCGGACTTAACAGAATCAGAATCGGCCGGCGGGAGCAGTCTTTATCGACCGATCCCGCCGCCCGTTCAGATTACTTGCAGCAGGTGGAACACTTGCCGTCAGTGCACTTCGCACAGGAGCTGCAGGAGGTCTTGCAGCAGCTATTGCAGGCGTCGGAAGCCGAGGCCGTCGCGAAACCGAATCCGGCAATGACAGCGAGCAGGGCACCTGCCTTGATGAGGGTTGTGATTGATTTCATTTTTTTTTGGTATGGTTCGTCGCAGGACTGATTTCCCGTTCCACAAGGTGATTCACCGCTTTGAAGAAAATCCCCCGGATTATTTTTTGTGTTTTTATTTATCATTACGGCGCTGTGCTTTTTTTCTTCGCTCGCCGTTGTCAATTTTGTCACTCGTTATCTTTTGACAAAAATCACCAACTACTAAATTCTGGCCTCCTCCCAAACATCACCATGATTAAAAAATCTCCTCTGTGCTCCGCTGTACTCCTTTGGGGCTTCGCGCTAAGCAGTGTTGTTTCAACACAACTTTGCGCACAGTATAACAATCCGGCATTTTATCTGCCCGTAATTCCTCCTCTGCAAGTAACGAGTAATAATACTCAATCCAATCTTATTCCGTCCACACAGGCATCAGATCCTGTACTATCAAAACAAGTAACGCTTCCGCTCAAATGGAAGTATGGCTGGACTGATGGTCAACGCGCCAATACCATTGGGAGCGCTGCTGCTGGAGATCCCCTCCCCAAGGCAACCTATTATCTGTCTACTGGGTATTCTCCACAACAGATATCCATTGCCTATGGGTTTACTAATCTTCCTGCCGGTGATACGGGAGCTGGGAAAATTATCGCCGTGATTGAGTCTTACGGAAACACGAATATTCAATCAGATTTGAATATGTTTGATGCGCAATATGGCATCCCAGCAGCCACGGTCCATATAGCCTATCCTAGTGGAACACCAACCTCTACAGATGCTGGTTGGGCTGAAGAAACATCCCTTGATGTGGAGTGGGCTCATGCCATGGCGCCTGGAGCGACGATTTGGGTTATTGCGGCACCCGATAACACATTAGCTAGTTTGTTAACAGCTGTCGACTATGCCGTTAAAACAGTGAAGGCATCCGTCGTTTCGATGAGTTGGGGATTGGATGAGTTTTCCACCGAAAAAAGTTATGATTCTCATTTCACGAACCAGACGGTAACATTTATCGCTTCAGCCGGTGATAACCATGATACAAATTGGCCTTCGACTTCTCCTTATGTTTTGGCCGTCGGTGGAACCACATTGACATTAGATACAAACACCAGTGCCATTATCTCCGAGACCGGATGGGATGGGCTGAATGATTGGGGCATTACAGGGCCAGGAGAAGGTGGCGGCGGCGGAATCAGTCAATACGAAAAGATGCCTCAATATCAAAATGGCTACACGGGTTATACTAATAATTTCAAAGCCGTTCCAGATGTTTCCTATAATGCTGATCCCTACACAGGATTCGCCATCTATTTCACAGCTCCAGGAAGTTCTGCCGGCGGATGGGTTGTGACAGCGGGTACAAGTGCCGGTCCTCCACAATGGGCGGCCATCGTTACTGAGTGCAATTGGAGTACTCCAAAAGCAGGAAAATTAAATTTTATTTGGGATGTTTATGCTTTCTATTTTGGCGCAACGGCAGACATTATACAGGGCAGCAATGGTGTCTATCCTGCGACTGATGAGTATGACCTCGCTACGGGTATGGGGAGTCCGGAGGTGGGTGTTTTTGGTCAATATTTTGGCATAGGATACAACGGATCCACTATTTATTACTAACGAACACCTCATGCCAATCGGGTTGGTGCCCACAATGCCTGCATATTGCCTTCTGTGGGGTGCAAAAGGTTTTATTCTCTCCCCGCTTCTGTTGTGGATGGGTAGGAGCCCGATAGGCAAGGAACGCCTCTTTGGTGTATGAAATGTTCCTCTTGGGAGTGGATTACCAATGATGTCATGTCATGCACGCTCCGGGGTAAAGAGCTTTCCCTAAAACCTCTAGGAAATCGCCTCAGCTGACCTGTTGAATGCCGGATTGATGCAACCAGCCATCCCAACCGAAGAATTTGTAGGCCACTCCGTTTCAGGTGCAAATTACGTCATCTCTTGCTATTTGTATTAACAAAACAGTCTCCCGATACCGCACGGTAGGGGTGCGCGTTTTACTCCCCAAGCTTTGTTTTTGAAGAAGCTGAGCACCCGCAGCCGCCACCACATCCCGGATTTTTCCGCTTCTTTAACCAGGCAAGGATAAAATAAAGTGCCGCACCCACTACCAGCGCGAGGGCTGTCACTGTCTGAATGGTCGGGCTCATGGATTCAAGTTAGCACAGATTTCCTGATTTATCCCACCGCTCCTTAATGAAATCCAAGCACCCGGCCACCCTGATAAAGGATTAGGGCAGCCACGTAGGCCGTTCCCGTCATGTAAAAGAACTGAAAGATCGGCCAGCGGACGCTGTTGGTCTCTCGCCGCACGACGGCCAGCGTGCTCACGCACTGCATGGAGAGGACAAAGAAGACAAGGATCGAGAGGCAGGTAAGCGGCGTGTAGACCGGCGAGGCATCGGGGCGTTGTTGGTGGCGCAGCGTTTCTCCAAGCGTGTCGGGAGAATCCCCTTCTTTCCTCTCCACATTGTAGACGACCGACATGGTGCCGACAAAAACTTCCCGGGCGGCTTGGGCAGCAATGAGGCCGATGCCGATCTTCCAGTCCATGCCAAGCGGTGCAATGGCCGGTTCGATCACATGCCCGAGACGTCCTGCAAAACTGTGCTGAAGTTCTTCCGTCTTGGTCGGTTCCGGTGCTCCGGGAGCAACCGTCATCTTGGGAAAGCTAGCGAGAAACCAAAGGATGATCGAGATGGCCAGAATGACCGTACCCGCGCGCTTCAGGAAAATTCCCGCGCGCTGAAACATCTGGGAGATGATTTGGTGAAGCGCGGGGAGCCGATAGGGTGGGAGCTCCATGAGAAAGAGGGGCGTCTCGCCTTTGAGAATGGTTTTCTTAAAAAGCCACGCAAAGAGAAGCGCTGCCAGGGTGCCCAGCAGATAAAGCCCCATCATGAGTGCTCCCTTTGTCCAGACCGTCCTGCTCGGCATCAGGGCAGCGATCATCAGGGCGTAGACAGGGAGACGTGCCGAACAGCTCATGAGCGGTGCCACGAGGATGGTAACGAGTCGGTCTTTGGGGTTCTCTATGGTCCGCGTGGACATGATGCCGGGAATCGCGCAGGCGTAGGAACTGAGTAGCGGGATAAAGGATTTGCCATGCAACCCTACCTTGTTCATCACGCGGTCCATCAGAAATGCCGCCCGTGCCATATAGCCGGTGTCTTCCAGCAGGCCGATAAAAAAGAAAAGGATCAGGATCTGCGGCAGGAAGACTACGACTCCGCCGACTCCGGCTATTACGCCATCCGTCAGCAGGTCGCGCAGATCGCCGGGTGCTAGCACGGCCTGTACGAGGCCGGAGAGCTTGTCGAAGCCCATGTTGATCCAATCCATCGGATACTGGGCAATCGTGAAAATGGAGACGAACATCAGGGTCATCATTCCGACAAAACTGACCCACCCCCAGACTGAGTGGGTGAGCAGATCATCAAGGCGGTGGGTGAAGGCATCGCTGATGTAGTGTCCCCCCTGTGTAGCGTGACAGAGTTCAGCAATGCGGGCGTAGCGGGCGGAGACCAGTTTCTCACGCCATTCGGGCAGCTCCCTCTCCAGCATCGCCCGCTGGGCAACGGCAAGAATAACGGCCTCGCCGGCTCCAAGCTCTTCCGCAAGAGGGGAAGTCTCCGCATCCGGAGCGACAAGCAAAAGAGCGGCCTTCATGCGGGCAAGCGGATCACGGGGGGTGCGGGAATCGACGGGGTAAACTCCTCCCCAGCGTGCGGCTACGGCATCATTAGCGCGGGTCCAGAGCGCAGGTAGCTCCGGCCGCCAACTGCTTCGGGAAATTTCCGCCCGGGAGAGCGCAAGCCGGAGCGGAAGCAGCGATTCTTTTCTGGTCGCCTGAAGCGGAATGACCGGCACGCCGAGTTCCTCAGAGAGTTTGTGCGTATTGATCGGCATACCCTGCGCCTCGGCTACATCGATCATGTTGAGTGCAATGATGGTCGGCAGGCCGAGTTCCAGTACCTGGGTGACAAAATAGAGATTCCTCTCGAGATGCGAGGCATCGACCACACAGAGAATGCGCTCGGGCCGGGGAGTGTCCTGACGCAGCCCCAGCAGCACATCTCGGGTGACACGTTCGTCCGGTGCGTGTGCACTCAGGCTATAACTGCCAGGCAAGTCGAGCAGCTCAACCCGCTCGCCGTGTTGTCCGATGAATTGGCCCGACTTTTTTTCCACCGTAACGCCGGGGTAATTCCCAACTTTTTGACGCATTCCGGTGAGGGCGTTGAAGAGTGTGGTCTTGCCGCAGTTGGGATTGCCAACGACGGCGTAAGACTTTGCCGTGACCTCACCCGGGAGATGTTCCGGTAAGGCAAGCGGTGCGGGATGTGATGGTAACATCGGCCGGGGTGCTGCTCCGCGGGCCAGCGTCTCCACCGTTCCAAGCGAGCGCGTCGTCTCATCAATGAGCACCCGGGAGGCATCCTCCCGCCGGATGCTTAGTTCAAAGCCCCTCAAGCGGAACTCCAGCGGATCACCCATCGGCGCGCATCGGACAAAAGCGATGCGTGTGCCGATGAGCAGGCCCAGCTCTCGCAGTCGGGAAGCCAGCTTCACGTCGGAAGGAAGCGAGGTGATGACGGCGCTTTCGCCGGGCCGAAGTGAGGAGAGCCGTGTCATTTAAAAAAAGTATTCCTGAAGGTGGACTCGGCATCATGTCCGCAACACTTCACGAGATTGAGATGCAATATCATTCAGGGGGCAAAATCAAGCTAGGGAAGCGCTGGCAGCAAGGATGTCCAGCTTGACTACACTCTCTTCGATCCAATCCGCTTCTTTGGCTTTCCCGACTTCATGTTCTTGCAGGTTCCTAGCAGTCTCAGTCTGTCACAGCGCCCTTCAATCCTCAGGGCCTTCTCCGTCGGGGAGAAACCCATCCTCCGGGTGATGCAGTTCTGCATGATGTCGAGATTCGGATCTTCAAACTCCACGATCTCGCGACAATCGACACAGATCAGGTGATTATGATGAGGGCTCTGGAGAAAATTCGGGTCGTACAGCCGCTCGCCGCCGCCAAGGGAAATTTCGCGCAGCATCCCACTCTCCACCAGATGCAGGATCGTCCGATAGATTGTCGCGCGGGATGCGGAGGAGTCGCTTTTGCGGAGCCGCTCACAGAGCTCCTCGGGCCGGAAATGCTCATGCGTCCGGAAGATCAGTGTCGTCACCGCCTCACGCTGCTTCGTGAAGCGGAGTCCCTTGGAGGCGAAGAACGCCTGCGCCTGTCCGAGCACCGCTTTCAGCGAAGGTTGATCCATAATGGCGGAGAATGATGCGTGACCGCTTCAGGGTCAAGGCGTGTATCGCTGCGCTAGCGGCAGACGGCGGCCCATACCAAAGGCTCGGCCTGTGACCTTTAGTCCCGGCGCGGCTTGCTTGCGCTTATACTCGTTGCGATCCACCAATCCGGTGATTCGGCGCACCAGACTTTCTTCGTATCCACGGGCCACAATCTCATGGATGGGAAGATTCGCTTCCACATAGAGAGCCAGCACAGCATCCAAGAGATCGTAGGGAGGAAGGGTGTCTTGGTCCGTCTGGTCGGGTCGCAGCTC
>Ga0302189_10004578_pt1 | contig 10230 bp, 7 predicted proteins | sample II_Bog_E2_2_FD_194551 | JGI IMG/M metagenome (GOLD analysis project Ga0302189, IMG submission 194551) | Peat permafrost microbial communities from Stordalen Mire near Abisko, Sweden - II_Bog_E2_2 | ecosystem: Environmental > Terrestrial > Soil > Wetlands > Peat | place: Sweden: Abisko, Stordalen...
GGTCCTATGTTCCCGAGTTCCAGCATGGGCCGGAAGTCTCTGAAGAACCGGGAGAAGACCCAGCAATCGTACTGACTCACGCCACCAATGGACACGTCGCCGCCGCGACGACAGACGATCTCTTTGAATCCGGGCTAATTGCACCCTCGGCCCTCACGGTTCAAACTTTCCCGCCAGGCACGGAAATCAATAGCGGTTCTAGTTCAGTGGTGCTGGGAAAGAGATTGACCTACAGGCGCCTGGTTTGGCTGGTCTGCGCGGCGTTAATTCTTGCCATGGCAATAACAGGCATAAGCTGGAAATATCGCGCCTCCCGATCTCACACGGCTTTGGATGATTTTTGGAGCCCTGTTTTGCACGACCAGAGAACGGTCCTCATTTGCACCGGAAGTGTTATCTTCGCTCCGGAGAAAGTTTCAGGGACTCTCACTGCCGGAAAGGATATTCAGTACCCGTTCGTTTCGATGGAGGGAGCATCGGCCATTTCGCATGTCAGCGGGCTCCTTCAGAGTTCCGGAGTGCAGGCGCAGCTCAAGTCCGCGGGCGCCACTCCTTTGACAGAGCTTCGTGAACATTCATTCATCCTGCTCGGCGCATTTAACAACCAGTGGACGCTGCGTTTGCTTGCTCCTCTGCGATTTCATTTCGCGGCGGAGCCGGCGGAGTCGATCGTCGACCAGATGCAGCCGCGAGTTCACTGGGTGCGTGACCCCTCGCTCTCCTATTCCAGTGCGGACGATTATGCGGTGGTGGCGCGGTATCGCGACATGACAACGGACAGTTGGGTTGTCGTTCTTGCCGGAGTGGGGCGCAATGGGACTGAAGCCGCCGCAGAGTTTGCCAGCAGTCCGCGTTACATGCAAATGCTTAGGGATCAAATTGGAAAGGACTTCTCAAACCGGAATATCGAGGCAGTTTTGAAAGTCAGCGTCATTGACGGAAAGACGTCAGCGCCCTCCATTCTTGCCGTACATTCCTGGTAGGTGAGCGGTTCAATCCGTCACTACACCCAAAGCAGAGGTTGGCGGATTGGGTAATTACGGATGATTTCTGTATCGACCGGATCAGGATTCAACGTTTTCCAGAGATCGATGTACCTCTGTTGATGAAAGGCGATCCCAGCAAAAAGCAGCCCCGGCGAACGAACAGGGAGCGCATCGAAGTGTTCCACGTCCTTCGCCCATTTCCAGGAGTCCTTGTCTTTGAGATAGGGATAAAGAAACTCAGCTGCCTTCGCGAGCCCGCGCCCATCTGCAAGCTCAAAAGCAGGCGGATCTGGAATAAGTCCTTCGAGCGTTTGGCAAAGGGCAGCCATCACGTCAAAGTTGAAGATGGAATAGCTGTAAGGCTTGGTTCGAGCCAGTTCCTTCGGATACGATCCGTCAATCGCCTCCTGGTCAGGCACCAGAATCTCGCGGTAGCGGCGATACACTTCGCTCCGGATCGTCCCATTGCCAGCCAGACGCGCGAACTCCGCCACCTGCAGCGCCCAACAGATTGCGTGGTTGTTTTTTGCGTCGCGTTCCTGCTTACCGTATTCGCTGTTAGATAGCCAATCGATATAGCTGCTGAACCATGAAGTGATCGCGAATCTGTCCTGTGCGCTCAACATCTCCGGCATTAGCAAGCATGCGGCACGGGCCACCTCAACCAGGTGTAGAGAGTCGATAATGCCATAAGATCGGCCTGTCGATACTCCTTGCACCGCCTGGGCAAACTGCAGGTTTGGATTCATGCGCGTCTCGGAAGTCACGAACCAAGCGCGAAGATGTTCGCACGCCTTCACGCCGTAGCGGTGATCGTGAGTGAGCAGCCACGCCGCAGTCAGCGCAGGCATCTGCACCGAGAGCCTCACCATCACCTTACGATGTTCGTCGAAGTTCTCCGGATTGCTCTGTCCATCGCGGTTGATATAGGGCCCATTCGGGTCATTCGGATTCGGCCAGAAGTAGTCCGCCTGCGAATAGAAATCATGCAATCCACCAGCGCTGCGTGGAGCCGGGAAAGATGTAATCGTAGTCGGAGATTGCTGGACATAATTTGTCGCGGACGTGAGAATCCGCTGACGATCTGTGTCAGCCACAACTTGGAAAGCATACGACCTCTTAGAATGACGCGGCAAAGCACCGGCAAGACTGATGGCACCTGCACAGGTGACGACTGTCGTCAGTTTCAGAAAGTCTCTTCTTTCGAGTGCAAATGTTTGGCGCATATTCCTCTTCACTTGGCCTCGACCTTGTTTTCACCACACAGCTCATGGGATTGCACGGGATGCGTCCCCGAACTAGTGACAAACTTACCGTCCATCACTGGGCTTTTCAAGTGCCTCACCGGTTGTCAGTTTACAGAATGGCCCCGTGCTGCCAATCTGCACGAAAGCGAAATCACAGACCATTTGGTTGCTGTATTATTCTCCATTCAGCAAAGGATTGACGGAATAAGAAATGGTGAAATCAACACGAGTGAAGAACCGAGTGTGGCAGTTTGTTTTGCTGCTCACCTTGCCAGGCGGAATTGTAAGCGCACAGGTCGCCAAGCCCAAGTCGGCAGAAGTCCCGCAGGCAACAACCGGACTTGCGGCGGAACGGGCCGCGTCGGGAGACTCACCCGACGACCCGGGCCCGCTGGCCGCCGATATTTCCCCGGCGTTGACTCATGCAGCCATTCGCAAGGCTGCGCACAAAGTGGCCGACTGGCAACTAGCCCACGCCGAAGACAAGTTCAACCAGCAGTGGACATTTGCCGCCTTGTACGACGGAATGCTTGCAGCATCCAAGACCACCGGCGATCCGCGCTATTACGATGCGATGGTCAAAATGGGGCAACACTTCGACTGGAAACTGCTGAACAACAGGTTCCCACATGCAGACGATATGGCGCTGGGCCAGTCCTACATGGACATGTATTTTCAGAGACGCGATCCGGTGCGGATGGCGGACGCCAAGGCAGTTCTTGATCAGCTGGTCGTCAGCAAGGACGATCCTTCCAAGCTGCTTTGGTGGTGGTGCGATGCGCTGTTCATGGCGCCGCCGGTGCTTGCGCGCATGTCCGCGGCAACCGGCGACAGCCGCTATCTGGACTATATGGACCGCGAATGGTGGATGACGTCGGCTAGCCTCTACGACCCCGTCGAGCACCTCTACTTCCGCGACAGCCGCTACTTCACCCAGAAGCAGGATAACGGCCAGAAAGTCTTCTGGTCGCGCGGCAATGGCTGGGTCATGGGCGCATTTGTAAAGGTGCTGGAGGAGATGCCGGCGGATTATCCCACCCGAGGAAAGTACATTGCTCAATACAAGCAGATGGCGGAGCGAATCGCTTCGATCCAGGGTAAAGACGGGCTATGGCGCAGCGGCCTGCTCGACCCTGCGGCATACGATCTGCCCGAAGTCTCAGGATCGGCATTCTTTACATATTCGTTGGCATGGGGCATCAACCACGGCGTGCTCGACCGCGCGAAATTCGAACCGGTAGTCACACGAGCCTGGGCCGGAATTCTGCAGCACATTTATGCGGATGGCCGCCTCGGCTCTATTCAGCCAATCGACGGCCAACCCGGCAAGTTCAAGCCTTCAGCTAGTTATGTATATGGAGTCGGCGGATTTCTGCTAGCCGCGTCCGAAGTCGATGCCTTGGCGAAAAAGTGACGCATGGAATTCTCATGGCCGCAAACTGCATGACTGAGCTGCATCCGACTTCTGCGCGGCTTGAAAGTGTCGAAAAGGAAGCAGTGGTGGCCAGAGACGCTACTGAAAAGTCGTGTCAATTGCCGAAAATGCGCTGGAACTGCAAACATATATGCTCTAGTGTTGCCCCCAAAGTTGCCCCCACTTTCCCAAGGTCGTAGCACGCTGTCTTCTCATAATTCAATGACAGCGGATCAGGCCGGTGATGGCCGGGTTCTCAATGAGCAGGATTCCCAGAGTACTTCGATAGTGGGATGCCCAGCTCATCTCCCAGCTCTGTTGGATATTCTTTCTCAAAATCATCGACGATCAGGACCGGCAGCTCGAAAAGATTCGCCCGTTAACCGTTCGCCCATTCCATCCAATCTGCGCCGCGACCGCTGCGTCGCCAATCCGCAAGGAATCACCGGCGATGGACTGCGCACCTTTCAACGACGAACTTTTGCACCTCCCCGATCAGGGCGCAGTCGACCGGCTTGTGCAGGCCGAGCATCTCGATGATCGAAGCAATGAAGCCGGCGCAGGGAACGATCTCCCGCTCCTTGCCGGTCAGCAAGCTCGCCATCCGTCCCTGGCGGGCGATCTCTTTCTGGCCCTCAAGCGCGAGCAGCCCAAGAGGCGCAAGGTAAACGCCGGTGCCGTGCGACGAACTGAGCTCACAGAAGTTTCGTCTTCTGCCGATGAATCCAGAAGAGGAATGCACGATGAAGTCTGCCGTCCATAAACTGTTACTCATTTCTGCGATTCTGATCTGCCAGCTGGCGTCCTTGGGAGCGCAACAGTCCAAACAAATTCTTACGGGGCACGTTCGCACTGCTGTCCAGGAGGGGACAGCAAAGGCGATTGGGCAGATGCCATCGGCCGGGCGGATGAACCTTTCAATCGTCCTGCCGCTCCGGAATCAGGACCAGCTGAAATCCCTGCTGGCCCGCCTTTATGACCCTTCCGACGTCCAGTACCGGAAGTTTCTGTCGGTCGCCGAATTTACCGATCAGTTCGGCCCCACCGCCGAGGACTATCAGTCGGTTGTGCGGTTCGCCAGGGCCCACGGCATGACCGTGACCGGCGCTCCGGCCAATCGCCTCATCGTGCCGTTATCGGCAACGGTCGACCAGGTCCAGAGGGCCTTCCATGTATCGATGAAGGTCTACCAGCACCCGACCGAGAACCGGACCTTCTTTTCAACCGACCGGGAACCCGAGCTTCCCGAGGGGGTCTCGATCGCGCATATCTCCGGCCTGAATAACCTGTCGATACCGCATCCGATGCACTCGAAATCCGATCTCGCCCAGACATCCTCTGCGCAGGTTGAAGGCTCCGGCCCCGGCGGCGCCTATCTCGGCACCGACATGCGCGCGGCCTATTACGGAGGAACCGCACTGACCGGAAGCGGGCAGGTGGTGGGGCTGGCGCAGTTTGACGGCTACGACCCGAATGATGTCGCGCTGACGCTCTCAAACTCCGGCCAAACCAGCACGGTTCCTTTAAAGAACGTTCTGCTCGACGGGGCCAGCGGCGGTCCTTGTCAGTTCAATCCGTTCCCGTGCGAGGATGCCGAGCAAGTGCTCGATATCGTGCAGGCCGCGGAGATGGCTCCGGGGCTCTCCCAGATCCGCGTGTACATTGGCAGCCTCGATACCGACATTCTCAATGCGATGGCCGCGGAGAATATCGCCCGTCAGCTGAGCATCTCCTGGACCTGGAATCCGGACGATCCGGCTACCGACGATGTTTTCTTCCAGGAATTCGCAGCCCAGGGGCAGAGTGTCTTCGTCGCCTCCGGGGACGATGGGGCTTTCTCGGCAAACGTGAGCGATTATTTCTATCCGGCCGAGGACCCCTACGTCACCGCCGTGGGCGGAACCACTCTGGTCACGAGCGCCCCGCTGGGGCCATGGGCGTCAGAGACGGCATGGAATCACAGCGGCGGCGGTATCAGCCCTGACGGTCTTCCTATTCCGAGCTGGCAGTCCGGGCTTGCAACCTCCGCCAATCTGGGGTCAACAACCTTGCGCAACATCCCGGACGTAGCGATGGAGGCAGACTTCGACAACTACGACTGCAACATCGGCGTCTGTCAGGGCGGATGGGGCGGAACAAGCTTCGCATCCCCCCGCTGGGCCGGGTTTGCGGCTCTGATCAATCAACAGGCGGCTCAATCCGGAGACAGCCCACTCGGATTTCTCAACCCCGCTCTCTATACGATTGCCCAGGGCAAACTCTACGCCACCACGTTTCATGACATCACGTCCGGCGTGAACGACAATGGCGGCTCCGATCCGTTGCCTTACCAGATCTTTCCAGCCGTGACGGGCTACGATCTGGTGACCGGGTGGGGCAGCCCGACCGGCCAGAGCCTGATCGACGCCCTCGCCCCCAGGAACCCTACCGGGTTCGGGCTATCATCTTCCGCGGCGCAGCTCACCATCGCACCGGGCGATTCAGACTCAGCAACGATCACGATCAATCCCAGCGCAGGGTTCTCGGGCGCGGTGAATCTGTCGCTCACCGGTCTTCCCGATGGGGCGAGTTCAACCTGGAGCGAGAGTCCCGCAACCAAATCCAGCCAGCTGACAATTCAGGTGCCGGATACTGCTCTTCGCGGGTCCTATCTTGTGAAGGTGACCGGGACCAGCGGATCGGAGACCGCAACGACCACGTTCGCCCTCCTAGTCAATGCCGCCGGATTTTCCATCCTGCCCTCGAATTCGAAGCTCGTCGTACGTCCCGGCCTCGCCGCCGGAACCCAAATCGCGGTAAGCCGGTATCAGGGATTCACTTCTCCGGTCGCCTTGGCGATCACCTCGCCGCTGCCTGCCGGCGTCACTGCGGAATGGAGCGGAAATCCCACCCAGGATGGAGCCTTGCTGACCTTGTCGGCGTCGAGTTCTGCGCCACAGGCGACAACCATGCTCTCCATCACAGCGACATCAGGAAACCTGACAGCTACAACGACGGTAGCTGTCCAAGTCGCCCGAGAACAGTTCTGGCTCTATGTCGCGCCTCCACCCGCCTATCTCACGGCAGGGGGCCAATTCACCGCGACGGTGACCATGCTGCCACTCGGAAACTTCAATGAGACGGCCACCCTCACGGCCACGCAGTTGCCTGCCGGGGTCACGGCGACATTCAATCCGACGAGCATCGCGCCGGGCCAGTCAAGCGTGATGACGCTTGTGGCTTCGGCGGATGCGGTGCCTGGAAATTACATAAGTGAAGCGGTCGGAACCGCGGCCGATGCGGGCGGAAATTTCACGCTTCAGTACGCGATCACCGCCGCCCCGGTGCCTTCGTTCAATTTTTCGCCGAGTGCGGGCGAGGTCAGTGTTCAACTCGGCCAGTCCACGGTGGTCACGGTCTCGACTACGACCCTCAATGGATTCAGCGGAACGATCGGCATGTTCGGCATACCGCAGTTGCCCAAGGGCGTGACCTTTGCGTACAGCCCCGAGTCCTTCCTTGCCGGCGGCTCTACCCAACTAACTTTGACGGCGGGGCCGGACGCCCTTCCCGGAAATTACTCCGTGGGGATCGGCGGCCAGAGCGGAACGTATGGAACCGGCGTTGCTCTCTACCTGAACGTCCTCCCGGCGTCGAGCCTGAGCCTGGGGCTGTCGCCGTCGGCCCTCAATCTACCGCAGGGCCAATCAGCGACCATGACCGCGACTCTGACCTCCTCCACGAGCTCGGTCGCGAGTCCAACCTACTCGGTGGTCTCCGGGCTGCCCGAAGGCATGAGCGCGAGCTTCAGTCCTGGGCCGACGGCCGGGACGGGGCTGCTGACGATTTCTTCGTCGTATTCGGTGGCCGCCGGAACCTATACCCTAAACATCGCGGCTACCAGCGGGACCGAAACCGTGAACGATTCGATGACCGTCACGATCACGAAGGTGGTCGGAACGTTTTCGGCCGCGGCAACGGCAGTGACCGTAACTCCGGGCAGTTCGGGGCAATCGACCATCACGCTCTCTTCGACCAACGGTTACGCGGGAACGGTCGCGCTCTCCTGTTCGATCACAACGAGCCCGGCCGGAGCGCAGGATTCTCCGACCTGCACGGCAGGCCCGAGCGTGACCATGCAATCGGGGGTGGCCAGCGCTACCACAACGGTGACGCTCGCAACCACCGCGGCCACCACGAGCTCGCTGGTACGGCCCGCCATCCGGCACCCCAAAAGCCCCTGGGGCGGAGCCGGCAGCGGCCTGGTACTGGCTGGATTGTTGTGGATGTTTGCGCCGGGAGCGAGAAAGAGGTTCCGCTCACTCGGGACCATGGTTCTCCTGATGGCGGCCATGGGCGGTATGCTTCTCTCCGGATGCGGCGGAGCGGGCTTAGGCAGTACAACCAGCAACCCGCCTCCCAAGACCAACACGGGAACCACCGCAGGCGCCTATACGATCACTGTGACAGGCACGGGCAACGATGCCCAGAACACCGTATCGAAGGCGACGTTCACTCTGACGGTCGACTAAGAAACAAAATTGGGAGTGGCGGCAGCCCTCAAGGCCGCCGCCGCTGTTTCTTCACGTTACACTTCGAGATCAAAAGATCAAATTCAAAAGCCCTCATTCAAGAGGGCTGCGTCCATCACATCACTGGACGCTCACCGTCTGGCGCGTACCCATGGTTGGCGCGAGCCTCCAGCTTCACCCCAGATGCTCACCGATACTGATCTCTGGAGAAAGACCCACCCATACTGAGATCACAGAAAATGAAAGCTCTCCGTGTTCAAAGCCCAACGTCGCGATAAGTAGGGCGGCTGTGCAATCAGGCAGAACTTCGAGACATACGGGATGGTGGACCGGCGGCTTCATGAGCGAAGGAATCGCTCGAGTAAGTCCACTGCTGATCGGATGTCACCAGATAAATTCACGAATGCTTCGGTACCGACCAAGTATGCAGAATCCACGCAGTCGTCGACAATAACGCTTCGACCAGTGCGCTCATTCTCGACACGCCACAGCTGACCGGCGACGAAGTCACCAAACGTTTCTCCTCGCCAGTCTTCGGGTGCGTCTAGGAGCCAACCGGGATATTTGTCCCCGGTTCGATAACCGTTTTCGATCATGATGCCGTCTTCGTGCATGAATCTTCCGAAGAGCATCCCAATTGCTCGATAGGCAATGCCGACAGATCGATTCGGCTCCTTCGCAGCGGGAAGGCCCAATGCCCCGAGGATTTCCTCGGCGACCCGTTCTATACCATAGCCCTGGCCGACTGAAGCTAGACAGTAGCTCCGAGGTTCTGGCCACTTCTCTGCCTCTGGAACGAATGCGCGGTGTGGGTGAAAGCGACCAGTGGATAAAGAGAAGTCGGCGAAATTCTCATACTCACCATCGGTCAAGCTCAATGCATGATAAAAGCCTCCACATGGGAAGGTAATGCGAGGGCGCATTCTGAACGACGATGAAATGCGCTGCATGAGCTCAGCAACAATGCTAAAGGCCGACGAAGCTGCAAACGTCAGCGTCGGATCGAGGAAGGTCGCAGTCCCAATCTCTGGCACTGGCGAAATCCTGCGTTGGGCTGATTCGGAATCGGAAGTCAATTCGCGAATTGCATCTTTTTCGTTTGCTCGAAGAGAATCGAAGCTTATGTAACCCGGTATGTTGCATATTCCTTCAGGAGTGACCACCTGGTCTGTATCAGGGTATATCCTCATCCCTGAGCATTCTGAAAACTCCTTGTAATTGCTGAAACGAATGAAACCATTCATGTCGAAAAGAATACCCGGGAACTGTTTGAGCACGTGATACCACTTCCCATCGGCTCTGTACAAGCAATGTTCGGCATCGAGCCCATATTTGGCGCACAACTGCTTGGCGGTAACGTGTGGTTTTACTTCGTCGCCTTCCATTGATGCCCCCGTTGTTTCGAGCTTCAGGAGAATGATTCGAGCGCCGCGCGGAATTTTGGAACACAACGAGCGAAATAGGCGCCGACAGACTCGGCAGGGCACTGATACCGATCCAGGAATCGCTTGATCGCTTCCATTCTGATCGACTCTTCCACGATGGGGCGCTCTCTCTCATGGTATTCGGACCAGGTTCCAGCGGCCAGTAGATCCTTCTCCAAAGCCTCCTTTTCTACTCGAAGATCAGCCGGCCTTGGTAACTTCTTTTCCAGGAAAAGAACGTGCCCGTGCAAATCGTCTACGGCACCTCGCTGCCAAGTTGTAAAGAGGGATTTGTCCCCGTAAGCCTCTTCCACTCGCCGGACCCAATCGCTCGCACGAAATCCTGGCTCGTAAGATTTTGCTGCGCAATCGGCAACGTAACCATCGTCATATGCGATAAGCACTGGTATTTCGTTCGGAAGGTAACTACACCAACTGAGTTGCCCCCAGAGCCACTTCATCAGAAACCGTTCTTCGCGCCATTCGGCTATGAATATAACCGCGTAATCCCTTTCATCGAGATCTCCTTCACTAACCAACTTGCGCCATTCATCCTGATCGCGGCAGAAGACTGGCAGCCTCCATCCCTCGTCACCCTGAGCTTGGCTTATCCGTCCTTCCCAAAACTCAGTCCTCGCGCAGGCGGCT
>Ga0302189_10004626_pt1 | contig 10153 bp, 12 predicted proteins | sample II_Bog_E2_2_FD_194551 | JGI IMG/M metagenome (GOLD analysis project Ga0302189, IMG submission 194551) | Peat permafrost microbial communities from Stordalen Mire near Abisko, Sweden - II_Bog_E2_2 | ecosystem: Environmental > Terrestrial > Soil > Wetlands > Peat | place: Sweden: Abisko...
AGCGATGCGTACGCCGCGGTGGAGAAGAACGATCTTGCGCGATTAGAGGAAGCACGAATATGGAAGGAACTCAGTGTCTCCACCGATTTTAAGACGGAGTGACGTAGCGGCGGACATTGGCGCGTAGTTGCAAGGCGCGGATTGGCGATCTATCCCAACAACAGAGTCATGACGATGTTGCTTGAGGGCGGAAAGAAGAAACTCTCAACACCCTCGAAGGATGCGAATTCAAAAACTAAGGATGGTGCGGATCGCCCCAGCGCCCTCGTCAGCACCCTCAGAGAAGGTTCATGATTTTGCCACTTGCCATAAAACCTTTTTTTCTTAGGTTTTATGGCGGGAACGACAGGTCTCGAACCCGCGACCTCTGCCCCGGCGGAACGGTCATACAAACCCAAACTGCATTGGGCAGTAGATCGACCAACTGGTGATTGAAGGGAAACGGCGCTTCGGTCCGCTTCGCGGGATTCTCGGAAGTTCCCCAACCCAACCCCTACCAGGCGAAAGAGCCTTTCGGGGCCGAGGTCTGCGCGTTCGCGGAGAGAAAGCGCAATCGCTGTCAGTTCCTCGCAAGATGCTGGAGACACGGTAGGCGTGTGGCTCCGTGTATGGATAATGAACTCTTTCGACTTCAGTTTCAGCACTACGGTTCGTGCGATGCGCGATTCCCGGCGCGATGCCAGCCAAACCTTCTCCGCAAGGCGCCGAATAAGATCCTCGGTCTGTGACAGCGGAATATCTTGTTCGAATGTGTCCTCGGCCGAAATATCGTTTCCGAAATACAATGTACTGATTCAAATTGAATTGCAATTACATAAAGATGTATGTCACTTCATCGCTTGTTTAAGCCATAGTCGTCTTATCGTTGAAGCTGCACACCGGGACTCAGCGCGGTAGGCTTTCGGCCCAAGCACTCTGCTGCGTGCCTCCCTGCGCATACGATTGCCCACGTCAAGGCGGCCGTGGATATCGGAGCATTTAGCTCCATGGCAGAGGGGCTCTTGGTGGAAGCCCACGAGTCCGATCTGAGTGTCGCTAGCGAGGTGACGCAAGCGCTTGTTGAGAAAGCATTGACTGTCGGCGCGGAAACATATGAAGGCGAGTTGGAGTTGGATTTTCTATCGAGACTTTCATCGATGAGATAATGCCCGATTGCGAATTGCCAGTTGGCGGAGTACTTCAAACTCTTCAGACAATCGGGAAGAACGCTAAGTGCGCACGGTCGTGAGATCCCCGGGTAATTCAGCACTGCGCTTTTCGAACGATCCAGATCCGGCAGGCGAAGGACGATCTTGCGGCGAAGAGGCTTCTTGTTCTTGATGCGCATCCTACCCCGGTGGAATCGCAAAGTGCATCTTTCGTTCTCTTCCTTTGCAATAGCAGCCTTCCCCGATATCACGACGGGGCGGCTTCCACATTAAGGCTTTCGAGGTCTGCTCAGCGTTCACTCATGTTACGGCCTGCATACTCACCGAGTCACTTTCATGACCTTCTACACCGGGGGCTTCAGCCGTTTCGTTACCTCCACGACCGCTCCGATTGCTACCGGCTGGAACGAAAGTGGCCGGGCGGGATTTGCACCCGCTGAAAGACCGTGCCTTGGCACAGCGCACATGATAAGGTCCTTTGTCGTCAGTAGTTCAACCGTTTGATTTGTAACGACTGGGCTGTTTGGATTCAACGCTACGCTCTATCAATAAGGGAAACAGGCTCGCGCTATTCATGAGCAGATTTGTTAATCGTTTGCACGATGGGACGATCACTGCAACTTGATCTTGCTGGCGATTTCTTTGGTGGATTCTCGCGATACATCTGCCTGTCTCGCGTAGCGGGGCCAGTCGGCCACTGCCCTTTTAACCTCCGCCAGAATCGCTGGCGAGTTCTTTAACCCATGCTGTTTTCCTAATGCCAGAAGTTGGGCCATGCCGGGGTTCTTTCCCTCGCCCATAACCAGCATGCTTTGCTCGCCTCCGGGGCCATAAGAAAAGACCAAGTCATAAGCGGGCGAGAGTATCCACTCGTTTTTGTCGTTGAGAAGGAACGAGAAGTTCTTCACATGATCGTCTCGATTATGAGCAAGGACATTGAAACAGGCGAGCGCATAGGCCTTTTCTGCATCTTTGATATTCCTGGTCAACGCCAGGGTCACGCGCAGGACCATCTCGTAATCGACGCTGGGACTGCGATGATCAGCATGTATCAGGCCTCCAAGGCTATGCATATGGATGCGGGCACCGCCCTCCCGATCGAAGCGCTTCGTCCCAAAGTATTTATTCCTTTTCGTGGAGAATAGGTGGGTTTCAGACATCTCGACCCCTGCATCCTTTGCCATCAAGCTGTAGGCGTATTCGATTGCCCCTGCGTCCCGCGCGTCTTGGGACGGGGGGAATTTGATCATCCAGTGAGCGAAGCCAGGTTGCAACTCCTGCTTGCCGTGAATAATCTCTTTCTTGTCGGCGCTCACCAGCGCCACGATCTTAGGACGAGCGCCTGAAGAAGAGCCATTGAGCCGCAGCAACTCTTCGAACACCTCTTCGTTTGCGCCAGCCAGCACCGCCGCAGATTCCTCGGCGAGTTTGTCGAGCGCCAGCGGAGCATCGTCGTTGCTGTTGGGCCCAAGTTCCGGCTCGTAACTGAGAGCACCCATGCCGTGCCGTCCGACATAGGCCAGCCTGTCGAGCGGATTCAGTTGGCCGCGATGAATACCATGCCTTTCCACCGTACGGTCAAGTAGAAGGCGGCCCCATCCGTCAGGGAGGCTATCGTTGAATACGCCGAACAGGCCGTCGAAGATCTTGGTGTCAGCAATGGCTACGCCAAGCCGGAGCGGAAGTTTGATCGGCGATATCTCGATGCCTGAAGCGATGAATGAGGCGTCAAACTCGAAAAGCACCTGCCTGTCCTTGAACGCGAGACGCCCCACCTTGCGGCGCTGATTTCGCGCGTCCAGATAGACGGTGAGCAACTCTGTCGGGCTATATGCCATGGATGCGTCCCTTTCTACCCGTCGCCCTTCGCCGCAAGGTCGGCGTGGCCAGCAAAGAGTCGAGCGATTGGACAGCGGAGATTGGCTGGCTCCGCACGGCCAACTTGTCGAAATCATCAAGGCAATCCAGCACCAGGGCGAGATCCAGAAGCGAATCCAACGCGATCAATCCTTCGCGTTCAAATCGCTTCAGTGAGCTCCAAGTCACGCCAGAGCGCGCCGCAAGTTCTCTCTGCGTGAGGTTCATGGCGAGACGCCGGTCCCTGAACCGCCCGGCAATTCCTGTCTGCACTTCTCGCACCGTCTTAAGATAAACGGCCAGTATATTGACTCCTGAATCGTATTTTACATGACAATGGCTAAAATAATGACTACCTATATGAAGATCATGTTCGATTATCGGCTTCGATTCATCCTATGGCCTATGGTCGGGTGCAGTCTCGGAAACGCGGTCTAAGGAGTCACCATTTATGTTGGCAGCCAGATCAAACCGTACGCCTGCATCCACTTCAACAAGCCTCACAGTCCCCGAACTTGAGCAATCCAAGATCAGCGTGCTAGCCACCTTGCCGTCGGCGCATTCCCGCCGAACGTGCAGATATGCTTTCGAAAGATTCATCGATTGGTACTGCTCCGAGCCTCGTCTTGGGTTTAATCGTGGTGTCATGGTTCGATAGCGCTCGTTCCTTGAGAGCCTTGCCCTCTCAGCAGCAACTATAAATCTTCATTTTTCCGCGATCAGGAGATCGGCCGATGAGTCTGCTGAGAGTGGATGATTGAGCCCTGAGTCGGCAACTGCCATTCGACGGGTTAAAGGAGTCAGACAACTTGGACGGAGAATCGGCAATTGGTTGACAGTCAACCCGACCCAAGAGTTACTCAATTCGACGAATGGAAACACTTTGCGAGGAAAAAGAGATGCTGCGACTTTGGGACTGCTGCTCGGATGTGGTTTGCGTCGCTCGGAAGCCACGCGCCTACGAGTGGATCAGTTGCAAATGAGAGAAAGCCATTGGGTCATTGTCGACCTGGCCGGTAAGGGAGGACGATTGAGGACTGTGCCAATGCCGGCGTGGTGTAAAAGTCTAGTCGATCTCTGGCTCAGGGATTCAGGAGTCGATGAAGGCAGTGTGTTCAGGCGGGTTCTGAAGAATGGGGTTCGGCAGAATGCAGGAGTAACACCCAACATGGTCTGGGATGTCGTGAAACGATGTGCGAAAAATGCGGGCTTCGATCATCTGGCGCCTCACGATCTGCGTCGTACTTGCGCCCGTCCTTGCTGCGAGGGAGGAGGAGAATTGGAACAGATCCAATTTCTGCTTGGCCACGCGTCAGTGCAAATGACTGAACGCTATATCGGGTGCAAGCAGAGACTAAGAGAGGCGGTCCATGATAGGGTTCATATCTCGTTAGCCGGTAAATTGCCGTGAATCCGCGGCTATCAAAGAATCCTCGCATGCGAGATTGCCCGTTGTCGTTGGGATTCCACTCGCCATTCGTGAGAACCTTTAGCCTCAAGATCAATGGACAACTGCCGATGTATGAGCTCATCAGGCCACTGTCGGATCACTCGATTAAGCCGAGACACAGGAGGCGAGGACGCGAATTGATCGCCGACGTGTAGAACCCTAGCGCCATGACAGACCGCCCAAGTCCTGTCTTCCGGACTACCGGAGAAGTATTGCTGCTCAGCACAATGGCCATGGCACTCGCTGTTTTTTCCAGAAGGAGCTTTGGCCTTGTGACGCCTGATGCACAAGCTGCCTGCCGCAGCTGATTTACTGTCCTCCTACCACGGCGATTTATCCGTAAGCGTCCGGTTGTGGCCGTGACGCTGAGGGTGTTCAGCGAATTCCGCCGTGGGTCTGTTTCAGTGCAAGCCACTTTTGATATATAGATTCGACTTCGGCGATTGTGGTGTCGAACCAGGTGCTCCATTCTGCGGACGGTATTTGAAATCCGTGGCAGACCTCATTCATGCAGTTATTTATGGCCAGAAAGCCGGCACAAGCTTCATCGCGATCATCGATGGATGGCCATCGTGCGATCACCTGTTGCAGATCATCGGCTTCAATGCCCAAGCGGGAGTGCTTTTCCCAATCGTCGACGTGTGCAGCCGTCGCCTTCATGCACTGGAGAACGATGTTCTGCTCTTTTGCGGATAAACTCTCGATCGCCATACGTGTTGAAGTAATTATCTCCCAGTTGAGAACTCAACCGATGCGGTCGCCGTTGCGAGATATCGGAGTGATCGAAGTATCCACGTATCCCTCAAGTGGACACTTGAGATCAGGCGAGATCGTTCTGAGGTGCAGCGACATTCCAGGGCAGCAGCTCCTGGATGCGGTTGATCGGGTGATCGGCGATTTGTTCGAGCACGCGGCGGAGGTAGAGTTCCGGATCAAGCCCGTTCAATTTCGCCGTTCCCAGCAGCGAATAGATCGCGGCTGCTCGTTCGCCACCCGCATCGGACCCACAGAACAAGAAATTCTTCCTGCCCAAGGCGACAACGCGCAGAGCCCGCTCGGCAGCCGAGTTGTCCATTTCGATCCGGCCATCGTCGAGGTAACGCGTGAGGGCGCGCCAGCGCGCCAACGCATAGCGGATCGCCGCAGCTGTGTCAGATTTGCGTGAGAGCTGTGCAAGGGTTTTGTTCAGCCAGAGATGGAGTTCTTCGACCAGCGGTCCAGCCCGTGCCTGACGAACCTGGCATCGCAGATCGGCAGACTTGCCGCGGATCTCGCGTTCAATATCGTAGAGTGCTCCGATACGCTGGATAGCTTCGGCCGCGATTACTGAGCCGGTGGCCACCTGGATGTCGTAGAACTTGCGCCGAACGTGCGCCCAACATGCCGCTTCGACAATGCGGCCGCCCTCATACAGATGATGAAAGCCGGCATAGCCATCAGCCTGCAGAATACCGGCGAAGCTGCTTAAATGCTGCCGGGGATGTTCGCCCTTGCGATCTTCCGTGTAGGCGAACCAAACGGCCGGTGCCATATCCAAGCCCGAAGGGCGATCGTCGCGCACGTAGGTCCACAGTCTTGCCGTCTTGGTCTTGCCCATCCCCGGCGCCAGAACCGGTACCGGCGTGTCGTCGGCGTGGATCTTGTCAGCCGCCAGCACATGCTTGCGAATCTGATCGACCAGCGGAGCCAGCAGATGGCTGGCAGCGCCCACCCAGTCAGCTAGGGTGGAGCGATCCAGATCGATTCCCTCCCGCGCAAAGATCTCCGACTGGCGATACAGCGGAAGATGGACCGCATACTTCGAGACCAGCACATGCGCCAACAGGTTCGGCCCGGCAAGTCCGCGTTCGATGGGCCGTGACGGCGCAGGCGCTTGGACAATGACGTCGCACTTGGTGCAGGCCATCTTCACCCGCACATGACGGATTACCTTGTAAGTTGCTGGTACGCGTTCGAGAATCTCCGAGACATCCTCACCCAGCTTGCGCAACTGGCTGCCACAGTCCGGGCATGCATCTTCGGCGGGCAGATGCGTGTGTACCTCACGCGGCAAATGTTCCGGCAGTGGACGCCGAACTGGCTTGATCTTCGCTGGAGCGCTTGCCTCTGTGGATGCTGTGACGCGCTCGGCTCGTTGCGTCTCCAGTTCTTCGAGCTTCAGTTCCAACTGCTCGATCTCGCGACTGACCTTTTCGCTCTTGGTGCCGAAGATCATCCGCCGTAGCTTGGCGATGACCAGCTTCAGATGCTCGATCTCGTTGTCGCGGGTGAGGAGCTTCTCCTGCTGGGCGGCCAGCGCTTCGTCCCTGCTGAGAATCTCCTCCTGCTGCGCTGCATCAATGCCTCAAGAGCTACGCGGTCCAGAGTACTCAGATCAGCAGAAGCTGCGAGGGGAGAAGCCATCGCAGTGAGTATGCCACAGATGGCGCGGAGTTATAGATCAAAAATGCGTGAGTTATCCTGCCAACTGTGGTTCCCATGTTCTCTGTGGCTGGCGCCAGTCAATGCCTTCTAAGAGCATCGACAACTGCGCACGCGTCAGAGCTACGGTTCCACTTGTTGCCTGCGGCCATACGAAACGTCCGCGCTCTAATCGCTTCTGGAAGAGACATAGGCCATCGCCATCGAACCAAAGCAATTTTATGAGGTGACCACGCTTGCCGCGGAAGACAAAAACATGGCCAGAATAAGGCTGCTGTTCCAGCACTGTCTCAACCAACGAGCTGAGCCCTTGAAAGCCGCGCCGGAGATCGGTAAATCCGGCCGCGATCCAGATACGTGTGCCTGTCTTCAGTTCGATCACCGCAACAGGCTCCCCAGGACGACACGTACAAGTGCTGGATCGACGCCGCTCTCCACACTCACCAATGCGCGGCCCGGCAGCTCGATGTGGATCGAACCAGAGGGAGTCAAAACCGGAGAGGCTTCACGCGGTGCCAACACGCTGTCCGGCTCGCCGGTCAGCGTCACCGGCAAAAGCTCAGTTCGTGACTCGCCGGAGGCCCAGCCAACACCCTTGCGGTGCTCGTATCGCCACTGGAAAACCTGGTTGGCGTTGACTCCGTTCTCGCGCGCCACGCGGGCAATCGATGCGCCCGGGACAAGCGTAGCTTCAACGATCCGCCGCTTCTCCTCCGCCGTGCGATGTACTCGCTTCGTCCGGCCTCCGCCTCCTGCCCCAACTTCAATCGAATCGCTCACAAGAAGATCGTCGGCCACGCAGACGCCAATGTCTATACGGCCAGACCCGGACGCTTACATTTATCCTAGATAACCATCAGAAGAATCGATGGCTACTGCCGATATTTAAGAGAGTGATGAAGTTGCAGGTTGGCGAGATTTCCATCTCCATTGAGCAAGAGGCCATTGTGGAAGAGAAAGCGAGCAATAAAGACGGCGCGCAGAGTGATCCCGAGGAAAGTTCCCCGATCTGGTTCGATGAGACCCTCTCCGAAGATGGCTTAGAAGCGCAGCGGAGATTGCTGGATGCGCGCTGGTCGGATGTATATGGCAAAAGAGACCTAACAGCAGACCAGGAATTCGCACGGCCTATTATTTTGAAATATTTAGAATTGCGAATCGGTATCATAAACAGCTTGCTTCTTGTTCGTTCTGGCATGTTCAAAAATGAGGACTTGGAGCGGTTATCCGGGACAGAGAGCGACATGAGGGAAGTTCTAAAGCTTGTTTCTACTTTGCACTTCACTATGTCCTTAGAAGCATTCGACATCAGAGCGGATCACCAGTTAAGCCCTGCAAGACTCTTTCCAGAGACAACTACAATGGTCAGCGTACCGCCTACTGCAGTTCACTTCGAGTCCAACGAAGAGGCAATAACTGAGACCAAGGTGAAGGCATCATCCAGGAGGCGCGGTGGAGGGCCGACGCATCCCGCGACTACGTCATTCGACGATCTAATGGCCAGGGGAACGGCGTTCAATATCATCACAAAACTGAACTCATACGACCGTACTCTCAAGGTAGAGGATGTTGTCGAAGTTTTGGGCTTGTCGCAGACCACCGTGTACAGGTTGAGCGAGTCCGGGCAGATGCCCTCGGCGATGCTGGGTGGATCTAGAGTCTACGACCCATCCGCGTTGGCCATGTGGGTAGCCAGCAAGGAACCACGGATTGCAAAGGCGCACCGTCAATTACAGAAGGAGAAAGAGGAAACATAGGGAGGATGAATCCGAAATCTCGGAATTCAACGAATCATCTTCGCCAGCTGCGATGCCTCCACTTTTTCCTTCACACCTTCGCCGCCTATGAAGTGGAGGTACTTGCTTGTGGTGGCGATGTCTTTGTGCCCCATTGCCAACTGCAAACCCTTTAGGCCGAGTACGGCAATCGTGTGCGATGCATAGGTGTGACGCCATTTGTGCAAGTACCACCGTTCACAACGAGGGTGGGTATTGCAGGAGTAGGGCACAGTTTCCTTCCGTGTCTTGCTACGTTTTATCGTGTATGTGCCGCGACAGTGACCGCAATTGAGACCTGCCCGAAACGCAACCGCCTTGCACGTCTCCAGCATGTGGCTGTCAACTCCACCGCCATACGATTTGCGCGTAGGATGTGGAGCTGAGGGGAACACAAGTAAATTTTGGCTGCTTTTCTGCCGCATCTTGAGCTTTTCGAGAAGGGAGTGGGGCACATCAACGGAACGTATCTCATACGACTTGGGGGTGTATTTGGGCTTAGTCTTTGCAGTCACACTGATTTGGGAGAGGCGGTAATCAACGTCTGACCAGAAAAGGTGGGATACCTCCATGTCGCGGAAACCAGCGCAGAGGAATACCTCAAACAGCAAACGCTCATCATCGGTGCAGGCAACGAAGAACTTCTCGATCTCTTCAACTGTGTAGACCTCGATGTTTTTCTCCGTCGTTTTCGGCCAGTCGCCCCGTTTCAGTTTGATGTCATCGTCGTGGTGCCGTACCATGTTGAGCACGACCGTGACGCGCTTGTTGATTGTCTTCTGGTTCAAGCCCTCTTTACGGCCAGCAGCGAACAGGCCGAGTAGGTCATTCCGGTTAAGACGGTTGACCAAGTGTTTTGTGATGTGATGCTCAGCCCACGCCATGCATGTTTTGTAGGAACGGTGTGTTCCCGGCCCCTTCGTAGCCTCTACGGCCTCCAGATACTGCTTGATTCCAGCTTCGATTGAGGTGCCGGGCGCATCCGTAGCTTCATCCGCCGTCTTGCCCCCATCATCGGGCATCGAACCATTCGCCACCCCGGCGGCTTTTCGCCAGGCATCCAGCGCCTCACGCGGTCCCGTCCCGACCTTTTTGCGTATCCGCTTGCCGCCCTCTCGCCAGTCAAGGAAGTATGCCCCGCCCCCTTTCCATGAGGCTGGTTCCCCGTCGATGATGATGAGACGAGGGTCGGGCTTGTTCCCGTCCCAGTGAACCGGATAGAATTGCCACAGTCCGTTTTCCGCTTTGCGTTTCTGTGTGAGGTTGATTCGATGGTTTTTGGTGTCCATGGTGTCCACGTCTTGCTACCTTCGCTTTTCCGGGGCGTTCTCATGACCTCAAATATGACACTAGTTTATCATTTTGGACACCAAAATGGACACCATGAGGACTTTTCAGATGTAAGTAATTGATTTTAAAGGGCGGGAGTAGTTCAGTGGCAGAACGTCAGCTTCCCAAGCTGAATGTCGCCGGTTCGATCCCGGTCTCCCGCTCCAAAAAAT
>Ga0302189_10004635_pt1 | contig 10141 bp, 9 predicted proteins | sample II_Bog_E2_2_FD_194551 | JGI IMG/M metagenome (GOLD analysis project Ga0302189, IMG submission 194551) | Peat permafrost microbial communities from Stordalen Mire near Abisko, Sweden - II_Bog_E2_2 | ecosystem: Environmental > Terrestrial > Soil > Wetlands > Peat | place: Sweden: Abisko, Stordalen...
GCTCTTTGATGGAGCTTCGGTGCTGACAAAGGCCAAGCGCGACCCGGGCCTTGCCGCAAAAATGCTCAATAGTTATCTGACCAGCACTGCCAAAACTGAGGACGCGCCCACATTTGTTGCGTACATTCGGCTTGCCCGCATTGACGCTCAGTTGGGCAACGCCACGGGCGCTCAGAAGGACCGTGCAGCGGCTCTGGCTCTTGCGCACGAATACAAGCCGGCATCCGAATCCGGAACCCAGGAAGACGGTCATTGAGGGAACGAGCTAAGTTGAATCTCCTGCACAATTCGCGCCTGTTAGCCGTTCCCATTCTCATTGCTGGGGTTCTCGCCGCCGCGTCTGTGTGTGCCTCTGCACAGGTCTCGCTCACCACTGTTGTCGACCTCGCGCAGCGCAACTCCAGCGCCGTCAAGCTCGCTGAAGCGGACCTTCAAAAAGCGCAAGGAGCCTTGGCCCAGACGCAAGACGCCTTCATCCCCAATCTTGGCATCGGCACCAACTTCGGTTATTCTCACGGTTTTCCCACGGGCCAACCCTCCGTGGGAAGCGCCACCATGCAGTCTCTGGTGTTCAGCTACTCCCAGCGTGAGTACATAAGAGCCGCCCGAGCCGCGATTGACGCCGCAACGCAGCAACTAAAGGATGCACAGGAACAAGTCGCACTGGATGCCTCCACGGCATATATCGAGCTCGATACCGTTAACCTTGAACTGGAAGCCGCTCGCCAGCAGTCCGGCTTCACCTCCGACCTGCTTCGCATTGAGCAGCAACGCGCAGAGGCCGGTATAGATTCCAACCTTGAGCTTTTGAACGCCGAACTAACCGCTGCAAACCTGAAGCTTCAACGCCTCCATCTGGAAACTCGCGCGGCAACCCTTTCCAAACAGATTGCCGCACTCACCGGTCTGCCCGATGGCGTCTTCCTGCCTGCCCACTCCAGCATCCCCGAGATTCCAGCTGTTACCGCGGGAGAAGCGCCCCGCACGCTCTCCGGAATTGTCGCCGCGGGTTCGTTGGCACGCTCCAAGCAGTTTCAGGCAAAGGGAGATGACCTTGCGTGGCGCCGTCCGCAGCTCGGGTTTGGTGCCGTATACAACTACGACATCAACGAGTTAAATAACTATGAGCAGTTCTATCGGCCGAACACGTTCACTCCCAACAACGTAAGTTTTGGCCTCCAGATCAACATCCCTTTTTTTGATTTCGCCTTGCGTGCCAAGGCAAAGGTCACTGCATCGGAAGCGCTTCGCGCCACCGTCGAAGAAGAACAGGCCCAACAACAAAACGACGTCCAAATTGCCACGCTTACTGGCAGCCTTCGCGAACTGGACGCTCTAGCCGAAGTCGCGAGCCTGAAGCAGCAAATCGCCGATGCGCAGCTCAAAACCGTCCTCGCCCAACTCGAATCGGGAAACGGCGGAAGCGGCCCCGGCGCGCCGCCCCAGCTCACCCCCAAGGCCGAGCAGTTGGCCCGCATCGACGAACGCCAAAAGTACCAGGACGCCCTCGACGCCGGCCTCGACCTCGCCAAAGCACGCCTCCAACTCCTCCGCGCCCTCGGCCACATGGATGACTGGCTCCATGAACTCCACACAAAGTGAGCCTTGTCCGAATCAAATCAGTTGAAAACTAGAGAAAATGTTAGAATAGAAGGGATGCCTATGCCCCTGAAAACGCTTTTCCTGAATCCGCCCTCGTTCAAGAACTTTGACGGTGGCGCGAGTTCTCGCTGGCCCGCAACCCGCGAGATTGAGTCCTACTGGTACCCGGTGTGGCTAACCTACCCGGCCGGCCTGCTCGAGGGTTCCAAAGTGCTCGATGCGCCGCCGCACCACGTCTCCGCCGAGGAAACCATCAAGATATGCAAGGACTTCGAATTCCTTGTCCTCTTCACTTCCACCGTCGGCTGGGAAGGCGATCAGCGGCTCGCAGAGACCATCAAGTCTGAGAACCCTTCCATCAAAATCGCCTTCGTCGGCCCCCCGGTGACCACCGATCCTGAGCGCGCCCTGAATGAGTGCTCCGTCCTCGACTTCATCTGCCGCCGCGAATTTGACTACTCTGTGGTCGAGTTTGCCCAGGGCAAGCCGCTCAGTGAGATCCTCGGCATCAGCTACAAGCAGGACGGCAAAATCCTGCACAATCCAGATCGTCCGCAGGTTGAAGACCTCGACGCGATGCCCTGGGCCACCAAAATCTACAAGCGCGACATGGACGTGACGAAGTATAACGTCCCCTTCCTGCTCCATCCCTACATCGCGCTCTATTCCACGCGCGGCTGCCCGGCGCAATGCACTTTCTGCCTCTGGCCTCAGACTCTCAGCGGCCACGCATGGCGCAAGCGGTCCACGGATGACGTTGCGGCCGAGCTGAAGTGGGCTCACGAGAACTTCCCTGAAGTCAAGGAGTTCTTCTTTGACGATGACACCTTCAATATCCAGAAGGTTCGCACCGTCGAGCTGTGCTCCAAGCTCAAGCCCCTCGGCATCACATGGAGCTGCACTTCGCGCGTCACTACCGATTACGAAACGCTTAAGGCCATGAAGGAAGCCGGCTGCCGCCTGCTCATCGTCGGCTTCGAGTCCGGCGACCCGCAGATCCTCAAAAACATCAAGAAGGGCGCCACCGTCGAACGTGCCCGCGCCTTCGCCAAGGACTGCCACGACCTCGGCCTCACCATCCACGGCGACTTCATCCTCGGCCTCCCCGGCGAGACCAAAGAGTCCATCCGCAACACCATCAACTTCGCCAAGACCCTGGACGTCGAGACCATTCAGGTCTCCATCGCCCACGCCTACCCCGGCACCGAGTTCTATGACTTCGCCAAGGCCAACGGCTACATCACCAACGAGCGCATGGAAGACGGCGGCGGCCACCAGATGGCGCACATCGAGTATCCCGGCCTGCCCGTCGACTACGTCATGGAGATGGTGCACAAGTTTTACGACGAATACTACTTCCGCCCCAAGGCCGCGTTCCGCGTGGTGTGGAAGGCAATCGTCAATCGCGATGTGCCTCGCCTCTATGTCGAAGCAAAGGCCTTCATGAAGCTTCGCTCGCAGCGCAACAAGGCGGTCAAGGCCACACGTGCCCTGCAGGCCGACTCCAACACTCCGGCAAAAGCCGGCGCTTAGTTCCCTCTTCGCAAAGAATCAGGGCGGACGCGATTGCGTCCGCCCTGATTCTTTGCACTCACCTCATCGAAACCTTATGCCCAGCTCCTTACTCTAACGGTAAGGTATTCATCGGGTTGGATAGCAGCCCAGCTCCTTTTTGCCACACAAAAGGCCGTTTCAAATACGCATGGCTCATCGACTTTCGCTACAGCAATACCTCATCCTCGCATTCGTCTCCATCAGTGTGCCGCTCGGCGACACCGCACTTTCCCACGGCATGACCAGCCTGCCCGCCATTTCCCTCGCCCATCCCCTCACGCTCATCGCCGCCGTCTTCACTCCCTGGATCGCCCTCGGCATCCTGCTTCTCATCGGCTATTTCGCAAGCTATCTCACCGCGCTCTCCTGGGCCGATCTCACATACGTCATGCCTGCCACCGCCCTCGGCAATGTATTTGTTGCCCTGCTCGCGCACTTCTGGCTACATGAAACCATCTCTCCAATGCGTTGGATGGGTGTTGCGCTCATCACCGTTGGCGTAGGCTTTGTAGCCCACGGCCCCGCATCCACAACACCGCCTCTCAATTTACCCACCCCCAGCAGCGGGGCGGAAGATTCTCCACTCGACGATGCTCTTGAAGGCGACGCCGACGTTGAAAAGGAGCAGGTGCGATGATGCAAGCCACGAACCTCATCCAGCCCAGCTTCTGGCAGGCCACCGCCATGATCGCCACCATTGTTCTCACGTCGTCCACGGGCGAAGTACTCACCGCGGCAGCCATGAAGTCTATGGGCGACCTCGATGTCATTCGCGCCCGCTCCGGCATGAAAGGAGCTATTCGCGCCGTCGTCACTTCCCCGCTCTTCGTCGCGGGAATCTTTTTCATGGCAATCGCGTTTTTCTCCCTGCTCTTCGCCCTGAATCACATGAATCTCAGCCTCGTTGGCCCAGCCGCAGCCTCCCTCACCCTGGTCACCAACACCATCGCTGCCAAGTTTTTCCTGCATGAAAATGTAGACCGACGCCGCTGGACCGCCGCAGTCCTGGTCTGCATTGGCGTCTACCTGCTGGCGCACTGAAACGCCTCTTAGACTCGCCCATTCTGGACGCGCACAACGCAATCGTATTAGAACGAATCACACTTAAATGGGCCTTGTATCAGTTCACTACATCACAAGGCTGCGGAAATCATTTCAGTTACCCTTGGACGGGAAGGCGTCCTCTTCAGTAATATGGTGAGTACCAACTGAAGTGAAAACGAACCACCTCGCGATGTCGGGTATTTTGGCCCCTCATTTTCATACCCTTATTACAAGCATGAGGGATGTGCGATGGGCCGCTGCTTCAAATTGAACTCAGGAGTCCTGCCGTTTTGCCGATGAATATCGTAATGTCCGTTCGCCGCCTCGCTTCCGCCCGTCACGCTTGCACGCTCGCTGCTGTGGGTGCGCTGCTCGCATTCGGTCCCGTAGCAGGTGCTCACGGCACACAGCAGCACAAGCATCCGCGCCTCAACGCCATGCGGCACATGCTTTCAGACGTCGTCCTGCCTGACGTGGGATTCATACCGGACGAAGACGAAGTTCCCGAGGACGGCCCCAAGTATCAACTTAAGCTTGTTCGCCAGGGCGGCGAAATTATTGACGTGATTTACAGGGTGGGCGATATGTATATCCCCGAGGCACTCGACCAACTTAGCGAATTCCTGCGCGACACCCACAACGATGAGGTCAAGAACTACGATCCCCGCACCTTCGACATACTCCACACCATGCTTGCCAGGCTGAATCGTTCCAGCAACGAAATCGAGGTTCTTTCCGGCTACCGAACCAAGGAGACGAACGACGCGCTCCGCGAGAGTGGAACCACGAACGCTGCTGAACACTCGCAGCATATCGAAGCAAATGCCCTGGATCTACGGGTTCCCGGCGTTCCAGCGGTCGAATTGCGGGACGCTGCGCTTTCCCTCCATGCCGGCGGCGTTGGCTACTACCCTAAGGGCCAGTTTATTCACGTAGACACGGGTCCCGACCGCAAGTGGACCTACGCAAGGCACCACGGCAGGCACACGCACCGCCATCGCCACGCGTAAAGCCGCAATTTCGACCTGCTGAATGTGAAATCCCGCGACACAGAACGGCTGCCAGTCCACGAAATCGTATTCCTCACGGCCCCAGCTACCGGCCTTACTTTCCCCGCATCTAAGCCTGTTGTAGCGCCGGGAATCTCGCTTCATTTTCCGGCACTTCTGTGCTTTCAATGAATCTCTGCGTCTTTCTCAGTCTCGCGATCGCAGTTCCCACCGGCTGGTTCGTGGTCGGCGTGGCGGCGCTTGTATTGCTCATGGCCTTCTTTCTCGCCGGCCTGTTCGGGCCTATGCCCCGCTATGAAATGCGGGACAGGGATCAAATTCCGCCCAACGATACAAGCCCATTCCTGCTTCTTCTCTCTTCCCTTGTCGATGCAGCCATCAATCGCACGGGACGGCTCCGCGTCTTTACCAACGGCCCCGCATTCTATCCGGCCATTCTTGACGCCTTCCGTTCCGCACAACGCAGCGTCAACGTTGAAGCCTACGTCTTCCAAAAGAGCGAAATAGCACGTCAATATGTCGAGATACTCACAGAGCGCGCGCGCGCCGGCGTTCAGGTGAATCTGAACCTCGACGCAATTGGCAGCCTTGGTGCACCCGACAAATTCTTCGCACCGCTGCTCCAGGCCGGCGGCCGGGTCGTCCGCTACAACCGCCTAACGTGGTATCACCTGATGAAGATGGACAACCGCACCCATCGAGAACTTGTTATCGTGGACGGAAACCATGCATTCATCGGCGGCGCGGGCGTTGCGGACCAGTGGTTTACTGGCGCAGGCGGCAAGCCGCGCTGGCGCGACACCATGATCCACGTTGAAGGCGAAGCAGTTGCCAACCTCCAGGCGACATTCATGGAGAATTGGCTCCAGGCAGCAGACGAACTGCTGGTGGGCAATGCCTATTTTCCTGACATCCAGTGCCCTGACCCCACCACTGCGCTCGTCATCAACAGCACACCCACGGCTGGCGGCTCAACCCGCGCGCGCATTCTTATGCAACTGCTCGTCGCCTCGGCAAAAAGCACCATCGCACTCACCACGCCCTATTTTCTCCCCGACAAAACGCTCAGGCGCGAGCTTTGTCGCGCCGTCGAGCGCGGAGTAAAATTGCAAATCCTGGTTCCCGGCATGAAGAGCGACCATATGGTCACGCGCAGCACCAGCCGCGGCGCCTATGGTGAACTGCTCAAAGCCGGCGCCGAGGTCTACGAGTACCAGCCCTCCATGATCCACGCCAAAATTCTCATCATCGACGACTTATGGGCTGTCGTCGGTTCAACCAATTTCGATAACCGTTCCTTCGGCATCAACGACGAGGTCAACCTGGCCGTGCGGGACCCGATTGTGGCTCGCCGCCTCGCCTCCGACTTCACCAACGATCTTTGCGAAAGCCAGCGAATCACCATGGAAGACTGGCATCATCGGCCTCTCACGGAACGATGCACCGAACTGCTTGGCTGGGCAATCGAGCGGCAGCAATAAGTACTCAACCTGCATCACGGAGGAAGGCCGCGGCCTGACCGAATGGACCAGCAATTTCGTATCGCCACCTACAACACCCACAAGTCCCGCGGCTTCGACATGCGCATTGTTCCCGAGCGCATCATCAAGGTTGCGTTGGAACTGGATGCGGATATCCTCTGCCTGCAGGAAGTCATCGACGTTCAGGCGGGCAAGCCGAATCTGAACCAGGTGGAGGAGATCGCCGCCGCCTTCCCCGGCATACACACCGCCTTCGGTGTCAACCGGCAATACCGCGGCGGCGCGTACGGCAACCTCACGCTCTCGCGCTTCCCTATCATCTCCATGTACAACCACGACCTGTCGCGAGCGCTGCGCGAGCCGCGCGGCGTCATCCAGACAGAGATCGAAATCGCCCCCGGCCAGTCCATTCAGCTATTCAATGTGCACCTCGGCACCGGCCACATGGAGCGCCGTTACCAGGCCCGCAAGCTGCTGAACCACGAGATCCTGCTGCAGCCCGATCTGCGCGGCCCGCGCCTCGTATTGGGTGACTTCAACGAGTGGACCCGCGGCCTGACCACGCGGCTGATGCGTAGCCAGTTTCAGACCTTCCGTCCGCGGCATGCTCCGCGTTTCCCGCGCACCTTCCCCGGCATGCTGCCGCTCTTGTCGCTCGATCACTGCTACTACGAGCCGCCGCTGCAACTGCTTGACACTAAACTCTGGCGCAGCCGCACCGCTCTCATCGCCTCCGACCATCTGCCCCTGATTGCCGACTTCATGCTCGCTGCGTGAGGGTGGATGCGCAGGTCAATTCCTTTGCGCGTCGACCCACATATCCGAACCAATCACCGCCGCCAGCCATACCGCGCCCACAAAATACCCGCCCGCCACATCGCTCGGATAATGAACACCGAGGTACACCCGGCTGACGCCGATCCCCAACACCATGAGGATCGCCCCCACCACAAGCGCCGCCCTGGCCCACATGCTGCTCAGCTTGTCATACGTCTTGTAGACAATGACCCCGTACATCACCATCGCCAGCACGGAGTGTCCACTTGGAAACGAGAAGCTGTGCTCGTGCACAAACGCCCAAGGCACTTCCGGTCGCAGCCGCTTGAAGTGCAGCTTCATTACCTCATCCAGCGCCACCCCACCCAGCGCTGCTGCGGCCACAAGTACCGCATTGTCCTTGCGCTTCAACCACCACATCAGCCCCGCAGCCAGAGTCACCACCGGCACCAGCACAAAGGGTGACCCAATCCAACTCAGCCCGCGCATCACCTCGGTGAACGTCGGCTGCGCAAACCCATGCACCCAGCTCTGAATCGCAATGTCCCGCTGTTCAAACGACGCCTTCAGAATCTCGTCATGCAGCTCTACCAGCCCAAAGGTCGTTATCAACGCGGCAGCGAATCCTACCAGCAACAATGCTCCAAATAATTTCCGCTTCCGTACAGAACGCATAAGCCGCAAGGTATCACAAACGGTGCCAAGGCTCCTGGGCGCATGTCTCGCGCGACGCCAATTTTCAGCCTTCTCAAGCCCCCGGCGCACTGCTGTAAGCTGTCACTGATTATTTGCTCTTCGCAACTGTCATCTGCCCACAAACCGCATCAACCCTCGCGGCTTCAAATCCGCATCCAGAACCCGTCTCGGCTCTCCAACCGCAACACAAACCGCCTCTGCGGCAAGGTGCCCACTCCGCGCCCCGCTCTCCATCGTTGAAGGCCATCCCGTCTGCACCCAGTCCCCGGCAAGAAACAGATTCGGCCACGGTGAAACAGCCCCAGGCCGCGACGCATCAATCCCCGGAGGCACGCCAAACGTGGCCCGCACCTCCTTCACCAGCACTACTTTTTCGAGCTTCGCTTCCTTCACCCGCGGAAAGAATTCAGCTAATTCGCGCAGCGCCTGGGCAATCGCCTCATCTCGCGGCAGAGCTGCAAACGCCCGCGTTGCGCTCACCACCAGCTCGATATAATTGCCACCGCGTCCCTGCAGCCGCGACTGGTTATACATCCAGTGAATTTCGCGATCCAGCAGCACCGCATGTTCCAGCTCCGTAATCTCGCGATCAAACCACAGATGTACACTGCAAATCGGCCAATGTTCCTGCTGCGCAATCTGTCGTGCCAACTCTCCTGCCCCGTCCGATGCCGGCAGTTGCGGCAGCAGTTTTTCAGTCGCCTCAAACGGCAGCGCTATCACCACATAATCCGACTTCAAATCGCCTGTCCGCGTCCGCACAGTCCATTGCGATGTAGCTGCGTTCCAATCGGCGCTTTCAACATGCGTATTCAATAGAACGCGACCACCCTGCTCTTCAAGAAACGGCACAACCGGCGCATACAACGCACTCAGCGGCACGGTGCTCATCCCCATGCTTCCCGCCTCCGCCGATTTCATAAACAACTCGCGGATCACCTTCGCTGCATATGGCAGCGCAATCTCGTCAATCTCCGCATTCAGCGCGCTGGCAATCACCAGCCGCCAGAATCTCTGGAGAGTCCCGGGTGTTTGCTTGTGTCGTATCAGCCAGTCTTTCAGCGTCTCCATCGAGTCGCGCGGCACCGGCTTCATCAGCGCATTAAAGGCTCGACCCAGCGCGATTTTATCCGCCCACGTAAATGCGCTCGCGGACATAAACCTTGGCAGCCCATGTAGCGGCGCCGGCAGAAACGAGGGTCCCAGCACAGAACGTCGTCCACCCGGCTCAATCATTGTCATGTCGGTGGTCCAGTGAATCTTGTCCGCGACATCGATCCGCTGATAGAACCCAATCAAATTCGTACAGCACCCAAACAGCACATGCTGGCAGTTATCAATAACCTCACCGACACCCGGATGCAGATACGAACTGGCCCGCCCACCAAGATACCCGCGCCGCTCCACCAATTGCACGCGAAACCCAGCCTCCGCCAGCGCGCAAGCAGCGCTCATGCCGGCGACGCCACCGCCGATGATCGAGACTGTTTTTGTCGTGCGCTGCGCTGAGCTGCTCAACCAACAATCCTTTGCAAACCCATCTTCGCCATGCCTACCGCCAATATCCGCGTCTTCTCGATAGTCGGCACGCTAGCCCTCTTCGAAAACACATCGAAATCCGCGGACTCAATCCGCTTCAGCAACGCATGATAAATCTCCACCAGCACGCCCAACGCCGGCCGGCTCTCCTTATCAATCAGAGGCATCAACTGCTCCGCAGATTCGTAATACTTCTCAGCCCGCCGTCCAATCTCCTGAAGCAGCGCACGTTCCGCAGCCGTCGGTCCCACTCCCTTCGCCCGCTCCACCAGCTGATTCAGCACCACTCCATGTGCCTTCAAATCCTCCAGAGGTAGATACACGCGGTTCCGCTCCGCATCCTCCGCCACATCCCGCAAGATATTGGTCAATTGAAACGCAATCCCAGTCTCTTCGGCCAACTTCTCAGCACGCGGGTCCGTGTACCCAAAAATGCGG
>Ga0302189_10004640_pt1 | contig 10137 bp, 10 predicted proteins | sample II_Bog_E2_2_FD_194551 | JGI IMG/M metagenome (GOLD analysis project Ga0302189, IMG submission 194551) | Peat permafrost microbial communities from Stordalen Mire near Abisko, Sweden - II_Bog_E2_2 | ecosystem: Environmental > Terrestrial > Soil > Wetlands > Peat | place: Sweden: Abisko...
TTCGACTCACCACCCCCGAACTGAAAGACGTTCGGGGCCCCGTTCGCTCAGAATGACAGCCAGTTTTGTGTTGCGTATTTCGGACTCAGGACACTAGGGTGGGATCGCGGAACTCATCGATTGTTTTGTTAAACTTGCACTTTTGTTTCTTCCTCAGGCCTTAACGGCGTCCGTGCCCGCCGCCGTGCCCACCCGAGTGACCGCCGCCCCGGTATCCGGGAAGGGAATGTTCGCCGCCTGCTTCATGGCCGGCGTTTCCTTCGTGGCCTTGTCCATCCCGCGCCTCGTTTCCGTGGAAGTGATTGAACTGCGCCTCGCCCCGTCCCGGCAGCGGTCCATTGTAGCCGTGATGCGGGTCAAACCGGTTGTCCACGTGCCCATAGAACCCGTGAGGCCCGTGGAACCAGGGGCCGGCTCCAAGAAACACCCCGCCATTAAACCAATCCGGCCCATAGTAGCCGTAGGCGGCGCAGTCATAGGGCGCATAGTCGAAGTACCCATAAGGGCACACAGGAGCTACTCCGATGCCGATGCTCACCTGCGCCGGCGCCAGCGATGCAGAGCACAACAGAGCCGTTGCCAGAACCGAGAGCGCAAGAACTTTTCCGTGGAACATGATTTCTCCTTCACGTGTTGACAGATGAAACGAGAGCGACAAGCCGTTTCTCCACTTCAGGGTTCCATGTTTCGCAATGCAGAGTCTGGTCAGAACTGACCGCTTTGTGCGGTCGAAAGCTGGGCATGCCGCTCCGCCACCGATTCCGGGTTTCGAGGGTGATTCAGAAATTATCTGCAAGGTTTTGAAAATATAGGAGGGGGGGGAGAGGGTATTAATTTTCTGGTAACGAGAAAGAAATGCGAATATTCTCCGTTGCCGCTCCACCAGATTGGCAACCCAGCTTCCGCTCGTTTTCGTTGCCCACCCCGTCCTCAATCCAATTCCATTGTGCGCCAATGGACGCTAATTTCCGGCAAGCCCAGAGCGCCGCGCCGCGGAAGGAAAAAATGGCTCCGGCAGCAACCGAATCCGGGTATGGCAATTGTGCAATTGCCTTCGTTTAGAGATAGCATTTTTTGATCGTTGGCAGGGGTTGAGTTGTTTGGTTTCCCAGGTCTCAAAAACGAGACCTGGGGCACCCGGCGCCACCCGCCTCGCTGCATCCAGTAAATGTCTTGGTCTTGGAAACTCAATGTCTCAGCTTTCTGTACTGGATCATTGCAACCGAATGGCAGAAATCAATCCGTAATGCGAGACCGTCAAAATCCATCTCAACTCTGAATCGACAATATCAAGATCGTCGGACGAAGGGTACCAAATATCACTGAATTGGCGACAGAAATCCTCTGTTAGAACCTCGTCAACATCGTCGAAACGGTGCCAGTCGAGAAACACTGATCCAGTCGCGCTAAAGCCCAGTCTCCGCAGAAGGTCATCGAGGCAAAACTTTTCCTCTGCATCGTCGATGTCCTGAACTGGCTTCGCTGCTTTCCAGATGGCTATCACCAACCGTTGCGCATCGACCTCACCTTGCAACTTCAGGAGCGCCCAAAGCCGTTGGGCCACCGCGAGAGACTCTTCCGTGGAAAGGTGTCGAAAGCGCAAGAAGGTTCCGGGACCATGATCACGCTCGAAGTGAGTGATCTTGAAAATTTCCATGCAGAGCCTCCAGGTATAGTGTCGCCTTTATCCCAGCAGCGACTCCACAAACGCCTCCGGCGAAAACTCCAGCAGGTCGCTCATCTTCTCACCCACGCCAACAAAGCGCACCGGCAGATCGAGTTCCTGGGCGATGGCGACGGCGATGCCACCTTTGGCCGTGCCGTCCAACTTAGTGAGCACGATGCCGGTGACGCCGGCGGCCTCGGTGAACAGCCGCGCCTGCTGCAGTCCGTTCTGGCCGGTGGTCGCGTCCATCACCAGCAGCACCTCGTGCGGTGCGCCGGGGACGAGGCGGGCGGCGGTGCGGCGCATCTTGTCCAGCTCGTCCATCAGGCCGGTCTTGGTGTGCAGCCGCCCGGCAGTATCCACATAAAGTTCTTCGATCCCGCGAGCCTTGGCTGCCGCAATCGCGTCGTAGAGCACCGCCGCCGGGTCGCCGCCGGGCCGGGTCTTGATCATGTCAACGCCGGAGCGCGAGGCCCACACTTCAAGCTGCTCGATGGCCGCCGCCCGAAACGTATCCGCCGCGCACAAGAGCACGGTGCGCCCTTGCGAGCGGCTCCAGGCGGCCAGTTTGCCAGCCGAGGTGGTCTTACCCGTGCCATTCACGCCTACCAGGAAGGTGACCATGGGAAGGGCATCAGGCACGGGAATTGGGCGCTGCGGAGCCTCCAAGATAGCCCGCAACTGGGCCTTCAGCAGGGTTCGTAATTCCTCGCCGCCTTCGATGGCCTTGCGGCGGGCGTGGTCGCGCAAAGCGTCCAGAATCCGCGTGGTCGTCTGCACCCCCAGATCGCTCGTCAGCAGCGCCGTTTCCAGGCCTTCGAGCGTGGACTCGTCCACGGTCCGCGTGAGCGCTACGAGGCCTTCAATCTTTGTCGAAAGGCTCTCGCGCGTTCGCGAAACCGCCTGCTTCATGCGGTCGAAGAAGCCCGCCTTGGGCGCATCAGGCGCATCGGTCTGGCCAGCATCTGGATGCTTTGCCGCGGGAGGGGGTCCGGTGTCTCTCTTGCCGCCAAAAAACTTCATCGCCGAGGGGTCCAGAGTTGAGTTTAGAGCATCGGGCCAGCGACCTGCGCCGCCTTTCCCTCGTGGCACCCGGCCAAGCAGTTGTACCAAATGAGAGCAACGTTAGTGCTCCCAAACTGTTGAAACGGGCAAGTGTGCCGATAACAGTCACAGAATCCAGTGCGCGGATGCGCGCAAGAAGCGAGGACCATGGCGACTACACAGGCGAGTCCAAACCCTACGACACATCAGTTGGTTCCTTTGCAACTGTCGGGAAACACCACCGAGCAGCAGAACCGGCTTCTCCAGGAGTTCCTCGGCCAAGCTGTGCAGGAGGCTTACCGGACAGCTATCGAACAACTGGACCGTCACAGCGCGCAGGCCGTGCTGGATATGGAGAGGAAGCTCAAGCGCGAGGTCGCCGGTGCTTTGGTTGAAATCATCCATCGCCATACCGTGAGCGACAAGTTCAAAGACGAAGAGGTGGGCTCGAATCGTGTGTATCCTCCCACCTATCGCGTGCGGCCGGTTGAGGCCCAGGTCACCGAGTTCAGGAAGCTCTTTCCAAGCCTGGGCGGCTGCCTTGAGAAGTTGGCGCGCAAGCCGCTTCCAGAAGGCGCCGAGGCGTGGTTCGCCATTCCACGCTGGCAAGCGCTGGCGCCCACCTATAACGAAGCGGTGGAGATTGTGCTTGGAGTTCTGGCAACCAAGCGGAAGTTCTCCAACCGCATCATCGGGCGGCTCGGCGAGAAGTATTTGCGGCAAAGCGAGCGCTCGAAGCTGGCCGAGAAGATTCTGGCCGAACAGCAGGAAGGCAACGACATTCTGGTGGTTGGCGCGCAGGCTGGCTTGCTGCATCGCGGCTGCTCCGCTCGCCGCACCCGCGTGGCCATGGCCGGCAACGAGTTCGGCCTCGGCGTCTTCTCATTCGTCTGCATGTTGCTCACTCATTCTGAGCGTCTTTCGACCGGCGATACGCTGATGGTGGACTGCGGCGGCGACGAGTACTCGGTGCGCGGCGACTATACCTTCGATCGCGTTCCTCTCTTCGATTACGACATCGGCGGCATCGAGTTCAGCATCTTCTATGAGGATCGCGCCCGCAATCTCTGGGGGACGCCGACGGCTTTCCTGTACAAAATGGTGTGAGTCAGGGTCTGGCCACACTAACAAGGCCACCGCCCTGGCCGTGTGGACAGGCCCCAAGATTCAGCATCTTCGACGGACCGATTGCCGCCTGTTGCGTCTAACTGTGAAGCGGTATTCTTTTCTTCACACGATGCGAGTACGAGTTCTTATCTTTGGCGCGCTGAAAGACCGGCTCGGCTCTGCCGCGGCAGCGATCGAACTGCCGAAGAACGCCACAGTTGCGGATTTGCCGGGGCGGGCCGGCGCCAGCCGCACCGCGCCTCAGATGCCGCAAGCGCCGCGGGGCATGGCGGAAAGCATGAATGCCGAGTTCGCAAAGACAGCCCAGTTGGAACCTGGGACTGCGCGTGGTAAAAGCAGCCATTTGCCTGCGCACGCGGCAATTCTCGGCTTGGCCTTGGCCGCGCTTCTGGCTCCGCCTTTCACCGCCCAAGAGACCACTCTCCGGGTTGACGTGCGGCTGGTCAACATTTTTGTGAACGTGACGGACGAGAACGGTTCCATTGTGGGCGGGCTTGGGCGCGATGACTTTGCAGTGACCGAGGACGGGCGCCCGCAGCAGATCGCGGTCTTTGAGCGCCAGTCCGAGCTGCCGCTAAACCTGACATTGGCTATCGACACCAGCGGCAGCGTTCACAAAGACATGGCCCAGGAGGCCGACGCGGCCAGACGCTTTGCCCATGCAATCCTGCGCCCACAGGACCAGATGAGCGTGCTCCAGTTTGCCACCAATGTGCGCGAACTGACGCCCTTTACCAACAAGGTGGCCCAGATCGATCGAGGGCTTGCGCAACTGCACGGGGATTGGGCCACGGCGCTCTACGACGCAATCTATCTCGGTTCTGAGAAGCTGGGCGCAAGAGACGGACGCAAGGTGCTGATCCTTGTCTCCGACGGCGACGATACCGCCAAGAACACCACCTATCAGCAGGCATTGGAGGCGGCTCTGCGCAACGAGGTGATGATTTACAGCATCATCGATGTGCCCATCGAGGCCAGTGCCGGGCGCGACCTCGGCGGCGAACACGCACTCATTACGCTGGCCGAGCAGACTGGCGGCAAGAGTTTCTATGAGAGCGACGGCGGGCTCGAAAAGGCCTTTGCGCGGGTCAGTGACGACCTGCGCACCCAGTATTTGCTCGGCTATTATCCAAAGAGTCAAGAGCCAGGAAGGGCATTTCACCGGCTACAGGTGACCATCCCGAGGGCTGCGGCCCAGGCTTTCAATATCCGCCACAAGACCGGCTACTATATGGACGCGCCGGCGAAAGGGAATTAGGGCCTCTCCACAGGCCGATCTGGGTTGCAATCAATCCCGCGGTATCTTCATCCCGCTTCTTGAGGAAGACACCCCCTGTAGGCGCAGATTTGGAATAGAGCGGAGAGCCGCTCAACCTTGTTATTCTTGCAGGCACATGGAAATCGCGGCGATTCAAACCTCCGGCCTCACGCGGCGCTTCGGCGCGCTGACTGCCGTCGAGGATGTCACGCTTAGTGTGGCTCCGGGGCAATTCTTCGGCTTTCTGGGGCCGAACGGAGCGGGCAAGTCAACCACTATCAAGATGCTCACCGGCCTGCTGGAGCCGAGCGCCGGGACCATCGAGATTCTCGGCCAGCCGTTCTGGGCCGGCGCGCTCGATCTGAAGCGCCAGATCGGCGTAGTCCCCGAGGGCATGGCACTGCTGGGCCGCCTCACCGCGCCCGAGTATCTTCGCTTTGTAGGCCGCATGTACGGGCTGGACCGCGTCACCACCAACCAGCGCACCGAAGAGCTGCTCGACTTTATGCAGTTGGCCAACGAGACCCGCAAGCTGGTCACCGACTTCTCGCACGGCATGCAGAAGAAGCTGGCGATGGCCGCGGCGGTGATTCATGGGCCCAAAGTGCTGTTTCTCGACGAGCCGTTCGAGGGGGTGGACGCGATTGCGGCGGGCACGCTGAAGACCATGCTCATGGGCATGATCAGCCGCGGGGCGACGATCTTCTTAACCACGCACGTGCTGGAGATTGTGGAGCGGCTTTGCACCCACGTGGCCATCATCTCCAAAGGGCGGCTCGTGGCCAATGGGTCGATCGAGGAACTGCGCGCGGGTGTCACCAGCGCGCTTCCCGGCGCCGAGCAGGAGCAGCGGCTGACGCTGGAAGAGATCTTTCTGTCGATCGTGGGCGCCGGCGGCGTGCAGGAGCCCGCCCAGGAGCTGTCATGGCTGGCGTAAGCGCAACCGCCGGCAGTTGGCTTGGACACGATGCGCGGGCGCAGTACAGGGCGCTGGCCAGCCTGCGCTGGGCTATGCTCAAGAACGGCCTGCGCTCCATCAAGGGCAAATTCGAGGTGGGCGCGCGCACCGTGGCGTACGTGCTTTACGCCGCCATGGGTCTCGGCCTCGGGGTGGGCGCCGGAGCCGCATCTTTTCTCCTTGTTTCCCACGGAAAATGGCAGTTTTTGCCGGTCCCGTTCTGGCTGGTGTTTCTCATTTGGCAGTTTGTTCCGGTCATGATGGCCTCGTTTCAGGAACAGTTCGACATGAGCATCCTGCTGCGCTTTCCGGTCCGTTTCGGTTCCTATCTTCTGCTCTGGATTGTCTTCGGGCTGGCCGACATCTCCACGATTCTTGGGGTACTCTGCTGCATCGGCATCTGGGTCGGAATCACCGTGGCGCGGCCGGACCTGTTTGCCTGGGCGGCCCTCGGTCTGGTCATCTTTGCAGCTTTCAATATCCTGCTGATTCGCGCCGTCTTTGCCTGGATCGACCGCTGGCTGGCGCAGCGCAAAACGCGGGAGATCATGGGCGGAATCTTCATGGTGCTCATTCTCAGCCTGCAATTGCTCAATCCGGCGCTTCACCGCCAAAGGCACAGCCATCCGCAGGTGTATTCGAGCGACGGAGACAAGTATGTAGCCCAGGCTCGGGAATACCGACAGCGGGAAGCCGATTTCAAGGCCAGGTATGAGCCCATGCTGCAGACCGCCGATGCTGTGCAACGGTGGCTGCCACCGGGGCTGGCCGCAAGCGCGGTGCACCAAACCGCAATGCAGCAGCCCGGCTCGGCAGCGGGTGCGTTCGGGTCGCTGGGGCTACTGGGGCTTTATGTGCTGGCTGCCGGAGGGATACTTGCCTGGCGGCTTCGCGCGGAGTATCGCGGCGAAAGCCTCGGCGTGGCTCCAAGCCGGAAGCAGGAGCAGCGCCGTCAGGGCCGCTGGTTGCTCGACGGCCAAGGCCCGATTGCCGCTGTCATGGAAAAGGAACTGCGCGCCCTGATGCGCACGATGCCGCTGCTCTATTCCATCGGAGCCCCGCTGGTGCTGGCGATTGTATTCTCCGCCGCCTTTCTCAGGGGGCGTGGTCCCGAGGGACACGTCTTCCCGATGGCGCTGCCGGTTGCCGTGGTTTACGCGCTGCTGGGGTTCACCCAGTTTTTCTATAACAACCTCGGCGCTGAGGGTGCCGGGATTCAGGTCTACTTTCTTTCTCCCACGCCGATTCGCACGGTGCTGCTGGCCAAGAACATGTTTCACTCTGTGCTTTTCGTCCTGGCGGCCTTGCTGGCCGGTGTCCTGGTCAGCCTCCGCCTGGGGGCCCCCGACGGCGCCATGGTCGCGGCCACGGCGGCATGGTTGATATTTGCTCTGCCCTCGAATCTGGCTACCGGAAACGTATTTTCGCTCACCATGCCTTTCCGCATCAATCCGGGCCGGATCGGGCGACAACGCGGTTCGCAGTCCAACGCTCTTCTCAGCATGCTTATGCAGCTGGGAATCATCGGGATTGGAGCAGCCGTCTTCGCCATCTGCTGGTTCCTCGGCAATATGTGGCTGGCCGTTCCGGTATTTCTGGCTCTGGCCGCAGGCGCGGTTTATTCCTGGTTGCGCGTACTCCGCAACGTCGATGCCATGGCCAACAACCGCAGAGACTCGCTGATCTCCACCCTGATGAAGACGGAGTAGCGACTCAGGGGTCAGGGGTCAGGGATCAGGGGTCAGAAACCCGGTCCTCGGCGGTCTGCGGTCGGCAGGTGGCCACGAATGATCAAAATGGAAGCCGCAAAGAGCTATCTTGCCAATGCTGTTCCCTGTTCCCTGCCCTTAAAACGGTATATCGTCGTCGGAGATCTCCGCGGAATGGGCGTATTCGTCCGAAGCGCCGCCTGCCGCGGCGGGGGTCCGCTGATCGAAGCTGGCCGCTGAGCTTGATGAACTCGCTGCCTTGCTATACCCGCCTGAGCCGCCCGAACCCTCGTCGCGGCTCGAAAGCAGAACCAGCTCATTGACGAGGATTTCGGTCTTGTAGCGCTTCTGGCCAGACTCCTTGTCGTCCCAACTGCGGTTAGTGATCTTGCCCTCGATGTACAGCTTGGAGCCTTTCTTCACGTAATCGCGAACGATCTCCGCGGTACGCTTGAAGGCAACCAGGTTATGCCATTCCGTTCGCTCCTGCCAGTTGCCCTGCGCATCCTTCTGGCTGTCGCTTGTGGCCAGGGTGAGGTTGGCCACCATGTTGCCGCCGGCGGTGGAACGAATCTCGGGGTCTTTGCCCACATTTCCCAAAAGAGTGACCTTGTTTACGCTTCTTGCCATGTTCATTTACTCCGTTAGTTCAAAAGAATAGCAGAGGATCAGCGCTTGCGTGAAAGCGCACGGTTGCGCAGCCACTTGGCCACGCCCAGCGCCAGCAGCAAACCGCCAAAGGGAAGGCACATCAGCGCGACGATCAGGGCGAACCAGCCGGTATTGGTGTTGGCGCCGATGGGCGTAAAGCCGCCCAGCATGGTCACCAGAAGCACCCCAGCCACAATGCCCGCGCCCATGATCGACGCGCCCCATTGCAGCAGTTGGCGGGTGCCATCGTCTGGCTGGATCGGAGTCGGCATCGACGTCACTTTCTACGCCCTGGCCGCAGCCAGCATGGCGTACACGATGACCCCGGTGACCGACACGTAGAGCCAAATGGGGAAGGTCCAGCGGGCGACCTTGCGGTGGGTGGGGATTCGTCCTGTTAGGGAGAAAAAGAAGGTGACAAGCACCAGCGGCAAAGCGATTACAGAGAGGAGTACGTGGCTGCGTAGGATGACGAGGTAGACGGTGCGCACCATGCTGTGGCCGGGGTAATGGCTTTCGCCATGTAATGCGTAGTTTGCGATGTAGCAGGCCAGAAATAGCGTGGAGAACGCGAAAGCCGTAAGCATGGCCGCGCGATGTGCTTTTATACGGCGCGACCGGATGAAGGTGTAGCCGATGAGCAGAGCGGTGGCGCTGAGGCCGTTCAGCAAGGCATTAAGCGCAGGCAAAAAGGTGAGGCGTACGCTGGCCGCGTCGGGGGCGGGATGCACGTAAATAAGCCAAAAAAGAAACACCGTCGCCCCTGCGCTGATAACCAGAATGGCGGCGATGGCGGGACGGGTACTCGATTGGGGCGCGACGATGGTCGTCATGGTTCCGCTTCCTTAGTGCTTTGCCGTAGCGCAGAGCATGAGCGTGGTGAACAGCAGAGGCAGGTAAAGCACGCTGACCTTGAGCAGATCCCGCGCCAGCATGCGGCTCTCAGTCTCGTCCTTGGTGCGCAGAATGCCGGCGAACCGGATGGTATAAGCCAGGTAAAGCAGGCCCAGAGCCGTGGCCAGCACGGCATACGTCAAGCCGGCCACACCCAGCCACCACGGCGTCAGGCTCACGGGAATCATGACGACAGCGAAGAAGAGCGCCTCGGCCACTGTGGACCAGCCGTCGGGCTGCACCACTGGCAACATGCGGATACCGGCGCGGGCATAGTCGTCGCGATACATCCACGAGATGGCCATGAAGTGAGGAAACTGCCAGACAAAGAGAATCGCGAATAGCGCCACGCCGGGCCATTCGATACGCCCCCGCGCCGCGGTCCAGCCCAGCAGGGGGCCCATGGCGCCGGGGAACGCCCCGATAAATGTGGCCATGGTGGTGAAACGCTTGAGCGGTGTGTAGATGGCGACGTAAGTAAACGCCGTGAGCAGCGCCAGGGCCACGGTCAGCAGGTTGGTATCGAGCGCCAGCCAAACAGCGCCCAGTCCCAGCGCTCCCATCCCAGCCAGAATGCCCTGCGTCAGCGAGAACCGTCCGGCAGCCAGCGGCCGGTTGGCAGTGCGTTTCATGCGCGCGTCGATCTTGCGCTCCAGCGCCTCGTTCAGCGCGCCGGCCCCGCCTGAAACCAGGCCGATCCCGAGCAGCGTATTCAGCAGCCCGCTCTGCACGCTCGTAATTCCGGATTCCATTGACCCCAGATAAAAGCCGCCCCAGCCCGTAACCAGCACCAGCGCCACCACCTTCACCTTGAACAACTCGCGCAGGT
>Ga0302189_10004646_pt1 | contig 10128 bp, 6 predicted proteins | sample II_Bog_E2_2_FD_194551 | JGI IMG/M metagenome (GOLD analysis project Ga0302189, IMG submission 194551) | Peat permafrost microbial communities from Stordalen Mire near Abisko, Sweden - II_Bog_E2_2 | ecosystem: Environmental > Terrestrial > Soil > Wetlands > Peat | place: Sweden: Abisko, Stordalen...
GAAGGAATTTCGCTTTCAGCCGGCGCTGGGCGCTCCGGTCTTCCGGTCCGGCGCCTTCGCCGTGTACCAGCCTTTCGCGTGGGTCTCCTGGGGATGGCGTTACTGCACTTCGCGCGACCCGTGGATTCGGGAATCACTCTTCCGCGGCGAGATGATCGCGTTCGGCGGTTCCCTGATTACCGCCTTCGCGTTCTTTCTGTTAGCGAATCGGCGAGCACAAAAGCTGTCGGAGAACGCCGAGGACATTCACGGCTCGGCGCGCTGGGCAAATCCCGGCGACATTCAGGCCACCGGATTGATCGCGGCCAGGCGCGGCGTCTATGTCGGCGGCTGGCGCGACACATCCTCAAATCACCTTCACTACCTTCGGCACAACGGGCCGGAACACGTTCTCGCCTTCGCGCCGACGCGCAGCGGCAAAGGCATAAGCCTGGTGATTCCGACCCTCCTGGCCTGGGAGGAGTCGGCGGTCATCTACGACATCAAAGGCGAGAACTGGGCGAAGACGGCCGGTTTTCGGGCCAGTCAGGGTCATCTCTGTTTCAAGTTCTCGCCGGTCGAGCAGGACTCCTCTTCGCGCTTTAATCCGCTCCAGGAGGTTCGGCTCTTTACTCCGCGCGATGTATCAGACGCACAAAACATCGCCAACATGATCGTGCGCACCGGCGAGGATTCGCCTCAGGAACGTTACTGGCAGGACGCCGCAGCGTCGATCACGACCGGCATGATCCTGCATGTTTGCTATGCCGCCGCGGCATCCAAACGAGTCGCCTGTCTGAGCGATCTGGCCAACGTGTTCACGCGGCCTGGGGCCGGCTTCCGCGAGACCCTTGACGACCTGCTCAACTTCGTCCACGACGTTGAAGGCAAGTACCACTGGCAGATGCCCGATGGAGGTTCGACCCGCACTCATCCAACGGTTCGGGAAAAAGTGCAGGAGATGCTCGACAAAGAGGACAAGGATTTCGGTGGAGTGCTTTCGACGGCGAAGACGGCGCTGACGGTTTACAGCGATCCCCTGGTAGCCCGGAACACCTCGGCCAGTGACTTCTCCATCAGTGATCTGGTTAGTCACGAGCGCCCCGTTTCTCTGTATCTCGTAGTGCCCCCCTCGGACAAGATTCGGCTTCGGCCCCTGATCCGTTTGATGTTCACCATGGTCGTCAATAGGCTCACTGAGCGGATGGCATTTGAAGGCACCGACCAGAAGCTGAACAAACATCGCCTGCTCCTTATGATCGACGAATTTCCCAGCTTGAATCGCATGGAGATTTTCGCTGACGCCCTCTCATATATGGCTGGCTACGGCATGAAAGCGTACCTGGTGACGCAGGACATTCGGCAGATTGTGGATGCATACGGCACCAACGAAAGCATCGTGTCGAACTGCCATGTACGCATCGCCTTCGCACCCAATCAGTTTGAGACGGCCGAGCTGCTGTCGAAGATGACGGGCACCGCGACGGTCGCCAAGGCGAGCTACAACTTCAGCGGCTCGCGTCTTTCGCCCGTCATGGGCCATATCAATGCGAGCGTCGAGCACATCCAGCGGCCCCTGATGACACCGGACGAGGTGGGTCGCATCAAGCCGCCCAAAAAGGAAGGCGAGGGAAGCGCCGAACGGATCGTGGAGCCCGGCGACATGTTGATCTTCGTCTCAGGGCACCATCCGATTCTCGGCACTCAGATGCTCTATTTCGCCGACCCCGTGCTTGCGTCGCGGGCGCAATTGGCACCGCCGGATAAGTTCTGGTCCATCGAAGATGGCACCGTCGTTAAGCAGTCGCCTATTGAGCGCACTCGCCACGCAATCAGCAAAGCGGAGATTTTCGAGCCGGAGCCGGAATTGGCAGGCGGTGAAGAGATCCCGCTTGACGAACAAGCGAGCCCGCGGATGCAGGGCTTCATTGAAGAAATCACAACAGGAGCGAATACATCATCATGTGACGGTTGAACCATCCGCTGGCCGCGATTGGAACCATGAGTTGGCCGCATTTCGGCCTCCAACGGTTCCGGGGGAACCCTTCGGAACACCTGATTCGTCCGTTCTGGAACCATCTGATGGCCGAGACTGCGGGTTTGGAAGCATCTGGTGGCCGCGACTGCAGAGGGTAGCGCGGACCATGGCCGGAACAAACCGCTTGATTAATGTTTCATTCCGTGGGAGGCTGTATATGTGTCACGTATCACACGTACAACAAAACCGAAAGATCAGAAGCCAGATGAGGTCAGACAGTGGCTGCTGGCAGCGATCAGGGATCTTTGGCCAGTGGCCGATGGCTCGCTGTCCCTTCGAAAGAGTCCCTGCGTGCGGACGAACTGCGCGGCCTGCGCCTCTGGAGAAGGCCACCGCAGCTACGTTCTCTACTGCCGTCGCGGTGGGCAACGCTTCTCGGTCTACGTTCCCGAAGAGCTCGTGGCGGACGTTCAACTGGCTCTGGAGAACGGCCGCCGCCTCAAGGAATTGATCGGTATCGCTGGGGAACGGTACGTGCATGCACTGAAGAACGAACGGAGATCGCGGTCGAGTAGTTAAGTCACAGGAGACAACGATGCTTACTGAGAAGGACCTTCTGACCTGGTATTCCAACAACGGCACCTCCGAAGAAACACAGGCGGTGATCGCCCGAATCCGGTCATCCGATCCCGCCCGTCGTGTGGGCGGCGGACGACGCAACGTAGTCGGCCGGTATCCATCGCGAAAGATGCGCGCCACGATTCAGTTTGAAAGCCATCGAGTGGAACTGGCGGCGATCTACGAACTGGAACACGACCGTGACGTATCCGAGTACTACGATCAGCCACCGACGTTCAAGCTCGACTACCTGGGCGCGGCGGGACGTCGCCTGGGTGTCCTTCACACTGCGGATTTTTTCGTGATCCGCAGAAACCACGCGGGATGGGAGGAGTGCAAGACCCAGGAGGACCTTAACCGACTCGCGCAGCACAACGAAAACCGCTACCAGTCGGCAGACGGAGGAGGTTGGCGCTGTCCGCCTGGCGAAGCTTACGCTGTACCCCTCGGTCTTTACTACAGGGTCCGCTCTTCGGGTGACATCAACTGGGTCTTCCAAAGGAACATCCAGTTCCTCGATGACTACCTTCACGGCGACGTTACTGTCATTTCGAGTGTCCGCGAAGCGGTGATCGCGCGCGTGGGAGTGTCTCCCGGTTCATCCCTGCAGGAGTTGTTCGATACAACCGCCGGCATTGCCACCCGCGATGACATCTATTCCCTCATCGCTGCCGGCGAGATCCATGCCGACATCCACAGCGAATCGCTTACTGAACCCGACAGAATACTCCTGTTTCGCAGCGAAGCCGAGGCATCGTCAGGTTTGAATGAAGCTTCAAAGCCTGCCCATGTCGCCGTTCGAGTCGAGCAGCAAACTGCCGCTGAAGTGAGACTCAGGAAGGCGAACGAACACGAACTGGCTATTGCGAACGAGCGCCTGCGGCACGTAACGCTCTTCCTGAAGGATATGCCGCCGGGCAGTGAGAGCGAGGTTCCAGCCCGAACACTTCGCCGGTGGGTCGCGGCTTACCGCGATGCGGAAAGCAACCTCGGCAGCGGTTATCTTGGGCTGCTTCCCGAACCACGGCGAGGCAACACCAGTCCTAAACTGCCGGAGGACGCGCGCGCTGTCATGAACGAGTTCATAGCGTCGGACTACGAGACGCTGAAGCAGAAGACGAAGTACTCTTCCTGGATTGGACTGAAGCTCACGTGCGATCAACGCGGGATTGTGCCGCCAAGTTATAAGGCATTCAGCGTCGCCGTTCTCAAGCGTCCGGAATTCGAGCAAACCCTTAAAAGGCAGGGGCCGCGCGCCGCCTACCCCCAGGAGGCGTTTTATTGGCAGTTAGAGTTCAGAACGCCGCCACACGGCGACCGCCCGTTCGAGATTGGTCATATCGATCACACGGAACTCGACGTTGAGTCTGTATGCAGCAGGACGGGCCGGGGATTGGGCCGCATCTGGCTAACCTTACTTACAGACGCCTGCTCCCGGCGGATCCTCGCCGTATATCTGACGTTCGATCCCCCCAGCTATCGCTCATGCATGATGGTGCTTCGCGAGTGCGTTCGTCGACATTCCCGTTTGCCGCAGATAGTGGTCGTCGATGGAGGGCGCGAGTTCCAGAGTACCTATTTTGAAACACTGCTCGCCAGATACGAGTCGATCAAAAAGACAAGGCCAGCCGCAAAACCACGCTTTGGCTCGGTTTGCGAACGCCTGTTTGGAACGGCGAACACCCAGTTCATCCATAATCTCAAGGGCAATACACAGCTCATGGTCCGTGTCCGTCAGGTGACGCAATCGGTGAACCCGAAGGGGCAAGCAGTGTGGCCATTCGAAGAGTTGCACCAGCGCCTGACAGAGTATGCGTACGAGGTTTATGACACGATCGATCATCCGGCACTTGGCCAGACTCCGCGCGAGGCCTTTGAATCCGGTCTCGCGAAAACCGGGCAGCGCGCGCACCGCCAGATTCCATATGACCGGGAGTTTCTGATTCTCACTTTGCCAACCACGGTAAGAGGAACGGCAAAACTCGTCCCCGGCAAGGGTGTTCAGATCCACTATCTCTTTTACTGGTCGGACGTGTTTAGGAATCCGGAAGTGGAGCGCCAAAATATCCCAGTGCGTTACGATCCCTTCGATGCCGGAACCAGCTACGCCTTCGTAAGCGGCCAATGGGCAGAGTGTCATTCCGAACACTACGTGGTATTTCACGGGCGCTCGGAGAGGGAAGTCATGCTGGCGAGTCAGGAACTGCGCCGAACGCGCCAACAACACTCGCAGCAACTCTCGATAACTGCCGCTAAACTTGCTAACTTCCTCCAATCGGTGGAGGCTCAGGAAGTTCTTCTTCAGCAGCGGCTGACAGATGCTGAATCGCGTCGCCTCCGGGAACCGAGTTCGGGCGCGCCGGTCGTCCAGCCGACGATCCAGTTGAACGCCGCCGTAATAACGGCATCGGCGCCAGTGAACATCGCCAACAACATTCACCTATACGGAGAGATGTGACTATGGCTCGCAACATACCGAGTAGTTCGCAAGACCAGCCCGCAGTGACTGAGCGGGTTGAAAAATTTCGATCCTTCACCATGGCACATCCCCGGCTGCTCAATGCGAGGGACGAACTGCTCAACGCGATCGAAGCGGCAGCGCCCGGTTCGTTGATCCTCGTGCTTGGACCCACCGGTGTCGGAAAGACGACGCTGCGCCGCAAGGTCGAAGAATCACTGACCAGCAAAATGATGCCGCTTCTGGAGGAGGATCCGGGCCGCATACCGGTATTGAGCGTCGAGGCGGTAGCACCCGATAACGGAAACTTCCACTGGCGCGATCACTTCCATCGAATGCTGGTCCAGATGCGGGAACCGCTTATCGACCAGAAATTGAACGCGTACAGGCCGGGGATAGAACGGGCCGCGAACGGTCGTTATTCGGGTTGTTCGCGCGATACCACCGGTTACCAGCTTCAGCAGTCGTTTGAAAACGCTATGCGTTACCGCCGGCCCGCCGCCGTCATTATCGATGAGGCACAGCACCTGGCGCGAATGGCTTCCGGGCGGAAGCTTTCGGACCAACTCGATGTCATCAAGTCGGTTGCCAGCCGGACCCAGACCGTCCAAGTTCTTATCGGTACTTACGAACTCCTTGCTTTCCGTAACCTGAACGGTCAGTTGAGCCGCCGCAGCGTGGATCTGCATTTCCTGCGGTACCGCGTGGAGGAGCAAGCCGACATTGAGATCTTTCAAAACATCGTGTCTACGTTTCAGGCGCAACTGCCACTGGGCGGCAATCTTGAACTGTCCGACATATGGGATTTTCTCTATGAACGCTCCCTCGGCTGCGTCGGAATCCTGAAGGACTGGTTGATGCGCGCGGTGATTACAACGGTCCGAGACGGAAGCGCGAATCTCACGCGGCGTGTCCTCGAAAAATCCGCGCTTTCGGCATCGCAGTGCGAGAAGATTCTGGCTGAAGCCCGAGAGGGCGAACTTCGCCTGGCTGAAAACAGTGACGCCCAAACGCGCTTGCGGCGCCTTCTGAATCTTGACACCGCACTGCCAGTGGCGACCGGCGCGCAGCCCGGGCCGCACCTGGCAAACGTTGCTCCGCGAGCCCACAGAGGTCGGCCCGGCATGCGGGACCCCAAACGGGATCCTGTCGGGCGAAGGCAGGAAGCATATGCGTAAATATCCGGTTTACGAATCGTGGCAACCCGATTCTGCGGCCCCTGTACCGCAGAGAACCTATCTCTATCACCTGCAACCAATGGGTGTCGGTTCGATGTTCGTCGAGGGCCTCACGAGCTTCATATCTCGTGTCTCGGAAGCCCATAGTGTCTCACCGGCAATGCTCTTAAACCGTGAACTGCTGCCGAGAATGGGGACGGCATCGAGCTCGTGGCAGCAGAAGGCGAGGGTGCCAAAGAACTCGACATTTATTTACCAATCGCACGTCCTGAACGGCGCGGGTGAGTCCGCCCAACACTGCGTTCAGGTGCTGGAGAATCTCACGGGTTCGGCAAATCTTCGCGTGATGACCCTGCTGAGATTGGCCGGCGTTCTTTGGGTTCGGAACCTTCTGAGGACTAAAAGGGCGTGGTGCCCTTGTTGTCTTGAGGATTGGCGTTGTTCGGGCTGCCGAATCTATGAGCCGCTGCTTTGGGCTCTCGATCCGGTGACCTGCTGTCCGACACATCGGTGTGCGCTGTCGGTCCAATGCCCTCATTGTGGGCAGTCCCTGCATACGCTGTCGGCGCGGTCGCGGCCGGGATACTGCTGCCGTTGCCGGCAATGGCTTGGCCAACCTTGCTTGTCGGAGCAATCGTCTGTTGAGACATCGGCAGGGTTAGCCACAGCGTACGGCATCGGCGCCTTGCTGGCCGGAAGCGCTGAAGACAAATCATTCTCCAGCGACCTCTTTAGAGAAAATCTGAGGCTCTGCATCGAATACCTGACCGACGGCAATGTCAGTCGTTTCTGTGTCGCGACCGGGATGACCTACGATAAAGCCGCCCATTGGCTTTCACCGGGTAGAAACATCAGTCTCGAACTCCTGATCAGCGTTTCCGCCCAGCTTGGATTGAGCCCTCTGCGATTCCTGAGCGAGACACTCACTAACGCGGATTTTGAGCCTGCGCGAGACCTGATTGCCCGAAACACATCGCACATCAGAGTGAACCGATCACAAGCTCGAATTGACGAAGAACTGACATGTGCCTTGCATTCGGAACCGCCGATGTCCCTCCACGAAGTAGCCGTCCATCTCGGCTACAGTTCGGCGATCTCTATGCGGCGGCGGAATCCCGGCATCTGCGATCAGATTTCCACCAGGTACAGGAAACCAACGATCCGTGTGGCGCCAATACCTCTGTTGCCGACAGTTCCTTCGAACAACACAATACGGCGCAGGTTATGCAGTGGGCTTGCTGCAAACCCACGGATTCCGGTCAAAACAATCGCCGGGAACCTCGGATTTAGAAACGTCGTGTCCCTGTATAAACGGTTTCCGGACTTGTGCCGCGGTTTCGCCGTGGCCAACAAGGCAGAGAAGGCGAAAAGGCTCGCTCCCATGCGAGAGGCGTTTGAAGCGGCGCTGACCGAGAACCCGCCACCGACTATCCGCATGCTGGCAGTCCGGCTCAGGTGCACTGAGGCAGTGCTGAAGTATCGCTTCCCCGAACTTCAGGCCGCTTTGCTCAAGCGGCTTCCGGAGCGAACAGACTTCATCAAAGCGCAGTTGATCAAGCTGATGCAGCGTGCCTCGATCGAAGAGCCCCCTCCGTCAGTGAAAGTGGTGGCGGAGCGTGCCGCGAGAAGCGCGGGCCATCTACGCGCGATCGACCGAGGTCTTTGCAAGATCATCCGGGAACGTCATTATGAGCAAACAAGGGCAGACGGCACCGCTCGCCGAGACGCCTTCCGGGTTGAGATCGCGCACGCTGTAGTGGAACTTCTTCATCGCGGTCTCACTCCCTCACGCCGCAAGGTTACCGCAGCGATACCAAACCCATCGCTGCGGAACAGTCATATCGTCGATCAGCAAATTGCAACAACTCTTCGCGAAATAGAGGCGTCGTCGGTCAACAACGTAACCGGCGACAGGTTTTAACTTGTCCGGACGGCCCGGAACCATCCGATGGCCGCCCAGTTTTGGACGCATCACCTGGCCAAAACGGCCATCGGATGGGTGGAGTGACATATGCAGAAGAACCGCATCGAGCTCGCTGGTTATTTGGCTACAAAGCCAGAACTTCGATACCTTCCGTCCGGCACGAAGGTGGTCAATCTCCGTCTCGGTGAGACGTATCATTTTGCGGGGCACGATGGGAAACCGCAATCCCATACGAACTGGCACAGCGTGGTCTTTTACAACGAAGTCGCGGACGTTGCGATGACGTACGAGCAGGGCGAAAACATTCACATCGAAGGAAGTCTGCAACAGAGGAAATTCACGCCGGCCGATGGCATCACGCGCACCGTTCACGAAATTCACGTAAAAGCCTGTCACGTCATTGCAGCCAGTCGTTTGGACCGGGAAGTAGCCGCCGCACCAATCTCCACAGAATCAGAGGTGATCAGACATGACAATAGCTGGCCTGTTTGACGGTGTGCAGAAAGTCAATCGTCGCTCGATCCGGCGCGGAGTGGGCATCGCCGCCGTCGCGTTTACCGCTCCATTCTTCATCGCAGGCGCCCTGGGCATACGAATAAATGCTTCCACATCCCTGCCGCTTGGCCTCTACAAAGAAACGACAGATTTTCGCGCGACGCTCATCGAGTTCTGTCCGCAGGCCCCGTACGGGGGCTTCGCTGCGGGTCGGGGATACCGGTCACTCGGAAACTGCCCGGATGGAGCAGCCCCGCTCATGAAGCCGGTCGTCGCGAAGCCGGGGGACATCGTGGATCTATCCAGTTTGGGAATCAGCGTCAACCATGTCCTCTTGCCCAACACCGCTCCAAAAGACAAAGACAGCAAAGGCAGGCCGATGCAGCCATGGCCATTTGGACAATATCGAGTTCCACAGGGTTTCGTATGGGTAGCGTCTTCGTACAACCCGTGGAGCTTCGACAGCCGCTACTTTGGCCCACTCCCGGTCAGCATCATTCGTAGTCATTTGAAGCCACTCCTAACCCTATGACCTGCCGGCCCAGAGTCGGGCTTTCGCTATGTGCCGCCGTTGCACTCGGCCTGGGAATGTCAACGGGATATCCGGCTGGAATGGTCGCCGGGATCGGTATGCCCATTGCGTGCATGATTCCGGCATCACGCAGGTTCGCATTCGTTGCTGCCTTCGGCTACTACGCCGCAGGCCTCTGGCCGATGATCCCGTGCGCAAAACACTTCACTGGCCACTCCGCGCCAATTTTGATCGCGACTTTGCTATGGGTCGGTGCGGCGATGCTCTTGTCTATCCCATGGACATTAGCGTGGACACCGAACGGTCGGCTTCAATATTTATGTCGGGTTCCCTTGGCCGAAATCGCAGCCATACTTCCGCCGCTCGGATTGGTTGGTTTCATTTCGCCGTTGACGGGCGCTGGATATTTGTTTCCAGGCACTGGTTGGGCTGGTTTGATCGCAACAAGTCTACTTCCGGGTATCGTCCTTGCGTTGGCCAACTCGACGATCGGTCGTTCCCGAGTTTGCCTTTGCCTGGCATTCTCGGCGGTGATCGCGTTGGGCGTCGTCTCTCATTGTTTTAATCGCCATGAGGCGAAGCCTCCCGCCAATTGGGAGGCCGTGAACACGAACTTCGGCGACCTCTCTCGACCATTTCAGGATTTCGTCGCCGCTCAATCGATACAAAAACGTGTAACCGCTTCACCGGCGAGGGTTGTCATTTTTCCGGAGTTTGTGGTTCCACGTTGGTCCGACGCCGCAGTGGCTTTCTGGCAGCAGACGCTCGATGGGTGCCGCACTCGCGGCCAAATCCTCGCGATGGGCGCCGGTCTACCGCGCAAGCTTGCTATTCCGCAAGACCCGGCAGCCGATGTAGACACGGTCAAGTCGTACGACTTCGCCGGGGCGATTCAAGTGCTGCGCGGGAACGATGGTCGACTGCCGCCTTCGCTCCCTGGTTCCGAATCGCCTGCCAACACACCTG
>Ga0302189_10004655_pt1 | contig 10114 bp, 8 predicted proteins | sample II_Bog_E2_2_FD_194551 | JGI IMG/M metagenome (GOLD analysis project Ga0302189, IMG submission 194551) | Peat permafrost microbial communities from Stordalen Mire near Abisko, Sweden - II_Bog_E2_2 | ecosystem: Environmental > Terrestrial > Soil > Wetlands > Peat | place: Sweden: Abisko, Stordalen...
GCACAGCTCGCGTCGTTGGCCGACGAAACGCCCGAAGGCCGCAGCATCGTCGTGCTGGCGAAAAACTTTGGCATCCGCGAGCGGGAAATCCACGAACTGTCCGGCGCGCAATTTGTTCCCTTCACCGCGCAGACGCGCATGAGCGGCGTAAATTACGAGGGCCAGCAAATCCGCAAAGGCGCGGCGATGGCGGTGAAACAATTTCTCGGCGGCAACTTGCCGGTAGCTGTCGAGAACGCTGTAGAAAACATTTCACGTTCCGGCGGCACGCCGCTCGTTGTCGCCTCGCAGTCGCGCGCGCTGGGCGTGATTCATTTAAAGGACATCGTGAAGGGCGGCCTGGCCGAACGTTTCAAGCGGTTTCGCGCGATGGGAATCCGCACCGTGATGATCACGGGTGACAACAAGCTGACCGCCGCCGCCATCGCGCAGGAGGCGGGCGTGGATGATTTTCTTGCCGAGGCGAAACCGGAGGACAAACTCGCGCTCATCCGCAAGGAGCAGACCGGCGGACGCATGGTTGCAATGATCGGTGACGGCACAAACGACGCGCCCGCGCTAGCCCAGGCCGATGTTGGCGTGGCGATGAACACCGGCACGCAGGCTGCCAAGGAGGCTGGCAACATGGTTGACCTCGACTCGAACCCGACGAAGCTTTTGGAAATCATCGAAATCGGCAAACAGCTTTTGATCACGCGCGGCGCGCTGACGACATTCAGCATCGCGAACGACGTGGCGAAATATTTCGCCATCATTCCCGCCATGCTCATGGTGACGTTCCCGGTCATCGCGCCGCTGAACATCATGCACCTGCACAGTCCTAACAGCGCGATATTGAGCGCGGTCATCTTCAACGCGCTCGTCATCATCGCGCTGATTCCGCTGGCGTTGCGCGGCGTGAAGTTTCGTCCGCTCGGTGCGGCGCAAATCTTGCAACGCAACCTGCTCATCTATGGCGTCGGCGGCGTCATTGTACCGTTCGTCGGAATCAAGGCGATTGACGTCATCGTCGCCGGCATGCATCTCGCGTAATTCAACCTGAAAAAACTTATGAAAAATCTCTTTGCTGAATTCGGCCGTTCGATTGTGGCGACACTGTTCTTCGCCGTCATTTGTTGCGGCTTGTATCCGCTCGTCGTATTTGCGGCGTCGCAACTGCTTTTTCCACATCAGGCCAACGGCAGCCTGCTCGTGGACAAATCCGGCGCGGTGCGCGGCTCGGCGTTGCTCGCGCAGAATTTTACCGGCGCGCAATACTTCCATCCGCGTCCGTCGGCGGCGGGTGCGAATGGTTATGACCCGACCAGTTCCAGCGGCAGCAACCTCGGCCCGACCTCGTCCAACCTCGTCGCCAACATCACGGGAAACATCGCCACCTACCGTTCCGATAACAACATGGCGACGAACGCGCCGGTGCCTGCCGATGCCGTGACGGAATCCGCCAGTGGGCTTGATCCGCACATCAGCGTGGCCAATGCGGAAATCCAAATTGCGCGCGTCGCCAAGGCGCGCGGGTTGTCCGTAGATCGCGTGCGCGAACTGGTGAAACAAAACAAGGCCGGCCGCGACCTTGGCGTTTTCGGCGAGCCGCGCGTGAATGTGATGACGTTGAACTTCGCGCTCGACCATTTGCCGCAGAAATAGTTTCCTTGTGGCATGGAATCGCCAGCAATCGAACGTTTGAAGCCGGAAGATTTTCTCCGGCTCATTGAGAAAAGTCGGCTGGGAAAATTAAAGATTTATCTCGGCCACGCCGCCGGCGTTGGCAAGACCTACGCGATGCTCGAAGAGGCGCACCGGCTCAAAAGCGCTGGCGTGGACGTGGTCGTCGGCTGGATTGAATCGCACGGGCGCAAGGAAACGGAGGCGCTCATCGGCGATCTGGAAATCATCCCGCGCAAAAAAGTCCCGCATGGCGACACCACGGTGGAGATTCTTGACGTTCCGAAAATTCTTGAGCGCAGGCCGACGGTTTGCGTCGTGGACGAACTGCCGTTTAGCAACATCGGCGGTTCGTCAAATCCGAAGCGATATTTGGACGTGCAAGAGCTCTTGCTCGCTGGCATCAACGTCATCACCGCGATGAACATCCAGCATCTTGAAAGCCTGCACGACACCGTATTGCGCGCGACCGGCGTGGATGTTCGCGAGCGTGTGCCCGACCGGTTCGTGCTTGAGGCCGACCATGTCGTGAACGTGGATTTGACCGCCGAGGAATTGCGCGAGCGGCTGCGAATGGGGAAAATTTATCCCGCCAACCGGGCGCTTGCCGCGCTGGAAAATTTTTTCACAGAAAACAACCTAAACGAGCTGCGCGAACTGGCGTTGCGCGAAACAGCCAACGCACTGGACCAGCGCCCGCGTGCCGGCACAAAGTCGCCGACGGATGTCAGTGAAAAGATCGCCGTCTGCATCAGCACGAATCCGGTTACGACGGCGAGGCTGTTGCGCTCGACGTCGCGACTGGCAGGGCGTTTGAACCGCGAGTGGATGGCGGTTTATGTTCGGCGGAAAAAGGAAGATCCGCTGCGCATCCCGTCCGATTTGCAGCGGCAATTCATCCAGAACGTCCAGCTCGCGACGGAACTTGGCGGGAGCGTCACGGTTCTGGAAAGCGAAGATGTCTGCGCGGCTCTGCTGAAGTATTGCCACGAAAATGACGTCCATCTTGTCGTGCTCGGTACGAGCGAAAGGAAATGGTGGCAGTTCATGCGTCCGGATGTCCTGGAGTTTTTTATGCACCACGCGCCGGGCATCGACATCCACATCGTTGACCCGAACAACTAAAAACGCGCTGGAAAATATTTCCAGCGCGTTTTAATTTCGTGTTGAAACTTACGTCGTCGTCGCCATTTCCGGCTCTGCTGAATCGAGGAAACCCTGCAAGTGGCGCACACGTGTCGGGTGGCGGAGCTTGCGCAGCGCCTTGGCCTCAATCTGCCGGATACGTTCGCGAGTGACGTTATACATCTTGCCGATTTCCTCGAGCGTGCGTTCGTAGCCGTCGAGCAAGCCGAAACGCATTTCGAGAATTTTCCGTTCGCGCTCGGTCAAGGTCGTCAGCACATCGCTCAATTTTTCGCGGAGCAAACTGTAGCTGGTCACATCCGACGGATTTTCTGCCGACTTGTCTTCGATGAAATCGCCGACGCTCACATCGCCATCGTCGCCGACAGGCGCGTGGAGAGAAACCGGCTGTTGCGCCATTTTCAGCAAAGCGTGGATGCGCGATACGGGCATGTGCATTTCGTCCGCCAGTTCCTCCGGAGTAGGTTCACGGCCAAGCTCCTGCGTCAATTGCTTCTGTGCGCGCCAGAGCTTGTTCATGATTTCAATCATGTGAACCGGAATGCGGATTGTGCGCGCCTGATCCGCGATCGAGCGCGTGATGGCCTGACGAATCCACCAGATCGCATAAGTAGAAAACTTGTAGCCGCGGCGATATTCAAACTTCTCAACGCCTTTCATCAAGCCGATGTTACCTTCCTGGATCAAATCGAGGAATGACTGTCCGCGGTTCGTGTATTTCTTGGCGACAGACACAACGAGTCGCAAGTTGGCCTCGGCCATGTGAGTCTTGGCCTTGAGCCCACGGTCGGCGGCGGCTCGCAAATCCTTGAACGCTTTCAAAAACTCCTCGCGCGGCATCCGCACGAATTGTTCGAGCGTCTGGATTTTCGCGCGCTCGGCTTCAAGCGCGGAGCGGCGTTCAGCGGTGGTGCGAAGTTCCTCGATCTCCTTTATGTGCCGGGCGCTGGCCAGGAATTTGTCGTGGATGTTGCCCGCGACGACAATCATTTCCTCGACGACTTTCTGTTTGTAGAAAAACTTCGCAAACATTTCCTGGAGCTTCGCGCACATTTTTTTCAATTCTTTAGCCAGCTTGTCTTTGCGGCCTTTTTGTGCGGCCTTCTGCCAGTTGAAATACTTCGCATCCACCTTTTGGTCGAACGCGTGCATTTTTTTTATGAGCTTCCGCAGATCTCGAAGGTGTCCGTCGCGGTTAGCGACCTTTTTATCAACAATGACGCGGTCGAAACGCTCCTTCGGCGGCTCGGACAAAAGTTTTTCGGCGATGGCGATGTGTTCCTTTGCTGTGAAACCAAGGCCGTAAATGATCGCTTTCATGGCGACTTCGGCCTCTTCGATTTTTTTACAAATTTCAACTTCCTGCTCGCGCGTGAGCAGGGGAACCTTGCCCATCTGGTTCATATACATCCGGACCGGGTCGTCGAGAATTTCCAGTCGCGCGTCCTCGTCAGCCTCTTCCTGCTGCTGCGGCTGTTCAGGATGCTTTGCGCGTTCGGCGCGTTCCGCCTCGGCCTGATCCATGACGATTTCAACATCCAGGCTGCGAAGCTTGGAAAGCAGTGCGTCGAGATCGTCTGGGCTCAAATTTTCCGGCAGCACGTCGTTGATGTCATCGTAAGTGACGTAGCCATGCTCTTGAGCAAGATGTAGAAGTGTTTTGATCGTTTCCGTCAAATCCACTGTCGGCTGTGCGGGCGCGGGCGTCGGTCCGTTCGAGTGGCCGTTCTGCATACGCTTTTCAGCCTCGGCAATGGAGCCAGCCGTATGTTCGGTTTTTCCATTCGCCGCCGGCTTGTCGACGGATTTTTTTGCATTGCTGGAAATGATAAAACGCCGCCTTACCGGTGCGGTTTTTGCCTTGACGCTTTTTCCGCCGGTTCGACGAGTGTGCAACGCCTTTGCTGACGTGGTTGTTTTTCGCTTCAACATAATTATGAGACCCAAATAAACCGCATTGGTTCAGAGAAATCGCGGCGACTCTGCCTTGCTAAAGGCGGCGGCCTTGGAATGTTCACCGTATTCACTCGCCTGTGAATCTTGGAAACTACGAACTCCAGAAGACTGACGCGGTTCCAGAATAGCTTCTTTTGCACGGAATTCAAGCATTATCTCGCAAGGAAAAGCGACGGCTAAAATCGCTTGGAAACCTGCCGTAAAGCATTCAGGACAAGCGATATAAAGTACTTCTAATCAAATCAAATTTTGCACATCCAAGACATCCTTGCTTATTTGCTCACGCAACTCATTTGGTGAATTGAATTTCTGTTCGTCACGCAGTTTTCGGCCGATTTCAACCACCAATTCTTCGCCGTAAATATCTCCGGTAAATTCCAGCAGGTGGGCTTCGACCCGAAGCTGCGGCTTCCGATTTGCGACGGTCGGACGCAAACCGATGTTGAGCGCGACGCGAAATGTTTTTCCTTTCAGGGTTGCGCAGCCGGAATAGACACCGTTCGGCGGAAGAATCAAATTCGCCGCATCCAGATTCGCCGTCGGGAAACCAAGCTGGCGGCCAAGTTTGTCGCCTTCTATGACGCGACCTGCTATGGCCCAAGGTCGGCCCAGCATCTGGCTCGCTGCGTCAAAATCACTGGCGCGGATGGTTTCGCGGATTCGCGTGCTGCTGACAATTTCTCCGTCAAGTGAAACTGCCGCTAGTCCGTGGACTTGAAAGCCTATTTCACCGCCAAGCTTCTTCAGCAATGCGACATTGCCGCCGCGCTTGTGTCCAAAAACAAAATCTGCGCCGACGCAAATGCTGTGAATTTTCCCGAAGTCATGCGCCAAATTGCGAATGAATTCCTCACCGGATTGGTCGCTGAACTTTTTATCGAATTGAATGAGCAGCAAAGCGTCCGCGCCGAGCGATTCAATCGCGCGCAATTTTTGCGGCAGCGAATAAATCAGCAGCGGCACGCGATCCGGCGCAACGACGGAATTCGGATGCCGGTCAAACGTCACAACCACCGCAACGGCGTCGTGCTGGCGCGCATCGGAAATTGTCTGGCGGATGATTTGCTGATGGCCGAGATGCACGCCATCGAAAAAGCCTATCGCAAGGCAGACTTTTCTACCTTGGGCATTCAATTCGTTCGCGGCGCGGATGATTTTCATGACGCGGCCAGTTTCAAGAACGGAATAACTCTTTTCTCCAGTTCATTTGGCGGAAGATTCAAAATTTCATCCAACCGCTTTGCGTCGGCAACGTCAAAATTTCCGGAAACGCAGCGGCGCAGCTTTGCCAGATGTGCACCGCAGCCGAGTTTCTGGCCGAGATCGTGGGCGATGCTACGGACATAAGTTCCCTTTGTGCAGGTAACGCGAAATTCACCGAGCGGCTCGGAATAATTTGTGAAACGAAAATTGTAGATGTGTATCAGGCGCGGTTCACGCACAACTTCGATGCCCTTGCGCGCGAGCTTGTAAAGCGGCACGCCGTTCATTTTGATGGCCGAAACCATCGGCGGCATTTGCATCTGGTCGCCAATGAACTTGTTGGCCTCCTCGTTTAACATTTCGAGCGTCAGCGGCGGAACTGGCTTCGTTTCGAGAATTTCGCCGTCGGCGTCGTAGCTGTTCGTCGTCTCGCCAAATTTGATCGTGCCTTCATAAACTTTGTCGTCACCCATCAATTTTTCGGAGAGCTTCGTGCCGCGTCCGAGGACGATGATGAGCAATCCAGTGGCGTTCGGGTCAAGCGTCCCGCAGTGGCCGACTTTTTTGATCTGAAAGCGGCGGCGGATGGCGTCCACGACATCGTGCGAAGTCGGGCCGGCGGGTTTATCAATGAGAATCGCGCCGTCGAGCGAGGAAAAATCTTGCATGTAAAATTACCGGGCGTTATCCAAAGCCTTTTTCACGGCGGCGATCACTCTGCGCTGAACCGAAAGCGGCTTGCCGGGAATTCTTGCGCCCGCCGCGGCCGAATGTCCGCCGCCACCGAATTGCGCGGCGATTTCGTTCACGTTGATCTTGTCACTTTTCGAGCGCAGGCTGATGCGAGTGAGTTCAGGTTCAATTTCCTCAAAGACGCATGCAATGATGACCGGCTCAATGGCGCGGATATGGTCAATGAGTCCTTCGGAGTCATTGCTCTCGGCGCCTGTGCGGGTGAAGTCGGCTTTTTTCAACCACAGATAGGCAATCTGGTTTTCGTGCACGAGGCGAAACTTGCTGTAGACATGCTTGAGCAAACGGGCTCGGGAAAGCGGATAGCTTTGATAAACTTCGTCTCCAATTTTTGCGAGATTTGCCCCGCGCGTGACAAGTTCCGCGCCGGTATGAAATGTGCCTGGGCGCGTCGTGGGATATTGAAACGAGCCAGTATCGGTGGAAACAGCAGTGAAAAGATTGTCGGCGATCAGCTTCGTGATGGGCCAGCGCGCGACTTTGAGAAGACGGAAAATCAATTCACCGGACGAAGGCTCGCGCGCGGACACCCAGTTCACATCGGCGTAGCGCGTGTTGCTTTCGTGATGGTCGATGTTGATGAATACTTTCCGGTCGCCGACGCATTCTCCAGCATTGCCAAGCCGTTCGAAGCTTGCGCAATCGGTGGCGATGACGCAGTCGAATTTCTGGCCGCGCTTCGGTTTTTGAAACAGGCCGTCAGGGTCGAGAAATTTTAATTTTTGCGGAACGGAATCCTCGTTCCAAACGGTGACCTTTTTACCTTCGTTTTGCAGCGCCAGCGCCAGACCGAGCTGCGAGCCGATGCAATCGCCGTCAGGCCGGACGTGGCCAACGATGCAAAAGGTTTTGTGCTCGCGTATGGCTTCTATGATCCGGTCAATGATTTTGGGATAACTTTTCACGGCTCTTCGGTCGGACCGCTTTCAACAGGCGCGGATTTTTCCAGTTCCTCGATGATTTGCAGCACCTTGTTGCCGCGAACAATAGAATCGTCAAAGACAAATTTCAGCGCGGGCGTGTATTTCAAAATGATGGAGCGCGCCACGAGATTCTGGATGCGCACGCGATGCTCGGTGAGCAATTGAAATCCGCGCTTTTGCTGATCCGCATTGCCAAGGATACTGACGAAAACGACGGCGGATTTTAAATCACCGGCCACGTCAACGTCATTGACGGTGATCAATCCCGCGTCGCTGACATGAAATTCGCGCCGGACGGCCTCGCCGATTTCGCGCTTCAAAAGTTCGCGCACACGTTGGAGTCGGAGACTGGCCATTTTTCGTTCTTAAAATTGTAAATTGTTGGATCGCAAATCGTCTTAACGATACAACTATTAAACGCCTGTCATAATTTCGCCGCTACTTTTTCAATCGCGTAACATTCAATCGCGTCACCGACCTGGAAATCACTGTAGCCTTCAATGCGGATGCCGCATTCCATGCCCGCGCGGACTTCGTTGACCTCGTCCTGAAAGCGGCGCAGCGATTGAAGAATGCCCTCGTAAATCACATCTTTGCGGCGGCGCACGCGGACTTTTCCCCTAACGATACGTCCGCTGGAAACCATGCAGCCGGCGACCGGAACGCCTTTTGACAATTCAAAAATCTGCCGGATTTCCGCCGAGCCGACGACGGTTTCCCTGACGAGCGGGTCAAGCAATCCGGCCATCGCCTCTTTTACCTGGTCGATCAACTCGTAAATGATCGCGTAAAGTTTGATTTGAACTCCAGCGTGCTTGGCCTTTTCGGCGGCGGTGCTGTCGAGACGCGTGTGAAAACCAAGAATGACCGCGCTCGACGCCGATGCGAGTGCCACGTCGTTTTCGGTGATCGTGCCGACGTCGCTGTGGATGATTTCAAGCGAAACTTTTTCCGCCTCGATTTTCTTGAGCGCCTCAACGATGGCCTCGACTGAACCTTGAGTGTCGGCCTTGACGACGACCTTGAGAACCTTGTCCTGATTCGCGGCGAGCGTGGCAAAAAGATTTTCGAGCGTGACCTTTTTGTCCTCCTGTCCGGCGGCGCGGGCTTCGAGGAAACGCTGCTCAGCCAGTTCACGAGCGGCTTTTTCGTCTTCGACAACAGAAAATTCCAAACCTGCATCCGGCACGCCATTTAAACCGAGAACACGGACGGCAACTGACGGCCCGGCTTCCTTGAGCCGCTGGCCTTCTTCGTTGATGAGCGCACGGACGCGACCGTAAAATTCGCCGCACAAAATAATGTCGCCGAGGTGCAGCGTCCCTTTACGCACCAGCACCGTTGCAGTTGGACCGCCAGGTTCGACTCCGGATTCAATAACGTTGCCCTTGGCGTTGCGGTCAGGGTTCGCCTTGAGTTCGAGCAAATCAGCCTGGAGCAAAATCATTTCGAGCAGCTTGTCAATGCCCGCTTTGGTCAGCGCGGAACACTCGACGAAAATCGTATCGCCGCCCCAGTCATCGGGAACAAGCCCCTTGTCCTGCAACTGCTGGCGTACCTTCATCGCGTTTGCATTCGGATGGTCAATCTTGTTGACCGCGACGAGAATTGGAACCTTGGCGGCTTTCGCATGCGCGAGCGCTTCCAAAGTTTGCGGCATGACGCCGTCATTCGCCGCGACGACGAGTACGACGATGTCCGTGACATTCGCTCCGCGTGCGCGCATGGAGCTGAACGCCGCATGGCCGGGCGTGTCGAGAAAAGTGATCTGCGCGAGTTCTTTTTTGCGTTCTGGATGAGGCACAGAAATCGTGTAAGCGCCGATGTGCTGCGTAATGCCGCCCGATTCGCCGGCGGCTACATTTGCCTTGCGGATGACATCAAGCAGCGACGTTTTGCCGTGGTCAACGTGGCCCATGATGGTCACGACCGGTGCGCGTGGTTTGAGTGTCTCCAGCTTGTCCTCAATATCGAGATCTATTTTTTTCTCGACCGCGTGCACGACGCCTGCGCCGCGCTCGCGTTTCTCAACTTCAAACCGGAAACCATATTTTGCACAAAGCTGTTGGGCGATTTTTTCGTCTATCGCCTGGTTAACGGTTGCGAAAACGCCTAGGCCCATCAAATCGGCGATGACCTTGAACGGCTTTTGCTTCAATTGCGTGGCCAGTTCCCGGACGACAATCGGCGGCTTGATGACAATGACTTCGCCGGTCGTCGGCGCGACAAATTTTGGCGCTTGTGGTGCGGCTGGCTTCGGCTGTTCTCGTTGATGTGATGGGGATTGGCGACTATCACGTCCTCCCCGTTGAAATTGCTGGCGCGAATCTCCGCGTTGCGGCGTTCCCGGGCGCGGCGGCGGAAGTTTGACTCCTCTATCACCGCCGCGCGAAGGGTGCTGGCGCGACGGTGATAACTGAATGAATCCTACTTTCTCACCGACTTTCGGGCCGACGGGTTGTGGGGGCGGC
>Ga0302189_10004660_pt1 | contig 10105 bp, 9 predicted proteins | sample II_Bog_E2_2_FD_194551 | JGI IMG/M metagenome (GOLD analysis project Ga0302189, IMG submission 194551) | Peat permafrost microbial communities from Stordalen Mire near Abisko, Sweden - II_Bog_E2_2 | ecosystem: Environmental > Terrestrial > Soil > Wetlands > Peat | place: Sweden: Abisko, Stordalen...
AAACAAACAACTTACAGCCAGACGTCGTCGGTAGAACCCGCCAAAAGCACCATTCCTGGGGCATTTTTCTTCGCATTTCCGCAAATCACATCGGCCCGCGACGCCTTCGAATTCCTACCCAAAAACAACAGCGGCCTGAGCTCAATGCTCAGGCCGCTGCCGGTGGACTGTTGGGATTGGACTAAGGCCATCGCGCTGCCGCGAGTGCCAGGGCCCTTGCGAAACTGATCCTTCGCCGGGGCTTACATGGGGTCTGGGGCGCGATGCCCTAGGCCTCAGTCACCTCACGTACGAAACAACTGGAATATTCACTTTGCATCAGCTGGATCAACCTCCTTTCCCGTGTAAGGAAAAAGTACCGCAACCCAGCCACGGCGTCAAGCGGACGCATAAGGCTGCTTACGCCAGCGCCAGGTTCAGGTTATCGATAGCCTCGTCAATCTCGCGCGTATTCTTGTAACCAATCGTCACCGAATCCACGCCCGCGGTCTTGAACGCGAACCGCATTGCCTTCTGCCGGTCCTCATGGCCGAACGTGCCCTCGCCCACCAGCTTCATGCTCACCACGCCCATGCCCGCCTTCCGCGCCTGCTGGACATGCTGCACCACTTCGCTCACGTTGCCCAATTGATCCGTGTCGGGAATCTCCGCATCCATGCGCGTTCCGGTGTGATTCACGCGAATCATCGCCACATCCAGCCACTTGTTGCCCGGCACCTGCCTCAGCGCCGGCAGCCCATGCACTGAAGCGCCGTGGCTCACGATCGTCTTCTTGTGCTCCGCCTCCAAAATCGCGTCCTGCCAATGAGCGGTGTCCGCAGGCCAGGTCGCCGTGTGCTGCCAGTGCAGCAGCATAATGTCGAGGTACTCCAAATCCACAGCCTTGCACAACTCATCGAGCTTCTGGGTTGGATCGGCCGCGTGGGAGGTTGTCACCTTGTGCATGATGCGGTAGCTTTCCCGCGGCAGCCCCTTCAGCGCCACGCCCAGCATCCGCGGCGTGTCGCCGTAGCTCTCCGCCGTCTCAAAGAAACGAATCCCGCGGTCGTACGCGTAGCGCACCAGCCGCGTAAACCCGTCCTGCCCCAGCCCCATTTGCACCTGGCCGCTCATGCTGCCGCAACCAAACGCCAGCCGCGTTACCTTCACGTTCGACCGTCCAAGCGCCACCCAATCCGTCGCTTTCGGCGTCTCCGCATTCAGCGTAAGACCGGCTGCGCCGGCAAGCGCGCCCGCGGCAAGTCCGGTTTTAAGAAAACTGCGTCGCGAAGACTGAGTCATCTGCTGACCTCCTGGAAAGATCTGAACTTGAGATTGGCTGAAGAGGAGTCGCCAATTGCCGAAATGGTACCACAATATCGAGCCAATCTCCGGCACCATTTTGAGTGAAGCATGCAACGGGCTAATGCCTAATCCCTATTCCCTGCCGGGGTCCCCGGCGACAGGTCTTCGTCGCTGGGGTGGCTAGTCCCTGCTTCTCTCACCCCAGAAGCGTTCGCCCCAGCGCGTCAATGATGGTGTCGGTAGCAAGGTCCGAGACTGTTTCTCCATACGGATTTCCAACCCACCCAGGATCGCCCGGTATCGGCGCCGGCGGCAGGCTGCTCATGACAGTATCCTCGCCAGCCGCGTGCACAATGCGCATCAGTTCCCCGCCATCCAGCCAAACCTCGCAGCATTGCTCGCAGGAGTCCACGATCACATGCCCCGGACCAGCGTAGAAATGCGTCTCCATACGACGATGACATTGCGGGCAGTTGATTTTGCGTTGCAATTCGCTCGGATCGGCCGGCGGAGGAATCACAGTCGACGTCAGACCGGCACGCAGATCTTCAATCACTGCAGGCAATATATCCATCGGAATCAGCATGCCGTGGCACTTGGTGCAGTACCGGATGCGCGTCTTGGCAACCGTTGCATGCTCCAGCGCAATGCTGCATAGCGGGCACATCTGGTCGCATGTCTCGCCCAGCACGCACACGCCATCGTCGTCCGGCGCCGGAGCAAAGACGTTCTGGCAGTAGTCGCACTTGAACGTGACCATATCCGGCTTGAGGCGCATCGGCGCACCGCATGAAGGACAGTTCATTGTGGCTTTCCACATTCTGCGCAAAACTTCGCGCGTTGAGGAATCGGTTGTCCGCACTCGATGCAGAACTTCGTATCCGCGCTTGTCACCGGAGCGACAGCAGCCGCAACAGGCCCCGTCGCAACCGGCCCTGCCGCGGCCGCTGTGCTGAACGTCGACCTGAGCGAATTCGACAGCGTTTGCGCCACTGCCGCGCCCGCGCCCAATCCCATGCCCATCCCGGCCGCGCCGCCCTGGTTAGCCGCCGCAATATCAAGCGATTCCGCCGCCTCAAACTGCGTAAATTTGCCCAGGTCCCCCACCATGTTCATCCCGATCCGCTGGTCGAGGATCTTCTGCAACTCATCGGGAAGCGAAATATTCTGGACCACGAACGTATTCAGCGCCAACCCCAACGCCGTAAAACTCGGCTTGATCTGCTCGATGACCTTGTCGCCCAGCGCGCCCTGCTTCGCCGTCATGTCAAGGAACGACAGATCGCTGGTTGCAAAAATCTCGCTCATCCGCCCAACGATCGTGTCGCGCAACTGGCCTTCCAGATCTTCCACGCCGTAGACCTCGCGCGTGCCGCTCACTTGGTTGAAAAACACCTTCGGGTCGGCGATGCGATAAGAGTAGATGCCGTAGCAACGCAGCCGCACTGCGCCAAACTCCTTGTCGCGAATCGTAATCGGTGTCGCCGTGCCCCACTTCTGGTCCATCTCCAGGCGCGTCGAGAAAAAGTAAACCTCTGACTTGAACGGCGACTCAAACGCCTTGTCCCAGTTCATCAGATCGGTCAGCAGCGGCAGGTTACGCGTGTTCAACGTATAAAGGCCGGGGGTGAAGACATCTGCGATCTTGCCTTCGTTCACGAATGCCGCCATCTGCGACTCGCTCACCGTCAGCTTTCCGCCGTTTTCAATCTCCAGATCGCGCATGGGAAAGCGATACGCCAGAATGCCGTCTTCCGGCTCATTCCACTCGATGACCCGAATGAATTGCTTGCCAAGAAACTGTCCAAGAGTCACGTGCATCTCCATGGGGGGTATCTAAGGCGCAACTATAGCACAAGGTCAGGCCAGCCTTGACGGAACAAATCGCCCGCAGCAGCGCGCCCGTTCTCTAATTCCAAAGGGGGATCCCCCGGCTCTGCCGCGGTGGCAGTAGAACTTTGAGAATTCCGGGAGTATACCTCCCGCTGTTGCTTGCGCTTTGGCGAAGCCGATTGTTTAGCAACCCTGTTTCTGTTGCGGTTGCTTTTGCTTTTCACCGGTTGCGATCAGGCCCCTTTGAGGGGCCAGCAACCGAAAGCCTCCGGCTCTGCCGGAGGATCCTTACTCCCTGTTCCCTGCTCTTCGCCCTCAACGATTGCGCTGAAAAACAATACTCGAAGTGTCGCGCGCATCCACCAATCCGCGCCCCGGAATCAGCTTCAGGCTCATCCGTGTGTTGGCATACTGCACCGTGTACATGTGCGAACCGGCATCGAACAGTTTCCACCGCCCCATCGTTCCGCTGGCAAACTCCAGAGTGCCGTTGGCCTCAAACTTCGCCGAGGTGTCCTCGTTGTCGTGAACCACCATCGGCGTATACGTGCCCACGATCAGCTCGGTCGGGCTCGGCGCCGGATCAAACTTTACCGCCCCCGTCGCCGTTACCGCGTAGTCACCGCCCATGCGCACCAGCCCCCCGCTAGGCGGCATAACGGAAAGAATCAGACGCGTCGGCACCTTCAGATTCCCTACCATCTTGGTCGAGTTTGAAGAGGCAAGCGACGAGATGGTTCTCTTCTCCACCCAGGAGCGCTTATCGTCGCTCAGCTCGATATTGAGTGACGAGCGCTGCGCATTCCCCAGCAACCCCATCGACTTATAGTTCACCACAATCGTCACCGCGCCCGGACCGCCGGTCAGATAGAAGTAGTTGTTGCCCACAAAGTTGTCTACCGTGCCGTCGTTCTCGCCCGGCTGCAGCGGCGCAGGGTGGTGGGAGTCGAGCGATTGCGCGTGCGCCCCTGCTGAAACGGCGAAGACCGCGGCCAGGACCAGGGGAAATGTCCAGCGCAAGATGCGGGAAACGGGGGAAGCGATCATACCCGTAGCTCCTTTTCAGATTTTCGCGATGATCCCTTTGGCGATTGGCGAGCAATCATACCATGCCAAAATTACGCTTGTACCCGCATTTCTATAAGCTGCTTCTCTAATCCCTATTCCCTAATCCCTGTTTTTCACCAACTATGCAGCCACTCCTCATCCCGCCCAATCCGCACCGGCGCGCGGAACAGCTCACTCAACCGCGCCTCTGTAAGCAGCTCCTCGCGCGGCCCGTCCCCCACAATCCGCCCGCCCCTCATCAGGATCACGCGCTCAATCTCCGGCAGAATATCGCCCAGGTGGTGCGTCACCAGCACCAGCCCCGTTCCCTCCTGCGCCAGCCTGCGCAGCGTCTCGCGGAGTTCGCGCTGCGCCGCCAAATCCAGCGCGTTCGAGGGCTCGTCCAGCAGCAATTGCCGCGGCCTGTGCACCAGCGCCCGCGCAATCATGATCCGCCGCTTCTCGCCTGCCGACATCTGGCCCACCATCTGCCCCGCCAGGTGCCAGGCCTCCATCCGCTCCAGCGCTTCCCGCGCCCGCTCCCGCATCTCGGCAGTCACGTGTAAATTCGGCCATAACGTCGACGCCGAAAAGAAACCCGCGATCACCGCGTCCAGCCCGGTGGTCACCGCCGTCCGTTCTCCCGGCAATTCACCCGCCGGCCCAGTCGCCACCACTCCAAAATGCCTTCGCAACTCGGTCAGATCCCACCGCTCGCGCCCGAAGATCCGCACCAACATTCCTGATCGCACAATGGGATACACCTGGCATGTCATCGCCATAATCAGCGTTGACTTCCCGCACCCGTTCGGCCCCAGGATCGCCACATGCTCCCCGGCGCGCACCGTCAGGTTCACGTCGTGCAGCACCACCCGCTCGCCGCGCGCCACATTCACATGCCGCAATTCCAGAAACTCTTTGCGCCCAGCCAACTCCGCCTTGTCCGCGCCGCTCTTCGTCATCCCAACTCCAGCTATCAATCCCCAACCTGCTAGATTAAATGGATTGGTCCCCATTCAAGATATGTCTCAGGCCTCCCAATTCCTCATCCCCCGCGGCTTCCGCTTCGGCGCCACCACTGCCGGACTCAAAAAGAGCGGCCGCCCCGACTTCGCCCTCATCGTAGCCGATCAGCCCGCCAGCGCCGCCGCCGCATTCACCGCCAACCGCGTCGTCGCCGCCCCGCTCATCCTGGACAAGCAGCATCTTTGCGCCACCGGCAGCATTGTCCGAGTCGTAGCCATCAATGCCGGCAACGCCAACTGTGCCGCCGGAGAAGCCGGCCTCGCCGCCGCGCGCGCCACCTGCGATGCCGCCGCAAGCGTCTTCGCCTGCCCCGCCGAACAGATTTTCCCCTCTTCCACCGGCATCATCGGAGTCCCGCTCCCGGCAGAAAAACTCATCGCCGCGCTGCCTGCTCTCTCCGCATCGCTGGGCTCTGAATTCGACCACTTCCAACAGGTAGCGCAAGCCATCCTCACCACCGACACGGTTGAGAAGACCGCCTTCTCCTGCCTCGAAGTCGGTGGGAAAGAAGTCCGCATCGCCGCCCTCTGCAAAGGCTCCGGCATGATCCATCCCCAGCTCGTGCCGCACGCCACCATGCTGGTCTACATCCTCACCGATGCGGACCTCTCGCCCGCCGTCCTCGACACCTACCTCCGCGCATCCATCGAAGTCAGTTTCAACCGCATCTCCGTCGACGGGGACACTTCCACCAACGACACGGTCCTGCTGCTCGCCTCCGGAGCCAGCGGCGCGGCAGTCGGCGCAGGCAATGCTGAATTCGCCATAGCCCTCACCCAGGTCTGCACCTCGCTCGCCCGCCAGATCGTTGCCGACGGTGAAGGCATCACCCACGTCGTCGAACTCCGCATCGACGGCGCGAAGGATGACGCCGACGCCCTCAAAATCGCCAAAGCCATCGCCCACTCTCCGCTGGTCAAGACCGCGTGGGCCGGCGCCGATCCCAACTGGGGACGCCTCGTCGCCGCCATCGGCTACTCCGGCGCGGCCATCGACCCCAACCGCATCGACATCCGGTTCGGCGACATCCCCATCTGCCTCAACGGCGGACGCGCCCCTGAATTCGATGAGGTCAGCGCCCATGCCTACATCGCCCAGCCCGAGTTCGTCATCAACATCCAACTCCATCAGGGCCAAGGCAGTTGCGTCTTCTGGACCACCGACCTCACCGTCCAGTACATCCACATCAACGCCGATTACTCCACCTAGCCGGCAACCGGTCGCGGTGCTTCACGCTCCTCTCCATGGAATCCGCATTGCATACGAATCCAATACGTCGGTAACACTCGATCCCCGTTTACAATCACAATTACTGGAGAGCCGCCACAACCGATGCCCCCTGAAACCAGGACAAATGCCGCGCCCACGGCCGGATCAACGTCCGTCCATAATGGATTCTCGCTCATCTCCAATGACAAGCTGATCGCCCTCTACTCCCACCTGCTCAAGTCCCGCATGCTTGAAGAATCCGCCCGCATCCTATTACAAGCAAATGATTTCAACACCGCCATCTACGGCGCGCTGGGCCACGAAGCGTCTGTCGTCGGTGTCGCCATCGACCTTGGCCCGAAAGACACCATCGCCCCTTCCCACTTCGATTGCACCACCAGCCTTCTTCGCGGCGCGTCGCTTGAAAAGATCGTTGCCTGCCTCAGCGCCCGCGCCGCCAAGACCCGCCGGCTCAGCCTCAAACGCGCCGTCGCCGCCGCCGAAACCAACCGCAAAAAGAAGAACGGCAAGATCGTCGTTGCCTTCGCCGCGGAAAATGCCGCATCCCACGATGCCTGGCATGAGGCCATGCATGCCGCCCGCACCCGCAGGCTGCCCATGATTTTCGTCTCCCACCTGCGCCACCCCGGCAAGTTTGAAAGTGCCTCCGTCCACGCCGAGGTCGAAGACGTTGCCCTCAAAACCAGGGAATTCCACTTCCCCGTCATCCCCGTCGACGGCAATGACGTGGTGGCCGTCTACCGCGTAGCCACCGAGTCCATCACCCACGCGCGCATGCGCCATTCGGCCACACTCATCGAGTGCCATCTCTGGGATGGCGACGACCCCATCCTGAAAATGGAGAAGTACCTCAAGCGCAAAGGCCTGTTCACGCCAAAGCTCAAACGAAATATAGCCGCCGCCTTCACCCGTGAACTCGACGCAGCCCTGCGCGCTGCCGCAAACAAGCGCAAATAATCCTGCCCACTAAAATGTGAAGAGTTGTTACCGCGCCCGAGGATGCGTCCGGTCGTACACCACCGTCAATTGCGACGTAGTGAGCTGTGTATACCGCTGCGTCGTCGACAGCCGTTCATGCCCCAGCAGCTCCTGAATCGCGCGCAGATCCGCTCCTTCTTCCAGCAGATGCGTGCCAAACGCATGCCGAAACGTATGCGGATGCACATCTCCTGAAAGCCCGCGCAAGACTGCGATACGCTTCACAATGCGCCCCACGCTGCGTGTGGTCAATCGCGCCTGGCTCCGCGCCTTCGTCAGCCCACGCAATTGCAGATTCACAAACAACGCCGGCGTCGCTGCTCGCTTATCCCCGCCCACCGCGGCCAGCAGCGCCGACCGCTCCGCAAGATACGCCCGCAGCGCCTGCGCCGCGGCATCGCCCAACGGCACGTATCGCTGCTTTTGTCCTTTGCCGCGCACCAGCACCGCCTCGTTAGCCCAATGAATGTCGTCCAGGTTCAGCCCCGTAAGCTCCGCATTTCGAATCCCGCACCCGTACAGCATTTCCAGGATCGCCTTGTCTCGTGCCGGCCAGCTCGCCGCATCCTTGCTCACCGAATCGACCACCCGATTCATCTGCTCAATCGACGGCACGCGCGGCAAATGCTTAGGCAGCCGCGGTGTCGCGACGAGTGAAGCCGCGTTCTGTTCCACTTTTCCCGCGCGCGCCAGCCACTTGAACCAGCTTCGAATCGCCGCCAGCGCCCGCGCCGCCGACGCCTTTGAAAGCCCGCGCTCATACAGCGTTCCCAGATACGCGCGAATATGCGTGTGCTCAATCTGGTCCACGCTCTGGCTCTTGCCGTAGTGCTCCGCGATGAACGCAGCAAACCCATGCAACTCCCGCTGATACGCGCGCAGCGTGTGCACCGATGCCCCGCGCTCGTTGGTCAGCATGGTCAGATACTCGTGCACCAGCGAGGTCAGCGACACATCGACGCCGGCGGCCAGCCCACTCATGCGATTTCCTTGCGCGAACCCGCACGCGGCACAAGACGCAGCCCTGCGCTCTTCTCCTGAAGCGCCTCAGCCTCTTCCGGCCTCCGCGTCGCGCGCGGATGATGTTCGCGATGCACCGCCTTCAGCCGTCCCAGCGCCAGGTGAGTATAGATTTGCGTCGTTGAAATATCCGCGTGGCCTAGAATCAGCTGCACGCTGCGCAGGTCCGCGCCATGTTCCACCATGTGCGTTGCGCAACTGTGCCGCAGTTGGTGCGGGCTGGCGGTTCCGCTTGCCGTCTTCACCAGGTGCCACACCCACTGCCGCGTCAACGGCATCCCACGCAACGAGAGAAACAGGCTTGTGCCCTGCTCTCGCTGCACATGCACCCTGCGTACCGAATTAATGCGGGCCAAATGCGGCCGCCCCTCGCGCAGATACTCGTTCAGCGCATCGACAGCGGAGCGCCCCAGCGGCACAATGCGTTCTTTGTCACCCTTGCCGCGCACATGCGCGCGCCCCTCATCCAGCGCCAAATCGCCCGTCGAAAGCGCCGTCACTTCGGAGACTCGCAGCCCGCCCGCATAAAGCAGTTCCAGAATCGCGTGATCGCGCAGCGCCGTAGCTCGTGCCTGTGGATGATGCGCGGCCATTCCGCTCCGCTCCAACATCTCCGCCACCTCCAGCTCGGCCAGCGACTTCGGCAACACCTTCCACGACTTCGGCGACTCGATATTGATGGTCGGATCGTGATGGATTCTGCGATCCAGCAGCAGCCATTTGTAAAAACCCCGCAGGCAGCTCAACTTGCGCGCCACCGACCGCGACTCGATCCCGTGGTCGCGCAGATGCTCAAGGAATGCAGCTACATCCTGTTGCGCCGCCGTCAACAGCACACCATGCCGGCCTTCAATGAATTCGGCGAAAGACTTGAGGTCGCCGTCGTAGGCCTCGCAGGTAAGAGGGCGCAGCCCCTTTTCCACGCGCAGATACGCCGTGTAGCCCTTCATGAGCGGAAGATTGCGTGCACTGTCCACACCATCGATTATCCGCGTCTTCAACCCGTCCGAACCGCCTGCGCGTCTCTTACCGAACCTCGTTCATCAAGGAATCAACTTCATCACCCCGCCCAAAACTCAATGTTTGTAATAGTTCGTGCACCTCTCATCAAACCTTCATGTGCAAAATCACCCCATCTTGAAGGAGAATGATATGCGGGCGAAGTTCCCCCCGCATTGAGGAACGATTGACACCGACACACATCGATATTCACAAATGGACGGCCCCGGGAGTTCGATCGGCTGGTTTTCGACAGCAATCCCAGTGTGGCCGTCTTCGATTGCGATGGAACGCTCTGGAGCGGCGACGCGGGCTTGAATTCATGCCAGACGTTACTCCGCCCAGGTGCTGCGGCAGCTTTTCGTAGAGCGTCTTTCTGCGGCATTTAGGAAAATCACAGGGCACTTGCAGTCCCATTTCGTGTGACTTAAGTTCTCATTCTCGTCCATCCGGATATTCCTCCTCGCGTGCTTGGCGGCTCACGTTCTGGAGTTTCTCGGATTGACTCCCTGAAATGTCAAACCTCGACTGACGCCCCGTCAGTGCCGGAGGATGTCCCAGGTTTGGCTAGAAATTCATCACGAATCGAAAAACTTTCTCATTGCCGCGTCAGTGCTTATTGATTCTGAGGATGAGGAGATTCTCCGGCCTCGCCGTCGGCATTGGAGCCGTCGCCAGTCTGGAACAT
>Ga0302189_10004667_pt1 | contig 10099 bp, 8 predicted proteins | sample II_Bog_E2_2_FD_194551 | JGI IMG/M metagenome (GOLD analysis project Ga0302189, IMG submission 194551) | Peat permafrost microbial communities from Stordalen Mire near Abisko, Sweden - II_Bog_E2_2 | ecosystem: Environmental > Terrestrial > Soil > Wetlands > Peat | place: Sweden: Abisko, Stordalen...
GATCTGCCGGCTTTTTGACATCATACTTGAGGAGAATTTTGCGTCCGCACATTACATAGCCAAGGCGATCCTTCAATTCGATGCCGATGGAGAGGGGGCGGGGCGGATCGCTTACAGCGAGCGCGAATCCCGCCGCAAGCGTTGCATCGCCGGGTTCGATTGTCACATGGTATGCCGGCTGGTTGGTCCATTGTGATGTGAGATGGCCCTTCAGGCCGAAGTCGCTCGATGCGGCCTGTCCTAAATCTCTCAGTTCGCTGGATACGACGAGTTGCTGTGCCGCAATCGGCGCGGGAGTTGTCCTGGATTGACGCAGGGAGATGGTTGCGATGGCAACTCCAGCCATGATTCCGATTGCGGCAACGACCGAGGCATAGAGCAAGGTGCGATTTGCAGCGGGTTTGGCAGGTTCGAGGAGTGGAGATGGCTGGTTTGCGTCTGTGTCCTTGCCGTTGGAGTTTTGTTGGTCCGCATCCGTCATCGGGAAGCGTCCTTTCCCGGTTGCTCCGGAAGTAGGATTCTTGTGGTTAATGCAATTCGATCACATATCGCAGGGTTTGAGCACATGAATTTTCAGAGCTTGTTTCATGGCTAAGGGCAGCGGAGCGGTTGAATTGGAGCGAACTCGAAGCGGCTGACGGGCGTGCCTGTAATTTCCCGTCGGGCACCTATTTTCCGTCGAGCACATCTCTCAGCGCAAAGCTGGTTTCCAGCCGTGTCACTCCAGGCAGGCGGGAGAGCTCGTTCTGGTGCAAACGGCCATAGTCGTCCACATCCGACACGCGCGCTACCAGCATGTAGTCATACTGGCCGGCCATGAGATGGCAACTCACGATTGCTTTGGAGCGGCGGATGGCGGTTTCGAAGGCGGCAAGCACGGGAGCGGATTGGCGCTCCAGGGTGACGCGGATGAACACGGTCATGCGCTTGCCGAGGAGGCGGTCGTCGACCTGAGCGCGGTAACCGCGGATGGCACCCGCGTTTTCCAGCGCGAGGATGCGCCGGGAGGCCGCAGAAGCCGACAGCCCTACCGCCTCGCCGACCTCGTAATTGGTGGCCCGTCCGTGACGCTCCAGGTGGCGCAGGATGGCCGAATCCAGATCGTCGAGCGCGCCTGCCGCGTATTCCGCCCGGTCTCCGGGCTCCTTGGCGGCTGATTCTTGCACTGCGCCGCCATTTTTATCACGTTTCGTTCCCATGAGGACCTTTTATCACGAACTTTGCACACATTGGAAGTTGTTTGCGCCGTAGGATGAATTTTGAGTGACCAGGCCGGCGCCGGAGCAGCCCTCCCAATTAGCAAGCCAGCGCCGCGACAGCCGCTCATGCAGCCCTCCCCAGCGTGCATCCAACTGAATCAGGAGACAAATCCCATGATCATCGGCGTTCCCAGAGAGATTAAGGACCAGGAAGCTCGCGTGGGTATAACCCCGGCGGGCGTAAAGGCGCTTACCGAGGCAGGCCACAAAGTTCTGGTCGAGACAGAGGCAGGCGCGCAGTCAGGTTTTCCCGATGCGGAGTACCAGAACGCCGGCGCGGAGATTGTGGGCGAGGCGGGAAACGTCTGGGGTAAGTCGGAGATGGTGGTGAAGGTCAAGGAGCCCATCGAAAAGGAGTACGTCTTCTTTCGCGAGGGGCTGGTGCTGTTCACCTATCTGCATCTGGCGCCAGTACGGGATTTGACGGACAAGCTGCTGGAGTCGAAGGTGATTGGCATTGCCTACGAAACCGTTCGCGACCGGCAGGGCACGCTGCCGCTGCTGACGCCGATGAGCGAAGTGGCGGGCAGGATGAGCGTGCAGGTGGGCGCGAGTTATCTTGAACGGGAACGCGGCGGGCGGGGGATTCTGCTGGGTGGCGTTCCGGGGGTGCCACCGGCGCACGTTTGCATTTTAGGCGGAGGAATTGTGGGTACGAATGCGGCGCGGATCGCGCTGGGCTTCGGCGCAAAAACCACGCTCATCGATTTGAACCTGAACCGTCTGCGCGAACTGGAAGACATCTTCGGTGGCCGGCTTTATACGCTGGCCTCGAATAGCTACAACGTGGCCCAGGCAACGCGCGAGGCCGACCTGGTGATTGGCGGCGTGCTGATTCCCGGCGCGACGGCTCCGAAGATCGTGACCCGCGCCATGGTTGCGCAGATGAAGAAGGGCGCAGTGATTGTGGACGTGGCCATCGACCAGGGCGGTTGCGTGGAGACGGCACGGCCAACTTCGCATTCAAACCCGAGCTTCACAGTGGATGGGGTGGTTCACTACTGCGTGACCAACATGCCGGGCGCGGTGCCGCACACCTCGACACTCGCATTGACCAATGCAACTTTTCCGTACCTGATGCGGCTGGCCAACCTGGGCGCACGGGAGGCGCTCAAGCAGGATGCGGGGCTGGCGGATGGGCTGAACACCTGGCTGGGCACGCTGACGCATCGCGGTGTAGCGGAGAGCCAGCACCGGCCGTGGACAGCGGCGGCTAGCGCGATGGCGTGAGAAGAAGTGAAAAAGTGAAGTAGTGAAACAGTGAAGAAGTGAACAGCGCTATTCTGATTCGCCCATGACGGTAAATTGGCGTGTCTGGCCGTCGGGGAACAGGAACTCGTAAATTCGCATGTACTCGTAGGCGTGCTGGGTTTCATCTTTTGAGATTTTGGCTTTGTAGTCGCCCACGCGAAGCAGGTCGCTCGCAGTTCCCGATTGAAGTTCGAACTTCTTTCCGTCGATGGTGACGTTGAGTTGCTGCTGCACGCGGCAAACACTGTTTCCGCCGGTCACATCGGAGCACGCGACGACCATCCGCGACGATTGCACATGGACGGCTATGGTGTAGTCGGCCGGGTTTGGTTTGGGTTTTTCCGCACCGGCCAGTGCGGAGGTCAAGAGCAAGATTGCGAGGATAGCTTTCTTCATTTTTTCCTCCAACGTCCCTGATGGTATACCCGCGCCTTAAAACGGCTGAGTTTCAGGCGCTGCCCTGACCGCCGCCCCATTCGAGCTCATGACTGCGCTCGACCCTGCTGCCGTAGAATGATCTTTCTTCTGGAGGGCCCCATGGAGCGCCGCCAATTCCTCGCTGCTTCGATTGCCGCATCAGCCTTTGCCGCTGCCGGCGACGCCGGTGCTGAAACTTCTTCGCCCCGCGCCGGCGAGTTTTACCAGATGCGCCGCTACATGCTCCAAAACGGGCCGCAAACTAAACTCACCGAAAGCTTTTTTGGCGATGCGCTGATTCCGGCGCTTGCGCGGATGGGACTGGGTCCTGTTGGCGCATTCCGTCTCGACATTGGTCCGCAGACGCCGACGTTTTATTTGCTCATTCCGGGCGCGTCGGCCGACACGCTCGCCGGCCTGGACCTGAGGCTCGGGCAGGACGCGGATTTTCTCAAGGCTGCCGAGCCGTTCTGGAACGCGACGGCGGCAGCGCCGGCATTTGAGCGCGTTGAGAGTTCGCTGCTTTCTGCCTTTTCAGGCTGGCCGAAACTGACGCCGCCTGCCTCCGCCGCAAACAAGGGCAAGCGTATCTTTGAACTGCGCACCTATGAGAGCCCCAGCAACGGCGCACACGTTCGCAAGGTGGAGATGTTTCACTCCGGGGAGTTCGAGATCTTTTTGAGCTGCGGCTTTCATCCTGTCTTCTTTGCCGACACGCTTATCGGCCCGCGCGTTCCAAACCTGACGTACATGCTGAGCTTTGCCGATACGGCGGAGATGGAGGCGAAGTGGGATTTGTTCAGGAGCAATGCGGACTGGAAAAGGCTCTCTGCCAATCCGCGATTCAGTTACGACCAAATTGTGACCAATATCGATAACCTGATGTTGAGTCCGCTGGGCTGTTCGCAGATCTGACGGGTCGCGCGGCGTGATGGGTGAATGATTTTTCGCGGGCGGTCTAGCTTCAGGCGTAGTTTGATTTTCCTTGTTGCCGCTGAGCGTCCGGATAGCCTAGATTCGGAATCATGACTTCGCACAATCAACCTTGCATTAGGAATGCAACCATTCCCTCGATTTCGCTGGCTGCCGTTCTGTTGTTGCCGGCATGTTTGCCTGCCGCGGCGCAACAGGCAGGCGCGACGCAGACGATCGCGGGAGCGCGGCAGGTGTTCGACGGGGCCATGCTGCCGGGCGTTGAGGTGAACACGTTTTCGCACAGCGACAAGCTGTTCCCGGTCAACATTGTGAAGCGCGGCGGCGCGGTGCGGCCGTTTGCCCAGGCGAGCGAGGCGCTGCAATCCAAAGTGAGGCAGGTTCACTTCGAAGCGCAGGGGCGGCGATTCGATCTGTACGACTACCTGGCCTTTGATCGCGTGGCCGGACTGATGATTCTGAAAGACGGCAAAGTTGCGATGGAAAATTACGAACTGGGCACTGGACCAGAGACGCGCTGGATCTCGTTTTCGATGGCCAAGTCGATTTCCTCCACGCTGGTGGGAGCGGCGATCAAGCAAGGGCTGATCGCCAGCATCGACGACCCGGTGACCAGGTATGTGCCGGGATTGAAAGGCGGGGTTTACGACGACGTTTCGGTGCGTAATCTTTTGCAGATGGCCTCGGGCGTGAAGTGGGATGAGACTTATACCGATCCGCGCTCCGATCGCAGAAAGGTTCTCGACTTGCAGTTGGCGGGCAAGCCGGGCTCGATTGTGGCGTATATGAAGGCACTGCCGAGGGCCGGCGCGGCGGGGACGATCTGGAACTACAGCACCGGCGAATCGTTCCTGGTGGGCGCGTTGATTGAGGGCGCGACGCACGAGCCGCTGGCAACATATCTTTCGGAAACGCTTTGGTCGCGACTGGGGATGGAAGAGGATGCGACGTGGTGGCTGGAGTCGGCGGGCGGCATGGGATTGGCGGGCAGCGGGTTGGGTGCGACACTGCGGGATTACGCGCGCTTTGGCCAGTTTGTGCTGGATGACGGCGTGATCGAGCAGCATGGGCATGCTGAACGAGTGGTGCCGGAGGGTTGGTTTGCGGAGGCCGGCAAGGCGCACACGATTGGGGGAAAGCTGGTCGACTACGGTTACCTCTGGTGGCCGATGGAGGCAGGCGATCCGATCCATGCGGGAGCGTTTGAGGCTGTCGGCATCTTTGGGCAGCACATCTATATCAATCCCAGAGAGAATCTGGTGATTGTGGTGCTGAGCGCGCGGCCCAAGCCGGATGCCGACCACAGCCCGGTGGACGATTCGGATTTCTTTGGGGCCGTGGCGCGGTCATTGCAGTAGGCGGGTTGAATGAATGAGGGCTGAATTCTGCCCGCCGATAATGGACAGTTCTATAATCGCGGCATGTCGTTTCTCGGCGATCCACGGCGGCGGCCGGCTGCTCTGCTTGCGGGCGGATTCCTGGTGCTTGTCGCCCTGTTCGGCGTGCTCCAGGCTTTCAACACCTCCAGCGTCCGGTTTCTGAATCCTGAATCGTCTGGAGAGACACTGGCCTTTACGGGTCTTATCGTTCTGGTCTTCCTGCTGCTTCTTGTGCTGCTGATGCTGCTGTTGAGGACGGTTCTCAAGCTGTATGCGGACCAAAGCAGCAGCGCGCTGGGCGCGCGTTTGCGCACGCGGATGATGCTGGGAGCGGCGCTGATTGCGCTGATTCCCGCAATTTTCATGTTTCTGTTCAGTTTTGGATTGATGAACCGCTCGATCGACCGGTGGTTTTCGCAGCCGACATCGGAGCTGCGCGAGGATTCGACGCGCGTGGTGCTGGAGCTGGCGCATTATGTGACGGACAATGCGCGCGTTGAAGCAGAGTCGATCGCGGCTTCAGGAACTCCGGATCAGGATCAGTCGCAACTCGAGGATGTGCTCCAGTCGCACCGAATCACTTTGGCGGGTGGTTTTGCCATGGTTTATGGCAAGGATTCAAAGCTGCTGGCCGGTTTTCAGGCGCCGCCGGAATCGAGCCGGGCCGTTCTGCTTCCCTGGCTGGACCAGGGCGAAGCGGGAGCCGCCGTTCCACTCTTCGGGCCGCTCTCAGCCAATCTGCTGACCCTGGCGCAACGCAGAGACGAACCAATGATCGATGTGTCCGGGCAGGAATACGCGTTGGGTGTTTCGGCAACCGCGTCGGGCAAGGTGGTAGTGGTGGCGCTGCCCATGCCCCAGGGGCTCAGCCAGACGGTGGTGCGCATTCGCTCGGGCGCAGCCGATTATTGGGAGCTTTTCCGTGCGCGCAATAAGATTCGCACCATCTTCTTCCTGCTGCTGCTGTTCATTACGGCGGTTGTCTTTTTCTCCAGCGTCTGGCTGGCCCGATTTCTGTCGAAGCAGATTACCGGGCCGGTGGAGGCGCTGGGCAATGCGATGGACGAGATTGCGGCCGGCCAGTACGACCATCGCGTGGCGGTGATTGCCACTGGGGAGATGGGCGACCTGGTGCGCGCCTTCAACCACATGGCGGCGGACCTTGAGGCCAGTCGTCAGTTAGCCGAAAGCTCTTCCGCGCAACTGACCGGGGCCAACCTTGCGATTGAGGAGCGCCGCCGCGAGCTTGAGACGATTGTCGAGACGATTCCGTCGGGGGTTGTCACGCTGGACGGCGCGGGCGTGGTGTTGCAGTCCAACCGCGCCTTCGCCGCACTGATGGGCCGGCGCGAGGAGGTGGGCTTGGGCGGGGAGAAAATTGAGAATCTGCTGCCTGCCGATTGCGCGGAGGACCTTGCGGGCGTGATCCGCCGCGGGCACCGCATGGGTGCGGCATCGACCGAGATTGAATTTCACGCCCGGGGCCGCACCATGCACCTGGCCATTACCAGTGCGCGCCTTGAACTTGCGCATAGAGGGCCGGGAACGGTGCTGGTGGTGGAAGACACCACCGAGTTGCTGCGCGCGCAGCGTCAACTGGCGTGGAAGGAGGTGGCGCAGCGAGTGGCGCACGAGATCAAGAATCCGCTGACGCCGATTGCGCTGTCCGCGGAACGGATTGGCAAGCACCTGGACCGCGGCCAGATGGACTCGCCCAACGTGATTCGTAAATGCGCGGAAGTGATTCTGGGCTGCGTGGGCACTCTGCGTACATTGGTGGATCAGTTCTCGGCGCTGGCACAGTTTCCCGCGTCGCAGCCGCGCGCGTGCGATATGAACAAGGTGGCGGAAGAGGCGCTGGCGCTGTTTGCGGGCAGGCTGGACGGAATCACCGTGCAGCGGGATCTGGAGCCGGGATTGCCAACGGTGCTGGCCGATCCCGAGGCCATTCGGCGCGCGCTGGCCAACCTGATCGACAATGCAGCCGAGGCTATGCAGGGCAGCTTGCTGCGCGTGCTTGGCATTCACAGTTCGCTCAGTGAAGATGGCGCGGCGGTGGAAGTTTCGGTTTCAGACACCGGTCATGGACTGACGGACGAAATACGCGAGCGGCTGTTCTTGCCTTTCTATTCGACCAAACATCGGGGAACGGGGCTGGGCTTGTCGATCGCCGCGAAGATTGCGCAGGAGCATGGCGGGTCGCTGCGCGCAGAGGCGAATAGTCCCAAGGGTGCGCGCTTCCTGCTGCAGCTTCCGCTGATGGATCCCGCAGGCGTGCGGTTAGCCCCGGCCACGCTGGAGGGCAACGGCGTAGCGCAGGCCATCAGTGGCGCTGCGGCCATTGCGGGCGCTCCGCTTAAGGGATTGCGCTCATGAACCACATTCTGGTGGTGGACGACGAGACGGAGATTCGCAGCTCGCTTGAGGAGATTCTGCGCGAAGAGGGCTATGGCGTGGCGAGCGCGGCCAGCGCCGCCGAGGCCATGATCCTGTTGCAGGATGCGCCGTACGATGTGGTGCTGCTCGACATCTGGCTGCCCGACCGCGACGGGCTTGACGTGCTGGCCGATATGCACCAACTGGCCGTGGAGATGCGGCCGGAAGTGGTGATCATCAGCGGGCATGGAACCATCGAGACCGCGGTGAAGGCTACCAAGCTGGGCGCATACGATTTTCTGGAAAAGCCGCTCTCGCTGGATCGCACGCTCATCGTGCTCAAGAACGCAGTGGAGGCGCGGCGGCTGCGGACGGAAAACTCCGAATTCAAGCGCCAGTTCAGCGTGGGGTCGGTGCTTACCGGAGAAAGCGTGCCGGCCAAGGCGCTGCGGCAGCAGATCCGGCTGATGGCTCCGACGAATGGGCGAGTGTTGATTTACGGGGAGTCGGGCACAGGGAAGGAACTGATCGCGCGCGCGATTCACGCGGAGAGCCTGCGGCGGGACCGCGTGTTTGTGGAGTTGAACTGCGCGGCGATTCCCGAGGCGCACATTGAGGCGGAACTTTTTGGATACCGGCACAGCGCGCAGCCGGGCAGGCCCGCCGAGCAGCGGGGTACGCTGGAACGCGCGGACGGGGGCACGCTTTTTCTGGATGAAGTGGGCGACATGAGCCTGAAGACGCAGGCCAAGGTGCTGTCCGCGCTTGACGACCAACTGTTTACGCCGGTGGGCGGCACGCAACCGCTGCGGGTGGACGTGCGCCTGATCGCATCAACAAACAAGGATCTCGAAGAGGAGATTGCGAAGGGGAATTTTCGCGAGGATCTTTTTTACCGGCTCAATGTAGTGCCGTTTGCTGTTCCGCCGCTGCGCGAGCGCAAGCAGGATATTCCGCTGCTGGCGCGGGAGTTTCTGACGGAATTTGGCCGACAATATGGGCGGCCGCGCATGGAGATCGGCGAGGAGGCGTTGGCAACGCTGTCGCAATACCACTGGCCGGGAAATGTGCGCGAGTTGAAAAACATGATAGAGCGCGTGCTGATTCTCAATCCGCGCGTGCTGCGGATTGAGCGCAAGCATCTGCCGCCACTGACGCACAAGGCGGGGACGCGGTCGACGGAGGAGTTTTCGTCGCTGCAGCAGGCGCGGGATGCGTATGAGCGGGAATACATTCTGAAGAAGATTGAAGAGGCGCGGAACAACATCAGCCATGCGGCGGAATTGCTGGGGCTGGAGCGGAGCCACCTTTACCGGAAGATGAAGGCGCTTGGGATCAGTGTGCGGGAGTAACCACCTGCGGTGGGGCAGATGCTCGCTATTCGCTCGCATTGCAATTTCGCAAGTGCTTCAGGGATGGGCTTTGTCAAAAAGAGCCGCTGTTTACGGTTTCGTCGCCGCTGTTGGTACTGCTCCCGGCGAAACAAGTGCCTGGACGTCCCCGACGAGCAACTGGACCGATTCTGAGAAGCTGGCGTCGCGATGCCTTTTGAAGAAGGCGGGATCAACCTGCTCGACGAAACCCCACAAAGCCACGTGGGTCTTGCCGTCAGAGATGCCCACTCGAATCTGAGGGAAAGACAATCCCGGTGAATCAACAAAGCGGATTGCGAAGACAACATCCGCGTCGCTCGGGTCCAGCACCAACTCATATCGGCCCCAGGCCTTCATTTGGGCGAAGAACTCGTTGTAGGCTCGCTCCGGACCGCCGCTGTAAGCAGAGGGGAAGGCAGTCACGTCCCCAAGCTCATAGGAGATGAACGCACGCTTCCCGTTGAGGAGCGGCGTCGGTACTGGCGCTGCAAGGGTATTGACGCCTTTGGCTGCCGAACTCTGCTGCTGAGCGCAAACCGGCAATGCACAGCACATCGAGAGTGAAACCACCGCAACTAATCTCTTCAAGAGCAGACCCATGATTCCTCCAAATTAAACGGCACTTGTCCATGCTGGCACATCCGCCACCATTTGAGCCGTGACAACGTTGAGAAGTTAGCACAATCAATCCGGTTCGGAGGCCGGCGGGAGTTCCTGAACGGGCTGTCCGGAATTGGACATGAATTTGCGAATGTGGACAGCCTCCGACTGAAGCAAGGCCGGTGGCACTGCGCTAACACATTCCCTGATTGACCTTTAAGGGATTTGGCCCAGGTGGGAGATATGGTGAGCAAATTGCTGGCAGTCATCCCATTACGACCAAACACGGAGGCCAACGTGGCATACTTTGAACGGGTTCGCGATGTGGTTTCGGGGCCATTCAGCCCGGACGTGATTGAGCAACGGACGAAGGCGGGATGGCAGATGGTGTCGATAGAGTGGCGGCGCGAGCTGCCGGACGCGGAGGCGCCAACAGACGGCGCTTTCAACGAAGACATTCCCTATGGGCTGCGGGTTTCGGACGATTGCAAGCGGCTGGAAGTGGAGCCTA
>Ga0302189_10004678_pt1 | contig 10087 bp, 8 predicted proteins | sample II_Bog_E2_2_FD_194551 | JGI IMG/M metagenome (GOLD analysis project Ga0302189, IMG submission 194551) | Peat permafrost microbial communities from Stordalen Mire near Abisko, Sweden - II_Bog_E2_2 | ecosystem: Environmental > Terrestrial > Soil > Wetlands > Peat | place: Sweden: Abisko, Stordalen...
AACCAGTCATCTTCCTGCCCTTTATCGAGGATGATCTGCAACGATCCGAGCCACACAGCCAACAGTCCCAAGCCGATTCCATCGAACTTTCCCGGATGCGCTTCCTTTATGTACTGCGGATCCTCCACATACTTCGAAATCATGAACATGGCAAACGCGCCCACTGGGATGTTGATATAAAATGCCCAGCGCCATGAATATGTATCCGTCAGCCATCCTCCCAGCGTCGGCCCCAGGACCGGAGCGACCACAACGCCGAGCGCGAACACAGCCATTGCGAGCCCACGCTTTTCAGGAGGAAAGGTCTCCAGCAGGATTGACTGGGACAGCGGTTGCAATGCTCCGCCGCCTGCGCCCTGCACCGCCCGCGCGATCAAAATGAAAGCCAGGCTCGTGGCAGCTCCGCAGGCAAAAGAGGAAATCGTAAAAATTAAAATGCAGGCCAGCAAGAATCGTTTTCGCCCAAAACGCAGCGCGAACCAACCGCTCGCCGGCAATATGGTCGCGTTGGCGACCAGGTAGCTCGTCAGCACCCACGTGGCCTCATCGTTGGTCGCAGAAACGCTGCCCGCGATGTACGGCAACGCAACCGCCGCAATGGAAGTGTCCAGAACCTCCATGAACGTCGCCAGCATGACTGCGACTGCCACCAGCCAGGGATTCTTCGCGGGGGCGGGAGCCGATACAGCAGCGCTTGCGGAAGATTGTGGGGGCATGTGCTTGATTTCCCGAGGCGCAAACCTTCGGATCAAGCATCTAGAGATGCAGCGGCACCGTCAGAGGTTTCTGTTAATTCGTTGCCCAACGGGAAAGTTTCGGTTGCCGTAGCCGGGATGCAGCAGCTACTTCTCGATCTCGCCACCGCATTGCGATTTTGCTGTGGAAGTTCTAACCCGGTACTCAGGTCACTTGCAGTCAGTATGCTATCCTGAGTATCTTGAGGTAGTTAGATCCAAGTGGGCGGGAGTGCATTGCGCCTCACTTGTTGATTTGCTATGGAGCTTTTTCTCAATCTTTGTTGGCTTTCTCTTCTGGTGCCAGCCTATTTTCTCTGGCAGCGAAAGAACGCCACGACGGGTACGAACCACGCGCCCGCATCGGCCCATCCTGTGGGCTTCGTGTGCGCCCTCGGCTGCGCCTTCGTTCTTCTGTTTCCTGTAATTTCGGCCAGCGATGACCTGCATGCCATGCGCCCCGAGATGGAAGAATCGGAGTCTTCCCTTCGAGGCGCCAACCGCGTCTGCACTTCGCACGCACTTGCCCATTCCGCGCAGGCCATCTTGCCGGCTGCCGCCTCCCTTATGGACGAGTTCGAACAAACTGGAACTGCCCTGCCCTTCGAACGAGCGCCGCTCGGATTCTTTTTTGCTCCCGTTCCAGCAGGCCGCGCTCCCCCCGCCAGCCCCGTGACTTCGCTCTAAATTCGAAGTCCTTCTTGTTTCTTTACGAAAATTCCTGAACCATCTTGCCTTCACGCGCATTTGGGTTTGCCATTTCACCCTCTCGCGCACGGAGTACGCGATGTCAAAGTTTCACAATTTCTGTCGGCTCGCCGGCTTGTCCCTGTGGTTTCTAACCGCAGTCGAAGCCAGCGGCTCGGCCCAAACATCGCTCAATTGGGAACAGGTCCGGCTGCGTTTTGAACAGAATAATCCCACTCTATTAGCCGACAGCCTGAACATTGACGAGTCGAAAGCCCAGGAGATCACCGCCTATCTCCGCCCCAATCCGACCCTCGGATTGCTCTCCGACCAGATCACCCCATTCAATTTAGGCCCGTCTCATGGCGCACTCTCTTACCTGCTACCCTCCGCGACCGTTGATTACCTCCACGAACGTGATCACAAACGCGAGTTGCGCCTCGAAAGCGCCAAGAAAGGTACCAGCATCTCGACCTTCAATCACGCGGACACCGAGCGCAGCCTCCTCTTCAGCCTCCGCAGCGCGTTCGTTTCCACGTTGCAGGCCAAGGCCGTTTTGCAGTTGGCGAACGACGATCTCGCCTATTACGACCACTTGCTCAAAGTAAGCAAAGATCGTTTTGACGCCGGCGATATTGCCCAAATCGATCTCGATCGCCTCGAACTGCAGCGCGTCCAATACGAATCGGACGTGCAAACCGCGGACGTCAATCTGCGCACCGCCAAGATCCAGCTCCTCACGCTGCTCAACGATCGCACTCCGATCGAGCAGTTTGACGTGAATGGCCCTTATGAATTTGTTGACCAGCTCGCCGCCCTTGAAGAATTCCGTAACATCGCTCTCGACACTCGCCCGGACCTCAAGGCCGCAGTGGAATCCGTAGACAAAGCCCGTACCGACCACAAGCTGGCCATTGCGAACGGATCGACCGATCCCACTTTCAGCTTCGACGTTGGCCGAAATCCGCCCATCGATCTTTACTTTGGAGTCGGCGTCAGCATCCCGCTGCGCATCTTCGACCGCAACCAAGGCGAAAAGTTGCGCACGAAATTAGACATCGAGCGCAATGAACGTCTGCTCGACGCCGCTCATGCTCAGGTTTTTAGCGACGTCGATTCCGCCTACGCCACGCTCAACAGTAACCTCACCCTGCTGCGTCCTTACAAGTCGAAATACCTGGAGCAGGCGGTGCGCGTACGAGATACCATCTCTTTTTCTTACCAGCATGGCGGAGCGTCGCTGCTCGACTTTCTCAGTGCGCAGAGTGAATACCGCGCCGTCGAACTCGCCTACGTAAATCTAGTCGGCTCCTATCTGACCGCGGCGGCTCAACTCAACATGGCCGTAGGCCGCGAGGTAATCCAATGACCACAGAACCTGTTTGCCGGCTGCCGCAGTCGAGCAGGCCGCGCCGGAAAAATGTCCGCTTCGGCTTGTTATTTAAAGTCGCGCTCGGCGCTTCATTGTCCCTGTTGCTCGCCGCTTGTGGAGACAAAAAACCCGATCCCGCTGCCGAAGCTCCACCAAAAACCACCGTCGAACAGGATCTCGACGCCAACAATTTCAAGGTCGATCATCCCGACCAGTTTCCGCTCGTCACCGCGGTCGAACATGTCGCCGCTCCCGCCTTGAAAGTAACCGGAGTCGTACAACCTGACATCGCCCGCGCCGTCCCCGTGATCTCGCTCGCCGCTGGACGCGTTGTCGAGGTCAAAGCACGCCTCGGCGACACCGTGAAAAAAGGTCAGCTACTGTTGCGGGTCCAGAGCAACGACGTCTCGGGCGCCTACCAGAACTACCGCAAAGCCGTGAACGATGAACTTCTCGCCCGCATTCAACTGGAACGCGCCCAGCTTCTCTACAGCAAAGGCGCAATCGCTAAAAGCGCTCTCGAACAAGCCGAGGATGTAGCCAAGAATGCTCAAGCCGATCTCGACGCCGCGACTGAACAGTTACACACCCTGGGCATCGATAAGGACCATCCTTCGGCCATCGTCAACATCGTCGCGCCAATTTCCGGCATCATCACCGACCAGCAAGTCACGAATTCCGCCGGAGTCCAGGGCCTCGGTTCGCCGAATCCTTTCACCATCTCCGACCTGTCTTTTGTCTGGATCATCTGCGACGTTTATGAAAACGATCTCGACGCAGTCCAGGTTGGAGATACCGCTGACGTGCGCCTGACTGCCTATCCCAATCAAACGTTGAAAGCTCGCGTCGACAACATCCTCCCCGTTCTCGATCCCAATATCCGTACCGCCAAAGTTCGTCTGGAAGTCGCAAACCCCGGCTTCATGCGTGTCGGCATGTTCGCGACCGCGACCTTCTACGGTAAGAAGCCCGAGAAACGAGCCGCCGTTCCCGCCGCTGCGATCCTTCATCTACACGATCGTGAGTGGGTCTACGCCCCCGTCAGCGCCAGCCATTTCAAACGTCTCGAAGTCGTCACCGGAACCATGCTACCCGGCAACATGCAAGAAATAACATCTGGAATCAAACCCGGCGACCAAGTCGTCTCCAATGCCCTCGTCCTGCAAAACACCCTGGACCAATAGCGATCAACCTGAGTCAAGCAAGATCGAAGCAAGCGGGATTTGAAGCACAACGATGGAAAGCAAAATGAGATGGAAAGACTGATGCCAACCTCATATGGGAGCAATCGATGATTCGCCGAGTTGTTGATTTTGCTCTGGATAACCGCCTGCTCGTGCTCGGCTTCGCCCTCCTGCTCTTTGCCGGAGGCATCGTCGCCTTCCGCGAGCTTCCCATCGAGGCTTACCCCGACGTGGCCGACAACTACGTCGAGATCATTACTCAGTGGCCGGGCATATCCGCTGAGCAGATTGAACAGCAAGTCACCATTCCCCTTGAAATCGGCATGAACGGCATTCCTCATGTCGTTCATCTTCGATCTTTTTCTCTCTTCGGACTCTCCGACATCAAGCTCATCTTCGATGACGAATCCGACAACGACTGGAATCGCGAACGCGTCCTCGAACGCCTCAGTCAGGTCACTTTACCTCCAAACGTCGTGCCGCAAATGGGCACCGATTGGAGTCCCGTCGGCCAGATTTATTTCTTCACCCTGCACAGCACCAACCCTGCTTACGACTCGATGGAACTGAAGTCTCTCGAAGATTGGGTCGTCGAAAAAAGCTTTAAATCGGTCCCCAACATCGTTGACGTTTCCAGCTTCGGAGGACCCACCCGCGAGTATCAGGTCCGCGTTGACCCCACCAAACTCGTCGCTTACGGCCTAAGCCTCGCGCAGATTGAGCAGCAACTCACCAACAACAACATCAACGCCGGCGGCAGCTTCATTCAAGAAGGTCTGCAACAAATCAACGTCCGCTCCGTCGGACTCGTCGACCGCTCGCAAGACATCGCCCAGACGGTCATCATTACCAAGAACGGCACTCCGATCCGTATCAAAGACATCGCCGTCGTCTCCCAAGGTCCCAAAATCCGGCTCGGCCAGTTTGCCAAGGCGGTTCACTCCGAAGACGGCAAGATCATCGACAATGACGACGTAGTCTCGGGCATCGTACTCCTGCGCAAAGGCGCGGCCGCCGACACCGCCCTGCAGGGCATTCACAAAAAAGTCCAAGAACTCAACGACCACATTCTTCCTCCCGGCGTAAAGATCGTTCCCTTCATCGATCGCAGCGATCTCGTTCACTTCACCAGCCACACCGTCCTCCACAACCTCACCGAAGGCATGATCCTCGTCTCGATCATCCTCTTCCTGTTCCTCGGCAACATCCGCGGCGCCTTCATCGTTGCCGCCACCATCCCCTTTTCCCTCCTCTTCGCTTCGATTTGTCTCGATCTGCGCCATATTCCCGCCAATCTGCTTTCTCTTGGCGCTTTGGATTTCGGAATGGTCGTCGACGGCGCCGTCGTCATGGTCGAAAACATCGTCCGCCATCTCGGCAACAAAAATGGCGTGAAAACTGCCCGAGAACAAATCAGCGAAGCCTCGCACGAAGTGCAGCGCCCCGTCTTCTACGCCATCGGCATCATCATCACCGCTTATCTTCCCATCTTCACCCTGCAGCGTGTCGAAGGCCGCCTCTTCCATCCCATGGCCTGGACGGTCGCCTTCGCCCTGCTCGGCGCCCTGATCTTCTCTATCGTGATCGCGCCGGTCCTCGCCAGCTTCGCCTTTCAGAATGGCGCTAAAGAATGGCACAACCCGGTCATGCACTTCGTGATTGAGCGCTATCGAGTCGCCGTTCGCTGGGCCATCCGCCATCGCGCCGTCACCGTTGGCGTCTGCCTTCTGATGGTCATGCTCGGAAACTACCTTGCCTTCAGCGGCACCATCGGCTCCGAATTTCTCCCCCACCTCGACGAAGGTGCACTCTGGGTGCGCGGCACTCTGGCGCCCAGCACCGGACCCGACGAAGGCATCCGCGTCGCCAATCAGGCTCGCGTAATTCTTTGCGCTTTTCCCGAGGTTCCAAAATGCACCAGTCAGGTCGGACGTCCCGATGACGGCACCGATACCACCGGCTTCTTCAACGTCGAGTTCTTCGTCGATCTGAAGCAGAAAGAAGACTGGCGTCCCGTCTTCCACCAGAACAAGGACGAACTGATCGCCGCCATGCAGCGCGAACTCGACAAAATTCCCGGCGTCGTCTGGGGATTCTCCCAGCCCATCGAAGACAACATGGAAGAAGCCGTTAGCGGCGTAAAAGGCGCCTTAGCGACAAAAATCTATGGCGATGATTTGAAGACCCTCGAAGAAAAGAGCGACGAGATCGTCAACATCATGCGCAAGATCAAAGGGATTGAAGATCTTGGCGTCTTCCGCGTGCTCGGCCAGCCCAATCTCAACGTCACTATCGACCGCGCCGCCGCCGCCCGTTATCAGATTAACGTCGCCGACGTGCAGGACGCCGTTCAAACCGCGGTCGGAGGCACTGCCCTCACCCAGGTCCTCAAAGGCGAAGCCCGTTACGACCTCACCCTGCGTTATCTCCCCCAATACCGCAACACGCAAGAGGCGATCGCCAACATCCGACTTCTCTCGCCTAGTGGCGAACGCGTTTCCCTCGCCCAGCTCTGCAAGATCAGCGAGACCGACGGCGCTTCCGAAGTCTATCGCGAGGGCAATCGCCGCTACGTCGCCATCAAATACAGCGTCCGCGGACGTGACCTCGGTAGCACCGTCGAAGAAGCCATCAAAAAAGTAAACGAGCAAGTCGAACTTCCCACCGGCTACAGCATCGATTGGGAAGGCGAGTACGAAAGCCAGAAGCGCGCCGACGAGCGCTTGCTTATCGTTCTCCCCATCACCATTCTGATCATCTTCATCATCCTCTACACCATGTTCAAATCCTTCAAGTGGGCCGCGCTGATCTTAGTGAACATCGCCATCGCACCCATCGGAGGCTTGCTCGCTCTGCTGATCACCGGCACGAATTTCAGCGTCTCTTCGGGTGTCGGATTCCTCGCCCTGTTCGGCGTCTCCGTGCAAACCGGCGTCATCATGCTCGAATACATCAACCAGTTGCGCGCCAAGCGTTTCTCCATCGAAGATGCAGCCGTCGAAGGCGCTGTCCTCCGCCTGCGCCCCATCATGATGACTATGCTGGTCGCCACGCTCGGACTGCTTCCCGCCGCGCTCTCGCACGCCATCGGCTCCGATTCGCAGCGTCCCTTCGCCATCGTCATCGTTGGAGGTCTAATCGCCGCCCTGATCATCAGCGTCTTTCTCTTGCCCACCCTCTACGTCTGGATCGCCGGAGAACGCGACGTCCTGCCCCACGCCGAAGAAGGTTTCGATGTGGGCGAACACGTAGACTAATCGGTTCGGATGACAGGGACGCTTGAATGGGATCGCTTGCAACGATAGGGCAAGCTTTCTGAGATCTAATGCACATTTGCGAGGCCGCGGACGCCCTCTCGATCTTGCTTTTTCCGCGTCCTTCTACTAGATTTCATCTTTCCCTAATCTCACCCGCTGCACGGGCCCATGAACGGTCCAGGAGTGGCTTGCTATGAAACGCAGTTCCATCGGCCTCGCGCTCGTCGGCTTAGTCACCGTCGGAGCCGTACTCAGCTTGCCTAGTTGCGGCCATGATCAGAAGCTCGTCAGCATCCAAGTTCAGCCGCCAACTTTCACTTTTCTGGCGGCCGATCCCGGTCAAAATACGAGTTACAAAGCCTATGGCACCTATATTCATCCCCCGGCGACGAAGGACATCACGGCCCAGGTCACGTGGGGCGTAGATGGTCTCGCAGACGTCGTCTCAATTGTTAGTGGGCCTTCTGGGGGTACGGTGACCACTGGCGGTGGTTGCGGTGTTTCTGACGTTTCGGCTACAGCCCCTGAAGGCACGGGCGGCTCATCGAACATCGTAGTCGGTTATGCAACCGTTACCGTCGACAATCCCAATGTTTCCTACTGCCCAGGCGGGAACACCCAGCAGGCCACCCTTGCGGTAGTACTTGCCGGAACTGGACAGGGAACCGTGACGAGCATACCCGGAGGGGCCACATGCCCTGGCCCATGCGGAGCCCAGTTCCAGGTTGGAAGCTTGGTGGTGCTTAACGCCTCGCCAAACAATGGTCACTCCTTCTTGGGCTGGCAAGGTTGCACTCCCACATCGGGGGACTCTTGCAGTCTTACTATGCCGTCTGAGGGAATTCTGATAACAGCAACCTTCAACTGAACCCTCCGCAGGGTCATCGCTGTGGTTTATTCCTCCGCCAGCAACTTCCCCAGTGTGGTCTTGTGGCGCTCTGGCTTGGCTTTCTTCGCCACCACCAGTTGCGACGCCTTCGGACTTCCTACTCGCTCCCGCGCCATCTCTTTTAAGACTTTGGCGGCTGAAAAAACTTTTTTCTTTCGCTTGCGTGCCATCGCCGCATCTTCGCACATTCGATCCCGCAAAAGTGCAATAATCGGAACGAGCGTGCGCTCGCGACCGTCGCGAATCCTCGAACCGCGAGGTTCGCTGGCTGTGCGTCGCATTATCAAAACCGCGAGGCCCTTATAACTATGGATGAGCGAGATTTCTTCGACGAAAAATCAGACAAAAAGCTGGCGAACTTAACCTGTCCTCACTGCATGCAAGCGGGAGAATACGAAATCCAGTGGCTGGTTCGCATGAAGAAGAAAAATCTGCCTCCGCGCGCCGACGATCGGGACCGCGCTAAATTCGCCAAGGCCCAGTCCTACATGCTTCGCCGCGATGACATGCTGATGTGCAAGAACATGCGCTGCCGCAAGCGCTTCGAAATCACTGGAGTGCAAAGCGTAGCCTTCCTGCAGTAATGCGACGATAAGCTATTTGCCCGCTGACGACCGGCTCGCCACAATCGTCGCGGCCAACCGGCGGACACTGTTCAGAAGTTGTCCCAGCGCTTCTCCAGCCGGAGCATTCAGCGTTGACTGCTTCTCCAGCACCGCATCGCTGTAACCCTCATCCACCATCTGTTTCGCGGCTGCGGCAAAGCGCTTCGCGCTGGAATCCTCCATGGCCAAGAACCGGAACGCCTGCGCCAGAGGCACGCCATCCGCGCCGCTGTGCAAGAACTCGATGTGCGCGCTGACCTTGCCATACACGGTGCTCATCGCCAGATCGCCCATCGTTCCATGCGGGATCGGGCCCTTCGAGAGGACGGCCGAACCACCGGTAAGCGACAAGCGCTGCAGCACTCCGACAAAGCGCGTTTCACCAATCGAAAACAAGGCGCGTTCGCGGTTTGGAACCCGAATTCGTGGCGCGCGCGGACCTTTACTCGCTTTTCGCGGTTTCGTCGCTGACTTCTTCACCGTTTTTCTTCGCTGTTCCTCTTGCAGGATTGAAAAGCAGTTGCACCAGCATGGCAACGGACGGGGCGGAGGTCAAGGTTACCGCAGTGCCAATGCCGCGATAACTGAGATTCCAACTGTTTGCTTTCCTTTCCTTTCGGTGGCTGAGGCTGCAAAGCTTGCACCGCTCGTGTCGCCATCCGTCTCGTCATTTATACTTTCCTGTTTGGCCTGTAATGGTCCTTTGGAGCTAATTCGTGAAGATTCTGGTTTGCATGAAGCAAGTGCCGCAGAAAGACGCTCCGCTCAAACTCAACGAAGCGGGAACGTGGATCCGCGAAGACGTCTCCTACGAAGTTAACGAACCTGACGCTTTCGCGCTCGAAGAAGCGCTGCGCCAGAAAGAAAAACACACGGGAGAAGTAGTCGTCGTTACCGCTGGTCCGGCTCGCGCCTCGCAGGTCTTACGCGAAGCGCTGGCCAAAGGGGCGGATCGCGCCATCCATTTGGAAGACGCGGCTTTCGTCGGACTCGACGCTTACAACACCGCGCGTGCCATCGCAGCTGCCATCAAGGACGAGAGCTTCGACCTCATCTTTACTGGCCTTCAGTCCGACGATTACGGATACGCCCAAACCGGCGTGATTCTTGCCGAGATTCTGGGCTTGCCACACGCGACCATCATCATGCAGATCGAAAAAACAGATGCAGGAATCCGCGTGAAGCGCGAGCTTGAGGCCGGATTCTTCCAGTTCGTCGACATGCCATTGCCTGCAGTGCTCACGATCCAATCGGGCATTAATAAGCTGCGGTACGCGACATTAATCGGAATCAAACAGGCCAAGAATAAGCCCTTGCGCAAGGTGACACTGGCTGAGGTGCAATCCGCGATTGGCGACA
>Ga0302189_10004682_pt1 | contig 10079 bp, 8 predicted proteins | sample II_Bog_E2_2_FD_194551 | JGI IMG/M metagenome (GOLD analysis project Ga0302189, IMG submission 194551) | Peat permafrost microbial communities from Stordalen Mire near Abisko, Sweden - II_Bog_E2_2 | ecosystem: Environmental > Terrestrial > Soil > Wetlands > Peat | place: Sweden: Abisko, Stordalen...
TCATGAATACATTTTCCAAAGAACAATGGGACGCCATCGAGCGTCCTGCCCTGCCTGCGGGCGTTAAACAAATCTCTGTCGAAGAGACCCTCTCCGATATCACCCGGCTCCTACCGCAGCCGAAGCAGCGAAAGAAGCCCACTTCCTCGCCACCTGCCCCCAGGCGGCTACACCGCCGAGGTCTCAGGAGCAAACTCCTCGACCGGCATCGCCCTCGTAGAAATCTACGAACTGCGCTAGCGCCTCCCTTGCCGGCCGTCTGGAAAAAGCCATACTTAGGAGAAATGACTCCAGAACAGATCGAGAATCTCTGGGCAGCAGCAGCCCATGAAAGCCTGCTTTGCCGACTGGCGTACGATCGTTTCGAGGCTGTCCGGATAGAGCAGAGGACTGCCGCAGAACGAGGGCGGAGGCCCACCAGAAACAGCAACATTGAGGCGTATAACGCCTACGCGTACTTCATCCAATTGCTTCACAGCACGTACATGGCACTCCTGAATGTGGAACAGGCAAATGGCCGCTTCCCTAGGGTACCCCCTGAAGAAAAGACAGAGGACTACAGAAATCGCTTCCTCCTTGTGGAAACCGACCGCTTGCTTAAGGGCGCTTCAGGTGACGCCCAAAGAACCGGCCTCGATCCAGCTCGGTTCAACGTACGGGTACCTACGGATTTCCCAGAGGACTTCACCGAAGCGAGGAACACCGCCGGGCATGCCGACACTCGCCGTCTTGCGCCGAACAAGCGCTTAAAGGACTTCTTCAAGGAATACCACGACCCCTTCGTCAAGGTCCTATATGACCGGATAGCCTCAGGATACCTGGACGCACACGCGAGGGAGGCCAACTGGGAGGCAATAGACGGATTCACGACCCTTCTCACTGAACAGAAGGATACGTTCGGGCTCGTCGGAATTATCGAAAGCCTGAACGGCTACTTGGAATTCAATACGGACTCGATCTCGCTAGGGAAGATCGACGAGGACGAAGTGGATTGCCTTCCTGACCGATTCTTTGGACACATCATTCCAGTTCTTGGCGTGGTGCCTTTCGACGCTAACGACGCCTGGAGCAGGGGTTTTATGCAGGCGACAAGGGAGGTCGTCCCCGATGGATCGCTCGCTTCGAACCTTGGAGTCCTCACACTCCTGCAAGGGCCTCAAATCCCGGCCAGTGTCATGTCCCAGACAGGGATAGGCCTCGCCCCCATCCATTACGCCATCCGTTTTGAACCAACGGCAACACCCGAAAAGATTCTGGAGCATCGATCGGCTATCATTAGATGCATCGGCGAGGCGGGAGTGTATTGGAAGGAGATGTATATTCGTGGATTCTTGAACGATAACGTTCCCGAACACCAACGGCGCATCCAGCTCCGCGACGCTGTTAGAGCTGCGAACAGTAAAATCTAAAACAAGAAGGCGGCCACGGCCGTAGAATTCCCATCGGCTCCCTAGCCGATTCATTGGCGGCACACTAACCTCATATGCACGACATCCTCCGCCAAATCCATGCCGCCGACGACGCGGGCCTCTACTACATGGTCCTTTTCGGTACGCTCACGCTCCCCGACATCTGCGGAGCGTTGGAAACTCCAAATGAACCCAATGGAGATCGCTATAAACGCTGGTACAACGAAAACGTTATCCCAAGTTTCACGGTTCTCACCGCGGACGAATGTTGGAAATACCGATGCTCCATCCTTCATGAAGGGGCTAGCCAACACGAAAGATTTGAGCGCTTCGACCGAATCGCCTTCATCGAACCCACCCCTGGAGTCCCACGTCCGATGATGAATATGCCCAACCAAGCCAGCGCCGGCGGAGGTGTCATCGGAAGTTTTACACTCGATTTTGGAACGGGCACCGTCTCAAGCGAACAACTCCACCTCCTAAAAACGCAAAGTGGAGAGACAGTCCTTCCAATTGACATCCAACTCTTCTACATCGAAGTGACCACGGCGGTAGGACGCTGGCTTGAACAGATCAAGGATCCCGCAATCCTTACACGGCTAGACGAGATGATCCGATCCAGACCCGGCCGCGACGCCGGCGGCATGGCCTTTCTCCAAGGCATCAATCATCCCGACTTCTCCGGGATCGCCGGATGTAATGTGATATTTTAGGCATCCCCCGATGAACCGCCTCTGGATGCCCCTTTCCGTCTGCGCCCTCATCCTGAGCGGACTGCTCTTCTTCAAATTAAGAAAAGCGCAGGACGAGAACAAGCGCCTCCTCGCAAAACAGATCGTCATGGCACACCGGTTGTCGAATTTCGGGCCGGAATCAGCCAGAACGGCTGCCGTGACGGAGCAACCCTTTGCGGGTCCTACCGTAAAGCCGCCGACAGACTTCATGGATGTTGACTACCTGACGTCAGCGCCACGCGGGAAGATGCCAGCCTATCGCCACAAGCTACTCCTTCGGGGACAATGGAATCTCTTTCACGCCGGCATCGAAAAGCTTCACCTTAGCCCCATAGACGAAAGAAAACTCCTCGACCTGATGACCGCCAAAGTTGAGGCATCAATAGACGCGGGAGAAGCATCCCGTGACCTTGGCATCACAGATAAAAATGGACTCACCGCCGCACACGATACTGCCGTGGCTCCCATCGAAGCCGAAATTCTCAACATGATCGGGAAGGAGGGTGAAGGCCTCATTAGCCACACCACACAGGTCGCAAGTTTCCAGTGGCAAGTGGACATGTCCTCCGGGGCAGGCATGGCCCTCGCCGGAATACCGATGACGCCCGAGCAATCGACCGCCCTCGGCGAGATCTATGCAGCCGACCTAAAGGGGAGCAATGGGTACTCCGACAAGAATGGACGGATCGCCGTGGACCCCAAAACGGGCCTCTCCACCTACGACGAAGCCATCATCAGCCATGCCGGATTGATCCTCTCCGCAGCACAGGTGCAAATCTTAAAGGACGACCTCATAGAGGAGGAACAGCGGAAGATCGCCGCAGAGACAGAGAAATAGCCCCATGAGCCCACATCGTCTTCGCCACCCTGCCGCCTGGCCCGTACACGGCCGAGATCTCAGGCGCAAACAACACGACCGGCATCGCCCTCGTCGAAGTCTACGAACTAAGGTAGTTTGATGTCCGGCAATACCGACAACAGACGCCTCAAGGCCCCACAAGCCGATAAGCTTCGCCGCATCGCCTCCGACGGCCGAAGGCGCCCCGCGGACCGAGAGTGGGCCGCCCGGATGCTTAGTGAGGCCGGTGTAGACCTCTCGCCCCCCAGGAAAAAAGGATGCAGCAAATCCCACCGGCTAGGGCCGGCCTCACAACAGTGGGCTTAGAGTAGCCCACTGTTTTGCCAAAACGGGCACCTCTGTCCGCTGGGTAGAGCCAAGCACGGCATCGCGTCAAGCAAGTCCAGCATGAACCCAGCCTATCGTAACCTGGGGCGTGAAGGCTCAAAATGATTTCGCGTCTGTATACAATATTTGTTCTTGACGGCTGCGTCCGCGACTCCATGTTCCGAGCCCAGCGAGTTTTTTTGGTTAGTGGTGCCCAACGGTGGATTCCACATTTTCGAGAGTTGCGACTCTCGTTTCTCGCCGGAGGTCCTAAACAGGCCTTCGCCAGGTTGTACTGAGCGCAAGCAAGGTCGGCTTCGGTTCGGGATGTAATAGTCCCCTCCCCACCCCTAGGGCATTTATGCCTTCGGAACCAATAGCCGTGCTATGCCCACACCCCAAAAGGAGCTGCGGGCACCGCACTACAGAGAAAAAACATCATGTCAGTTCAGAATACAGAGTCAGAAAATACCAATAACAACAAAAAGTTATCGGTCGCACCGCTTATAGGTGTCGAATCACAAGCAACCAAAGTTCAGTCGCTCGAAAATAAGGCGGTCGAACTGAAGGCCCTCGAAAAGATGGCCGATACAAAGACAACAGCCGAGCTGTATGAAAAGCTCCGGGAGCTTTCCAAAAGTCACCCCGACCGGCTGCTCCGAGCGTCGGCACGTTACGTCCTCAGGCGGGATCGCATTGAACACCCAAAGGGAAAAACCGACAACGGTGGGCGATGGTACCCATCCGACCCCGAAGAGCGGTCACTCGTGGGCCATTTACGCAGACCGTCTCGAAGCTTCCCATGGTCGTACATGTTAGGATGCAGAACACTGCGGCATAGCTGCGAGTTGGAACGCCTAGAAAGCAGAAAAGGGGCACTCACTATGGTTCGACTGCTCGACAAGATTCTCGAGAAGGCACGCGGTAAGAGGGAATTGTCTCAGAATGCACCGGAGACGAGCGCCGACAATCCATCGAACACTTAACCCGGAGCAAGCACACCATGTCTCGTTATACTAATATTCAATGGGCCCACTCCACCAACAATCCCGTTATGGGATGCGATGGTTGTGAGCTTTACCCGACAACAGCCAATCTCCGCTCCAAATTCCTCGAATTCCTCAGCGAGCACAATGAAGTGCCACTAGAAACCCGAGTCGCGCTGGACGTTGCCATCGAGTCGGGTCCACAGGCGGTCTACTCAAGCCGAGAAGTGATTTGCCAGACGATCTCGAGCAGCGCTCTTCCTGACGCACCGACGGAAGAAGTTACACGCCTAGCTGTATCTATGCAGGCATTCATCGAGAAACTCTACGTATGCTATGCGTTCAAGATTCACAGGTACGTGAATGCGAATGGCAAGAACTCGGGATTCGCCTTTCCATTTGAGAAGCCGAAGCTTTTCCCGGGAAGAATGGCGAAGGCGGCGCGCATGCGCGCCCCTTCTCTGGTCGAGTCGGAGGAAAAGCCATGGATCGCAGGATTTCGACGCTTGGTCTTTGTCAGCGACATGGGCGACGCACTCTCCCGTAGGGTCCCCTTTGAGTTCCTCAAGGCCGAGATCGTCGACAACGTAACCTCGCCGGCTGGGCAGCGGCACATTTGGCAATGGCTGACGAAGCGTCCTAAGAGAATGGCCGAGTTCGCTCGTTGGTTGGCGGTTCAGGGGATTCCCTGGCCAGAGAACCTGGTAGCGATGACCTCCGTGACCGGTCCGAAGACTGTCTTTCGTGTCCGGCAGTTACTGGACGTGCCCGCCATTCACAGGGGCCTATCGGTCGAACCTCTTCGGGCCAAGGTATCCTTCCCAATGGACGGGATTTCCTGGCTGATCGTTGGTGGAGAATCCGGAGCGAATGCTCACCCGTTCGATCTCGAATGGGCCGAATCGCTGCTAGCCGATAGCAGAAGGGCGAGCGTGCCGTTCTTCATGAAACAACTTGGACGCCGGCCGGTAAACGCCGGAGAACCTCTCTTGCTCAAAGATGCCCATGGCGGCAACTGGGACGAATGGCCCTTCGACCACCTAAAGGTGAGGGAATTCCCTAGTTCCTGGCGTACGCCAACGAGCGCTGTTGACAGCATACAACCGTCCCAACGCTCAACGGCAGGTTGCACCAACGCCTAAACAAGAGACCGGAAGCCCTAGGTGATACATATCGATCGAGGCCCCTAAGCTCTATCCAAAGAACGGTTCTCGTGGTCGCCTATCTATCTTCATTCTAGGGCCTTACACCGAGATTGATCAAGCGGCTTCTAGAAATCGCTGCGAACTCTGGAGCGGGAATTCCAATGGACAGTCTAACGGCTTGGGGGCCAATCGCTGCCTTGCAGGTGCTATCAACCTAAAAGTTCAGGTCGGTGTATGCGTGTGCTGCTGTTGCCGGCGGACTCTGCCAGCCGTCGGGCGATCTGGCTACGGCGAAAACGGCTAGGGTACGAAGGCGGAAAAGATCGGATTTCGTAGAAACAGCTTTGTCTAAAGCCTCGGCCGACCCACATGAAGGTATGATCTCTATCGTACCTATTGGAGTTTGGTTCGCGGCACCGAAAGGCGCTCACTGCTCATCAAGAGGCCGCCGTCTTAACGGTCGGTCAACATCGCTAAAAGATTCGATGTTTGAAGGAAAATCGCGGGTTTATTCCCGCCAAGGCAAACGAGGACCCCGGCTACATGCCTCGGATCGGACGAGGAATGGAAGCTACCTTGGCTTACGGCGGTCGACATCGATCCTCGGGCAAAGAACCTGGGCCCAGATGGACCCAAGTCCTACTCCGCCAGGAGAGGACGGGAGCACGTCGACCACGACGTTGCAGGGACCCGCAATGCGGGGCTTTACCCAAAGGGTAAAGCAGTCGAAATCCAGCCCCACTGGGTGGCGGGATTCGACCAAGAATGAGGCCTTAAAGGCCGTGGTGTTGGAACGTGAGAGTAATCGAATGTGCCAACACCCTTTCTTGGCATCTGTTGGCACACGGTTTCAACCCGCGGCAACAGACGAGGATGTCGGCCGTATAACGGACGCATCCCCTGAGGCCAATTTGGCCGTTCTGCCCGCGGGATCGAGTGGCTGCATAGCCGTCTCGATTGATGCGAGCTTCGTCGAGCAGGTAGCGGATCACAATGGGATCCGCCATGGGCGCCTGGTCGGGTCACCGAGCACCGAGAAAAACACGGGAGGGCGCGGTCATGAATAACTACAATAAGGACCGAATCGCCTATTCGAACTGGGCGCGCCTAAATCACCCTGATACGGAAAGGCGCCAGTACTGGGACGATCAGTGCCGTCAGCGGGAGGTGCGCAATGAGCTGCGCTCAAAATCTGCTGAGTTTGCTTCTCGAGAGTTGGCTAAGGCTGCCCGTGAAACGATTGCGCTAAAGTACGGAGAAGCCGATGAAGCTCAGGAACATAAGTGGAAAAGGCTATCGTTCGTACTCAAGCCCGATGGAAGCGTAGCGCCGCCAGGGTGGCTGGCTCAATCCAATCAAAAGGCCGAGCGTGAACGGATCGAATACTGGCGTCCTGACTCTCGCGGCGGTTGGCGACATGAGCCAATAGTGAAGCTAGTTAAGGCCAGTGGTGTAAGGGGTCTCGCTGGCCAGAAACGAGAGACAGGGACAACTCGCTCCGAATATGATTTTGAAATCATAACTGCGAAGGCTCGTGGGTTTTTCCTAGCGGCCGAGGCCGGATTGGCGTCGTTAGCCCGGAAGCTCCTGGAGGAGATTGGAAGATATACCATACAGGTCGTGCATGAAGAGTCCGGAGGCATGCTAGTCCTCGCGTGTCCGATGCATGCGAAGCCTGAAGCCCTTCATCCTCAACCTACCTGGTCTCCCTGGAGTCCGCCTGTACCCAGGCCTGATGGGAAAGCAGGGCGGCCTGCCTGCTTGAAGATGGGAGGCATCGGCTATTCGTCCAACCGGATATTCTCGTACCTTGGAAAATCACTTATTGGCGCCCGGGCTCAAACGCTTTTGGGCCTAAACGTGGACGCGCTTACGGGACGGAAGAACGCCGCAGCGGGGATCGAGAGGATCCTTCAGCGCAAATCAAAGTTGAAGAAGCCCATGGATGTTCGAGTAAGGGACAGAATCGAAGCTTATTTTGAGGAACGGATTCGACTTCCGGAGTACGTATCATTGATCCCACATTGGGACGAATCTGAGCGGATCTATCGCGCCAGGAAAGGCGAGCAACTGGACCTTCTTTCCTCTTGGGACTCCCAAAAACAGCTAGACGACGCGAAGGCCGAGGTGATCAAAGAACGTGCGGCGAGAGAGGCTGCCGAAAAGAACGTGGCTGAGCTCTCGAAACGCCTCGAACAGGCCGAGAAGACCATCGAGGTTTCGCGGGTCCCGTCGACCACGGCTGGCAACGGTCCGACCACGGACGCCGTAAGTCTTGCGCAGGCGGTCATAACGCCAAAGAAGGCCACACCGCACAAGACAGCGCCCTTCCAGACTGCTGCCGCAGCCGCCCCGGCCGCCAAAGAGGCGCCCAAAGGCCCGAAATTCACCGCCGAGGAAGGCGTTGCTGCCCTCCAAGCAGCATATGACGCCGTCTCGGCAGGCAAAGACCTGTCCGACCTCACGGATCGCCAGCGCGAGATCGCCGAAATCAAACCTGCAATGCGGCCTAAGAAGGTAAAAGAAAAAGGGCCATCCGGTTCCATCCACCTCGTCCTCGACCTCCTCGACGGGAAGGTCCAGATGGAACCCAATCCCGTTGCCGGCAAGGCCGGCCTAACCGTCGAGGCGTTCAATTATGCCTCCGGGGCGAAGTTAAAGGACGCCGCCTACGCTGACGTCCTCGCATTCTCCAAGGCCTGCATGGGCATCGAGAAGAAATCTGGGCACGATCAAGAACCGGAACGGCAGCAACGGGCGATGCAGCCCGTTCAATCGTAGGCATGAGAACGCGTAGAAAGACATTCCTAAGCCTGTAGAACATCTCAAAGCGTCCGGGCTATGGCCTCGGTATGGATCTGGGCACCTTGAAACAAAGATCCCTGGGCTTTGGAAGGACGATGAGGGGCTGAGCTCCGGCGACCGGTATGGCTCTGACTGCTGGCCGCGATCGCCAAAATGTAGCTAGGTCAAATTGAGCTTGGGGCTTCCTCGGTCATATTGAAAAAATCGACCTTTTCAATTTGAAGAAAAAATCAGCGACTCTCCTGACCCGGTCGTCTCCGCGGCGGGGAAAGAGCGAACGCTCAGAAGGACACCTTGGTCTATTGTTTGGACAATGCCCTCATCCGTCTTGGACCGCCATTGGAAGTAGGGTCCGTCTATAACGTTTTGGCCATTGAGGACGCTGGTTTTTATCCGGACGCTCCGTAGCCCTAACCTCGGGATGGAGCCCATTGCGTTCCGTATGGCGTCGAACAATTCCGCGCCATCCTGAGCTTCAATGAGTACGTCAACTTGACCGTCGTTGACCTCGATTTGAAATTTGCGCGCCTTCTCAAGGACTGCTAGGTATCCGTCGCCCTGAAGGGCCATTTCCACACGAATCTTTGCTAGGGCAAGGTCAACGTCTTCGTCTAGGTTCCTCAGCTCGCTTAAATCGACTGTGCCCGCCGAAACACGCCCCCCCTGAATTTGGCGAACAGGTAGGGGCCGGCCAAAGAGGATCGCCGCAAAGGTATTGGCGAGGAGCTTCGCATTCGGCGTTGGGCCTCTAGTTAGGGCTGACTGTGCTACGGAGACTAGAGCCGTTCCCTTGTTCTGAGCGGCCCCAGCGTACGGCGCGGACATCGCCTGTATCGTTGTTTTCAATGTTTCAATTTGAACAGGTGTTCTGCCAAATTGAACATCATGGTTTACAAGCACTTCCGTCGACGCTCCAATATGCCCGAATAGGTGTTCAATTTGAACACGCATAACAAATATGGTGATGGCGGCCACGACCGCGAGTGCTGCCGGAAGAATTGGGGTAGCCCGCCTCTCACTTTCAGTTCCACCGCCCGCCTGCGGCCGCGGGGTTGGCGTAGAAGTCAGCGTCTGTGGCGACGGTGCGGGTGTGGGTGATGCTGGATTCCGGCACAGGACAGCCCGCAGTGCCGCCTCGACCAATCGTCGGGGTCCGAGCGTCTCAATGGTGCGGGCACCCGAAGGACGGTAGCGAACGGAAAAAGACTCTCCGGGGACCGTTTTAAACCAAGGGCCTCTCTTCATTCGGGTTGGATCACGAAGGAGGCCGTCGAGTTCGAGGAGCAGAGGCCGGTCCATTCCCTGGAGTCGCGTGACCAGGGATTTGTTGGAGTGGTTGGTTCGATTTGCCATGGAGGATATCGCACTAGTTTAAATTGACCGGACTGGCGGCTACCCGACGCTTCCTTAGAGCACGGCGGCGGGCCTGAATTTCTAGAAGAATCGCCATGGCTTCATGCGCCAGTTCTTGACAGCCCTCCTCGAGTTCGAGATCGGCGATTGCATGCGGCACCCTCCTTTGGCGTCCAAGCGGGCCCCGGAGGGCCTATTCCACTTCGTTTCTGATTGCCTGCGTGCGGTCGTTCGCATCGAGAAACTCAGATTTTGAGATCAGGCGCAGCCTAATGACGAAATTTATGCGGTCGATTTGGTTGATAGAGGCGCGGATTAAGCGCTCGATTGATGTGAAGGCCATATGGTTGTTTTTTTGCTGAGGCTATGCCGGATGTGATCACCGGCAGGACCAATTATTTTTGTTTCCTGATTGAAGTGCGGCCCGGAAAACCGCCGGTTGAGACATAAACTGGGGCAATGGGACTCACTCCTCCACCCCC
>Ga0302189_10004711_pt1 | contig 10045 bp, 9 predicted proteins | sample II_Bog_E2_2_FD_194551 | JGI IMG/M metagenome (GOLD analysis project Ga0302189, IMG submission 194551) | Peat permafrost microbial communities from Stordalen Mire near Abisko, Sweden - II_Bog_E2_2 | ecosystem: Environmental > Terrestrial > Soil > Wetlands > Peat | place: Sweden: Abisko, Stordalen...
CGACGGCATCTACACCGGCACGGAAACGCGCGACCCAGTCATCACCGACCAGCATTTGCAACAATACGAAAGTTACGAAATCATAAATTATTTTGAAAATATTGCGCCACAACGCAACGGCGGCGGCTGGGTGGACACCTACAGCATCCGTTATCTTGACCGTTATGCCGAACAGTTGTGGGACACGATTTTTGCAAAGGCTCATGAAATCACGTTGTTCGAGTGGTCGGCGCTGACGCGGCCATTTGAAACCGGCGACCGCTCGGCGTGGGAAAATTTGCCGACGAGTTTCAATTTTTCCGAAATGACCAACGGCGTTCCCGCGCCGACCTGGGCGCGCGTCGCCGGTTATTCGCTGGAACAGGCGGACAAGGTTGTCGGCCAGCTTGGCAATCCCATTGGCATCGCCAGTTATCGCCCGCCGTCAGCCAGCGGCGAGGATTTTTTGCATAATTATTTCGGCATGATCGGCATTCCGATTGACCTGCATCCCGAATTTCCGACCAACGCGAATCTCATTTTGCTGACCGAAGCGGCGAAAGCCGATTCCGACATCGTGGCGAAAATCAAAGGTCAGTTGCACGCGGGCAAATCCGTCGTCATCACGTCCGGCCTGCTGCGCGCCTTGCAGGACAAGGGTATTGAGGACATTGCCGGAATCAAATGCACGGACAAAAAATTCCTCGCGCACCAATACGCCGGCGGCTTTGGCGCGGGAAATTTTTCCACGCTTGACGGCAATAAAAATGCGGACGTGCTGTTCCCGGAAATTGATTTTCTCACGAACGATTCATGGTCGCTCGTGCGCGCCGAGGCGAACGGCAACGGCTTCCCGCTACTGCTGATGAACCGCTACTCGAAGGGCATCCTCTACGTCTGGACGATGCCGGAAAATTTCACCGACTTCTATGCGCTGCCGCCGGAAGTGACCACGGCCATCAAAAATTATCTCATGCGCGGCTTTCCCGTGCGGCTGGACGGACCGGCGCAGGTCGCGCTGTTCGACTATAACAACGGCACATTCATCGCGGAAAATTTTTCGGCCACAGTGGCGGACGTGAAAATATCCGTGTTGGGAAATTCCACCAAAATGAAAAATCTCGTGACCGGCGAAACGCTGGAAGGCAAGTTGCCGCCGCCGCACGGCTGGAACTGGCGCAATGAAAATGTCGAAGACCGTGTGTCATTCACCGTGCATCTGCCGCCGCACAGCTACGCGGTGTTTGGGACGGAAAAGTGACAATCAATTCATAAAAATCAAAATCGGCCTGCTAAACCTCGCGCCAATCATTTTGTTAAAGACGGTTTTGCTGGCCGACACCGCAACGCCGCGCGAACACCTTTCGCTCGACGCGAATTGGAAATTCCATCTTGGAGACGATTGGCCGGACGCGCTGGTTCTCATGAACTCCGGCACCGGTGGCGGACCGGCGGCGGAAAAGTTTTCCAATTCCTTTTGGCGCAGCGTCAATCTGCCGCACGATTGGGCGGTGGAACTTCCGTTCGACTTGGCCGCCGACGGCAAACATGGTTTTCACATGCTGGGCGTGAAACACCCCGGTCTAGTTTTGCAGGCCCTGAATTCCTACGTGCATTTTGCCACGATTTACGGGGTAAGCCCGGTGGGGCTGCCGCTGCCAACGATTCTTAAGAACGACCACAACCCGAAATGGGATGATGATTTCAACAAACGATTGCAGGAAATCGCTTGGGATGCGGTGATACATTACTCATACAGCGGGGTGAAAGTGCCTGCGGCCGCGAGACAATAGCACGAGAATGAGGCAAACACAGGCAAGCCACAGCGCTGACAGAAAAAGTTCCTGCGATGCCATATTTTTGTCACGAAAAATTACCATGAAAAAAAATACAGGTTGTCTCGCCCTTGGCCTCGCGGCGATCTTCGCCGCCGGAAACTTGTCCCACGCCGCCGCCAACGAAACACCGAGGCTCATCTCGGCTGACTTGGAGCAAACCAACGGCCCGCTCAACACGATGTTCAAATTCTGCGTCGGTGCCGGCCGCGCCAACGAAGGCTTGCGCGCCGACTGGCAGCGACAGTTGACCATTGCACATCGCGAGTGCGGCTTTGAATACATCCGCATGCACGGTTTGTTCACCGACGACATGGGCGTCTATCGCGACTACAACGGCAAGCCGGAATACAACTGGCAATACATTGACGAGCTTTACGATTTTCTCCACAGCATCGGCATGAAGCCGTTCGTGGAACTCGGCTTCATGCCGGACGGATTGGCCAGCGGCTCGAAGACGATTTTCTGGTGGCGCGGCAACGTGACGCCGCCGCGCGACATGAACAAGTGGGCGGATTTTATCAAAGCCTTTGTCGAGCATGAAAGGGATCGCTATGGCGACGCCGAGGTGAAGACGTGGTATTTCGAGGTCTGGAACGAACCGAATCTCACGGACGGTTTTTGGGCCGGCACGCAGCAGCAGTATTTTGATCTCTACGCCGCGACGGCGCGCGCCATCAAGAGCGTTTCGCCGGATTACAAAGTCGGCGGACCGGGCACGGCGGGCTGCGGCTGGATAAACGAGTTCCTTCATTTCTGCGACACCAACCACGCGCCGGTGGATTTTGTTTCCACGCATACCTACGGCGTGGAAAGCGGTTATCTGGATGAAACCGCCACCCACGGCACGGCACTTTCCCGCGACCCGAACTCCATTTTCGGCGACGTCAAACGAGTGCGGCAGCAGATTTCCGATTCGGCGATCCCCAAGCTGGAACTGCACTTCACCGAATGGAGCAGTTCCTACACGCCGGCCGATCCGTTTCACGACAGCTATCACAGTGCGGCCTACATTCTAGACAAGCTGAAGAACTGTGGCGACGCCGCGCAGTCCATGTCCTACTGGACGTTCACGGATATTTTCGAGGAATCTGGCCCGCGCTGGGAGGCGTTTCACGGCGGCTTCGGCCTGATGAATTATCAGGACATCAAAAAGCCGGCGTATTATGCGTATCAGTTCTTGAACCGGCTCGGCCCGACGGAATTGAAGGATAGCGATCCGCAGTCATGGATCTGCGCCGACAACTCCGGCGGCGTGCAGGCGTTGGTTTGGGATTTCACCAACACCTTTCCGGGCAGGAACATGATCAATCAGGTCTTTTACAAACGCGATTTGCCGTCGCAGCCCAAAAATAAAGTCACGCTCAACCTGTCACATCTGCCCAAGGGCAAATATACGGTGGAGAGTTACAAAGTCGGCTACCGCGTCAACGACGCCTACGACACCTATCGCGACTTGGGTTCACCCGCGCAATTGACCAAGGCGCAGGTCGCTGAAATTAAATCCAAGAACAGTGGCGCGCCGCTAGAAACCAAGACCGTGAAGATTGGCCGCGACGGAAAACTCCAGCAGCAGTTTGATCTGCGCGAAAACGATGCCGTGCTGATCACGCTCAAGCCGCAGCGCTGATAATTTGGTTCACTCCGCCTCACAGCTGAACCAGCCGCACGTCACCCAGCCGTGGCCGCGCACGATTTCGAAGCCGGCCTCAACCACGTCCAGATACATTTCCTTGCTGAAATTTGGCCGTCCTTCCAACAGCCAGAAGAAATCCGCCATATCCACGTTCAGGCTTCCTTCGGTTGGCAACACGGCGGTTTTCTGGTGCGGCACAAACGAATAAACGTAGTAGCCGGCCGGAGCGTTTGTGCCGGCCCACAGGTCGAATGAAACACCTTCGGCCACCGTGACGTTGGTCGCAAGTTGGGATGCTTGCTGTCGTTCGCGCCAAAATCAATGACCACGATGTCCGCCTTGAAATCCAGCGCGTTGGTGTAGGCCGGACGCCCGATGTAGGGAAAATCGCCGCGATGCAGCAGCGCCGTGGCACTCACGCCAAAGTTGCGCACGTCGTAATTTGTCCCCAGCCACTGACCGAGCTGCACAGGATAGGGTGCTTCGTCCGTTCGTCCTTTGTTCACTGGTGTTTTTGTTGGTTTCGCCGTCAGGCTCCACCCCCGAATACGGTCGGTTTTCAACGGCTCGCGCGGCAACTCACATCACTGCCGCGCTCGCCGAAAACCTCCCTCATCGCTCACGCGAACACGAGTTCAGCGCCGGACGGGTTGGGATTTTTCTGTAAAAAATCATCTTTTGCTCATGTGATGAGCGTTTTCATCAATCTGCGAAACTGGTGCTCACCGGTTAAGCAGAAAAATGTGTTATAATTTGTGTGAATCTGTGGCCAACTTCTTCGGCGGTGCGGTGCTTTTGCGTTCTACGAATTCGGCGGCGAGGCGCTTCAACTGGATTTTTTCACCGCGAATCAGTTTCATCATCGTTTCCACCGCCGTGACGCCGAGCCGGTATTTCGGCTGGCTGACGGTGGTGAGCGGCACGCGATAAAATTCCGCCGTCAGGATGTTGCCAAAGCCGACGATGGAGATGTCGTCGGGAATCTTGATGCCCTGCTGCAACAAAGTTTCCGCGCAGCCGATGGCCACGAGGTCGCTCACGGCCATGATGGCGGTGGGATGGCAGTTCTCGTTGAGCATCTGCAATGCGGCCTTGGTGCCGTCCTCGATGGTGTTGCCGGATTGGAAGACGAGCTTGTCGTCCACCTCGAGGTTCGCCTCGCGCAGGGCGCGGCGGTAGCCTTCGAAGCGTTCGTGTGCCCATGGCGCGGCGGACGGGCCGGTGAGGTAGGCGATTTTTTTGTGGCCGAGGCCGGTGAGATGTTTCGTGGCGTTGTAGCTGGCGACGAGTTCCTCGATTTCGATGGCGGGAAAACTTTTGCAGAACGGCGCGGGCGAACCGAGCAGGACGGTGGGCGTGTTGCGCGCGATGATTTCCTGATAAATCCGGGCCTCGGCTTCGAAGCGATAAACGGGGACGATGAATAATCCATCCACGCGGCGCGACAATAGGCGGCGCAGGCAGGCGTCCTCGCGTTCGGGCTTGTTGTAGGTGTGGCAGAGGAGCAGGTCGTAGCCAAGCTCGTGGGCGCGCTCCTCGATGGCGAACACGATGCGCGCGTAAATGGGATTCGTCGTGGACGGAATGACGAGGCCGAACAGTTTGGTGGTCTTGGTGCGAAGACCTTGCGCGCTGGAGTCGGGCACATAGCCCATGTCCGCCGCGAGTTTCTTGATCTTGGCCTTGGTGGCGACGGAAACGTCCGGCTCGTCGCGCAAGGCTTTCGAGACGGTCATCACCGAGACGCCGACGATTTGGGCAATGTCTTTTAAGCGGACCATTTTTAGAATGATGAAGTGTGAATGACGAATGATGAAGTGGGAAGAAACACCGCTGTGTGGGCCTTTAATTCATAACTCATAATTCTTCCTTCATCATTCACAGGTAGGTTCCGCGCCAATGGAGTTTCTGCCGGAGCGCCTCGAGGAACGAGCCCTCGGCGAGATGCACCAGGCGCACGGTGCTCCGGCTCCGGCGGATGGTGATTTCATCGCCGTTGGCGAGTTCGCCGACAATCTGGCCGTCGGCATTGATGAACGTCGCCGGCTCGGTCTTGACGGCCTTCACGCGGATGGTCGCGGACAGCGGCAAGATGATGGAACGGTTTGAGAGCGCGTGCGGGCAGATGGGCGTGAGGACGAACACTTCCGCCGTCGGCAAAACAATCGCGCCGCCGGCCGCGAGCGAATACGCCGTGGAGCCGGTCGGCGAACTCACGATCAATCCGTCGCAGCGGTAGCGCGTGATGAGCTCGCCGTTCACACTCACGTCCAGCGCGATGAGCCGCGAGGCCGCGCCACGGCTGACGACGATGTCGTTGAGCGCGGCGGCCTTGAATTTCCGGCCGTGGCCGGTGCCGGCGGCCTCGATGAGCGCGCGGGCCTCGTAGCGGAATTTTCCCTGCCACAGGAGCTTCAACGCGCCGGCGAGTTCGGCGGACGGAACTGCCGTGAGAAAGCCCAGGCCACCGAGGTTGACGCCGAGCATGGGCGTCTTGGAACCGGCAATCTGCCGGGCGGTGTGGAGCATCGTGCCGTCGCCGCCGAAGACGATGAGCAGATCCACCGCGCCGGCCAACGTGGCGGTGTTGGGCAGGATCTCGCATTTGACCCGGGTGAACCGGGCGGTGATAGCGTCGCAGAAAACCTTGCGGCCGGTGCGGCGGAGGAGCTGCGCGGCGGCGCGGACGGCGGCGGCGGCGGCGGGCTTCTCCGCGTTGCCGACGAGGCCGATGCGCTGGAAATGGTCAGCGGACTTTTTCAATCAGTGCCAGAAATTCTTTGTTGCCGGCGGGGCCGAGCAGAGGAGATTCAACCATACCGCGCCAGCAAAGGCCAGCCTGCGCGGACACAAATTCCTCCAGCTCCGCCAGCACGCGGTCGTGGATGGCGGCGTCGGTGATGACGCCGCGGCCTTTGTCGGCCTCGGCTTTGCCGGCCTCGAACTGCGGCTTGATCAAGGCGACAATTTTTCCGCCCGCCTTGAGCAGCGGCACGGCCGGCGGCAGGATTTTCTTGAGTGAGATGAAGGAGCAGTCCACGACGATGATGTCTGCCGGTGGTTCGGCGGAAACATTCAACCTTGAACATTCAACGCCCAACGGCGAAGGCGGCGGCTTGGTTATTCGTGGTTGAATGTTGAAGGTTGAAGGTTCTCGCCCCAGCCAAAAGTCTTCACACTTCAAAAATCGCGCATTGGTCTTCTCCATGACGACGACGCGCGGGTCGCCGCGCAGTTTCCACGCGAGCTGGCCTTGGCCGACGTCCACGGCAAAAACTTTGGCCGCGCCGCGCTGCAACAGGCAGTCGGTAAAACCGCCGGTGGACGCGCCCAAATCAATGGCGACGAGCTTCTCCACATTTAATTGAAAATGTTCCAGCGCGTGTTCGAGCTTGTGGCCGCCGCGCGAAACAAATTTTTCCGGCGTGTCCACGGTGATCTCGTCGGCGGGCTTGACGCGGTCGCTGGCCTTTTTTGCAGGGTGGCCGTTGACGCGGATTTGCCCGGCAATAATCAGGCGTTTGGCGCGTTCGCGGCTGTCGCAGAGGGCGCGCTCGACGAGTGCCTGATCCAGGCGGGTCACGCTCAAAACCGGGTGCCGCTGGTGAAGACGCGGGTTTGGATTTCGCGGAAGCTGTGGAGAAACGTGTCGTTGTCGGCGACGGCTTTTTCTACAAGCTGCTTGAGCAGGAACATCTCGGAGCTGTTGATCACGGCGTGGACGCTGTGCTTGAACGCCTCCATCGGCGTGAAGGTCTGGAAGGAATTGCCGATGAGCAGCACGGTGGCGTGGCGGCGCTGGTTGACGGGCATGTCCTGCAGCGCCTTGAGCGTGAGGTTTTCGTCCGGCGTGTTCGCGCCGAACAATTCCTCGACGATGACCACCTGATAACGCGCTTGGGAAAAACGGATCAGAAAATCGCTGTGCGTGGCGGCGGTGTGAACCTTGTAGCCCAGCTCGTTCAGCGCGGACTTGGCGGCGTCCATCCATTCGGGCGTGGAAAAGGCGATCAGCGCCGGTTTGTCCTCGCTGCCGACAAAATCAAAGGTGCCTTTCATTTAAATTTCAATACGGGCGGCGCCGGCGTGCCGCTGTCATTGCCGGCGGCGGCACCCTTGAGGTTTTTCATGCGGAGCGTGTTGGCGCTGGCGCTCATCTCGCCGCGCGCCTTCTTGATGTTGTCGATGCCGCGCGAGACGACGCTGCGCTTGGTGCAGTAAAGCAGGGCGGTTTCCTCGGAGATGTGCCCCTGCTCGTAGGCGTCGAGGCAGGCGTTGTCGAAAGTGCGCCAACCGAAGGGATAGCTGGCCTCGATGATCTCGTAAAAACTTTTGCCCTCGCTCTCGCCGAGCCGGATGGTCTCCTGCGTGCGGAGGTTGGAGCCCATCAGCTCAATCAGGGCGAACCGTCCGCCGCTGAGGCGGGGCACCAGCCGCTGGCTGGCAATCCACCGGAGCGAGTCGGAGAGCCGCGTGCGCACCTGCTCCTGCTCGTCCGGCTCAAACATGCCGAGGATGCGGTTGATGGTCTCGCCGGCGTTGATGGTGTGCAGCGTGCTCAACACGAGATGTCCGGTTTCCGCCGCGCTCAAGGCGATCTTCACGGTGTCGCGGTCGCGCATTTCGCCGACGAGAATCACCTTCGGTGCCTGGCGCAGCGCGGCGCGCAGGCCGTTGGCGTAGGTGTCGAAATCCAGGCCGAGTTCGCGCTGGTTGAACGTCGCCACCTGGTGCTTGTGCAGATACTCGACCGGGTCTTCGAGCGTGACGATGTGCACCGCCTTGGTGCGGTTGATTTCGTCGAGGATGGCCGCCAGCGTGGTGGACTTGCCGGAGCCGGTCGCGCCGGTGATTAGCACGAGGCCGGTTTTTTCCTTGGGAATTTCCGTGAAAATCTCCGGGAATTTCAACTGTTGCAACGTTGGCACCGCCGCGTTCAACTGCCGGCACACGATGGAAAAGCTGCCGCGCTGCGAAAAAATATTCACGCGAAACCGCGCCTGGTCGGACAGTGAATATGACGCGTCGCAGGAGCCGTGCCGCAGCAAATCCTCGATGTGCCAGAGATTGTCGCCGATGATGTTCATTGCGATGGTCTCAATCTGGAACGGCGTGAGCTTCGTGATGGGCGGATCCAAAATGACCGGCTTCAACTCGCCGTAAGCCTCGACCTGCGGCGGCCGATCCACCGTGAACAGCAAATCGGAAACTTCCGGCTGCGACGCCAGCATCGTCGTCAACATTTGGTCAAGCTCCGGGCGGCGCATAAATCAACGGCCTCAAACCGTGTCGTCGTCTTCCGGCGGGTGCGCGAGCAGCGGCCGGAATTTTTTCTTGTCGAGCGACTTGTCGTAGGCGTCTTCCGGCGTGATGCGCCGCATCCGGACGTGTTCCATGATGTGGTCGTCGAGCTGCTGGTTGCCGAATTTCTTGCCGACCTGGATCATGCCCTGGATCTGGTGCGTCTTGCCCTCGCGCACGAGGTTCGCCACGGCGGTGTTGAAAACGAGAACTTCAAACGCCGCCACGCGACCCTTCTTGTCCGAGCGCTTAAACAAAGTCTGCGCCACGACGCCTTTCAACGCTTCCGAAAGTGTCTGGCGGATCTTGTTTTGTTGGTCAGCGGGAAAAACGTCAATGATACGGTCAACGGTCTTGGCCGCGCTTTGCGTGTGCAGCGTGCCGAAAACCAAGTGACCTGTCGCCGCCGCCGTGATGGCCAGCTCGATGGTTTCCAAATCGCGCATTTCGCCGACGAGAATGATGTCCGGGTCTTCGCGCAGCGCGCCGCGCAAACCGGACGCGAACGATTTGGTGTGGACGCCGACCTCGCGGTGGTTCACGAGGCAGTTCTTGCTTTCGTGGACGAATTCAATCGGGTCTTCCAGTGTGATGATGTGGTCTTTGCGGTTGCGGTTGCAGTAGTCCACGATGGCCGCGAGCGTGGTGGATTTGCCGGAACCGGTCGGCCCGGTGACAACCACGAGCCCGCGGTTGAGCATGGCAAATTTTTTGAAGACCGCCGGCAGCGGCGCCTCCAGCTTTTCAAAATCCTCGAACGACAGCACGCGGCTGGGAATCTGGCGGAACACCGCGCTCACACCGTTTTTCTGGTTGAAAAAATTCACGCGGAAGCGCGAGATGTTGGGAATTTCGTAGCCGAAGTCCACGTCGCCGGTTTCCTCGAACTGTTTGATTTTGTAATCCGGCGCGATTTCGTAGAGCATCGCCTTGAGCGTGTCGTTTTCGAGCGGCGGATAGTCCACGCGCTGGAGCTCGCCGTGGATGCGCATCATGGGCGGATTGCCCGAGGCCATGTGAAGGTCGGAGGCCTTCTGTTCGAACATCAGGTTGAAAAATGCGTCAATTTTAGCCATAAGTCCTCTCTCGTGAAACGACACTAGCCAAAGCCATGCCGCACTGCAAGCAATGAAAATGCCGACCGACGCCATCCGCGAAGAAATTCTTAAAAGCGGCGCAATTCCCTTTGCGCGCTTCATGGAACTGGCGCTTTACTGTCCCGAAACCGGCTATTACGAAAAGAATCAGGACAATGTCGGCCGCGCCGGCGACTTCATCACCAGCGTCAGCACCG
>Ga0302189_10004722_pt1 | contig 10026 bp, 11 predicted proteins | sample II_Bog_E2_2_FD_194551 | JGI IMG/M metagenome (GOLD analysis project Ga0302189, IMG submission 194551) | Peat permafrost microbial communities from Stordalen Mire near Abisko, Sweden - II_Bog_E2_2 | ecosystem: Environmental > Terrestrial > Soil > Wetlands > Peat | place: Sweden: Abisko...
TGAAACAACGGGTTGTTGCCGAGTAGTAGTCGCAGTACAGCCCAGGAAGTGGCGGAGGCCAGCACTACAGATCCTAGAACAGGGGCGTGGAGATCCCCGACCACCTCCTCTAGCGCAAACAGCACGGCCGCCATCGGAGTGTTGAACGCCGCAGCGATGGCCGCGGCCGCGCCCACAGGTATAAGTGCCTTCACCTTCTCCGGACGCAACCCGAGCCAGCGGCCGAGAACCGAGGCGATGCCAGCTCCCACTTGAACAGATGGTCCCTCGCGACCCAGCGGAATTCCGCACGCCAGAGTGGCCGCTGTACAGCCGAACTTGCCGAGCACAGTGCGTAGCGAGATGTTTCCATCGCGCGCATAGAGAGCGGCCTTGGTCTGCGGTACGCCACTGCCCCGGGCGTCTGGAAAATAGCGATAGAGCAGGTAGCCCATGACGAGGGAACCGCCTACCGGCATTGCAATGCGTCTCCACGCAGGACTACCGACTGGATAGAGACGCATTCCCAGGCGCTCAGTCAACACAATGAACGCAACAACGGTGAGTCCGGCCAGAGCACCAATCAGCAGCGAAAGAACAAGGAAAACCTGCTCCTCGCGGTCTTGAATGAGCGATTGCACACGGGACCACAGTGACGTATGTAATCTTATGCCGGGTTGGATCTCACGGTCGGGGTTCGGTGTCATATGGTTGGTCACTCAAAGGACTATTCTGCGCTTTCAATGCTATTGCTGATTAGGCAGAACTGGAAGAGCAGCCGTGTTAATGGCGATGGGATCGTCCCGAAGCTTGATGTAAAGAACCGTTCCGATCGGGCGAGGCACCATTAGGCTCGTCTCCGCAAATCCAGAAGGTACTGAGACCGCGTTCGTGAAGTTCCGATCCGAAGCAATGGAATCGATCAAATAGAACAGGTCTCCGATTAGAGTGCATTGTTTTTCCGGGTCATCCGGGCAGCGCACTTCTTTAAGATGCGGAGTACGTACAAGATGTGCGAGCGGCTGCCAGTCGCCCGCTGTGCCATCGGCGGCGACGGGCCTGAATTGCAGGGAACCAAATGCAGAATCACCGAAGCACTTGAGCGGCTCAAGGACAGCCACCGCTGTCTGGGAGTCCTGCAAGGAAAGATTCTTGTCCACCAGGCTCAATACTGTGTGAAAAAAACCATCTGCGCTGGCGACTTCGATCTTTTCATCGTGCGGAAATGTCGCGGGTATCTGCGACTTCACAAAGAAAGAGAGTCGGCCATCCAACGGCAGATCATCCGGACTTCCGAGACGAATTGCAGAGGGGAGAGCCTGAATACGTTTATTGATGAGAGTTAGCTTGGGTCGCTGAGGCTCCACTGTGGTCTGAAGTTTCAACACGCGCCCGTCTTTCAGATTCACTTGAGTGGTGAGCTTTTCTTCTTCTTGAAAGCCCGCCGTGGGCACACTCTTGGCCGAAAGACTAAGCTCATCCAGCTTTCCAACTCGGGTCAGACTCGCCGGCAGAAAGTGAGCGCCATTTACTTCAAGGCTTGCGACCAAGTCAAGTCGGGCGCCCTTCAGCACACCTTGTTGGTCGCCGGCATGAATTGTGAACTGGTCAAGATGCCCTTCTTCGGCATAAGTGTGCAGCGGCACTTCAATCGGTTTCTTCGATGCGAATTGCTTAATGACCAGCATCGCGGTGCCGGGCTCGACATTCGCTAGAGAGACCTTGACCTCAATATCGTCGGGCGCGACCATCTTCCAGCTTGTCTTGGCCGGTTTGTCATGTTGATTCTTGATGCTGATTTCCTGAACGCAGGCTGCAGCCTCGGAATGTAAGTGGAAACTATCTTCTCTGCCTACTACCAGCGCGCTCTCGTCTTCCGGAGAGAGTCCCCAGTGTCCGGTCTCTGAAGCATTTCTCAGATGGAACGTCGGACCTTCAAAGTTGTCGTATCCCCAGCTCCCACGCAGAGTGGCACTCGCGTCCGTGCCGAGGTCACCCAACTTCGGTAGCGCACCCGCCACCACAAATCCACCACGCGCTGGGTCTGGCTTCACGGAAAGGTCCACACTCTTTCCCTCTTTGTTCTGAACGTGGAGGGTAAAACCGTGCGCAATCTCCGTGGCATAGACGAGCGGAGCACCATCCGCAGCCAGGGCCAGCGAGGGATTTTGTGCGCAGTACACCTGTTTCTCATCAATGGGGCTGAGAACCGGCAGCGCTGCCGGCTTCACAGGAGGCAAGGCGACAACTAAGACAGACTGCGGCTTGTGAAACGATGGCGGATTGTTAAGCTTCAGATTCAGTTGCTCTCTTTGTGGCAACGCGAGTGCAGGAATGTACTGGTACTGGGCCGTATGGAGGCTCTCCATTACTCTTGCCATATCCACAACCACGCCGATATAGGGACTATAGGTTCCTCCGCCACCCTGCCTAGTGGCGCTGACAGCCCCTATGAGATCGACCTCCGGTCCTGCGGCCAGCGCCGCCAGCATGGATTGTCCATGCCCGTCGTCCATGACCATTTGATCGGAGTTCTGCATCAGACAGGCTGCTTGCAACTCGCTCGGCTTGTTGAAACATTCTTGATCAACCTTGATCTTCAAACTGCGCGCGAGAAGCACGGTGCGCTCATGAAGCGCTTTGGGGTCGTTGGTCGGAACCTCGCCGATTTCACTCAGAAATCGCTCTACACGCATACGGCTCTGGCTTGCGAGATTCAGGTCCTGTGCAGCGCGCACAAATGCTCCCGGCTTTCCCTGTACGGCCGACCGCAAGGTACTGAAATCTCCCGGTGTTTGCGGAGCGAGGAAGAAAAGGGCTTGCTGCGCATCCTCGGGGACGGTGACAACGATGCCCTCTTTACGTACCTGCCGCGTCCATGTTTCAGCTTTTGTAAACCACTTGTCAGGAGGAGGATTTGTGGCACCTTGAAGAAATGCAACCGCCAGCATGTAATGGACGGTTTCATTATCGGGAAACGCAGGATGGATCCACAGCCTGTCGCCAGTTTGCAAATTTGGCACTTCGGAAATCGGCAGAGTCTTCCCCGCTCGGGTCACCGTTACCTCAATCCGCGGGCCTGAAAGATCGAATGAACTGTCGGCGTACGCGACACAACCTGTTGCGAGTAGAAGACAGAGCATTAGGAAACGAATGCACGAAAACAATTCCGAACTCCTATGTGAGTACGCGGCCAGAACGGATACCCACAAGAAACGTGTTTGATTGGCCTGCCGGCACTGCGTTCTTGGCGGATACGCAGCGCTCACGTTGAGTCATCTACAAGGGGAATGTACGGGCGGTCCCGGGGGATAGGACCGCCCTCGTCATCCCGTAGTTATTTGTCGAGTGAGAAGTGTGCGCGGCGATTCTGCTGCCAGCACGCCTCATTCTGTTCAGTACAGAAGGGCTTCTCCTTGCCGTAGCTGATGGTCTTTATGCGGTCGCGAGCAATTCCTAGCTTTACAAGCTGGTCGCGAACTCCATCGGCACGGTTCGATCCGAGAGCCACATTGTAATCCTCCGAACCGCGCTCATCGCAGTGACCGGAGATTACGACTTTATAGCTCGGATGTGCAGTCAAGAAGTCCGCGTCCGCCTTGAGTGCTGCGGCATCCTCTGCTCTGACATCGTAACGGTCATAGTTGAAGTAGATATCCTTGATGTTCCTTTGGAACAGCTCCTGGTCGGACGGAACTGTTGCGGCCACCGGTGGCGGCGGGGGAGCTATAACGGTCACGCGCGCAGTCTCCTGGACAGTACCGCCCGGCCCTTTAGCCGTCAGCGTGTAGGTCTTCGATTCCGCGGGGACAAAGCTTTGAGTTCCTGTGAGTGCAACTGCTCCAAGAGGCTCGATGCTCACTTCAGTGGCGTTTTGCGTGTTCCAAGCTAATTGCACGGACTGGCCTTGCTGCACATTCGTTGGCGTAACGCTCAACGTCGCGGTTGGTTTTGCCGCTGGTGGCGGAGGCGGTGTTGGCGGAGCAGGAACTGATTTCTTGTGGCAGGCACCAAGCAATAGGATCGCGGACAGGACGAAAGATAAACCTAGGAACCGCAGGAAACGTGCATTCATACACTCCTCCTTGAGGGAAGCTGGAATTTTAGGATCAGATTTCGGGGGAACGGAGAGAGAGGAAGGTCTAACAGCGAAGAGCGAACAGTTCAGGATCGTAGCTCACTTGGACGATGTCGCTCGCAAGGGATTCCCCACGGAGAACGCATCGCAAAGCAGCCATCAGCAAGACCGCATTTATCGCAGCAAACAGTGCTTGTGCGGCGGCCAGAGCGCGAAACGCGGTAGCGGGTCCATGCGTGACGCTAAACGGTCCCGAACTAGCGGGGCAGAAAAAGACAAGAAGAATTCCCAGCATCGCTAACAGCGTCAACGCGCTAACACGGGAAAACATTTTCATCGTTTACTCCCATCTTTATACTAACCCTGAATTGGAATCAGAGTTTTGGAAATTTCGCCTGAATCCGACACCAAAGGTCTACCGAGTCCGCAAAAGCTCCATATCTTGTTGAGACTGGCCACATATTCTGTTTTTAACTATATCGTAAGACGATATAGTTTCAGCATGAAACGAAGGGTTCGCGACTCCGAATACGCAGCACTGGCCGAGTTGCGTTATCGTATTCGTCAGTTTGTCCAGGGAAGTGATCAGGCTGCCCTGTCTGCTGGCATCGAACCGCAACAATACCAGATGCTGCTTGCCATACGCGGACTCTCAAATCAAGACGAGGCCAATATCGGACGCTTGGCGGAGCGCATGCGTCTCCATCATCATAGTGCTGTAGGTCTGATTGATCGTCTCGAGTCACAGGGTTTTGTCCGCCGCACACGCAGCAGAACTGACCTGAGGCGGGTCCGCGTGAGCTTGCTCCCACGAGGAAAGCGTGTCCTGGAGGATATTGTGCGTCAACGCTTGGACGAGCTCCGAGACAGTGGGCACGCATTCGTTGCCGCCATAGCCGCGATCTTGGATGAGGAGTGGGTCTGCGAAAAATAGCCCTAGGCGTCGAAGTGATGGCACTCGTGACCGGAAGAGGACTCTAAAACCGAGGAGGACGCTGTAGTTAACGCGGAGGACATTTGCTTCTGGTGCATTCCTGTTTATATCGTGATGCGATATAGCACCTATGAATAAGGGCTGGGAGTGGAGGATTGTCTAAACAAACGCTAAAAATTGAGCTGCAGCCTTCGAATTTTCTCGCTGAACATGTAGGCCATACCCCAGAATGATCTTGTTGACCCCACCGGGTCGAGACGCTCGCACCGCACACGGACAGCCAGCCAATGCCTCATGGAACCGACTCACTTCTTTTGCAGCTGTTTACCATCTTCGTGTGGGCGAAGGTGTTTGGTGAGTTGTTCGAGCGAATGCACATGCCGGCGGTTCTCGGCGAAATCCTCGCTGGCGTGATACTCGGCCCTTACGCTACCCGGTTCATTGTCCCAGGCGACACAATATACTCCATCGCTGAGATTGGTGCGGTTTTTCTGCTCTTTACGGTTGGCTTGGAAACCGCACCCAGTGATTTGATCCGGGTAGGCCGTCTGAGCCTCGGAGTGGCTTTTGCCGGTGTCCTTTTGCCGTTCGCCACGGGCCTCCTCTTCCTTCGGTTGAACAGAGAGCCAAGGCAGGAAGCGGCCTTTGTCGCTGCGGCCATGGTTGCTACCAGCGTGGGCATCACTGCGCGCGTGCTGCGCGACATGAATGTGCTTAAATCGCGACCGGCGCAGATCATTCTGGGAGCTGCGGTTTTCGATGACATCCTTGGCATGTTGCTGTTAGGTGTGCTGGTCAGCACCATCCGGAAAGGAGGCATTCTGTGGCTGCATCTTGGCCTGGTCACCATAGAGGCGATTGGATTTGCAATGTTTATGATCTTTGTGGCGCCGAAGGTCGTCAAACGCCTTGGACCCGGGATCAAGCAGATGCAGACTCACGACGCTCCGCTCGTCCTTGCGTTGGCGCTGTGTCTCGGACTCTCGGTCGCCGCCACCAGGGTCGGAATGGCAGCAATCATTGGGGCCTTCTTCGCCGGACTTGCATTTGCGGACTACTCACCGGAGTGGAATTTGGAGCCCCGCGCGCAAGCTATCAACCAGTTCCTATCTCCTTTCTTCTTCTTCACGATGGGAGCGCGCCTGGATCTCTCAGTCTTTTCCCGCTCAATCGTCCTGCTGGCACTCGGGCTTTCTGCGATCGCAGTGGTCTCAAAGGTTATCGCTTGCGGTCTCCCGCTCTACCGCGAGGGCTGGCGCAACATGTTGAAGGTTGGAGTCGGGATGACGCCGCGCGGAGAAGTTGCAATGATCGTGGCGCTTATCGGCTTGCAAATGAACGTGATTTCGCAGCGCGCATATGCGCTTGTAATCATCATGACCGCCGTGACCACGGTGCTGCCGCCTCCATTTCTCAAAATGCTGTTTACGGCGGAAGATAGAATTGCGGATCGTACCTCTCTCGGAGAACTGTCTGCGGAGGCGGAGGTATCCAGCCAACTCAGGTAGTCCCATCGGCAGCTTTCCGTTGGTCGCCTACACCACTCGCTTTATAATTTTTGCCGCGGATTGAAGGATGTCTCTTTCAGTTCGAACCAAGTTGACGCACTTCGCTTGCACATAACACAGGAGTCACTTGGCTGAGTTTACTTAGGGACAGGGAGATTCCCGATGATAACGCTGAAGCTTCACGGTATTGAGGCCTGCGTGTTTGACGCCTACGGCACGCTATTTGACGTCAACAGTGCAGCACGTGCCGAGCAAGACTCATTGGGCGAAAAGTGGCAACCGCTTGCCGAGCTGTGGCGCGCCAAGCAATTGCAATACACTTGGCTGCGCGGCCTCGGCGGACGCCACGCCGATTTTTGGCAGGTGACGGGCGAGGCCCTCGACTTCGCGATGGCGACGGTGAAGGTGGAAGATTCGGCGCTGCGGGAGCGGCTGATGAATCTATATCTGGTTCTGAGCGCATATCCGGAGGTTTTCGGCACCTTGAAGCGCCTGAAGACCGCAGGTATGAAGGTCGCCGTTCTCTCCAACGGGGCGCCGCCCATGCTAGCGGCGGCGGCAGCCACCGCTGGAATCGCCGAGCTGCTCGATGCCGTGCTATCGGTGGAAGAAGTGAAGGTCTACAAGCCTCATCCCGCGGTCTACCGGCTTGCCTGTGAGCGGCTCAACGTGGCTGCAGACCACATCTGCTTTCTGTCTTCCAACGGCTGGGATGCATACTCCGCCAAAGCGTTTGGCTTCCGCGTGCTGTGGTGCAACCGCTTCGGCCAAGCGCCTGAACGTATCCCGGAGACACCTGACGCGCAAATTGCCTCTTTAGCCGAGTTACCGGATATCGTACTGGGCTGACACGAAAAGCGGGTATCGGATCAGGCCCAAGGCGCTGATCTTCTGGGGACAGAACGATATCTTCTTCACTCGTTCACTCGCCTTGGGTTCAGTGCTCGATGTGGAACCAAGGGTGGCTGACGACTTCGGCGAGAATTAACACCAGGGATGCAACTGAGGTGCCCAGTTGCATCCATCTGCCGCGGCGTTGGCGGGAAGTGAGCGGCTGGAGGCGCCACCGCGCCGATGGGTTGCGACGAATGCGATTCTCATTCCAGAGCAGAAGCAAGTTGAGTACAGCAAGAATTCCGGCAATCGTCAAGATAGGAATGCGCAGCGCGTTGCGGTGGAATCCCGGTGCGGGACCAGCCGCACCGGCTGCCAGCAGCGACGTCATGCCGAGCAGCACGCGCACGCTGCTAAGCGCGACTGCTGCAACGCAGATTGCCTGCACGGCCGCAAGCGTCAGGGAAGCCCAGCCGATCAAGATGCCTCGCAATGTCCCCTCTCCTCTTATGCACTTTATACGCACATTCGGCTAGGTGCATCGTTCTTCAGGGGTTTCGCAAAATCGAAGACAGTCACGCGCGGCCTTTCCCCCAAAGAGAAACACCCGTTCAAGAGCTATGCTGATCCGGCCATCGCTTCAAAGTGCGAAGATCCCGAACTGAGGCTGTCTCGGACAAAATTCTCGACTTCGTTTTCATTGCCATACGGCACGAGGGTACAGTTTGGGTGTGTGTTTCCGGTGATCAACAGGGATATGCTTTTCTCGATCTCGCACCGGAAGAACAGTATCGCCTTCTTATGGCTTGAGCCGAGAAGGTATCCCGTCTCGAAGCCAATACCGAACGATGACCCAGAGACTTCCGCAATGAAGAGGTCGCATTCCTGTAGCCACTTCATGTCTCTCGCGAATATCTCTTGCGGCGTGATAAGACGGTCTCTCTCCCAGGCGTTGTCGTCGACCAGATGGCGAGTGAGTACTTCGTGACCCGCCCCTTCGAGAAGTTGCACGACCCGTCGCGCTGTTTCAATGGTGGCCCGGTTTCCGGCCACAGTGAACCCGAAGTAGATCTTCATAGAGGTAGTATCCAGCAGCATAAGTGAGGATGACCCATGATACAACGTCCAAAGGTACGCTTCGCCAAGATGGGCGTCAGTGGTGACATTCGCCACTCTACTGTTGTGTCTCCGTAGCATCGATCGATTCTTGCAGACGGTTGTGCAGACGCTCGCCAAAGCCCACAGGAACTTCAAAGGTACGCGCATCGCCCACGAGCACCAGGATGTTGCGCGTGGAGTCCATCACTGCCGAGCAATGGCGGCAGTTTGCCAAGTGACGTTCAATAGCCTCGCGCTCCTGCGACGTGACCGTTCCGTCGATGTAATCGGAAACCTGTGACCATACGTGTTTGCAATCAATCTTCATCTGCCACCCGCTTTCCGGGTCAGCCAGCCTATCATTCCACGCTGCTTCGGCGCCAACTTTGGCACGAGCAATTTCTGCATGGAAAGCCGTGCCCGAAACAGTCGCACTTTGACCAGCCCTTCATTCACTCCAGTTGCCTCCGCAGTTTCGGTAATGCTCATGCCTCGCACATCGCGCAAAATCAGCACCTCACGATGCTCCGGCGAAAGCCGCGCCATTGCCTCTTGCAGTGCCTGCCGCAGTTCCTTGCGCTCCAACTGCTCAGACGGAATGTAACGCCAGTCGGCGAGCACCGAAGGCGTGTAATCGCCGCGATCTTCTGCGCAATCATCGAGAGAGTCGAGCTGATCTCCCTTGGTCTGTCGAAGGCGGCTGCGCGCTTCGTTCAAGGTGATCGCCATCAGCCAGGTGCTAAACTTCGCGTCGCCGCGGAAACCCTTGAGCCCCTTGTAGGCTTTGATCACCGACTCCTGCGCGACATCTTCGGCATCGGCCTCGTTCTGCAAGATCGAGTAGGCAGCGACGTAGAGTCCGCGCTCGTAGGGGCGGATCAGGTCGTGAAACAGTTCGCGCTCTCCGGCAAGGATACGCGTGATAATCGAGGCTTCGCGAGCAGAGGTCTCGGCTGCCGCCGCAGTCCGCTCCCCATCATTCCCGGCGATTGTGCGCGCATTCATCTCTGTGTTAAGAGAGACTCCACACCACGGCATAAAGTTACATGCCGGCGAAAATAAATTCTGCAAAACATTTTCAACTCCGCTGTAACTTTTCGTTCCCCTTCCAGTCCCATGAGCGTTGCCAGGCAGTCCGGATTCGATCCACCGGTGCCATCCATCAACCCAAACCCGTTTTCGAAAGGAACACTCCAATGACCAAAGCCACAATGAAGTCCCTGTTGATGACCGCCGCCATGTCCGGACTGTTGACCGGCGCCACCACAACGCTCGCAGCCTCCACCTCCTCCAACACGGGTACCCCCAGCAGCATCAGCCGCGCCCTTGGCCTCTCTGCCTCGTCGAGCTTCGATGATTCGAAGACCGAGAAGCACGCATGTAAAGGCCAAAACTCCTGCAAAGGCAAAGGTGGCTGCAAGTCCGGAGACAACGGCTGCAAGGCACAGAACTCCTGTAAGGGCAAGGGTGGATGCGCCACCGACGGCTCCAAGCCCAAGGCCGCTTAGTTCATCGACACAAGCAGGGGAGGACCGCAAGGTTCTCCTGATTTCACTTTGAGAGGTTTCTGGATGCCGGCAAATCGCTTCAACGGA
>Ga0302189_10004733_pt1 | contig 10016 bp, 9 predicted proteins | sample II_Bog_E2_2_FD_194551 | JGI IMG/M metagenome (GOLD analysis project Ga0302189, IMG submission 194551) | Peat permafrost microbial communities from Stordalen Mire near Abisko, Sweden - II_Bog_E2_2 | ecosystem: Environmental > Terrestrial > Soil > Wetlands > Peat | place: Sweden: Abisko, Stordalen...
GCTGTTGAACTGGACGCGGCCGACCCGGAGGTTGCGCCCGCAGAAGAAGATGAGGCTGCATTCGCCCGCGAGGCGGTTGGACCCGCCGCTTGAACCATTTGCATAAGTGACATCGACATAATGCTGCCCTCCTAAACGTGAATGCTGACGTGAGTCTTGGCCGTTCCGGGAGAGGTCCGGGCCGGCAAAATATCGGGTGCCGCAATCTCGGACGGCGTCTCGTCTTCTGCTGGATCGCTTCGTGAATTCGTGAGAAATACATTTTGCGGTTGGGAATAAGTTTGCCGCGGTTGACCCTGCTGAAACCCTCCCGCCGTCTGCGCCCCACTCTGAAAATCCACCCCCGTGAGGTTCAGGTGGCTCTTGCCTAGCTCCGTCCCCAGACTTGGAATCTCGGAACTGAACCAGCGCACGATATCGCGGTCCGCGTGCACCGTAAGACCGATCTGGCTTTGCTGCACGACCGTATGAATCTCAACCGTTCCGAAAGCGTCGGTTCGAACGCCCACATGCATCTGCGCGTTCAATTGCTCAGCCGTTGCAGGATTCGCAGCCGAGGACGAGGTCGCCGACGCAGCAGTCGACACCGGAGAGTCGAGCATTTGATGAGCTTTCGGCAGAACTGTCTGCGGGCTGGGTGCAGGTGCGACCGGGGGCTCCGGACCCGACGCCGCAGGCCCTGAAACTGCGACCGCCGGCGTGGCTCCATCTCTGCCGCTAACGACCGCCGGAGAAACACTGTGGGCCGCCGCATCGGCTGGTACCGAGAAATTTGAGGTTGCGGCATTGGGCAGCGAACTATTTTGAATCGGAGGCGCAGATTTCTTCTCCGTCTTACCTACCAAGTCCTCCGTCAGCTCCTCTGTCGCCGCGGAAAGTTCGTTCCCACCAAGGTCTGAACTGGACTGGCCGTAGCCGCTGGGTACGCCGACGGACACAATCTTCGAGGCAGCGTTCGAGGCAGGGTTGAAGCTTTGGTTCGAAGCAGCCGTCGATGTGCTGTTCTGCACGCTCTGTCCCGCACCGTTGAACGCCTCATCCGGTGCGGCCATGGTTGAAACGTTCGCCGACTCGTTCGCAATCCGCGTCGTTGCCTCGTTGGCTCGATCATGATCCGTAGAACTTATCGATCCGTGCCCCGTTATCGAAGAATTCGATTGCGACGCGGGAGCTTCCGGACCGCGGTATTTACCCTCGACAGCGTTTGTCGTTTCTGCCGCACGAATCGCGGGGCTATGCAATGACTGCAACGATGCCACGCTGGAAACATTGGCCTCGAGCGGGGAAGGCGGAGGCGTGTCGGCATGAACAGGGTCGTTGGTTGCGATGTTTTCTTTTGTGCTTGCTGGGACGTTGGCAGCTCGGTTCGCCGTAGTGTTCGGAGCTGCTACGGTGTTTAGAGTTAAGCCGTCAGTGCTCGGTAAGCCAACTTTAAAATCTTCCGCCACCGTCGCTGCGCTTCTGGTGTCTCGCGTCGGCGCAACTTGAGTTGGCGCGCTCAAGATTGGCGCAAGAAGGGTCGGCGCACCTAGGACGGGCGTTTCTATTGTGAGGATCGCAGGCTGCGGCTGACGGCTGGCAGCGGAAAACGTTCGAGCGATGTCGAAGAATCCCGGATCGGCCGCATCTCCCGAGTACGCAGGAGGTGCATCGCTTGGAGCTGGAACCGCCAAGTTATCCGGGTTGCCCGGCACTCCGGTTGTCGGCGAATGCGTAACCTCTATTTCGGCATCTGTGGCGGCATCCAGTGCCCGCGGTGGGGACGTGGGTAAAACAGTTGCGAAGAAGTCGGAATATGTTCCCCGAACATTTGCCCCAGACGGCATACGCGTGGGCGGCGTTGAGGTCATTACAACTTGTGTCGGCACCGCGCCGTGCGGTTGCGCCGAAACCTGAGGCAAGGGGTTCGCGGTCTCGGTGATTTTGAGGTTGGAAGCAGACGGTTCTCCCGGCTGCAATTCATCGATTGCAGTTGGATATGCGTGCATTGGAGGTCCCGCTGCACTGCTGAAATTGTCGGAAGTAAGCTTCCCTGAAGTGATACTTGCAGGGGCGGGCTCGGAGACTTGTCCAGCGGCCGGCGTAAGCCGGCCCCCCGAACTCACCGCCGTCCTCGGAGCGACTACGAACCCTGACTGAGTCGAAGGCGGACTCTGCTCTGTCTCCGAAGCGCTGGTCGGTTGAGCCGCGACGTCTTTGCCACGAGAAACCTGCTCCGGGATGATAGTCGTACTCGTCATCGAGGCACTTCCAGTTCTTTGCTCATCTTTTGTGGCCAGCGACAGCAATGCGGTTTGCCCGCAACCCGGCCCTTCGGTGGTGCTCGATCCAGCATTCTGTGAAGCTGCCACCATCGCGAGCCGCGCCGGGGATAGTTGCAACGGAGCCACATTCATCGCCGCTACATTCGGAAGGATTGGACTCGGGAGTGTTGCTGGCAGAGCGACTGCGCCGCTTGACAACGGCGCCTCTTGAAGAGTTTTTCCAGTCCCGTCCGCAGTCGTATCTTTCTTGGCGGCGACCTTTGGACTTAGCCTCGGCGGAGTCGCGAGGGCCAGATGCCCATTTGTCGGGTTGACCATTTCGCCAACCAAGCTCGGCATGGTGAAGATGTTGGTACTGCTTTTCGAAGGGTCAGCAGAGATATCTTCCGAATCGACCTGCATCCTAATTTGCGCGTTCAAGAGCGTGTTCGGAGCCAGGCTGGCCTTTGTACTCACAACGATCTGACCGGGTGATTGCGACGGCTCGGCGATGGACATAATGGACATAGACGAGGCGAGAGTGTCTCCAAAGCTCGGAAGCGCCGACAACCCGCACTGCGCGCTCGGAGGAGCCGCTATCGTCGCCGCCGGAATCAACATCGCATCCACCCGCATCGGAGTACCGCGAGATCAAATTGCATTCCGTGAACCATCCTCGCGCCGCAGTCCTCTCCGCTCGAACCGCGCATCGTGACCTCGCCGTTTCAAACAGTTAACGACCGTCTTTGATAACGAAAGGGAAGTTCTCGCGGCAGAAAAAATGGAAGGCGGCAACGGTTGCCGGATGCCCCGGCAAATTCAGCAGCATATCTTGGGGATGCAAACTACGCCATCGCTTGGCGGCCTAATGGCGATGGTGCCAGTGTTGTAACAAATACATCTCGTCCAATTGCTGTTGCTCCCGGCGGGATTGCTCCTTGTCATATACGATGCGCTGTTGGGCGCGCAGAGTCTCCAACACCTCGCGCTCGCGATAGGCCAGATGATAAGCGGCCAGCGCTATCTGACGGGCAAGTTCGAGCTCGCGGATCTTGATCCTGAGTTCCTCAGCAAAGCGCACCATGTTTTCGCGCACGGCCGCAGCGAATTGCAGCTCGGCTGAGGTACAACCCGCAGTCAGGCCAGCGGCACTCGATTCGGCCGACGCGGCCACGCAGCGTTCGAGTTGCGCCAGGCTCTCCCGGGCGCGCCCCACACGAAGATTCGCCTCTTGCAGTTCGAGCGTACGCTGCCGTTCGATACTTTGCCGTAACCGGAGCAGCGGAGCGAGAGCGAAGCGGAAGGCCATGGATTCAGCAGTTCATCGAATCGCGATTATGGTTCGAGAAGAGATGGTTCGACAAGAGATGGTTCGACAAGAGATGGTTCGACAAGAAATAACACGCGCTTCATGATCGGAGTATGACGGCGGCATGCGACGACCTGGCACGGCAGAGCGGGTCACGGCCGATTCCGTACACAACGTTTCGCATTTCACGCCGGCAGCGCCATCAGTCGGGTCAACGAATCTTTCATGGCAGCGACTTCTGTCGAGGTCTGCATCAGAAACTGCCGCAGCGCGGGCATGAGCGCAATCGCCCGATCCAGATCGGGATCGCTGCCCTTCTGGTATGCCCCGATGCGAATCAGTTCCTCGGATGCCTTATAGGTGGCGAACAAACGACGCACAGCATTCGTCTTCGCGAGATGCTCGGGAGAGATGACTGCCGGCATGATGCGGCTGATACTGTCGAGCACTGAAATTGGGGGATAATGACTTTGCGCCGCTAGTTTGCGATCGAGCATCACGTGTCCATCGAGCAACGCGCGTACGGCATCGACTAAAGGATCGTTTTGGTCGTCGCCTTCCATCAGCACGGTATAGAAGCCAGTAATCGTGCCCGAGCCGAAGGATCCCGCCCGCTCCAGGAGCCGAGCGAGCATGGTAAATACCGAGGGCGTGTAACCTTTGGCCGTGGGAGGTTCTCCGGCCGCCAGCCCAATCTCGCGTTGCGCCATAGCGAGACGTGTCAGCGAGTCCACGACCAGCAACACATGCTTCCCGCGCGCGCAGAAATATTCCGCGATCGTCGTCGCCGCCAGGCCCGCTCGAATCCGCAACAGCGGGTCCTGATCGGAGGTGGAAACAATCACCACGGAACGCCGCCTGCCTTCTTCGCCGAGCGACTCCAACAGTTCGCCCACCTCTCGCCCGCGCTCTCCAATCAGCCCCAAAACCGTCAAGTCGGCATTTGTGTTCCGAGCCATCATTCCGATCAACGTACTTTTTCCCACGCCGCTGCCGCCAAAGATTCCAACGCGCTGTCCTCGGCCGCAAGTCAGGAAAGCGTCGATGGCGCGAATGCCGCATCCTAACGGATCGCGGATCGAAGTGCGTTCCAAGGCCAGCGGAGCTTCCCGATCCAAGGCGAAACGCTCGCGGCATGCCGGAGCCGGCCTACCATCGATCGGGGTCCCCGCCCCATCTAAAACACGACCCAGCAACTGTTCGCTGAGTCGCAGCGACGGTCGCCTTCCCCAGACCACAACCTGGTCCCCGTAGCGTATGCCCGTCGGACGGCGCAACGCCATCGAGAGCACAATATGCCCGCGAAATCCGACAATCTCTCCCGGCCAGCTTTGCCCGCGCGAATCGATGATCTCGCAGGCCTCTCCCACGGTGCAGAAGGGCCCTTCGGATTCGACCAGTTGTCCCACAACCTGCACCACCCGCCCACGCCAGCGCAGCGCCGACGAGTTTTCCAGATGCGAGAAATATGCGGCAAGAACCGGGGCCGACATTCAATGAGTCTCCGCTACACCGCTCGGCCGTTCCGCCAGAAGGTCGAGCAATCCGGTTTCGATCTCTTTCAACTGCGTTTCCAGTCCCACTTCGGTCGAGCCCATCGAGGTCACGATCCGGCATTCTCCGGCGGCGATGCCGGCGTCTTCGTGGACCTCCGGCGCTGGCGCGTCGTCCGCCTGGCAGGCAAAGTAATGCCGCCAGTCCGTCGCCTCCCGGGGATGGACGCGCACCTCGATTTTGGTGCCGATATCGAGTTTTTCGAGAGTGACGCGAACGATTCCTGCCAACGCCTGGGGATCGATTTGCACTTCGCGATGCAAAATCTTCCGCGCGATGGCCAAGGCCAGTGCGACGACCTCGCCTTCGATCCGCCGATAATAGTTTTTTCGTTCCTCGCTGAACTCGTGCACTGCCCGGCCAATCGCCTGGTGATGCTTGGCCAGCGCTGCATCCAGCTCTGCGCGGAATTGCAACTGCGCCGCCTGCCGTCCACGCTCGAAGGCTTCCGCCTGCTGCCGCTCGATACGCCCCTCCGTGCTCAGCTCGCTACCGCATTCAGCAGGATTCGTTGGGCCTCCTGGGGCGACGGGGCTCACTGTTCCACTAGACACTCCCGCCTCCGCGTAGGCGAAGGGCCGCGCTTCCGGAAGCGGTTGCCGTTGCGGAGCGCTAGACGACATATTCCTCCTGCGACTCCGCACTCAGCACCAGTTTCCCCTCCGCTTCGAGACGACGCGCCACTTCCACAATTTCTCGTTGCGCCTGATTTACGTCCTTGGCGCGGACCGCCCCCAGCACTTCCATATCTTCTTTCAACATATCAACCGCCCGCGACGACATCGATTTGAAAATCAGGTTTTTGAGTTCTTCCGTCGCTCCCCGCAGCGACAAGGCCAATGCCTTTTTGTCCAACTGCCCCAGCAACTCCCGTACACCTGCTTCGGGCACTCCAAGCAAATCTTCGAAAGTGAACATCAGATTACGAATACCCAGCGCCATCTTGGGATCGTCTTTCTCAATCAGTTCCAGAATGCTCTTACTTTTGATGGGCTCCAGTTGGTTCAAAAGATCGGCCGCACCCTTAAATCCCGCGTAGGCGCGCCGGCTTTGTTCGCCGATTGATTCCAGTTGCTTATTCAGCGCCAGCGCCACTTTCTTCGCGACATCGGGAGAAAACTGGCGCAACTGTGCCAGACGCTTCACAGTTTCCGCCCGCACCTCTTCCGGCAGGCGCATGAGCAATGCGGAAGCCTGCCGGGCGTTTAGATGGGCCAGGATCAGTGCGATGGTTTGCGGATGCTCGACTTCCAGAAACTTTGCCAGTTGCTGGGGATCAGCCTCCTGCAAGCTTTCCAGATGAACCGCATTCTCTTCCATGGAACTCCGTACCTGGTCCAGCAAGCGGTTCGCGCCCGCCTCGCCAAAAGCCTTAATCAGGAGCTTCTGTGCGTATTCGGGGCCGCCTTCCGTCAGATAACTGTGCGTGAGCGTCAGTTGGTGATATTCCTCCAGCACCGACATGCCGATTTCCGGCTTGAAGTGCTCCAGTTCCGCGATCCGCCGGGTCAGACGCTGTACATCGAGTTCGGGTAGATTGCGATAGATGGTGCTGGCCGCCTCCTCGCCCAGCAACACCATCAGCATCGCCGCCTTCTGCAGTCCCGGATTCGAGACGGGTGTGGCCATCGGACTTGTTACTGCTTCCCTTTCTTAGCGCGTATCAATTTCTTAGCGCACATGATCAATCGCCATTTCCTCGGCGGGTGGCCCTGCCATTACTTCGGCTTGCCGTCCCGGATCCAGGTCTGCACCAGCTGGCTCGACGCTGCCGGTTCCGCTTTGATCTTTTCGCCGATCTCCTTCTTCAACAATCCGGCGCGCTGCGCCTGCTCGCTGCCGCGTGGCAGTTCGGCTGCATTCGATCCGGCTCCCGCAAGCGCCGGCGTCAGACTGCCAGGAATCTGCCGGAAGGCTGCCATCGCCTGCTTCTTTACCGGACGCAGCACCAGCGCATACACCACCAAAAACAAGGCCGTGATTCCGACGTAGCGTAGGACGCCCAGCCACGGCAGCAGCAACAGACGCCATCGATCCAGCTTGCCCGGCAGCGACGGAACTTCCACCGGGGCGCTCTGGAACGACAAATTCTCTACCGCCAGCAGATCGCCGCGCTGATCGTCGACACCAATCGCGGCGCGCGCGAGTTTCTCGATGGCCGTCATCTCTTCGGGAGTACGCTTGCGGCGTACCGTCGAAGTCTTGCCATTTTCCGGTTTGCTGTCGGAAGCGTCATCGATCAGCACCGATGCCGTAATGCGCCGCACCCGGCCCGCGGGATTTGTCACATGCCGTATATTCTTGCTGACCGCGAAGGTTGAGCTGTCGGATTTTGAACTCTGATTGTCCAGCATCGCGGCCATCGGAGGAACTGCGGTCGCGGCGCCTGGAACATTGCTGGCCACGCCGGGAACCCCCGCCGGATTGGCTCCGCCCGCCAACTCTTCCGAATGCTGCTGCGCGATCGTCGCCGCCGTCTTCGGGTCGTAGACCTCCGAAGATTCTTCGCTGCTGCTCAAGTCATAATCGACGTGGACACTCGCCCGTACGTGTTCGAGACCGACGACCGGCTCAATGGCATGCACGGCCGCCGCCGCCAGTTCATCGTCCGAATCGAACGAGGCCCGCCCGGATGGGCCGCGGCGCGCCAGAAACGGGGTTGCCGTCTCCGCATCGACGACCGTGACATTTTCGGCCTGCAGGCCATCGACCGCGCTCGCCACCAGTTGCGGGATGGCTTGCTGGGCCTCGCGTGACAGAGTTCCTCCACGTGTTTTCACAATCACCGCAGCCTTGGCAATGTGTTCCTGTTCGCTGAACAGCGATTCGCGCGGCAACACCAGGTGCACGCGCACTGCCTCGACTTCCGCCAGGGTCTGCAACGTGCGCTCCAATTCGCCTTCGAGCGCGCGCTGGTAATTCACTTTTTCGCTGAAGTCGGAGCCGGCCCAGTTTGGGGTATCAAACAATTCGAAGCCGAGGCGCGCGTTGCGCGGGAGCCCCTGTGCCGCCGTCTCCAGACGCGCCGCATCCAGCTTTTCGGACGGTACCAACAGGCTTCCACCATCGGGGGAGATTTCATAGGGAATATTTTTCGCCGCCAGCTTTGCGCCCATGGATTGCGCATCTTGTACCTTCAATCCCGAATAGAGGACGACATTCCTGCCTCCGCCAAGCAAGGCGACGAACAGCCACAGGATCAACCCCACCGCGATTGCCCCCCCGGCAATCAGCGCCTTCTGCCGCAGGCTCAAGCCGCGCAGAAACTCCTGAATCTGGTCGAAGGTTTTATTCAAGAAGAGATGCTCCTAGGGCGATGAAAATGCGGAGCTTCAAAACTGCATGCTCGAAATCTGCTGGTACGCCTGCACGATCTTGTTCCGCACCTGCATCATCAGCTGAAACGACAGGTCGGCTTTTTCGACGGCAATCATCGCACTGTGCAGGTCGGCGCCTTTGCCATTGAGCAATTGCGCCACCTGGTTTGCGGCCTCGCCTTGCGTGCCCTCGACCTGGTTCATGGACTGTTGCAGCGTTTCTACAAACTTGCCACCCTCTTCATTGCTCGAGGAGATGGTTCCGAGGTCGCCCCCAACGTCAGAGGGCAGAATACGCAGCGAAGAAATTGAATCGATCATCCCAAGCCTCCTTGTTCCAGGTCGGCAGCAACTGGTTGAGTTTTGCGGGCCGCGGACAACCCACCCGCTAACGCAACAGATCCAACGACTGGGAAATCATGTTCTTCGTCGCCTGTACCGCCGAGGCGTTCAGTTCATAGGCTCGCACCGCGCCGAGAAGATCCGTCATTTCTTCGATGGGATCCACCTGCGGATAGGCTACATACCCCTGGGGGTTCGCATCGGGATGCCCTGGCTCAAAGCGCAAAACCGGAGGCCGCTGATCGTTCACGACGGCCGCGACGCGTACCGCTGATGCGCTTTCGGGATGCGGTCCGGCGAGCGCCAAAGAAAAGCGCGGAGCGCGTTGCGACTGAAACACCACCAACTGGCGCCGATACGGACCGCCCGCCGCCGTGCGCGTGGTCTGCGCATTCGCCATGTTGCTCGCGACTACCTCGGCCCGTTGCCGCTCCGCTCCCAACGCCGAGCCACTCAGTTCCAGCATTCCGAAAAGATTCATGCGCTTGTTCCTCCTCCGCTAATGGCGCTCGATAGCCGGTGAAACTCCAACTTTAAAATCTGCACCGCAACCTGGAAACGGAGCTGGTTTTGTGCCAGCAAGAGGGATTCGCGCTCCACGGAAACATTGTTTCCGTCAGGGCGCTCCAAGAGTCCGGGGATTTCGTGCGCGACGGGACTAAATGCCGCTTCTTCGCCGGTCCCGTTCGCCATCGCCTGCTCGATCTCACCGGCAAAAGGGCGGACATCCTTCGTCCTGAACCCCGGGGTATCCACGTTCGCGAGGTTCGTCGCGATGATCTGATGTCGAAAGGCGCTCTCGTCCAGTACCCGCTCCAGCCCGCGCATGAGCGGAGTTTCGATCATGGACATGGTTGCTCCTTGTTCCCGCTTCCGGGGCTGCCATTCGTAATGCCGTGGCGATAATCGTCTCTGGGGGGAAGGCCAAATTCGCGGACCTTGTTGCGCACCGTGCGCAGGCTTACCCCGAGTAACGCGGCGGCGCGCGCGCGGTTGCCTCCCGTGGATTCGAGGGTCATGGCAAAAAGTTGGCGCTCCATCTCTCCGAGCGACAATCCGGGCTGCCACCGCGTCAACTTCGACTCCGTGGAGTTTGCTCCCGGCACGCCGGCGTCGGCCACGGGGCTTCCGCTTCGAGCTACTTCATTCCGACTCTTCCCGTGCGCAAAAGCCTCCATGCCGATTTCGCCGCCCGGGGACAGCGCCACCGCCCGCCGCACAAAATTCGCCAACTCCCGGACGTTGCCCGGC
>Ga0302189_10004742_pt1 | contig 9994 bp, 10 predicted proteins | sample II_Bog_E2_2_FD_194551 | JGI IMG/M metagenome (GOLD analysis project Ga0302189, IMG submission 194551) | Peat permafrost microbial communities from Stordalen Mire near Abisko, Sweden - II_Bog_E2_2 | ecosystem: Environmental > Terrestrial > Soil > Wetlands > Peat | place: Sweden: Abisko, Stordalen...
TGGGTTCCTCCTTCCAATCGGCACGCATTCATCTTGACCACCGGGAATTCAATGACAAACGTCTCGTCCGCTCTCTAAACAACCGGTCCGCAAAATCGGGGGAAGATCAGATCGAATTCGAGCCTGCTACCAACATGCAGGATTGCTCTTTCTCTCTGGCAAGCCGATGACCAATTTGACTTTCCGCCAGCGGCTTGGCTTACCAGACGAAAGCTATACGATCGCTTCTAAAATTATCTCTGACACCAGCAAAAGCGGTCTGATTCGCCCACAAGCTCAAACATCAACCTCGAAGAAGGATGCAAAGTATTTCCCATTCTTGGCTTAGACTTATGTAACGCGATGTCATGGCGTATCCCCTTTCGTCAACTAAAGCGTCATTACCTATTTATTTACAGTATCTTACGTGTGTCCCGCGATGTCATCGTCGCGCCCTCTGTACAGCCATTATGACTGTAACAATAGACAAATAAGATACTTAAACTGGGTATGCGGGGGAATGGGATAGGATGGAGTGACTACCGTTTGCCACACGTTTGAAAGGAATGTTCAAGCGATGATCCTCGACATTCCTCCTGACTCCTATGGCGTAATCGAGCGAATCCGTTCCCTGAAGTCTTTCACTGGTTGGGACAGCAAGACCGTCCTGACCATCGGCGACATCAAGACCTACTGCGTTCCTGGCAATGCCGCCCAGGCGAAGGGCCGCTTGGCCATCTGGGTCCACAGCGCCAAGGCTCGCAAGCCGAAAATCCTCTTCCCTGAGCTGGTGCTGAAGGCCATGCACTTCATCGCTGAGCCCGAACGACGTGGCTCGCACCAACACTTACATCCAGCGTATAATCCTGGGCTTGACGTTATTTTTAACTGCAATTTTTCTATACCGGTTTGAATGCGTTCTTGTTAATGTTTAGCGCATTACAAGCGTTCTCAGTATGTTCATCAAACCCCGCAAGCACGCTCTTCGTCTCGCCATCGGCAAGCGTAAATGGCACAACCATTACTTGCTGGAACAGTTCAAATAAGAAGCGTGTGGTAATGCGATTTGATGGCTTCCCTCGATGGTATGGCAGCATCTTGTGGGTCTTCTTCAACGTGCTCCGCACCTCTCTTTGGATGAGATTCCAGTCCATGAGTCCGAGGCAATAGACAAAACACAGACTAGCAATCCGCCTTGGTGTGTGCAGGAATACTGGATTTAGTCCAGCTCCTGACTTGAGCCATGCGAATCCATTCTCGTTGTGATACAGCCCCTTGTAACGAGGAATCATCTCTGTGTCGTTGATATTCCATCCCTTGTTCCTGGTTCGAATAAGGATGAACGTTGATTGGTCATGAAGCCTCTTCTTCGTGATCTTCTTGTCGACTGGCGTTGTGGTATAGGTCAATCTGTAATGCTCGCCAATGATCGCCGTGGCAGGTCGTCGCGGTGGTCGCCCTGGTCTACGTTTGAGTTCGCCGGTAACACGAATTGGTACCGGATGAAGATCCAGCGTCACCCAGCGATGATCCAAACAGTGGCGTTCTCCAGCGCGAATGGCGTCGGCTTCACACGCATAACCGATGCCCTGCCATGTGCCAATTGACCGCTTGGATAGCACGGCCTCCCTGACTCGAATTCGCTCAAGGGATTTGGTCTTCGTTCGCAGCAACGCAGTTGAGTGAATGCGAATGGCCCGCGTCGGAACGGTGAACGTCTCCCGATGTGGCTTGGTTTCCGGAGCGACCGCCGGAGTCTCAATGGTAAATGCCTCGTCAATGTCGAAAGACATGAACTCGTAGACATCCGGCTTGTCAGTCTTGTTCTTGGGTGGCATTTCTATGCGTTGCGTTGGCTTCCATGCCGCTGCCATCATTTCAGTGTGAATTGTGTGGTTCCGAGGTAATCTCGACAACACCCGCATATCTTCCTTGCGAGATAGATCGAGAACGCGAGCGCACCAACCTTTGCTATCGGCTACGCAGCACACCTTTCTCGGATCGGCGACGAGATGCCTAATTCTGGCGAAGAATTCCGCTGCCGAAAGACTGTCAGATCGATTGCCATCCAATGCTTGGCCCATGAGCGGAACTGACTCTGCCATGAGGGTGCCATAGAGGATCTGCTTGAGATCACTGCGCTTATTCTTCGAGTGCCCGTAGGTAATAAAAGGACCTGATCTTGATCTCACTGGCGGCATGTCTGTAGAAACGGCTAATGGTTCCTCTGATTCGTAGGCCCCATAGAACGATATGGAGGTAGTATCGAAGCCAACGAAATCGAGAGATATTTTGAATTGCTCGATGACCTGAATCGCAATGGAAGTCATGAGCTTATCGAGATTAAATTTGTGAAGATCATCAAATGCTTTGGCGAGACGTTCTTCTGGAAAATCGTTAATATCGAATTGTGGATCGCGCATGATGGTTTTCATATCATATCGGGCCATACGTTCTCTGACTCGCCATAAATCGTGGGCACCTGCATACACTGAACATAGAATCACCGCAATGCATTGGCTGGTCGAGACTTTGCTTTGGCTATCCCTGGGAATCGCCTTGTCGATAATTTCAAAAAGCTTCGATTTGCGCAGGAATTCCATAAGAACTGGCAGGTGACCAAGACGAAGAGGGGTTCCGCATTTTATGTCCATCGAGTCATAATAGAGAGTTAAAATCTGGTTGCACAAGAAATTTTTTACGCCTTTGTCGCACGATGTAAATGATCGCCGAAACAGCATTTGAGTCAGGGTGCGATATGGGCCATGAAAATGAATGTGAGGCCATAAAATAGTTAAATGGTATTGACGGTTCTCCCAAACGGCTACATATGTCCGTATATGGGTATTTTACATTCGTACAAACGAGTCGCGGTAATTACACCACCTGATTGCAAGATCGGCAAATGTCATAAATCGTTTTCCCAATTATTTGCGCCAGCCCAGGAGTAGACGATCCAGGCTCATTTGCCGCGTCCATCTCTGGCAAGGATAGCAAATTGCCCGGGCTGCTCACCAATTATGGCGTTTATCTTGCTCTGGCTCGCTGCCTGCTGGGTCTGCCCGACGACTACCAGGACCCGACCACTGTGCGCCTGCACGCAGAGTGGGAGAAGGAACGCGAGGCTAACCACCCTGACATCCGTACCATTGAAGGGTTGTTCCGTGAAGTCCTGATCGCCTATGGCGAGGTGATCTGCAGTCTGGATCGAGAGGCCACCGAGCACGATTGGGTCGATCTCAGCTACCGCATGCTACGACGACGACACGGGTCGTCATCGTGGAAGGAAAGCGAGGCAGGCCAGCGAGCTGATTTCGCCACAGCACTGAGCGACGTCCACTCCAATCCTGGTCATGCCGACATTCGCGACATCAACATCGCCGTATTCGCGATGCTCTACGCCAACGGGCTAGCCTGGGCTGGGAAGATCAGCGCGAAAGCCATCACAATGGTAGTCAACCGCATCGCTGATGCTGCAGAGGATGGCGCGCTGGAAAAATACCTGGACAAGGTCTTCGAGGAGCACGAAAAGGAGGTCGACGCCTTCGCGAAGGCACTCTTTCCTGTTCGAAGAGGTCGCGGCAGGAAAAGGACAAGTTGAGTGAAGTGCACGATAAAACAATGGTGCATAGAAAAGCACCTGAACTGGTATGGTCAGGGAGTGATCGGTCAATTCCGATACGATTGGGTGGTCATGCTTGGAAAAGGCAGAAGGGCCATCTTCTCATCGATCAATACGAATAATGTCCCGCTTCTCTATCCGCTCAGGGATCATGATGTATTGATATTTCCGAACATCAATTCATCGAGTCAGGGCGGAAAGATTTCGGAGCAGCGATTTGACCGAATCATCGCCTGGGCAGATACATGTCTATCTGGTGGCATTATGCCATTTGATAAGTTCATGCTGCCGAGTCAGTCGAACGGACTCAAGGATAGAGAAAAGGAGTAGGAACCGCTGAGAGTGACCACGAAAATTGTCCATCCTCGGGTGGGGCTATTGTTTTCGTGTTTCCCAAACGTGTTTCCCACCACATGAGGGGTCATTCGGGAAACGGGAATGCGGGAAACGGGTCAGTAGCGCGTTCTAACCGCGCCCATTATCTCCGCGGGTAAATGGTCTGATGCAGAAATCCGATGTCTATCCTGCCCTCGACTGAGTAACATAAGCCGCAATCGCCATCTCGGCAACCTTGAGGTGCTGCCAGGTCTGCGGTTCGCACAATTGACGATCAAGCTGATCGAGCCCCTGCAATACAACCAAAGCTCGAGCAAGGCTCACCTGACCGCGCTGAAGATCTATGCACCATCCACCCAAACGAACGGTGATGGCTATATCCCCTCCCGACGCGCTCTGAATGGTGGCGGCCAGCGACAGCCGATCGTCGGGCCTGCCGTCGAGGCGGCAGTTCATCAGGTATCGGGAAGATAGCCGAGTCAGGGTCAACATGGACGACCTGCCCATCGCGCCAGATCACCAGAGGGGTGCCATATTGCTTGGCTATCAGTTTTGCTGGACATGGGCACTTATCATGTCCGGTTTTTATAGATTGATAAAGCGGAAATATTCGCACAATGCCACTATGGTGCCACCGCAACCCGTCGGCTGGACTTGCCCTCTTTCGGGTTGGAAGGTCAAGATTCGAGGCAATGAGCGCCTGGAGGAACCGCATGTGACAATCATAGGACCAGACGGTGCCGCCTATCGGCTTGGCCTTTGTTCCTGGGCATTCATGGATGACCAGCCGCCACCGCGACGTGTTCCATCGGCAATTGTCGAAGCCATCCGAGGATCGGCACTTGCCTGGAAAGCCTTATGGAATCGCATGTACCCCAAATGCCCAATAGAGATGACACCATGACCATCACCATACATTCGCCTGTCTTCTTCATGCAATCTGCGGCGCTGACGGCGGCACTCAAACGCCATATTGGCCAGAAGGCCATCACGGGAATTGTGGTTGTCGGACATCAGGCTGGCGAAGAGGGGATTCGCCAACTGCTCAAGGCTGTGATTCCCTCCCATCGCCATCGCGCAGACACTGTTTTGATTCCGGCTGACATTCAGCCACTTTCTGCGGTGCCTATTCGCGGTATATTTGATGATGTAGCAACCGGTGCCGAATTCGTCTTCCTGCCTGAGAAGGACTTGGTTGAGGCGCTGCGATCTCATGACTTTGAAGACCGTGCTGTTGGTGCTAGTTACAGCCCAGAGAATCAAGTGATGACCTTCATTACTGGTGATCGGAAGCGTGTCATCGTTCCTTCATCGGACATCCTGCCCCATCCAGTAATGGGCAAGCCGGACTTTTCCTCCATCACAGTAACCGATGGCGGTCATACCGTGGCATTTGGTGGTGACTACGAGGTTGCATTCGATGGTCTGCGATATAACCATGACCCCGCATATCGCAAAGTAGTTCGAAAGCGCGCTCGCGATAAGGACCGCTCCTTTGGTGCTTGCCTGCGACGAGCGCGATTTCACAAGGGGCTTGGCCAGGATGATTTTGGAATTACTGATCGGACTATCCGGCGCATTGAGAACGGTACGGACAGTGAGCGCAGTATCAGCCGCAGAACCAAACAGCTTATCGAGCGTCGTCTCGGCATCTCGTTCGAGCAAATAAAATCCTTCTGATTGGGATTTCGCCATCGGTAATTCACTCGCAAATGCCTGATCCGATGGCCCTTTGACGGCCTTACTATGCCGGAGACCGAGACGTGAAAAGTAAATCAAGAAGTGCAATGCGTCTGGTCCACCTTCCGTCTTTGACCAAGGCCGAATCGGCTGCATTGGCACGTCAAATTGCAGCCGCCCGTTCCCGTAACGGAGGCCCGACATCAGACCAAGATATACCCGATGAGATCCCAGAAGGGGCGCGCATCATCCACGGACCAGCTCGGTGTGGCCGTCCAAGTCAGGTCTTGCCATGAGCGCCGAGACCGTTGTCTTCAAGGTTGGCAATAGCCTTGCAGTGCGTCTCGTGGGCGACTGCAAGCTGCCCCGTGGCACGCGCATTCGCGAGCGCCTAGAGGGCGATTGCATCGTCTTGGAGCCGGTGGTCGATGGCTAGTCGCCTGCATTTTTGGCTGCTGCAGGTGCATGGAAGGGCGATATTCCGCGACCTGGTCGGGATGAAGCAGCGCGGGACCCGTTCGCGTGAATTAAGGACTTGAACAAAAATAATTATAACAGTATGTCATGGAAGAATCGTATAGTTCCACTCACCATGAAACTTAGCTGGTCTAATCTTTACTCGAGCAAGATCATCATCGCTTACCTTCACTCCCTTTGGGTAGACTTTCGGATCCAATTCACACTGCACCTTCAAACCAGTCGTAGTTGTTGTTGCGGCGATAAGATTTAACACAACGGCATGGCTTATTAAAGGAACCCCTCTCCAATTTTGGCTGATGAACGAGAAGAGTCGATGCTCGATTCGATTCCACTTACTTGTGCCGGGTGGAAAATGACAAACTTGGATCGGCAACTTTAGCTTCGTTGCTAACTTCTGAAGTTCGAACTTCCATAAGCGAACCCTGTATCCATTGCTTCCACCACAGTCTGCGGTTATGAGGATACGTTTTGGTTTTTTGTAAATTGTTGATCCCATACGTCGCCACCATCTTCCTATGGTGGCGACTGCGAACGAAGCTGTATCGTGATCAATGCCCAGACCGACCCACCCTTTATTATGTGCAATATCGTAGATACCGTAAGGATTCACTTTCCCGAGTTTTGGTATGATAAAGTCGTGAGTAAGAGTTCGGACGGGAGTACGCTTCTTTCGCCTTTCTCGCCCAGAATTTGAGAAATTACCCACCTTTTCTTTCTTTTTCGTGTCGACTGAAATCGCCGGTGACTTTGAATTTATGCACGCTGTCACTTGCTTGTTAATATATTTAAACTGCCTATCGCGGTCTTTATTTTGTTTTCCCTCGACTCCTTTTCTGTTCCCCTGCAAACTGTAATCAAGTTCATTCAATAGATTGTGAACAGACATAGGACTGACTTTATGGCCGATGCTCGTCAGTGCATTTGATAACTTACGGAGGCTCTTGCTCGTCCATCTTAAGTTAATCATCGGATCACCTTTTGAAGAAGGCTCGACCAATGACTCAAGATCTTCAATTATCGAGTCGTCTAATTCCGTGATTCTCTTTCGGCCTGCGCCAGGCTGTCGAATTCGAAGGCGACCATCCTCGTGGAAGGACGGGTTACCTTCAATGTCTTGAAGCCCGACGTAAATCGCTCGTCTCGATACTCCAGTCGCGCGAGAAACTGCGGTAACGCCTCCTCTTCCAAGGCCACGAGCTTCTGATGCCGCAAAGAGTCGACGGGTCTTTTCGTTGAGAGCTGACTTCATGGACCGAAACCGCAACCGAATGGAAGCCTCGTCGTGCATGTTGTGGGACTATAACAACCCCACAAGACTGTTCCAGTTATTTATGTTTGAGTCCTAAGGCGAGTGGCATGCCGCTAACAACGGTTCAGCGGCTCCTCACTATTAGGATCAATGTGCCCATTCGAAATGTTGAAATGCTGCTAGAATCCTTAGGACTTGTTGTCCATGTAGTGAGAAGCGATACACCAGTGCGAAAGGCGCGGGCTCAGCGCCGCCAGCATGGTGTCAGGCCACCGAGGGGCTCATGAACTGAGAGGGATGTCCGGCAGCAGTAAGTGCCGAATTCCTTCGGCTACCAGGCAGTGGCACTTCATCTGCCGTACCTGCTCATACAAACAGGCTGGGCGTCATGGCAGACGAGAGACATGCTGTTGGGGGTGCGGGAGAGTCATGCCAGGGGACAGGGAATGCTCAGAACGGTACCAGCACGAGGTGCAACTGTCCCAGGCAAGAGAATCGTGGCATAGGCGGCCGATCGAATGGACCCTATTGGTGCCTCGGGACGGCATCATCAGCTTGATGATCGGGTAATCCCCATTCAGATAAGGTTATTATATTCAGGAGAGGGACGAGTGGAGACGCCTCTTTAGTGCGGACCTTGACCCCAGCGTCTCAGAATCTCCCGTTGCTGACGAATTCCTGTGCATTGCCCCATCGACGAGAACACAGTTACCATCGAGTTTTAAGACCTCGACATGGTCGGCAAGTTGGTGACACTGCTCACCTGATGAGGTTCTCTGCGATCCGATCTGTTTGCTGTCCACTCATCAGGATATTGCGAAGAGAGGAATCGACCTGCTTCTGACGCTGTCCAGAGTCGGGGTTTCTGCCGGTTATGATGACAACCGGGTGGCGTCAATTGTTTGAATCTCCGCCGGAAAGGGTGGTGCTTGGATGCGATGTCCCCACTGCGGTCCAATCGCTCAACCGCGCACTGATGATATATTCTGCAGCTCGTGCGGTGTCCGTTTGGTTACTTCTGCTGCCCAGTCGGCAGTCGATGCAGTTGGTGACGCCGAGCGCGAACGACCGGCGAGCTCATCCATTGGCAAGCCTAGGCAGACAGTGGATTCGATTGGCGAGATGCTCGGTTGCCCGAGGCGCCAGATCATCCCAATCAATCAGTCTCCCAGCCCCGGGACCGACTATCATCTCATCGAGGAGATCGGCATCGGCGGCATGGGCGTCATCTATGCGGCGCAGCAGATGGCCGTGCACCGCCAAGTCGCCTTGAAGCGCATGCAGCAGGTAGCGCACGGTGCTCCAGGAGATGATGCTGGATTCTTCCTTGAGGCCATGATCACTGCGAAACTCGATCATCCCAACATCATCCCGATCCATGACATGGGCATCGACCAGAATGGCTTACTCTTTTATACCATGCGAAAAGTAAATGGGAGACCATGGAGCAAGTCGCTCATGGCGCTCTCTTTGGAAGACAACCTCGATATCCTGCAGCATGTCTGCGATGCCATCGCTTATGCCCACTCGAAGGATCTCATTCATCGCGATCTGAAGCCGGAAAACATCCTCCTGGGGAATTTCGGTGAAGTGCTGGTCACCGATTGGGGGCTTGCCGTCGAGGTCAGTACATTGAGATCGAGCATTGCGACAACACGGGTATCCTGCGGGACTCCCGCATACATGGCACCGGAGATGGCGTGGGACGATCGGCGGGCGATCGGCAAGCGCAGTGACATCTACCTTCTCGGGGCCATTTTATATGAGATCCTGACGGGTCTTCCGCCCCATCCAGGATCTACGGTGAGAGCCAGCATCGAGGCCGCTGGGGCCAACATCATCGATCCGGCGTGCCCAGTCAGCGAGCTAGGAGGGATCGCCCAGCGTGCGATGGCAACCATGCCGGAAGATCGCTTCGGTGATGTCCGGGCGTTCCATCTGGCCATCGTCGCTTGTCGTACCCATATCCAGAGTGAACGGCTGGTCGATTGCGCTGAGAGGCACGCCGCCCAAGCTTCACTGAAAGAGGGATACACCAGCATGGCGAGCGCTGTCCATGCATTTGAGGAAGCGCTTGTGCTGTGGCCGGATAATCCACGTGCTGCTGCAGGACTCGAAAAGGTCCGCAATTCTTATGCCGGCATGGCTCTCGTTGCAGGAGATCTCGACTTGGCAGCCTCCTTGGCTACTGGCGCTAGACCAGACGACCAGAATCTGCGCGCCAGAATCGCATCAGCTCGTGAGCGCCGCAGACTGCATGCGACGCGGGCGCGCATGCTCGCATGGTCATCCGTCGGTCTGCTCGCACTGTTGTTCGCGGTCCTTGCGGGATCCCTGATCATCAGCGTCCATGAACGGGAGAAGGTGGTGCTTGCGATGCGGGATCGCGATCGCGCCGAAGCTCAATTGGCTCATGAGGAAGGACTGCGCTTGCATCAGGAGCGTAGGATCTGGGAGCCTCTCCTGCGTGAAGATTTCAATACCGGAGCGCTTCCCGCTGAAATAAAGGTAGTCAGTGGTAAGTGGTCGATAGAGCATGGGCAATTGCTCGCCACCAGTGTGGCGCCCGTCACACTCATGCTGACGGTCGATGCAAGCGGAGATGTGCGCATCCGTCTTGATCGTGCGAGCTCGCATGCAGTGCGCAT
>Ga0302189_10004744_pt1 | contig 9990 bp, 12 predicted proteins | sample II_Bog_E2_2_FD_194551 | JGI IMG/M metagenome (GOLD analysis project Ga0302189, IMG submission 194551) | Peat permafrost microbial communities from Stordalen Mire near Abisko, Sweden - II_Bog_E2_2 | ecosystem: Environmental > Terrestrial > Soil > Wetlands > Peat | place: Sweden: Abisko, Stordalen...
GTAAAGGGTCCGGCCGTGGGGGTAACTTGCTGCGCTACGAACGAGCCCGGGGGATGGATCGTCTGGGTGTACTGCCCATCGAGGAGCAAGCTCAGCGTATCCTTGCCCAAGTACACAGCGTAGCCCCCAGGGTAATCAGCGGTAAGCGTGGCTGGCGCTGCCGGATGAAGAGCATCGGCCAGGGGCTTACCCACCCCGGTAAAGGGCACGAACACCGTGGGCGGCGTCAGCGCGCCAAAGCCCTGAACCGTCGCTTGAATGGCCACGGTATCCACCACCACAGAGCGCAGTACTCCCAGCCGGTCGTTGGGGGAAAGGGACTGAAGTTGCTGAACGTTCTGCGCCATGACATCGGCGGCATTCCCCAAGATGGTCTGGCTCAATAGACCAGGGAGATTGAGGCCGGCATAGGTCGTCATACTGCCCGACCACAAGGTCAGCTTGGTAAGTAAGGCATCCCAATCGGTACGAAGTTGAACAGCTGAAGCGCTCAGCGTTCCCTTGGCCTGGCTGGGGGTATTGACCAATTGTCCGCTCTGTGTGGCCTTCACCCCTTCGGTCTTCAAGAAGGTGGTGACGTTCTGAGTGAGCCGGTTGAACGCTGGGATGGATGCGATGTTCTGGTAGACCCCAGTGCGTTGAGCCGCGGCCTTACTCAGAGCCTGAAGAGCAACTTGAGCATTCGACAACGGCGCGATGTTCGTGACCGGTTGAACCTGCCGGGTCGTTGTCGAACACGCTGCGCTCAGGGCTTGTACTTCGAGAATAAGGTGGCTGATATCTGTCAAAAGCCGGTCTCTTGCCAATTTAACAACGTAGTAAGGAGCCTGACTGCTCGAAATAAACATCCCGACAACCGCCTGTTGGAACCCATCCCAGGACACGGACAGGTTTCTCGTCGAGAGAGCTCCTAGAGGGGTCGACAGATCCCCGGGTACAAGCTTGGCAACCGAAGCGGCGACTTCATCGGGATCAATGCTTGGGGGCGTGGTGGTGGACATGGGTCAGAATCCTAGCAAGAAGCGGAGTGGGTATAACAAACACGGGGAAGAAGACCGCCTTCTCCTTGGAGGTAATGCATGAAGAGCCAACGCTTGAAGAGCTAAGCCAGTGCTTTGGCGTAACACCAAATTCTTTCAAGAGATACCCGAATTATTCCTACCTCTACGGGTATAACTAGAGTGGAGGTACACCTTGCACAAAGCCGTTGTCACCCAGAACAAAGCCGTTGTCACCCAGAGCAAGTTAGGGGCCTCAATCACCGTTGTCGTCGGCGCATGCACGATCCTCATCGCGCTGGACGAGACAGGGCGCACGTGGGTACAGGTTCAAGAGGAGGATGAGCAGCGAACGCTGATTCTCGCAAAACTTGGGTACATCGCTACCTAACACGCTGAATTACATGGGTAGCCGCCGGCATAACAACCGTAGAGGTACACCCCATGACTAAACGCGCGAAGCCGACTAGCTCGGAGGAAATTCGGACTTATTTCACCAAGACCCTTTTCGTGAACGAGGTGGAAGCCGCCTGGGCGCGCACCGTGCTGACGGGGGTGACCAGCGGCGACCTTTACGAAGAGGTGGCCCGTCTCTCCCCCCATCTCACCAAACTTCGAAAGGAGACGAACAACTTCAAGGAGCTGTCCCTGAAGATAACGGTGGATGGAGGGGCGCTGACGCTCCAAGACAATGAAGGGCTGGGTAATCCAGGACACGCCGCGCTCTTCTTCGCCGCCTTCCTTGCCCGATGGCGCCCTGAGCTGGCCATTCGGCTAACGTGGCGGGCCATGAATCTCACACGGGGCCGCTCCGCAGCGGGCACCATTCTCATTGGGCCCGAGGGGATCAATGCCCTTCAGGGCCACAGGCACCGGAGGACTGAATAATGAACTTTCTGGTCTACGTTGTTTTCTTCACCTGCGCGCTGATGATTCGCCCCAACATGAACACGGCGTCGCTGATCAGTATGGCGATCGTCAACGTGGCCACCTTGTCCGTGGCCTACGTTACGCAGCGCAATCACCGCCGTGATGAAGAACTTGAGCGTCTTCGCGCGGAACTCACGGAAGCCAAAGCGGACGCCTACATTTCGGGCTGCGAGCAGCGCATCGCTGCCCGTTACGAGCAGCAGTAAACCCAAAAGGAAAGCACAGTACGATGACCAGTATGATCAAGGCTTACATGCAGACGATTATCGACGTGGCTGCGGATCTCTTGCGTGTTTTGCAGACGGAACACCCTGAGAGCCTCGTGAAGTGCGGGGAACGCGATATCCCAGAGGTATTGCAGATGACACAAGAAATGCTTCACCATCACTACTTCGACACGGCGACGGGAACGACCAAGCTGACGCTGATCTCTATCGGCGCAGCCGCACATTTACATGGTACCTCTTCGTACCTCGACATGCTGTCGAAGCTGGATGCCCCCGCGTTGGATACGTTCACCAACGCAGAGCTGCTGCAAAAGGTTGGGGCCGTCCTTTCCCGCAGGGAAGAAGTACCAAAGGGTTGGCCCACACCGCCACCGGCGCCGGTGGAAGCGAACAAGCCGCTCAAGGACACCGTCGAAGCCCTCATGCAGAGTGTAGAGGAGGACATGAAAAAAGAAGAGCGCACGACCCACTGCGAAGAATGCGCCGAGGCTGAAGCGCGAGAGCCGTACGCGTATTACTTGGAGGGGTTCACCAATGCGCTGATGTCCCCCCAGGGAAAAGACAAGCACTGCCCGGTCTCGGCGCTTTCCTTGCCCCGCGCGTTGGCCTTCACCTTGGGTGTCACCGACGCCAATCCCCTCAGGCATGATGTGCGCACGTTTGTTGCCTTGGAAGAAGCGCTTCAGGACCATATCGGCGGCGGTGACGCAGACGATGAAGAGGACGACGAGGCCGAAGAGGAAGAGGATGAGGATATCCGACAAGATTCCCGCTCACTGCTTGCGTTGCTCACGGACGAACAAGCGGTTGAGGTATGCCTTACGGCCCCTGGGCACCGCGCGGTGGTATGTATCATTCCCATCGAGCGCACCACGGGCTTCGATTGGATGGACCCCGCGCGTAATGTGGTCACCTTGAAGCAGCTGCTTGCGCGCGTGACCCTCGGGGACATGGCCGAACGCTTGCTCGAATTGGGAGAGGACGAGCAAGACTCCTCGTTTACGGATTGGCTCAAACCCGTTCCCGCTACCGACGCGTAACGTTCCAGAGAAGGCCCCACGCGGGGCTTTCTTTAGCCCCCATTTAGGTAAAAACCCCGAAGATTAAGGCATAACAATAGTGAAGGGACATCACCCTCCTCTGAAAGAGAGATGCCATGACCTCAGAATCGTCATCGTCTGATACGAAACCTGAACCGAAGGACAGCAAGAAGGCGGCGGCTATCTTGGTGGACGAAGTCTACTCGCGCGTGAACGCGTGCTTCTACGCGATTCGCCGCAATGGAGAAGTAGTAGCGGAACCCCTTATCCCTGCGCGTGTTAAGGAGCTGTTGCCCTCGTTGGGGGATTACGTGGTGGGTTACAACCAAGTCACGGATACAGCGACGCTTCTGCACAGCGACGCCGCCAGCAGTTTCTTGATGCGCGTTACCCCCCAAGTGTCTGAGCTCCGCAAAGCGCTGGGTCGAATTGAGGCTGAACGCGTGCACGTTGAAGAGCTGGAAGAGCGCACCCTGCGCGCCGAGAGCGTTTCGCGCAGAGCGGAGGAAGAGCGCACCCTGCGCGCCGAGAGCGTTTCGCGCAGAGCGGAGGAAGAGCGTAGGGCGCTGCGCAAGCAGAATAACGACGACTTCGAAATGGGGTTCGTCGTAGGCGCAGCCGTTATTGGTATCTTCAGTCTGATCGTCGGCGCCGTCCTTGGGTCTATCAACTATGAAGACGAGGAAACCGAGGGCGAAAAGAAATTGGTGTTTGTCATCCTCGACGGCGTGCGCGCCAGTGCTACCTAGAGTCGCTTGCGGGCCGTAAGGCCCGCAGCGCTTTTCTTTAGCCCTTGGTTGTCGAAGAGCGGTCGCTTTACTCTTCCTCGTCTTTCTTGAGCGCGTGAACGGTAGCCCCCGGAGACTCTCGCGGGGTATATCCCCACACGGCCTCATAGCGACGCCGTCGTTCGTTGGCTGCGATGAGCACGCGCTGAAGTTCTCTTGGGCCCTTTTCGCGCACCACCGCCTGCTGAATGGCGGTTTGAACAAGGAGCAGCGCGGCGAGGTGATCCTCCGGGGGATCCACATCGGAGAGCTGAAGCACGTGAACTAGAGCGCCCGCGAGGCGGCAGACGCGATCCACCGTTTCGGTGGGGAAGGGGGTGACCTTGTCAGCCATCGACCCTGTTACTCAAGCTCGCATCGGGGTGGCGTCGACGCATGTCGCTCGCGAGCTCGCTCAACAACTCGTTTGTATCTACCCGCATGATCTCGTCCTTGTGCACAGCACAAACACCACCCCCGAAAGTTGCGATGCTCGGCTCATCCCCAAAGGTAGCCCAGGAAAAGCAGGTAATATCGTTGAGGTCGAAGTGCTTAAGAAAGCGTTGGCAAATAATGGCAGCTACGTAAGGCTGGCCGTCTTGCTCCGCATAGATATAAACAAAATGCCGACCCTCAGTAATGCGGATACCCGCAGCCTCATAGAGCGTTTGCTCGTTGTCTCTAAAGATGTCTTCCTCTCGAAACTGCAGCGTGAGCCATTTCAGATCGTCGTACGTCAGCACGGCAGACTTTACGTACAAGGTATTGCTGCCGCCGGCGCTGCTAGACTTCAGAATGATACCGTTCGCTGCAAGGAGCCATTCTTTTTGCAGCGGCGTTACATGCACTGCAAACGAAAAGCGCGTGTATTCTCTATTCATGTATTTCTCCCACTAGGCAATATGCAGAGGTTCGCGCTCCTTATCGGATGAGCGCAAACGGTTAAGACGCCAGTAAAGGTAAAAGGTGAGCGACCACTGAATTACTGCAATAAGGTCAAGGCGCAGCACAGGACATAAAGCGTATCCATGAGAACCTCCGGGTGACCTACGCCCAGGACTCTATACCGCGTGTCAGCTTTCTTCTTCCGCCGGAAACTCAAACGCGGTCGTAAGGGCGTGCTCGTTGTAATAGCTGACGTCGTCGGTGGATCGCTTCCGTCGTTCTGGTGGGCGACCGGCGGTCTTGATTTTCTTTGCCGTCAAGTGCCGCACGTGGTTGCGAACGAACTCCGCGTCAACTTCCAAAACGTCGCAGATGCCGTGCAGCGACGTGAGTTGTTTTCCCTCCGAGCACCGCAGTGCCCAGCGCGGACCTTCGGGCTCTTCCTCAAACAGCCAGATGTAGGCGTCGTGCGCTAGCTCGCGCAGTTCAAGACGTGTGGACGTACGGTACAGAACCCAGTCGTGCGCAGCGCGTCGAATGACCTCGAGCATCAATGCCCGGACCTGGGAGCCATCAATGGTCTCGGGCGAGCACGCTAGCGCTTCCTGCACGTCGCTGAGGTTGAGCCCTTCGGGTTCCCACGCCGATGGCGCCGGCATCGAGGGCGCGGAGGGTGGTACCTCGACCAGCAGGGGCACAAGGGGCGGCTTGTGCGGTAAAAAGAGGGCTCGCAGCCCGCAACAGAACGCGTCCAAGAAGGGGCGGGTCACGGGCAGGGCATCCCCCAACCAGCGCAAGAGCTCTTCGGCCCGGGCCGCTACCTGGGCGACGGCGGCGCGGGCGAAGACCCACTGGGCGTCGTGGGCCGCACGCCGAAAGCCTACTGGACGAAGACGCTCTGACCCGAGCCCAGCAGTTCGGGCTGGAAGGGGATGGGTATGATGCTGAGATCGCGGCGCGAGGCCAAGAGCTGCGTGTTGCCCACCTTCAGCCCGCGCAGCACCAGCGAGCGCTTCAACAAGGTCACGCTGACCACCGTCGGGTCTGCGGCTTTCCAGATCACGTTGGCTCCATCGGGTCCCAACGTCGGAATTTGGCTGTTGGTGAAAACGGTAGGCGTTAGGGAGAGCGTGCTGCCAACGGAGAGGGTCCAGGGCGAGGGGGGATCGAAGTAAACGGAGTCCACCATAGAGAAGAGGAGCGCGGGCAAACTCACGCTCGGCGCGTCGGGTACGCATATCTTGCGCACATGATCCTCGTAACCTTCCACCGTCGCTGCATATCGGGCGCATCGGATGAGATCCACGCAGGCGAAGCCCTTGTCGTCGGTCCTGATAGCCCTGCGCTCTGACAGAACTCCCGATCCTTGTAACAAGATTGGGGCAAACTCACCAATGAAGATGATGGTGAGATTACGATGCGGCGCACCTGTGATGTCGCGAAAGGTACCGGAAGCCCGACAAAGGTACGGGTCGTTCGCGATGGGCAATGCCATCATTTCGGCATAGACATTGAACTGGTTCTGTGCCGGGGTACCCCCTACGCCTTCGGATACAACGATCACCTGGGGCTGACGAAAGCGTGCCTGAAATCGGTAGAAGCGCAGGCTGTAGGTTTGACTCCACAGCGTAAAGCCGACGTGGCCGGCTTCGTCGGTTTCGCTCTCGGTGAAAATGACCGAACCATCGGGGGAGAACACGCGCACCAAAACCCCGGACACTGGCTGCTGGGTGTCCCGAGTGAGCACATAGACGTCGACGTTCTGGTAGCTCATGACGCTCTCACGGGGATCAACACTACGAAGTCGTTGGGGGGAGGGACGTAGTACAGCTTCACCAAGGTTTTCTGGCTGTTGTACAGCTTGCAGCGTTGGGATAATCCAATAAGACCGAGCTCCCGAAGCACGGGCGCGTGCAAGTACCTCCGCACAGGTTGACCGGAGACCCAGGGTAAACGACAGCGCCCTATGCGCCCGCTTCCCTGGCGGTCAGGAAAGATGAGGGTGAAAAGGTTCACTATAACGTCCTCGCTTCGGCGTAGACCAAAGGGGGGCGGTCGACGGTGAACAGGTCGTCTTGAAGCCCGATACTTTTTTCGAACAAGCTGAACATCGTGATCGTTGGGTCAGTTGGCGCTTGAATGTTGCGCACAAGATCCGTTCCCGTAACGCTGACAACGTACTGCACCCCCCGTACGAGCGTGAAAGCAACGTAGCCGTTGACGTCGGTGAACCGCGCTTGCCGGGGGCCGGTGACGAGTTTGCCTTCAATCAATTGCGACTGCGTCGGCGCGTAAACCTGTACCAGCTGGTTCACCAACGGGCGCCCATCGGTTCCGACCAAAGCCACGAACCCAAAAACGACGTTGGCCGGGCTAATCCCCAAGGATTGGTTGACGCTGAACGCGGTGCTGAACTCACTGGTGGCCAGCGTCTGCGCGTTGAAAAAGCGCGTTCGGTAGTAGTAGCGCTTGCTCCCACGTAAGTCCGTGAAAAGGTACTGTTGCTGCCCTGGAATCAACCCGATATGCGCATCCCTACCATACGCGATGTTTTCCGGGCCATGCAGGGGCAACCCCAGCAGAGGAGCAGCGTCTCCCCCCGTAACCTCAAGAACCGCCCCAGTTCCCGGACGTGTTCCCAAGAGGATGACTTTGCCGTCACCATCAACATAGGCGCTGAAGCGCCCAGCGCCCTGAGTAGTGATTGTTCCTGCTGCTGCTGCGTACGAAACAGCGCCAGGAGTACTGAAGGTTACGACGAGGTCATCGACGCCATCGACCTTCAAAAGTAGCTGTGTTCCCTGCAGGAGCACTTGGCGTCCGGTTACCGGGAGTGGGGGAATACCCCCGGCGTTTCGAGGGAGAATAGCCGGCGACCAGCTCAAGGCCGTGAGCGCTTCGAACGGACCAAGGGGCGACACCCTCGAGCGCCATATCTCAATGCGATCGAAGAGATTTTCCCATTCCTCGGTACGTGTAATAACTTGAAGTTGAACAATCTCGACGGTGTTCTCAACCTGGGGGAGGACAGGGGTACCGACGATGATGCTCATGCGACTAGCTTACTACGCACCCGTCAAAAACTGAGTGAGGGAATCCACCGTCAATGCGTTGGCTTGCGTCGACGTGACGGCGTTCAGGCGCTCAGCGCCCGTTCGCCCTTTAAGCACGCGCTTGCAAAAAGCGACTTGGTTATTCAGGTACGTCGTGCGCTGTATAGACCACGCGCTCAACGCCGAAGATAACGCATCCAAGCGCGCGTCACGGTCCGCTTCTGACGGGATAGCCATAGGGAAGAGTCTACCAGGGATTCTTTGATGCGTTGATACGAATAGCGGTGCACGGGGCACACGCCGTACTGCTGGATGGCCTGCGCATGCCCCATGGTCAAGTACCCCTTGTTGAAGTACCAACCGTACTGAGGAAAGACAGGGTGCAGGTTTTCCATCATCTCAGTATCCCTGTGTGCTTTCGCAATAACACTGGCCGCTCCAGAGCTTGCGACCAACGCGTCTGAAGACGGCATGTTGAAAAGGTCTTCGGGCGGAATGCCCTCAATGAAAGGCAGCAGGTCGCCATCGAGCATGATCGGGGAGGGTTGAAGCGCGTACAGTGCCTGGGCTATGCGCAGGGTCAAGTCGCGGTTCGCGGCGTCAAGCCCTAGAACATCCACTTCTTCGGGTTCATACGCCGCCAAGAGAACGGCCACGATTCCATCACCCGCTTTTCCCTGACTAATAAAAGCGTCGTAGCCTTCCATGTGGCGCTTGTGGGAAAGCTTCTTCGAATCACGGGCGAGCGCATGATCCCACTCCCGTTCCGCCAGAACACCGACGACGACCAAGGGGCCTGCACAGGCCCCTCGACCTACTTCGTCAATTCCTATTACATGGCGGCCAGGGCGAGACCAAGCATGGGACATCACGCGCGTTTGCGCTGCTGTCGGTACTGGTCGTCTAGCCATGGGTCTGCTTTTACAGCGTGGTGCGGGGAGGTGTAAAGGTTCCTGCAGAGAAGGCACTGGAAAGAAGATGCCCTGCGGCGCACTGAAGCTCATCGCGCTTTTCGCCGATGTGGCGCTTCGCTACTTCCGCCGTGGCGCTTGCGGCCCACCAAAGATTGATGATGGCCTGCTGGTCGACGTCGTAGGTAATGTCCGCGATGGCGCAGCTCTTCTGCGCATTCTCGAGCGTCACACTCAGCTCCCGCAGCTCTTCGCTTGTCAGCTTACCCTGCATGTAATGCGTAAACCTGGACCAGGAAATCTCCTTGTCCATGCTCGCCCGAATCTGCTGCAAGAGCTCATTCACGTGATCTGGGTGAAGCACGCTAGTCACAACATCCCGTACCTCCGACTGTGTCGCCAAGAGCTTCTTTTCAATGGTTTCGTCGGACAGGACTTCGCTATTGCCTGTGTCCTTCTCCGCGGCTCCCACGTGCTTTTCTTCTTTGGCGTGGCGCACGACGGAGATCACCCCCGTTTGCAAGTTCATAACGGTGGCACTTATTCGGAACGTACCCGCGCCAAAGTCGCTGTTGCTGCAGCTGACGCCCACCGCAATGTGGTTGTTGCGCTTGAGCTCGAATACGTAGGGCAGTACGCAGCGCAGCGTAAATGCGAGGTCGCTCGTCAGCGCTTCCACAGGCATGGCACCGAACTGCGCACAGGCTGTAACGAAGGCTTCGAAGATAGGACCGCTTTTCAAGTAGCGCTTGAAGGAGCGGGATACGAAACCCCGTACTTGGTTCCCCACCACCAAGTTGATGAAGCGGGGAGCACCACCCCCTCGCTGGTTAAAATTGAGCTTGTGAAAGCGCTCTTCGAGCAGTTGTGCCAGCTCCACGCGTTCCCAATCTTCCCCTTCGGTCAGGGTGTTTACGAACGTGGTCGGGATTTTTACTTCGCTGGCCATCTGCCCGAGCGCATGACGGTGCAACTGAAACAGCTTGCGGGTGTCACCCACTTGCGCACGATAGATCGGTGCTTCCCCCATTTTTGCAGCGCCCTCGAAGGTCATGTCGGTCGTGTAAATGCGATAGGGCGTGATGATGTTCTCGCGCAGCGTATTGAAGAGGGCCATCCCCGCCAGCTTGCCCGCTTGCGTGTACTCTTTGAGACGCCTGTCCGCTCGTTGTACGACTG
>Ga0302189_10004762_pt1 | contig 9970 bp, 6 predicted proteins | sample II_Bog_E2_2_FD_194551 | JGI IMG/M metagenome (GOLD analysis project Ga0302189, IMG submission 194551) | Peat permafrost microbial communities from Stordalen Mire near Abisko, Sweden - II_Bog_E2_2 | ecosystem: Environmental > Terrestrial > Soil > Wetlands > Peat | place: Sweden: Abisko, Stordalen...
CCAAGACTCTCTGCCGTGTAGTCGAGATCCCGAAGCCGCTTCCGGACAGCCGCAACAGTTCGGCCGAGCCGCTCCGCAATCAGTGCCAGCGACGCATTGCTGTCGATGGACCAGAGCAGGTGGCTCTCATCCGCGTCTGTCCAGCGCGGCGCCCTTCGCCGGCACAACTTTAAGTATGCCGCGCGTTTCTTGACCGAATACCAGGACCACTGTGGTTGGTGCTGCCGGATTGCACGCCGCGCGGCGCGCAGACCGCCCCGTGCCCAGGCGATCTTCAAAACGTCATCCAACTCCGCAGTCCAGCGGCAAGTTTTCCCCCTGGGCTTGCCGACCTTCCGGCCTTTCCTCCGGCCTGCCTTCATATTGTTCCCCGCCCGCTGGTGCTGCCTTGTAGTGCTTGATGCCCCTCGAACCGCCGCCGAGTGTCGACATTCGCCAGATTGGCTCTCTACTGAAATAAGCAGTTCGCGGCCAGGAAAGTCAGATTTGGATCTGTCTGGAAACATGAAATTGATCACACTCACCACCGCCGTCTGATGAACAGAGATGTCCGTTGCCGGATCGGAATGGAGTTTGGCATAATTTCGCGATTATCTCCCGCACTCCGTGGGCGACTTCAGACCCGGTCTCGAAACGCCCGCGTTGCCGCTGCTTGGACCCTTTCGGTGAAGGGTTTGCCGTGTGCTGTTTGTTTGCGAGGGTGTCCTTGGCCCGTATCGTCTTCTGGGCTTACAGGCCGACAAACCGTGCTCAACCGTACGGAAACTAGCCTGATAAACCCCTCGGAGAGCTAAACCCTGCAAAATCTTTCTAACTTTTTGCCGCGTCCATGGCTTATTTAAATAGAGGGGATGCTCACGTTCGACTTTCATTCATGACCAACCCTCTGCCGACGACTGTTCGCACGGGCCAAAGCGATGGGAGAGGCACAGCGGAGGAAACGGGACCGAGGCTCCGACCGGATACCAGAGTTCTGGATCCGGCCCCAGGATAGGCGCGGCAGTCCAATTGATCCACGCCTCCTCGAAGCCTCGCGGCGGCTTTGGCCGTGGGCATATCGGCACGTTGAAACCGAGTTACACGATGGCGCGCGCGCCGCAGAACTTCTCGAGCAAGTCGCGATGGAGGTGTCTGCTCGGCTTCGCGACGAGCCGGAAGTGGAACGCAACCTGAGTGGATACTTGATTACGGCGTTCCACCACTGCGTGCGCTCCCAACTCTTGAGAGACAGTCGGTTGGCGTACGAGGGGCTCCTCTACGAACTCGAGGAGAACCACCAGCCCAGAGCGCCGGATTGGGTTGCGGCGATGGAAACGAAGTTGGCTCTGGACTTCCTCGTTTCTTATCTTCCTCACCAGATAAAGCACATGCTCAACTTCCGCACGCTAGGGTTTTCCTGGAAGGAGACTGCGCAGCTCGCAGGAATCACAGTAGAGCAAGCAAAATCAAGGTTTTACTACGGCGTTCAGAAGGCCTACGAGACGCTCCTTGAGAACCAGGCGAAGCGACGAAAATGTAAGGATCCGGAATGATGAACGAGCAAGGCGCCGCTAATCAGTTCACCCGCCGCGAAGAGAAAAAGCTCCTAGAGCTTGCCTCCGAATACGTCAGGTCGGGCTTTCCGAACCCCGAGCGCCTCGGTTGTCCGGGATCGGAAGCCCTCAAATCAATCGCGGGGCGGCATCTGAAGTTCCCCGAGGCCGAGGATATCGTCGACCACATCGCGACATGTTCACCCTGCTTCGTCGAGTACAAAACTATTCGCCGGAGATCACGACGGCGCCTCGTCGGCGGAACGGCCTTATGTTGCGTATTGGGTTTACTGCTCTCTGGGCTCATTTGGCGCTTTGCGACGCCCGCACGACCTCGAAATGAGACTATTGCACAACAACCCCCGACAGCCCTCAAGGCGGTGCTCGACTTCCGGAACAGGACGGCAGAGAGGTCTGACCGAAAACAGCCGCCTAATGAGGCATTCGCCCCACATCTGAGGCGGGCACAGCTCGATCTCAGCATCGAGCTTCCCGTAGGCGTGGAGGACGGGCTGTACTCTGTGCAGTTCCGAAACCAGGCCGGTCAATCTGTCGTTAACACCGCAGGCACCGCGGCATGGGATGGAGCTGCAGAGACTCTTGCTGTCGCGGTCGATCTCCGCAACTTGCCACCTGGGGATTATGTCTTGGCGATCCGCAGCGGAACCTCCGCCTGGCGCGAGTACGCAGTCGTTTTGGACTGACAAGGAAGGAACGATGGGCTGCCGTTTAATGAGACATCAAATTCGTGGTCATCGAGTGGCAGGGTCGCCTCTCAACTGGCCCACCAAATCGCGGGCTTCGCCTCGGCCCGGAGTGAAACGTACGGCTGGGATTCATGAAATCACCAGACTCGCGATTGCGTTGGTTATCCTCGCTGCGGCGATTGGGAACGCTCATGCCCAGACCGCTGCGGATCTGTTAGCCGAGGCCGACCGTTTGGCTTGGCTGAAGAACTGGTCGAGAGCCGAGCCCCTGTTTTCAAAGGCAGACGAGATGTTTACCGCAGCCGGCGACGAGAGAAACGCTTTATACGCGAGGATCAGCGCCATCAGAGGGCGTCTTCCGCAACTGCGGCTCATTGAGGTCTCTCAAACTCTCTCCGATTATCTCGATAATCCAATCGTTCAGAACGACCCCAAGCTGAAGCTCCGCTGTCTCGTCGTGAAGGGCGACGTGGATTTGGACTTCGATGATGGTCTGGCACAGACGGACTGGACCGAGGCCCTGACGCTGGCGAAATCGCTTAAGGACCCAGATTGGGAAGCACGAGCCACGGGCGAGTTGGGCATTATCACCTTCCTGGAGGGCGATCACGCTGGAGCGGTTATGAGCGTCGGTAATGCCCTATCCCACGCGATCAAGAACGGCGATATTGGGGGACAAGTCCGGTACCTGACCTTGATCGGAAGTGGTTTGACAGAGTTCGGCCGCCCTGAGCAGGCGCTCGAGTATCTGGACCGCGCGCTGAAGGTCGTGGCGTCCACTCCGGATTTAGCGGATCCAGTCATGACATACACAGAGAAGGCGCGCGCCTTGGCTGCTGCAGGCCAGGAGCCGGAAGCAACCAAGATCTTACAGAGCGTGCTGAATGCTGCGGTCGAGCGCCAAAGCTACGGATATCAAGCCGATCTATTGATCCAGATGGCGAGGCTCTCACTAAAGGCCAACCGCCAGAGTACTGCTATTGACCAGCTTCAGCAGGCATTCGAGCTAGCCAACAAAGTCGACGCCCGCCGCCTGGTATCGCAGGCTGCCCTGGAGTTGTCGAACATCTATCGGGAGCGTGGCCAATTGGATGCCGCCGAACAGGCTTTGGCCGGCGGGATTGAGGCAACCCGAAATGCCGGTGATCGCTACACTCTGCCTCGCTATTTGGCGGCTTACGCCGAAATCAAGGCTGCCCGCCGCCAGTATCGTCAGGCTGACGATACATTTCAGGAAGCAACCGATATTGCGAATGGGATGCTCTCTAACGTTTCGAGCACCAGCGCGAAGAGTTCGCTGATTGCCGTCATGGATGATCTCTACGTCGGCCATTTCCTTCTCACGGCGCGCGATCTGAAAAGCGCGACCGAAGCGTTTTCCGTCATTGAAGGTGCTCGCGGCAGGTCGGTGGCAGATCTCTTGAGGCTTGCCCCCACCACAAGCGCAATGTTGGCCAGAGGCACCTCCTCCCTGGCGAGACAAATCTCCACGCTGCAACTGGCGCTCCAGAAAACAACGAACAAACCACAGCGGCAGCAGATCCTCGATCGGATCCTGGTAGCCGAACAGTCCATCTCTCCAGCCGAGGCTGCCAATAGCCGTAAATGGATGCGTACTTCTCAACCGGTCGCGCCGAGCGCACTACGAGCGCGTCTGCGTCCCGATGAAGTGTTCATCGAATACGTCCTCGCCGAGCCTGTTTCGTACTGCTTGGTTGCGACACGTGAGAGCCTGCGCCTGAATGCTCTACCCGGCAAGGCCGTCATCAGCCGTTCCGTTGAAGCTCTCCTGCAGAACATCCGCCAAAACGACTACGCGACTCATCTGGCAGCCGAGGCCTACAAGAATCTCCTTGGTAACATTCCCGAGATGGGTCTTAAGAAGCGGGTGATCGTTGTACCTGACAGTCCCCTGGCGGGTCTTCCGTTCGAGGTGCTCATCGACCCGTCGGGCAAGAGTTTGTTGCAGTCGCACGTCGTTACCTACGCGCCGTCGGGCACCGTCCTCGCTCTACTGCGGGAGACGCCCGTAGTCGATCGACGCGCAGTCTCTGCGCTAGCCGTCGCTGCCGGCGGTCCTGAACGCCGGGACGGCTTGCCCACGCATGCGTCCTTAAGGGTTCAGCGCGGAATCTATGACCTGGATGGAACGGAACTTCCCCCGCTACCCGCCGCCGAGGAAGAGGCCAAGGCCGTTGCCTCGATTGTGGGCGGAGATTCCGTGGTACTCAAGGGAGCCGAAGCAACAGAATTTGCATTCAAGCAGCAGCCATTATCACGATTCCGAATCCTGCACTTTGCCGTCCACGGCTTAATCAGCACTCGATACCCGGACCGATCAGCGCTCGTGTTTCGCAATGATCCGCAGGGCCGTGAAGACGGATTGCTGCAGGCCCGCGAAATTGCAACGCTGCCCCTTCAAGCGGACCTTGTCACGCTGTCTGCCTGTGACACTGGAACGGGCAAAATCAATGGTCAAGAAGGATCGGCAACCCTGGTTCGGCCGTTCCTTGTTGCTGGTGCGAAGGCAGTCGTCGCCAATCTCTGGAGCGCCGACGACGACTTTACAAGGACTCTGATGAAGGAGTTTTACAGCCAACTCGAATCTGGTTTGGACGTGGGCTCCGCGCTTACGCAAGCAAAACTGCGAGTTACCGGGAGGTATGGGAAGGCTGCCCCTCCGCGTCTGTGGGCTGGTTTCATAGTCGTCGGTGACGGGCTTCGGATCCCATCGAACGCATATGAAGGCAAACACTGAATTAACAAGGAACGATCGGTCGGAGATTCTGGATCGTGTCGCGGAGGTTGTCCGTAAACGCTTCTATGACCCTCAACTGAATGGCGTAGACTGGACTAGCCTCGTTAACCAGCGGCGAGAGGCCATCGTCAACGCTGCGCCAGATCAGTTCGAGAAGGCGTTGAACGAACTTCTACTGGAACTGAAGACCAGCCATGTGGGATTCTTTGGCACCCGTTTCAAGGCTGCATCCGCGCGGCAAGCCATCAATGCCACGGTCATCAAGGCCGAGACCTCCTTTGGCCCACGTTGGCGCTTTCAGGACGTCCACCGAGGTGGGGCTGCAGAGAAGGCAGGCATCCGCTCGGGTGACATTGTCCTTACACTGAAAGGCCGCGAGGTCTCGACGTCAGAAGCCCCGCAGTTTCCCATGGGCGAGCGAATCGAGGCCGACATCGCGCAAGCCGGCAACAAAGTCGCCCGATTGACAATCGACATCCCCGACCCGCGCTCGAAGAAACAGCCCGTCAATATCCCCGATGTCGTGACCTCGGAGCGCCTCGCCGACTCCACCGGACTGTTGAAGGTCAGTATGTTCCCCGGGATCGTGGGCATCGACGTGGCTGCGTCGGTGAGCGCGGCGGCTCGGGAGCTCGCCTGCGATCGCCTGATCATCGATCTGCGTGGCAACACCGGCGGCGGCCTGGGGTCGCTGCGTGTTATGAGCCATCTCTGTCCCGACCGCAGAGGAGTGGGCCACAGCGTGACACGATCAAGGGCGGAGAAGGGCTTCGATAAGGAGTCCCTACCGGTGTTCGACCGAATCCCGCCTTCGAAGCTCGGCCTCTTTCCGCTGATATTCAAATTCGGCCTTGGCGACAAGTCGGTGGCGGTGAAGACGGAGGGGTTGGGAGGCCAGTCCTTTCACGGGAGAATCGTGATTTTGGTAAATCAGCATTCCGCCAGTGCCAGCGAGATGATTGCGGCCTTTGCCGGCGAAAACAAACTGGCAACGATTGTCGGTGAGAAGACGCCTGGCCGAGTGGTCGGCGCGAATTCGTTCAAAGTCGGCCATGGCTACCGGGTGGCTCTGCCGGTCGTCGAGTACCGGACATGGGCCGGCACGATCCTTGAAGGGCGAGGGGTCGCCCCAGATGTATCAGAACCCTTTTCGCCGGAGGCGGCGTGGGGAGGTGACGACACCCAGATCGCGAGAGCTATTCAGGTGCTCGCTGCGGCTTGAGTTCTACTCCGGTTCAGTAGCGACGCGAGGCAGTCGCGAGCCGCGGCTTCGATGATGCTGCTGAGGTAGCAAACACCAGGGTGTGTTTCGTGAGGCTATATGGTTGAGCCACTTCTACACGTGGTGTCACCACGAAGCGCCGGGGCTTACACGCATCAGCGGATCGAAGCCGCATGGCACATAAGAGGGTGTGCCTCGACCGAGCGGGGATATATACCATGCTCTTCGAGATTCGTCGCTGCATACACAGACCATTATGGGTAATATCTGGAGGCATTCCCGTTTCGGCCATGAGAAAGCGCCCAAACGGGTTCTTCAAATGTGCCGGGCCCAATGGGCGTCGTGAGTCCGCCGTCTGGCAACGACCATTTGGACACTGCTGCACTCCAGGCGATGCTCAAAGCGAAACAGGCGAAAGCATCGGTAGCTTCACGCAATTGGTGATGGACGGATGTTCTCAAGCGGCGTGCATTCATGGCGAGCCTTACCACCGCAACGTTAAGGCTTCAAGTGCATCATTTTTCCCCATCCGAGTCCGCCGCTCCCCAGTTCAGCCGATAGTGCCGCTCCCGCTCAAGGAAGGCGCGCTGGCCCCCCTCCAACAATCGGCAAACTGCGGTCCGCACCCTTGGGTTTTCCAATGAGCCGCTTTGATAGGAAATCAATGGCAAGCCGCCCTCTGCTTGCCGTGTCGAAGTGGCAATGATGACTTGATCGGCGTCGGTGTTGACCACAAGATTGGCGTTATGAGTCACGACTATGACCTGTCTTCGCTTCCGGGCATTCCTGAAATGTGGCACCAACTCATCGAATACCGATTGAGGATCGAGGTTTTCCTCAGGCTGGTCGATTAACAACGGTCGTGGGTCGTGCGTATCGACTGCGAGATAGAGCAGAAGCAGCACGATGCCGCGGGTTCCGGGAGACAGACGCTCCACGGGAACGCCATCATAAACGATGCTGTATCGAACCTGGATATGGCTGATGTCGTAGAGCCAAGTTGCGACCCTTTGCGGCCATTCCCGCCGCTCCTGCGCATCGACCGTTGCGGGCTGAGCCGCTTTCACCTGTTCCAGAAGGTCCGCGCGGAACTTCTCCATTGCTCCATCGACCGCCTCCGGCGGGCCTGTTTTCCACGCGATGTATAGATAGTCCCTTGCTTTTTGCCCCAGCGATCCCCGACCGCGAAACGCTGAGTCAAGTCGTAGGTCCATGAGGCTCTCGCCGGCAGCAACCCATTTCTCGATATCCACCGTCCGCTCCACGACGAAGCCGAGCTTTGCAAGTGTTCCTCCGGACGTCTCCAGCGTCGTTCGTAGGGGAGCGTAGAGTTTACTTAAAACATCCTCTTCCAACACTATGGTCCGAAACGCTTGGGTGTATTCCTCTCGCCGCTGCTCCAATAACGCCTTTCGCCGATCCGCCGCCCCCTTCGCGAGCGTGACATCGCCCTCCAACTTCCGCAGCGTCGCTTCATTGCGTTGGAGCGTTTTCTGGAGTTCGTTATATTTCTTCTGGCGCTCAGCATCAATGCCGACAAACTTCTTCTTTTCATCCCGCGCGGCATGTAAGCGGTCTAGCGGCCATGTTGCGTTCGGCGGAGCCTTCAGATTTACCGCTGTCTTCGGATCGCCCTCAATAGCAAAGAGAATCGCCTGGTCTACAGCTTTCGTTGCCTGATCCAGGACGGAATCGACGTTTCCGGCAAACTTCATCCCGAAATTGGCCCATTCCTGTGGGGTGAGGCCGGTTCCCGCGAACCGGGTTTGCATTTCCCGGAACCGGCTTGGCTCGCGTACCTGCCGGACTTGCCTCACATCCACGCCGAGATCGTCGAGTAACTTCCGGCGTTTGCGGATGGCCTCGATTCTCATTTCCGCCTGAGAACACAGGGTCTCCAGGTCCGTCAGCGCCTTTGCATGCTCCGCGCTTTCTTTGGGCAGCAGGTCCTGCAACTCTTTCCGGATGCGCACAATCGCATCGCCCGTCTGCTTAACGGCGTTCTCCTGCTGGGGCAGTTCGTCCCGCAGCCTTTCTTCCTTGACGATTTCCAGCCCGATGCCGTGAATCGATTGCTGAAGCTCCGTGCGGGTCTCGGTGATAGGTTGCAGGAGTGCTGCGGCCAGGTCGTCGAAGTTGTCGGTTTCGAATCTCTCCTCCTGAGGAGTAGAGTCGAAAACCACCCGGTCCATCTCCTGGCGGAGTTCTATGGCGAGCCCGGAGGAAGAGCAGAGCTTTTCGACGAATTGCTGGGACAGGTAGCGTACATAGGGTCGATCCAGCCCATACCCACGAACCACCTGACTAAGCTCGACGTTTGACGTCGCGTTGTCGCCCCAGTTCAGTACGGTTTCGGCTGCGCCCAGCAGGTTTACGGGTTTTGATGCGCGCTGAAGGAATGATGATTCGCTGGGTGCCGTGCTGAACGCGCCCGCACCCGCCGCGAGCAAATCCATCAGCGCTGTCTTTCCCGAGCCGCGGGCGCCGATAATGGTCACCAGGCCGCTGTTGAATTCTTGCTCCGGTTTGGCGATCCAGGGCGCATCCCGAACGGTGACCGTTCGGATGATCTCAGACGCCAGCGGCTCCGGCGGCGTCTGCGGCCCTATTGCCACCCGGTGCTCTGGCTCTATCACCGCCTGACGCAACGTTTCGAAGGCTAGGTCTCCATACAGCCAGCAATAGCGATCGCACTCCGGCGCGCCAACCTTGTCGTTCCGATGGGCGTCGGAGCCATGGAGACACGGCTTCAACGCGCCGTACGTCTCCTCGATAACCTCCTTGGAGGCAGAAGGCAGCTTCCCGAGCCAGAACTCCCTCTGCTTCGGCGTGCTGGCGAAAATGATATTAGAGAATCGCTCAATCTCCTTCCGCGTTGCAGCGTAGGAGTCGTCGCTCTGAAGGCCAGACGTGCCATCATTTGAGCTTCCGGCGACGGCTACCAGACAGTTGTTACGCAGCCATTTCTCATTACGGAAAAGCTTCCGCAGGTCGCTTAGCGTCGTTTTGAACTGATTGGTCCCGACCCGCTGCGCAGCTGCGTCGTCCGTGATAGACGGGTTGAAGGCGCGGCCAAGGTCTGCCAGCTGAGAAGCCGTACAAAAATAGGTCCGTTCATTAAACTCGAACTGCAGTTGCCCCAGCAGTCGCTCTATCTCTTTTTCGTGATTCGGATCGTCCGGCGAGAACAGCAGGTGCATGTTGATGGCACGCGCCTTGTCGGTCTTGATGTCCAGCCGGATTTCCACGTTGGGAAAGAGCAGCTCGACCTCGGCCATCCTTCCTGCCGCTTTATGTTCTCTGGCCTTGCGGTACGTCTGAATGCAGAAATAGTCCGTTACTCCCAGCCCGCGCACGCGGGGCGAAGATGTCTCGATCTTGCTGAGATACTCTTCCCAATTACCGCCGAAACCGTCCGCGAGCTGCGTTCCGGGTGCGTGCAGATGCGGGTCCCATCTGTGCCATTGCGAGCCCGATTCGTTCCAAACGGCCATCGTATCAGAATTGTATTCGATTTCACGGATCGTCGGGGTTCCCCCACTTGCGTTCGGCTCAATTTTTCAATGGCTTAAGGTCTAACCTTAAACTGTTGCCATCGCTGTTTGGTTTCCCGGCCTACACCGTTCGAGGTCAGGGAAAATGACGGACTCTGTGACGCCGCAATCCCGGATGTCCGCCTGGATGTTCGGCATGCTTTTCCCTGGGAAAACCAGTCGCCGGATTTTCGAATCCTCGTCCGCCGCCAGCTTCC
>Ga0302189_10004787_pt1 | contig 9933 bp, 3 predicted proteins | sample II_Bog_E2_2_FD_194551 | JGI IMG/M metagenome (GOLD analysis project Ga0302189, IMG submission 194551) | Peat permafrost microbial communities from Stordalen Mire near Abisko, Sweden - II_Bog_E2_2 | ecosystem: Environmental > Terrestrial > Soil > Wetlands > Peat | place: Sweden: Abisko, Stordalen...
AGCGCAGGAACTCGATGGTCTTGTTCAACTGCTCATCGAAGCCATAGTAGAACGGAACCGCGGTATTGCCCGCCAGCCAGCGATGCGAAACCAGGGTGCCGTTCTTCGCGCCGTAGTCGGGCAGGGAAATGGCATTCCGCTTCATGTGGCAGCCCTGGCATGTGGTGAAATCGGCGGTGTAAAACGTGAGCGGATTGCGCTGCGAGAACTTGGAAAGCTGCCATTCGTCGTACGCCGTGAACGCGCGGATGAATTTGTAGTCGTTCAGCGGGCTTGGCAGGTTGGCCTTGTGGCAGGCGGCACAGAATTCAGGCTTGTGCAGGAAGTCGTGCATCACTGCCTTGGAGTGCCGTTCCGGATGGCGCAGGATCATGTCGAAGGGAACTTCGCCCGGGATGCGGTCACCATTTTCATCCACAATCACGGCCGGCACGCCCACTTTGACGCTGGAGTTGCCATTGGTCGAGTCGAGACTTAGAACAGAATGGCAGGTTGTGCAGGTCAGGCCGTCGGAGTCGAACTTGGCGCGATCTACCTTGGAGTCTTCAGTCAGTGCCGCACCGAGAACGCCGATCGGGTTATGGCAGCTATCGCAGTGCCGCGCAAACGAGATGCCGCGGGTTTTGTCGCGGATCAAGAGATTCACGCTGGTGCGATAGAAGGGCGTGCGGAAGGCGTTCGAGTGCAGTGCCTGGCGCCACTGGCTGTAGGCCTCCTGATGGCAGGTTCCGCAGTATTCCGCGCTGGGATAAGCGCCGGGCTGCAGGAATCCCTCGCCCTGCACTTGCACGTTCCCCGGAGTAAATGGATTCTTGGGCCCGTAATGGAAGTTATAGGTCGGAGTTACCTCTTTGTTGTACTCTGTGCGCGCAGTCTGCGTAGCCAGCTCCGCTTTAGCTTTCCAGCGGGCAATCGCGTCGCGCTGTGCCGGTGTATCCACGACGGGCGGTGCGTCTTTTGGGCGAGGTGTGTAGGCCGGAGGAGGCGTGAGGCCTTCCGCATCCTGTTCCGCAGCGGCCGCCGGGGCCTTTTCCTGTTGGGCTCGCACGGGAACAATCCAACGTCCAGCCAGCAGGATCCCTGCAATCACGATCGCTGTGAGAAGTGTCTTCTTCATGCAAACTCCAGACAAAAGCGTTCTGTGCCAGAAGTGTAAGTCTGCTTCTTACGCGTTTCGGACATCACTTACCTTTCGGTGCGCTGGGCGGCTTACTTTGACCGGCTTTCGCTGCGATTGAGTCATACACGCTTGGAACCAGGCCCTTGCCTTCTTCAATCGAGAAGTAACGGTCCACGTCGGGCAGGGTGAAGGCCTCCTTCAGGCCATCGGGCCAGCGAATCTCAACCTTGTCGACTTTTGTTGTGACTCCTAGTCCGAAGTGAAGGCGAAAATCATTCGACGACTCGAAGCTGCCTCCACTCATCACGTCGCCGCGCTGGCGTATGCCGCCCGATGTCACATAAACTGTCGACCCCACCGCGTCGCGCGGGCTCTTTGGTCCGCCAATCAACCGCAGGCCCACCCAATGGTTATGGTCGTCGTTCACATTGCGTAACAACACAGGTGTGTGATCGATGCAATTGATTACGACATCGATTTTACCGTCGTTGAACAAATCGCCGAAGGCAGCGCCGCGGGCCGGAATCACATCGGCAAGTCCAGAGCCTTCAACCGCCGGCATAATCTCAAATTTCTTTCCATGATTCAGGTTGTGAAACAGCAGCGGCCGCTCGGCCCAGGATGTGCCCCATTCGTGATGATCCACCTGGGGATACACATGTCCGCTGACAAACATCAGGTCTTTCCAGCCGTCGTTATCGTAATCGAAAAACTGTGTGCCCCAGCTCAAGAACGGATAGGTTCCCTCGGCGATACCCATCTGCGGAGTTATGTCGACAAAGTTGCCTTCGCCGTCGTTGCGATACAGGGTCTTATAGTCGTCGGAGAAGGTGGTGGTGTACAGATCGAGGCGTCCGTTGTTGGCATAGTCACCCACGGCCAGGCCCATGGAGGCTGTCTCGCGCGCATCTTGATTCAGTGCGAATCCGGAAAAGAAACTCGCGTCCTGAAAGGTTCCATCGCCCTTGTTCAAATAGAGATAGTTTGGAGAAGAGTCGTCGGTGACCAGCAGATCCACTTTTCCGTCGTCATCGACGTCGACAAAGGTGGAAGAGAAGCCATAATAGCGGCGCTTGTCGCTGACCTTCGCTTTCTCGCTGACATCGGTAAAGGTCCCGTCACCATTGTTATGGAATAAGTGATCGGGTTCGCCAAGCAGTCCGCGGGGTCCGCACATCGTTTGCGCGCCGCGGAAGGAGCAATTTGCATAGCCCACGGACTTGGAACCGGCCGCCGGTAAATTATTCATATCCCAATGGACATATCCCGGAACAAAAAGATCCAGCCGCCCGTCGCCGTCATAATCGCCAAAGCTCGGGCCGGTCGACCAGTTACCCAGGGTAACTCCCGCGGTTTCGGCAATGTCGGTAAAGGTCCCGTCGTGGTTGTTGTGATACAGACGATTCTTACCGTAATTCGCCACGTAGAGGTCGGGCCAGCCGTCGTTATCAAAGTCGCCAACGGCTGCCCCAAATCCCCAGCGGTCATTGGTCACGCCGGCCTTGGCAGCAACATCGGTGAACGTCCCATCGTGATTATTGTGAAAGAGGGCGGCATGAGGCGCCTCAGTTTTTCCGCTAAGCGCGTCGTAGGTGGAACCATTCACGATATAGATATCGAGCCAGCCATCGTTGTCGTAGTCCAGCAGGGCAACACCGGAGCCGATGGTCTCAAGAATGTAGGGCTTTTCCGGCGTGCCCATTTTATGCGTCCAGGTGGTAAGCCCGGCTTTTTGCGAGATGTCCTGGAAGATGACGGGCCCGGTCTTGACAAACCCACCAGCCGTGATCGGACGGCTCTCTGAATCGAGGACAGGCGCAAAAACCCCGGCTGTTGCTGAACCGCCCTGTTGCGGCTCGGTGCTGGCGGCATTCCCGCCATAAAGCGGCGGCTGCGAAGGTGTGGGGCTTTGAGCTTGCGCCAGGAAGGCGCTGAAAAAGAGACAGAGTCCAACCCTGGCGACAGAGCGCCATTGCGCCGGCCTACGAAAAGAACGAATCAAGAATCGACCTCGGGAGCGGGAACAGCCCCGAGTTAGAATTCTCCTCGCTTCCAGCGTGAACTGTCTACATCCGTTTGTTGGGTCCGGCCATCCTCCGGAAGATGGATGGCATCCAAGGCACCGCAACCCCAACGCACGGATGGCTTTCGCGCCTTCGCAGGCCTTTGAAGAGCTCCGTTTTCAGTCCGCGCTGGGGTTAAACCAGCCGCCATCGGCCGCGATCAGCGCATCCGCCGCCTTCGGCCCCCAAGACCCTGGTTCGTAAAAGCGCACCGGCGGGTGCTTGGTCAGCACCGGATCGACCACCGCCCATGCCGCTTCGACCGCATCTTCGCGTGAGAACAGAGCCCCATCCCCAGCCATGGCGTTGCCCAGCAGCCGCTCGTAGGGAGTTTCTTCGCCGGTTTGCTCTTCTGAAAGGTAAAGCTCGCGCTGCTCTCCCTTGAATCCCTCGCCGGCAAGCTTTACCCGGGCCGCGAGCGCAAGCGCGGCATTCGGTGAAAGCCGGAAACGGAGGTAATTGTGCATCTCGTTTTTTTCCACGGCATCGGAAAAGAGCCTCTGCGGCGGTGGCTTCAACTCCACCACGATCTCAGTGGCCGTTACGGGAAGACACTTGCCCGCGCGCAGATACCACGGCACGCCCTCCCAACGCCACGAAGCAATGCACAACCGAAGCGCGCAATAGGTCTCAACATCCGACCGCTTCGCAACATCGGCCTCGTTTCGATAGCCTTTGTATTGGCCACGCACCATGTCTGCGGGGCTGAGCGGGCAAATTGCTTTGAAGACCTTGGCCTTCTCGGTTTGTACCGCGCCAAAATCCTGACCCGATGGCGGTTCCATCGCGAGCAGCGCCATGATCTGAAAAAGGTGATTTTCGATCACGTCGCGCAGGCATCCCGCCGACTCGTAAAACGCGCCCCGCCCGCCAATGCCAAAATCTTCAGCCAGCGTGATCTGCACGCTCGACACATAATTCCGATTCCAGATGGGCTCGAGAAACGAATTCGCGAAGCGGAAATACAGAATATTCATGATCGCTTCCTTGCCCAGAAAGTGATCGATGCGGAAGATGGAGTTCTCGGGAAAAACCGACTGCGCAACCTGGTTAAGCTGGCGCGCCGACGCAAGGTCGCGTCCGAATGGCTTTTCGACGATCACACGCGCATTGTGCGCCAGCCCGGCTTTCCCCAGCCTTTGAATGACTGTCTCAAAGAGCGAAGGCGGAATGGCGAGATAGAACGCGGGTCGTTTCGCCCTTCCCAGCGCGGCGTGAATGGCCTTGAATGTTGCGTCGTCGTTATAGTCGCCGCTTACATATTTGAGCAACGAAAAAAGCTGCTTCAAGGCGCGCTTGTTGTCGATTCCGCCGGCATGCTTGAGGCTGTCGATGACCCGGCGATGCAACCGCTCGATACTCCACTTTGGCAAGGCCACGCCAACCACGGGAACAGTGAGCGTGCCGCGCTTCACCATTGCATAAAGCGCGGGAAAAATCATCTTGTGGGCGAGATCGCCGGTAACGCCGAAAACGACTAACGCGTCCGATTGCGCAATGGCCATAAAGCTCCTTCGAATCTCAAGAACGTTTCCTCTGCTGGCTTTCCTACGATATCAGCCATGCTCGGGGGTCTTCGCGCCGTTCACCAGCTTTTCTTGATGAGTGTATCGAAACCGAATCCACCATTCGGATCGCGTGTGGCGCTGAACGACACGCGCGGCGAGACTTTGTATTGCCCCTGAATCGTCTGGCTCTGCGTCGACGCCACGTTGGTTGAGAAATTGACAAACAGATTTCCGGTCACGCGCTGTTGAATCGTGATCACCGCTCCCGGCGGTCCCTGGCTGCTGCTGCCTGCCAGCACCGGGCTGATGGAGAGTTGGGAAATGCCGGCGATCTTCGAGATGCGGCTCGTAACCTGGCTCGAAACCTGCGACGCAACCAGCGATTCGGCTTGCTGGTTGGTGGTGCTGCTGGCTGATGACGCTGCGCTTGCTTCTGTCGTCTGGCCGAATGCGAGCAAGTTGATAATGTCGGCTGACGGCAGAGCTGGATCGGAGCTGTATTCGGTCCGCAGTTGATCCACAGGACCGTTGAAACGCAGATCGATGCTGTATTGCTGAATGCTGGTATTCAGCGACAGGTTCACCACCGGCTGCGTTTCCGCAGGGTTGATGAATTGAATTGTGCCTCCATTCAGAACAAAGCGATTGCCATTGAGAATGATGTCTCCATCCGTCAGATTCACGCGCCCCAATAGGACGGGCTCGGCCGCGGTGCCTTTCACCTGCAGGTTAGCCGAGCCGCCAATGCTCAAAGTCCTGCTGACAAGGTTCACATTGCTCGTCGAATTCAGGGTCAGATTCAACTGCAGGTTACTCGCAAATCCCTGCGAGGGCGGTGTTGGCACGCTTCCTGAAAACTGCGCGATAAAGCTGTCAAGGTCAAAGGCAGGGGTGAACGATAAATCTGAAAGATTCACGGTTCCGCTGAGCCGGGCGAATTCGGGCGTACCGGCGAGCCGCACATTCGCATCTACGCTTTCGCGCATGCCCTGGGGATAGAGCAGGCGAGCGCCCCTGGCAGCCATTCCCATGTCAAATTGGAGCGCGGGCCGATAAGCGATACCGCCCTGAGCCGTCACCGTGCCGCCGCTTACCGTAGCCTGGAAGCTGGCGATGTTGACGCGGTTCTTCGTTACCTTCAAAACGCCGTTGCCGTGCTGCAGCCCCACTGGCAGATCTTCTGAGGCAAAGTCCGCATCCACAATATTGATCTCGCCGCCAATATCGGTGTCGCTGGTCGTCCCGTGCGAGTCAATGTTGAAACGAAGCTGGCCCGAGCTGCGAATGCCTGAATCGAAAAGCTGGGCCAGTTGCAAGTTGACCGAGCCTATCAGCAAGAGCGACATGGGCCCGTCGCCCGTGGTTGGAATGCTGCCCTGGAATTGAAGATCGGTATCGGTGCCGCGGATTGCCGAGCGCTGCACATCGACGACTCCGTTCTTGTAGTCGGCGTGAATGGGCGCTGCCGCAGCCATCTGGATATTTTTTCCGTACGCAACGTTGAACACAGGAATGGTCAGATGGGCCTCAAGCTGCTCTTTTCGTTTCAGGGGGCCGTGGAGTGTCGCATGAAGCTCGGTTTGTCCCGTCACGTCTGCGGCGTCGTCGGGCGCATATATCGCAAGCAGCGGCTGCAGGGGAATTGATTGCGTATCGAGGCTTGCATCGGCGAGATAGTCTCCGGTGAGGTTGACCCTCGCCCTGGCTTGAATCGATGTGTTCACCGCCGAAGATGACAGAGTCGCATTCGCCACATGGTCGGCGAGGTTCACGTTCAAAGCGAGCCCCGTTATCTTCTGAGATTGCGCAACGAGCGCCGGGATCTGCAACGAGGCCTCCGCTTCCGGATTGTCGAAGCTGCCCTGGCCCTTGGCGCTAAGCTTGAGCGCGCCCGTCACCAGGATGTTGTGCATCTTCAGAGCTTCCAGCTTCTCCAACTCGATCCCATTGGTGTCAATACTCGCTGTATATGTCCTTTGCTGGGGTTGCACAGTGGCGTGGCCTTGAACATCGCCGGCCGCCGAATGAACCGACAGATCTGCTTGCACCTGCTGGCCATCGCCCGAGAATGACAGCTTCGCTGACGAAATTGGCTGCTGGTATGCCATCACGTTGGCAAGCGTCACGTTGCCGTTTCCTATCGGGTTCAGTTCGGTTCCATGCATCGTTAAACCTGCGCTGACCGTGCCTGAAACCGGAATTTGCTGATTCGCGAGCAAAGTCAAATCGGCAATGTTGAGCTGCAAAGCTTCAAGCTTCAACTGAATAGGGCTCGTGTTCGTGAACGACCATTGCGACAAGCCCGTACTCGCGTTCAGCGTGATTCGGCCGTGCGTGGCCGGCTCGATAACCGCGTTTTGCAAGCTCGCGAACGATGGGCTGACGTCGACATTCGTCCGCAGCGATTTGAGCGTGGACCCCTTGATGGCGAGATTTTGCGCGGTGAGTTGGCCTGTCAAATGCGGTGTCCTGGTCGAGCCTTGCACAACGCCGTGAAACGATGCGGTTCCCATGAGCCCAAGCCCGGTTGCGGGCTGCTGCCCGGGCTTTTGCGGCATGAAAAGCTCCGCGATTGTTTCAACCTCCCGCAAATCGCGCGCCTGAAGCTGAATCCCGAGCTTTGACTGTCGGCCTACGGTGCCGTTCATCGTCAGGTCGGTCTGCGGAGTTCGAAGATAACTATCAGCGACTGCTAACTGCCCATTCTTTGCCGTATACGTGGTGTGGAGAACGCTGTTCACCGGCACTGCTGCCGGAGCGCTTGCGGCGGCATCTGGCTCGCCGAGCTTTGCGGCAAGCACGGCGCGTCCCGTTACGTCGCTGTCGATTGTGGCATCGGCGTGCGCAACCAGATCGTCCAGTGTCTTTCCCCAGGTTGCCGTGGCCTGTGCGTTGAGCCTCCCCGTAACGGCAACATTGAGCTTTTCAGCGGACGCGCCGAGGGTGCGAGTCAGTTCCGCCAGGGACACTCCTTGCACAAGAGCCTTGACGTTGCTGTGTGGGTTGCCTGCAATATCGATCAGGGTACCTTGAGCCGAAACGCTGCCGCCGAGGAGATTAGCACGCAGATCGTTGAAGACCGCGTCCCCATGCTCAAGGGAGTAATGGCCGGCCACATTCTCGATGCGACCGCGCGCTGCGGCTGTTTTCACGTCGAGGCGCGGACTGGCAATCGCGCCGTGCACCTCAAGCGAGTCGAGCAGGGAACGGCCGGCGCTCTGCTGGTAGTTTGCCGTGCCTGAGGTCTCGATCGTCCCCGCCGGTAGCGACGCCTGCTTGAGAATCTTCGCGAGCTCGCCTCCGTCCAGGCTGATCGCGTAGTGCGCCTGCACGCTGGGGCTGTTGTAACTCTCGAGCGTTGCTGTAAGGTTCAGGTGCGACTGCCCGATCGAAAGTTGGCTCTTCGTTAACTCGAACCGATTCGGCGTGGCTTGAAACTCCGCCTGGAAATTGTGTGCGACAGGACTGAAGGCTCCGTAGACGACGTTCCCGTCCGCGTAGCTCAACTCTCCGAGATACTTCTTTTCAGCATTGGTGAATACCGAGTGGAATTCAACATTGCGTAGATCGACGGCGAGCGCGCTCGGCTGGTTGTTGTAATACACCTCGCCCCGGCTCAGCATGGTATGACGAATGCCCAGGTCGAAGACGCTGGTCGTGCTGTTGCCGCTGCTCTTCAGTGTAGGCAGGTTCGAGACGCCGTGGGCATCGACAAACACATGAAGGATGGGCCGATCGATGCGAATATCGTCGAGATACCAGGCGTGGCGCAGAATGGAAACAATGCGTACCGACGCCTCGGCATGATCCACCTGCATAAGCGGTGGATTTGCATAAGGCGTGGCGCCTTCCACCGTGAGCCCATAGAGGTCCGCGCTCAGCGCATGGAAATTCAATGCGAAATTCTGAAGATGAACCGGCACGCCCAGGCTCTGGCTCGCTTTTGATTCAACAAGGCGAATCAGATAGCTGTGGAAGCGCACATTGTTCAGGAGTAAAGCGACAGCAACGAATCCGGCCAGCGTGAGCGCCGTGCTCACAACCCAGATCCAGGCAAGAACCCGCACCCAGCGCTGCCTGGGTAACTTCGGTTTATGCTGAATGCGCTCGCGCCAGTCAGGCGGTAAGAACGGTGGCGTCATACAAAGTTCCTCATTCAGAAAGCCTGACCAATCGTAATGAAATACTGCGTCGATTTGATCCCGGTAATGGGATTCAGATTCTGGCCCAGGTCGAATCGAATCGGGCCTACAGGCGTCGCATAGCGCAGGCCGATGCCCACGTTGTTGCTGTAAAGCGAGGTGAATTGATGAAACCCGACACGAGGGAAGACGTTGCCACCATCGTAAAAGGCTGCCATTCCCAGACCCTTCTTGAATGGCAGCGGGATGCGCGCCTCGGAGTTGATGAGGAGCAGTTCATTGCCTCCGTCCGGAACCTGGATGGAGCAGTTTGTTGTGCATCCGTTGCCAACAATGGAAACCTGGCGCTGCGGTCCGGCACCGTCCAGCGGGAATCCGCGAAGTGTATTCCCACCGCCGGTGAAAAAGGACTCGCTGAGCGGAACAAAGCTGTTGGCAAACGGCTGCGCGAGTCCAATGCGCAGGCTGTTGGCGAAAACAATGTTGTGGAACCCCTGCTTGTACCACGCTGCCTGCCCGTTAAACTTGGCAAAGTCAACGCCAGAGCCAAGCTTCGTTGAGTTGAAGTCCAGTTCCAACGATTGCAGCACGCCCTTGTGTTCATCCATTGCATTGTCGCGGGTATCCCGCGTCAGGTTCGCGGCCAGCGTCGAGAGCCGCACATTACGATCCTCTGTTGGAACCAACGCATCAATCAGCACCCGCGTAATGTCGGTCTGGCTGAAACTGTAGCGAAGAAAGAACGTGTCGTGATTCGCTTTATCCACGCTTCTCTGCAGCTGCGTGCTGGCCAGTTCTTCCTGCGCTGAGAAAATTGGATTCTCTTCGTTGCGCTCCGCCGAGATTGACGTTGATGCCTTCCACGCAGACCAGCGAAAGCGCGGAACGATGTAGTATGCTGCTCCGCGTTGATCGAGCCGCCCGGCGAAACCCGTAAATGACAACGAGTCGCCCTTGCCGCCAACATTGTTGCGAGTGTATTGAATGGTGCCGCGCGGGCCGTAGAACGTCGTCTCGCTTGTCTTGAAATTGGAAGGAAGTCCTACGGGCGGAAGATTGGGCAGCGCAACGGTTCCGCTCGGAATGCTTCCACCGCGGTT
>Ga0302189_10004792_pt1 | contig 9923 bp, 10 predicted proteins | sample II_Bog_E2_2_FD_194551 | JGI IMG/M metagenome (GOLD analysis project Ga0302189, IMG submission 194551) | Peat permafrost microbial communities from Stordalen Mire near Abisko, Sweden - II_Bog_E2_2 | ecosystem: Environmental > Terrestrial > Soil > Wetlands > Peat | place: Sweden: Abisko, Stordalen...
TTCACCGTCACGCGCACCTTCCACGACCCGGCGCACACCTTCGCCGTCACCCTCGCCTCCGCCGTCTAACTGGCAACTGGAAAACTGGCCGACTGGTAACTGAAAGGAAACCCTACGGCTCAATCCTCAACAGCACCACGCCATGCGCCGGCACGCTCACCGACACCTCGTCATTTGCGACGATGGGATTCGCGCCTTCCCACAAACTGCTGACATGCACTGCGTGCTTCACTCCCACGTCACTCAGTTTCAGTGTCATCGGTGCAGCGCTCGTCCCGCGGTTAAACAATCCCACTGCAACAGCGCCTCCGCCGAGCGGCTTCGACCACACCTCCAGATCGCCACTCTGGCTGACGCGGTCTCCCTGCACACCCAGCTTGTCCTGATCGATCGCAATCACAGCCTTGTTCATCAGGATGGACTTCGTCTCCGGCGTCATCTTGGAGAGATCATTGCCGGCCAGCAGCGGCGCGGCCAGCAGCGCCCACAGGCTTATGTGGGTGCGATACTCATCGGCGGTCATGCCGCCGTTGCCGACCTCCAGCATGTCCGGATCGTTCCAATGGCCCGGTCCGGCATACTTTGCCAGCGGCCCCTGCGCAAATCCGATCTTCGTCATGCTGGCATAGTTATCCTGGATGTCTCCAGTGGTGCGCCACAGATTACCGCCCACGCTCGCGCCCCACGTCCATACGTCATCGTGGCCATACTGGCAAAGGCTGAACACGATAGGCCGGCCCGTCTTGTCCAGCGCCGTGCGCATCTTCAGGTAAGCGGCCTTCATCATCTTGTTGCCGTAGTCCGGATCGTCAAAGTGGTCGGCCATGCCGGCCTCCATCAGCGTGCCGAACGAGCACAGGTCATACTTCAGGTAGTCAACGCCCCAGCTCGCATACAGGTCGGCGTCCTGCTGCTCATGCCCATAGCTTGCCAGGTAGCGCGCGCACGTCCGCGGCCCGGGCGAGGAGTAGATGCCGAATTTCAGACCGCGTGCGTGGATGTAATCTCCCAGCGCCTTCATGTCAGGAAACTTGTTGTTGGCGTGCAGAACGCCCTGCGCATCGCGCTCGCCTTCCCAGGTGTCGTCGATGTTCACATAGACATAGCCCGCGTCGCGCATTCCGGTTGAGACCAGCGCGTCGGCGGCGTCCTTCACATCCTGCTCGGTGACCCTACCGGCAAAATGGTTCCAGCTATTCCAGCCCATCGGCGGAGTTCGCGCCAGCCCCGACTCCAATGCCATGTCCCGTTGCGCGCCCGCCGCGCCACACACCGCCAAACTTACAGCCAGAACCATCAAACGCTTCAACATCATTCATCGCCTCAGTCTTTCTGTTTGCCGTTCCCGCAGGGAATCCGCTCTGTCAATCTGCGCTCTTCACTCTACGCTCTATGCCCTGCGGTAGTCCCCGCTCTTTCCACCGGTCTTGCTCAGCAGCACGACCTCACGAATCCGAATCCCCTTATCCAGCGCCTTGGTCATGTCATAGACGGTCAGCGCAGCGACGGCCGCTGCGGTCATCGCCTCCATCTCCACGCCGGTCCCAGCGACGGTCGCCGCTATCGCGCGAATCTCGACACCCCCGGCAACAACGGTAGCCGTCACATCCACAAAGCTCAGCGCCAGCGGATGGCACATCGGGATCAACTCACTGGTCTTCTTCGCCGCCTGGATCCCCGCAAACCGCGCCACCTCCAGCGGATCGCCCTTCGGATTCTTCGGCAACGCCGCCAGCACCGCCTCATTCAACTCGACGAACGCCCCGGCCACAGCCTCGCGTCGCGTCGCCGCCTTCGCGCCCACGTCCACCATCCGCGCCTGCCCGGCTTCGTCGAAGTGCGATAGCTTCTCACTCACCCCGCAATCCTATCGCAAGCTCATTCCTTTGCGAACCTTGGCGTCCTTCGCGACCTTTGCGTTTGCAGTTACCGCAGCAACACCCGCACCGTCTCACCCTTCGTGAACGCCTCCATCCCCGCCGGCAGCACGCAGTAGCAATTCCCCCGCGCATTCGCCGCGACATCCCCCGACCCCTGCCAGCCCACCACGCGTACCGTCACGCTATCCCACGCGCTCACCATCTCCGCAGGAAGAAACCGTGTCACCTTCGCCCCGCCCCGAACATCGTCCGCCAGCCGCGCCTCCACAAACATCGGCGCAACCGAGTTCCTCCCCGCGAGCGCCCGTAGCAGCGGCGCGACGAACAGGTGAAAGCATACCTGCGTCGACACCGGATTGCCCGGTAAACCGAAGAAGTATGTCCACTCGCCGCTCCACGGCCCGTCCTTCGGATGCGCCGTCCCGCCGCGCTTTGGGAGCCGCCCAAACACCACCGGCCTCCCCGGCTGAATCATCGCGCCCGTGAAGAAGAACTCCGCGTCGAACTCCGCCAGCATCTCCTCCACCAGATCATGCTTGCCCATCGACACGCCGCCCGACAGCACCATCAGGTCCCACATCGAACCCTGCGCCAGTCGCTCCGACAGATCTTCGCGAGTATCGTGGGCAATCGCCAGCCTCCCCGCAAATCCCCCCTCGCCACGCACCAGCGCCGCCAGCGCGTAGCTGTTGGAGTTGTAGATCTGCGCAGCTTCGGGAGTCACACCTAACTCCACCAGCTCATCCCCCGTCGCCACAATCGCCACCTTCGGCCGCGCAAACACCGCCAGCTCCACGCAGCCGCAACTCGCCGCCACAGCGATCTCCGCAGCCCCCATCACGCGCCCCACCGGCAGCAGGAAATCGCCCGCCCGCGCCTCGGCTCCACGCACCACCACATTCTCTCCCGCGCGCAGAGTTCGCCCCGCCTCTACCGTCAACACCCCAGACGCGACAGCCGTATGCTCCACCATCACCACCGCATCCGCGCCCGCGGGCAGCGGAGCCCCGGTCATGATCTCAATGGCCTCACCCTTTCCCAGCGGCTGGCCGCGCCACATCTCCCCGGCCTTCACTGAGCCCACAATACGCAACGCACCCCCAACATCCGCCGCGCGCAGCGCATATCCATCGCGCGTGCTGCGATCAAACGGCGGCTGGTCGCGATCCGCGCACACAGCGGTAGCCAACACCCGGCCATCGGCCTCGGTCAGCGCCACGCGTTCCACCGCTCGCGGCGCAGCCACACCGCCCGCGTGCCGCAGCACTTCGGCCAACGCCTCCTCGAAACTCAACACCCGTTCCGCCATCGCCTCTGCTCCGCAAACCGAAAGGGCATGGCGCAATGCCATGCCCTCTCTACGCTCTACCCTCTAGGCTCTGCTTTACTTCTTTCCAGCCCTGTACTTGGTATCGATCGTCTGGCTGAATCCCGCCAGCACCTCCCGCACCGTGGGCGCAAGGGGGTCATTGGGCGCCAGGTCGAGAAACTTCTCATACGCCTCAATGCATCCCGGCGGCGCAACCAGCTTGCTGGTCTTCGGGTCAATTGTCGACTGCTGGATCAGCACCTGGCCTTCCAGGTAGTAGGGACCGGGCCGGTTCGGGTCAACGGCGATGGCCTTCTTTGCCGCCGCCAGCGCTTCATCGAACTGGTTGGCGTTATACAGGGTGACCGCCTCATTGTTGTAGTACATGCCTGCCTTGGTCGGGTCGGTCTTCGCGGCGCCGTCAAACGCAGCCGAAGCATCGCTGACCTTGCCGGCATGGGAGAAAGCCACACCCATCTGGTTGTAGCTGCCGGCAATGGCGGCCGGCGCGCTCGGCTTGGGACCCGCGCTCTCCAGGTCGATGCCTTTCTTGAAGGCGTCCGTCGCGTCTGAATAATCCTTGAGCACCGCATCGTCGGACATCGGGGGCTTGCCCGCCTTCTTATCGTCTGAGGCCAGATGGTCACCCTGCGCCAGCAGCGTATTGCCGTAGTTCACCCACAGAACGCCCGCATCCGGCTTCGCGTCCACCGCCTGTTTCATCATGGTCACGTCTGCGCTGACGTCACCCTTGGTGGGCGCTGCCGCGTCCAGATCGGCTGTCACGGTCTTCAACGTCGCATTCAGCTTGGCGATCACCTGGTTGGCGGAGATCGCCTCAGAGTTCTTCTTCTTCAGGTCTTCGAGCTGCTTGCGCTGCTCAGGAGTCATCGCCTTGATGTACTCTTCACGCGTCATGTCGAAGTCCAGCGTCTTGTCGTCGCCCGACTTCAACGTCAGCATCTGATAGTCCTCCTGCACGCCGCTCTTCACGACAACCACCAGGTAGTCGCCCGGCGGTATCCCCGTACCCGTGTAGTTACCGCTGGCATCGGTCGGAAATGAGTACGGATACTTGCGGTCCTTGGCTTCGGAGGTCTTGTCGGTGGTGAACTTCACGTCGGCACTGCCCACCGGGGTTCCGGCGGCATCGTTCACATGGCCGTGAACACTGGCCGTATTCTGCGCAGAGGCCGGCGCGGCAACCACGATCGCAATTGCCGCCATCATGGCAAACATCGAATTTCTGAGCTTCTTCATTGTCATCCCTCTTTCGGCGCTCCAGCCGCTCTGCGCGCTTTGCGCCACCGCGGGCCTCGGCCTCGCGCAGCAACGACCAACTTACATGCAACCGAGCGCCCAATTCAACTCCCGGCCCAACTCCTCGCCGGACTCATGCCAACTTTCGCCCCCAACTCACTCCTTCGGACTCTCATCGGCGAGTTCCGCAGCCGTCACGGATTCCAGTGTCTGCGGATGATCCACGGCCTCTTCCAGCAATCTGCGCGCGGCCGCCTCATCCTCCTGGCGTACCTGCAGTTGCGCGGTAAACGCCACGGGAATCATGCTGTTCGCCGTCTCGCCGTTCAGAAACACCTCAATCCCAGCCGACTCCAGCGCACTTCGCGCCATGTTGGCCTCCATCGGTTCGGGAAAGGTGGCAATCGTCACCAGCTTGTCGCTCATAAGCTTCCTGTCTCTCTTCTCGCTCTCGCGGTCTACTTGAAATCGATCGACTGCAGGTGGAACGTAATCGTCCCCCAGAACAGCCGCGCCTGCATCTGCACCGGGAGATGGCGCGGATCGTCGGTGTACCAGATCCAGATGCTGCCCCGGTTCTTCACCACGCCCTCATCCGCCGTCGCCTGTACTTTGACGGTCTGGAAGGTCCCGGCGGGTGTCTTAATCTCTTCGCGGGTCTCCGTCTTCATGCCTACCGTCACCGTGCGCATGGAGTCCGCCAGCGGAAAGTACATCGTCTGCCCCAGGGTCAGCGTCTGCGACTGCGTATAGAAGATCGCCGAAAGCGAATCCGTCACGCAGGCCGGCACGTTGGCCTCTTTGTGGGTCGCGGTGCCCTTCACCAGGTTGCGCTCGTTCTGAATCTGCCGTCCGTGCTCGTAGTCGAAGCTCAAGTCGCTGGCAATCTTCCGCCGGCCCTCCTGGATCTGTTTGTTGAAGCCCGTCGAGCACCCCGTCCGCACATTAAATCCCGACTCAAATCGGTCCACCACCGGAAACAGCATGTTCACCGCGCCGACCGTGTCCGCCGTTGTCGTGACCTTCAGCATTCCGTTGGACTGCTCCAGGTGGAACACCGCCGTCCCCGCCGTGAACACCCGCCAGTCCACGCTGTAGCTCAGCGTCTCACGCTGCGGATACTGGAAGCTCCCCGGCGGAGGCTGCAACACCGGTATCGGACGCTGCGGCGGCTGCGGCTTCGCGGGAAAGAGCTGGGCCTGCGCCGCAGGCAGAAAAAGCCCGCTCAGCAACACCCCGGTCCCCATCCAGAAGGCCCACCTCGTCCAGCCCATGCAAGCCTTCAAATCACCATCTCCTGTGGCCCCTACAGGCGTCCACGCAACCACATTCGGAGCACCAAAGCCGCATAAATCGCGGCTGTACCCATAGCAGCATTGTACTCGCGATGATGTTGGTACCGCTCTGCGCTGAACCGCCCGCCTGCCTCGCTCAAGTCCGCAAACCGCGCCGCCGTCAGCCTTGGCAGCAGGCGCGGAACGCGCTTCGCATACTCCTCAAACCCCGCAAACTCCCCACGCAGAAAGCTCTCTTCCGAAAGAATCGTCGGCACATAGATCGCCAGGAACATCGCCACCAGCAAGACCCCCAGCCACCACCGTTCTGTACTGATAGCTCCCGCCGCCACCGCAAACCCCGCCGCCAGCAGCATCGACCCCAGGTATAGCGGATTGCGTGTGTAAGCATAAGGCCCGGTTCGCGTCAGCTCGGCATTCTTCTTCACATAACCGGCCGCATAGCCGCGCAGCCACAACCCCGGCAGCACCAACAGCAGACTCCACGCCAGCGTCGTCCAACTCGGCCGCGCAAACACCCCAAACACCGCCGCCATCACGAATCCCAGCGGCACCCGCACCCTGCGCGCGATCTTCTGCCACCTCGTCTTCGTCCCGCCGGCAGAGCCCATCCCACCATTCTCTCAAATCACGAGCCTGGTCTTACTCGGAACTCAAAGGCTCGAAACTCATAACTCAACAAGACCCATCTCCTGCGCCGCCGCAAGAACCTCGTCTACGCCGATCCTCGCCAGCCCCGCCTCTGTCTCCGCGCTCCGCTTGTAGCTCGTTACCGAAGAAGCACCGCGCAGCACCCGCGTCGGCCCGGAGCCCCACGGCCCATTGCGCGCCGGGTCCGTCGGCCCGAACAACGCCACCACCGGAACCCCCAGTGCCGCCGCCAGGTGTACCGGGCCCGAATCCCCTCCCACTACCACCGCCGCGCGCCGCACCAGCGCAATCAATCCTGTCATATTGCAGACGACCATCTCCGCCGCGCCTTCACTCGCCGCAACCACCGCCGCCGCAACAGCATCGTCCTTACGCGGAGCATTCACCACCGCCGCAAACCCCATCTCCCGCAGCCGCCTCGCCAGCTCGCCGAACCGCTCCACCGGCCAGCGCTTCGCACCCCATCCCGCACCCGCCGAAAGTACACACACGCGCCGCCCCGCGACGGTCGCCTCCGCCCACTCCTCCGCCCAAGCTTCGTGCGGCAGCTCCACCGCCGCCGGAGCCAGCTCTACGCCGGCCGCCTCTCCCAGCAGCGCCGCGCCCTGCTCCACCACATGCGCGCCTCGCCGGACGATCTTCCGGCCGTACAGCCGCGCCGCCATCGCCTCCCGTGGATCGCCATACCCCACCAGCTCCTTCGCACCGGACATGCGTCCAATCACCGCCGACCGCAGCGTCCCCTGCATATCGACGGCGAGGTCATACCTCTCCGCCCGAAGCGCCCTTCGCAGCGCCAGCACCGACCGCAGCGTCGCGGGCGACAGCGGCGACCCCGTCCACAGCTTCGTCTCCGCCAGGTGCACGCGGCTCACCACCGGTCCGCGCCCCTCGCCATCCACCAGCAGCGCGGCCCACCGCGAGTCCACCACCCAGTCGATCCCCCACTCCGGTCGCGCCACGCGCAACGCAGCCACCGCCGGAAGCGCATGAATCACATCCCCCATCGCGCCGACGCGCACAATTAGTACCTTCATGCGATTCGCGCCTCCAGCAATTTGGTTTCGATCGCGGCCACCACTGCCTCCGCATCCACGAACTCCACCTCCAGCGCCACCACCATCAGGGGCCCCACCGCCTCCAGCAGCCCACGCAGTTCAGGAGTCAGCTTCACGGCGTCCTTCTCCGTCGTCACAAAGCCGCTCGCGTTCAGTCCGTTCGCGACTTCGATCACGCGCAACACATCGGCCCTCGTATAAGCATGATGGTCCGCAAACGCGACCGTCTCAACCACGCCGCATCCAGTCTCGAGCAGCATGGCCGCAAAGTTCTCCGGCCGCGCAATCGCGCAGAAGGCCACCGGCCGCAACCCCGCGCCCAGCGTCTTCATCAAATTCGGAAACACCAGCCTCCGCCGCGCCACCCACATCTGCGCGCCCTCGCGCATCACCCCCCACACCTTCGCCTTGAACTTCTCGCTGACAATCTCCTCCTCCCGCACCACCACCACATCCGCGCGCCCCAGCGCCGTCAGCGGCTCGCGCAGATTCCCCGCCGGCAGCAGCACGTCGTCCATATCTTCCGCAGTCACCAGCACTACATCCATCGCCCGCGCCAGTTGCCGGTGCTGAAACCCATCGTCCAGCAGATGAACTTGCTTCGCGTTCCTTGGCGTCCTTAGCGCCCTCTGCGTTTGCAGTTCCGCAGCCTGTCCCGCCGCAAACCTCTCCGCTCCCACCCAGACGGGCACACCCGTCCGCGAGGCCATCACCACCGGCTCATCCCCAAATCGCTCCGCATCGTCGCCAGCAACGAGATCCACCCCGCGCCCGCTTCTTCCATACCCGCGCGACAGCACATCCACACCCCACCCGCGCTCCTTCAAAAGCAACGCCAGCGCGATCACCACCGGAGTCTTCCCCGCGCCCCCCGCCGACAGGCTCCCCACACTCACCACTGGCCACTGCAACCGCTTCGGCTCGCCGCGCAGCGCATCCTTCAGCGCCAGCCCCGCACGATACACCGGCACCAGCGGCCACGCCCACCACCTCCGCGCGCTCACGGCTTCACCAGCCCAACAATCGCAGCCACCGCCCTCGCCGTCGCGCCCTGTTGCTCCTCAAACACCCGCCGCCCCCGCTCGCCCATCGCGCGCGCAGCCTCGTGGTCGGTCAACAACCGCACTATCGTCTCCTCTAACTCTTCCACCACCACAGAGGCGTCATCTCGACCGGAGGCCGAAGGCCGTAGCGGAGAGACCCCTGTATTTTGCCCCAGGATGGCAATCCCATCCACTGCCTGCATTTTCGTCACAATATCGCGAAAGTTCTCATAGCTCGGCCCCATCACCACCGGCACGCCAAACCGCGCCGGCTCCAGCGGATTGTGTCCACCCTTCTCAATGAAAGACCCACCAACTATGGCGATATCCGCCACACCATATACCGCCGCAAGATCGCCAAGTGTGTCGAGCAATACCGCCTCGACGGGTTTCTCCAGCTCTTCGTCTGCGGAAGAACCGCTGGCGTTGCGATAGACGAATCCCGCTGTAACCATTTCACCGTAGCCAAATCGCTCGGGATGCCGAGGCGCGATCACCAGCATCGAATTTTTCCTGCCACGCAACGCCACCTCCCATGCATCCGCGATGATCTGCTCTTCTTGGGTGCCCGGCTTATCCGAATCGAGGCCACAAGTACTTCCGGCGACGATTACGAATCGTCCGTTGGCCCATTCTCGAATCTTCTCGGCGATCCAGCTCCGCTCCGGCGCGCGCACGTCATACTTCAGATTCCCAATCGCGCGCACGCTCTCAGCCAAAGCCCCCATCGCCACCAGCCGCCGCGCATCCTCGTCGCTCTGCGCCAGCCACAGCATCACGCCGCGTAGCACCCGCGACCACAACCAGCGCACCCTCATCGCCCGCCCAAATGACCGGTCGCTCACCCGCGCATTCACCACCGCGACCGGCACGCCCGCACGGCGGCACTCGTGCAGCATCCGAGGCCACAGCTCGCTCTCCATCAAGATCAGCGCCGCAGGTCGCAGGGCGTGCAGGTAAGCCCGCACCGCGAACCCAAAGTCCAGCGGCATATAGAACACCCGCTCGGCCCCGAACCGCTCCCGCGCCAGCGCCTGACCGGTGCGTGTCGTGGTCGACACCACCACCCGCCAGCCGTCGTGTCCCAAAGCACCCAGCGCCGCCTCCAGCTCCGCCACCAGCCGAGTTGCGGCGAGCACCTCGCCCACGCTTACCGCATGCACCCACACCACGCGCCGCCCCACGCGGAACCGCCGCACCGCGATCTCCAGCGAGTACGGCACCGCGCCCAGCCGCTGCCGCAGCCCCTCGCGATAGCGCTCGGTCGTCGCCAGCCGCAGCAGCCACCACGGCGAGCTCAGCAACAGCCCCAGGGTCAGCGCCACGCTGTACGCCAGCATCGTCAATCCGTTCACGTCGCCAACCTTTGCGCGCGCCGATTTTGCTCAGGCCGCATCCTCAAGAGGATAATCGAACCACATGCCGCG